>Ga0164241_10000425_pt1 | contig 80859 bp, 78 predicted proteins | sample OricomyardsoilBY_FD_108780 | JGI IMG/M metagenome (GOLD analysis project Ga0164241, IMG submission 108780) | Backyard soil microbial communities from Emeryville, California, USA - Original compost - Back yard soil (BY) | ecosystem: Environmental > Terrestrial > Soil > Unclassified | place: USA... | reverse complement strand
GAACCCTCGAGAGAGCTTGCGCCCCCTACTCGCTTAGCAGGCGAGTGCCTTCAGCCACTCGGCCACCTCTCCGGGCATTCGGGTCGATTGTAGGAAGTCACGGGGGCTGACGCGGTTAGTCTCATCGTCGTGACTGCCCGTTCACACGCCCAGCTCGAGCAGATCTTTGCCGAGGTCGAGTCGCCGTTCGCCTTCGTCGACCTCGACGCAATGTGGTCCAACTCGGAGGCGATGCTGGCGCGGGCGGGCAACAAGCCGATCCGGGTGGCGAGCAAGTCGCTGCGCTGCCGGGCGCTGCTGGAGCGGATCCTGCGGCGGGACCAGCGCTACGCGGGGCTGATGACCTTCACGCTGCCGGAGACGCTCTGGCTCGCCGAGGCCGGATTCGAAAACCTGCTGCTCGCCTACCCGACCGCGGACGCGAGCGCGCTGGGCGAGCTGGCGCTGCGCTCGGTCGCCAACCCCGCCGGCGCGCCGATCGTGATGGTCGACTGCGTCGAGCACCTCGAGGCGATCGAGGCGGTGCTGGGAGCGGACGCGGCGCCGGTGCGGGTCTGCATCGATCTCGACGCCGGCTGGTGGGCGCTCGGTGGGCGAATCAAGGTGGGGCCGAAGCGCTCCCCCATTCATACGGTCGAGCAGGCGGTCGCGTTGGCACGCGAGATCGAGCGGCGACCACAGGTCGAGCTGGCGGCGCTGATGTCCTACGAGGGGCAGATCGCCGGCGTCGGCGACCGTCCGCCCGGGCGGCGCCTGCGCGGCGCCGCGATCGAGATGATGCAGCGCCGCTCAGCCGCCGAGCTGGCCGAGCGACGGGCGGCGGTCGTCGCCGCGATCCGCGAGTTCGCCGAGCTGCCGATCGTCAACGGTGGCGGCACCGGCAGCCTCGAACTGACCGGCAACGAGGACTCGGTCACCGAGATCGCCGCTGGCTCGGGCTTCTACGCCCCCACCCTCTTCGACACCTACAGCCGCTTCAAACTGACGCCCGCCGCTGGCTTCGCCCTGCCGATCGTGCGCAAGCCGGTGCCGAGCGTGGCGACGGCGCTCGGCGGCGGCTACCTCGCCTCGGGCAGCGGCGATACGGCCCGGCTCCCCTCGCCCTGGCTTCCCGAGGGGCTGGCGCTCGACGCCGAGGAGGGCGCCGGCGAGGTGCAAACCCCGCTCAGCGGCCCGCCCGCCCGCAACCTGCGGATCGGCGACCGCGTCTACATGCGCCACACCAAGGCCGGCGAGCTCTGCGAGCGCTTCGACTCGCTCCACCTGATCGAAGGCGACGAGATCGTCGACGTCGTCCCGACCTACCGCGGTGAGGGCAAGACCTTCCTCTAGTCGCCGAGGACGCGCTGCGCGTACTCGTTGGCGAAGACGCGGTTTGGGTCGAGCTCGTTGCGCGCCGCCTGGAAGTCGGCCCAACGGGGGTAGCGCTCGGGCAGGGTCGCGGCGGTCTGGAAGTGGCGCTTGCCCCAGTGGGGGCGCCCCGCGTAGTCGTTCATGATCTCCTCGACCGCCTCGAAGTAGGGGCGCCACTCCATGCCGCGGTACTGGTGGACGGCGATGTAGGCGGTGTCTCGTTCGTGGGAGGGGCTGAGCAAGGCATCGTCGGCGGCGGTAACCCGCATCTCGATCGGGAAGAAGACCGGGTAGCGGTTGGAGCGGACCCACTCGATCACCCTGCGCACCGCCTCGGGGCCGTGCTCGCGCGGCACCCCGTACTCCATCTCGGTAAAGCGGACGCGCCGCTCGTTGGCGAAGATCTGGTCGCTGCGGTCGGTCGACGTGCTGCCGGAGGCGAGCCAGGCGGCGAAGCGCGAGAGCGACGGGATCGCGGCGGGGACGAGCTTGCCGGCGGCGGATACCGCCTCCAGCGCCCAGTTCTCCAGCACGACGTCGTTGAGGAAGGTCCCGGCCCGGCTGCGTGGGCGCGGCGGCTCATCGGTTCGGTTGCGCTCCAGCACCAGGGCCGAGTCGGCGTAAGGGAAGGTGAAGAGCTCGAAGTGCTCGTGAGAATCGGCGCGCTCCTCGAAGCTGTCGAGGACCTCGTCCCGGGGGCGGCGGAAGTCGACCCGGTGCAGGGTGAAGGCGGGCAGACAGCGAAGCGTCACCGCCGAGATCGCGCCGAGGGCGCCGATCCCCACCCGAGCGGCTCGCAGCAGGTTGGGATCCTCTCCTGAGCCGAGCTCGCGAACCGAGCCGTCACCAAGCACCAGCTCCATGCCCACTACCTGGGAGGAGATGTTGCGCAGCTTCGCGCCGGTGCCGTGGGTTCCGGTCGAGATCGCGCCGGAGATCGTCTGACGGTCAATGTCGCCGAGGTTCTCCATGGCCAGACCGAGGCCGTGCAGTTCCTCGTTGAGGTCGGCAAGCATCGTGCCGCCGCCGACCTTGACCAGGCCGGTGGAGCGATCGGCGTCGATCACGCCGCTGAGCGCCCCGGCGTCGATCATCGTCCCGTCGGTCATCGCCGCCTCGGTAAAGGAGTGGCCGGTGCCGGCAATGCTGACTTTGCGCCCAGCCGCGGCGGCGGACGCGATCGCCTCCGCCAGCTCATCGCGGCCACGCGGGCGCAACCGCTCGAACGGCGTGCAGGTCTGGTCCCCCGCCCAGTTGCGCCAAGCCTGCTCGGGTCGTCCCTGCTCTCCACCACCGGAAGCCATGCTGAGTGGAGCCTAGCCGCGTCAGCCCTCGACGGCGCGCACGGTTGGCGGCGCGAGGGCGCGGAACGAGTAGGCGACGGTGCCCAGCAGGAGGACGACGATCGCGATGCCCGGTGCCGCGTTGCCGGCGACGCTGGCCGCGCCGCCGCCAGCGAGCCCGCCGATCACCTGCCCAGCCGCCCAGGCGAAATTGGAAAGACCGGCCGCGAAGCCCTGGTGCAGGCCGCTGGACTCGGCCGCCTCGGAGAGCATTGTCAGCGCCGGCGTGAAGCAGATCCCGCCGCCGAGTGAGGTGAGCATCAAGCCGGCGAGCACCACCCCCATGGTCGATCCGATCGCCACCGCGGCGATCGCGACGGCGCAGATACTGAGACCGACCATGAAGGGCAGACGGCGGCCGGCCCGATCCGAGTAGCGACCGGCCAGCGGCGCCAGCACCGCCTCCAGGGCGGCGCCGGCGATGAAGCCGCCCGCGATCAGCGCGTGACCCCCGCCCAAATCGTCGATCTGCAACGGCGCCAGCACCTCGACCGCACCGAACATCACCGAGGGAATTGCGACGAAGGCCGTCGCGGTGAGGACCGGGCGACTGAAGATCGTCTCGGCCACTTCTCGGGCGCCCTGGGTCTCGGCGACCCTCGCGTCGGGCAGGCGCGCGGCGAAAAAGCCGAGCACACCAGCCACCACGAGCACTGCGCTGAAGACGACTTCGGTGCCCACCGCCGCCGCCAGCGCCCCCAGCGCCGGGCCGACCAGGGCACCGGCTACAGCTGTTCCCAGGGCGATGCCGATCACCGCGCCCCGTCGCTCCGCCGGCGCGGTGGTGATCAACCAGGTCAGCGCCCCAGACCAGATCAGAGCGCCGGCCACTCCCTGTGTGAAGCGGGCGATGTCGAGCAAGAGGAACTCATCGACAAAACCGAAGACGACGCTGGAGACGCCAAGCAGCAGCAGGCCGCCGATCACCGTGCGGCGCGGGCCGATGCGGGCCGCCAGCAGACCGGCGGGGAGCGAGAAGAGCAGCGTTCCCGCCGCGTAGGAGGCGGAGAGCACCCCGGCCTGCGCCTTGCTCAGCCCCAGCTCGGCGACGTAATCCGGCAGCAGCGGCGCGATGGCCGAGAAGAAGACGACGTCGAAGAAGACCATCGTCGAGGCGAGAACGAGCAATCGGCGCATTGCAGACAATACAATCATCTGGAGCGCTCGCAGTCCTCAGCCCCGGCGTCTAGCATCGACACATTGCTTACTCCCCGGAGGGGTGGCAGAGCGGTTGAATGCACCGGTCTTGAAAACCGGCAGGCGCCTAACGGCGTCTCGAGGGTTCGAATCCCTCCCCCTCCGCTAGAGCAGGAAACGGGCGGCGGCAACCGAACGTGCGGAGATGGAGACGGCATCGCGCCGGGCGCGCACCCGTGAGCGCTGGCTACAGCGGGCGCAGCAGGTCCGCGACGCCTTCGGCCTAGTGCTGCTGCTGGTGCTGGTCACCTATGTGCTGGCCTCGCTGATCGACAACGACGGCTGGACGGCCGTGGTGCTGACCGTTTCGACGAGCGCGACCTCGATCGTCGCCCTGACCAGCTCGCACGCCCGTCCGCGCACTGTGCGGATCGCGATCGGGCTCTCCGCGCTGACGATCGCGTTGGCGGCGATCGGGGCTGCCAGCGACGACCACAACTGGCTCAACCTCGCCTCGCTGATCCAGGTCTCGCTGCTGGCCGTGGCGATGGCCGCCGTCCTACGCCGCGTCGTCACCGCACCGAAAGTCGGGTCCCGGACCATCCTCGGAGCGCTCAGCGTCTACACCGTGCTCGGCATCCTTTTCACCTTCGTCTATGGGGCGATCGACCGGATCCAGGGCGGCCCCTTCTTCGAAGGCGTCTCCCACCCCGCGAGCTCCGACTTCCTCTTCTTCAGCTACACGACGCTGACCACGACCGGCTACGGCGATCTCGTCCCTGGCGGCCAGCCGGGGGAGATGATCGCTGGCCTGGAGATGATGATCGGCCAGATCTTCCTGGTCACCCTGGTCGCCGGCCTGGTCAGCCTCTGGCGACCCGGCGAGGGGCTGCGCCGCCGTAATGAACGGCGCAGCGAAAGCCAGAGCTCTTAGTCAGCCAGCTCGACGCGCTCGATCGTCTGCGGCTCGAGCGGACGATCGGAGGAATCGGTCTCGGTGGCCTCGATCGCGACGACGGCGTCCATGCCGTCGACGACCCGGCCGAAGACCGTGTGCTTGCCGTCGAGCCAGGGCGCCGACTCGGTGGTGACGATGAAGAACTGAGAACCGTTGGTGTTGGGCCCGGCGTTGGCCATCGCGAGGGCGCCGCGGACGATCTTGTTCTCGTTGAACTCGTCCTCGAAGGTGTAGCCAGGCCCGCCACGGCCGGTCCCCTCCGGGCAACCACCCTGGATCATGAAATCGGGGATGACGCGGTGGAAGACCAGTTCGTCGTAGAAGCCGTCGGCGGCGAGCTTGCGGAAGTTCTCAACCGTCTTCGGTGCGTCCTCATCGTGCAGCTCGAGCACGATCGGCCCGGTGTTGGTGTGGAGGGTCGCCTGCGACATCGGGCCTCACCCTACTCAACCGCTGACCCGGACGGTGACTGGGCGAGAGGAGCCCGGCGCGTAGGGCCAGCGCTCCTCGGAGAGCGAGGTCGCACGAAGGCGGATGCTGGCCGAGCCGCTGACGTAGCGGAAGCGGTAGCTGGCCTGGAAGCTACCGCTGTGGTTGGTTCGGGTGACGAGAACTGGGCGCCAGCGCTTCGTCGCCGACTCGAAGTACTGGATCGCGACCAGCTTGCCGCGCCGCGGCAGCGGCGCTCCGAGGGTGCGCACCTGGCCGCTGAAGCGCACGGCCTCGCCGGTATGGAGGGCATGTGGGCTCACCCGGAGATCGACGCCACCGCGGACTCGCAAGGTCAGCGGCCGCCGACCCGCCCCGTCCAGCCGTTCCTCGCCAGGGAAGGCGACTGCGATCCGGCGCGAGGTTCCGGCCGGGAGACGCAACTGAAAGCCACCGTGGGATCCGGTGCCGACGGCATCGACGCGTGCCTTTCGGAGCGCCCCGCGCGATGGGCGCGAGACCACCCTCAGGGTACGGCCGGCAAGGCCGGCCCCCTCAGCGTTGACGAGGCGCCCACTGAGCGTGGCCCCAGCCCGGTAGGGGACGGTCAGCTCGGTTCCGAGCTGCCCACGCCAGCCGAGCCGGGCAAAGATCCGTGTCTTCTCGCGCAGCGGCTCCGCCCGCTCCGCACGCTTGACCGCCGCGACGGTGCCAGGCACCGCCACCTTGCGTACGGTCATCTCGACGCCATCCGCACGGCGGCTCGTCGACGCGGTGTTGCCCGCACCATCTGCCGCCTCAGCCCGGAAGACGTACGTGCCAGGAGTGAGATCACCCGGCAGGCGGGCGGAGAGCGTGGCACGGTCGGCAGACTCGCCGCGCTGGAATTTCGCCGGCAACTCGGTCCATTGCTTGCTCTCAAGCCGTCGGTAATGGATCTCCCCGTTCACCGGGCCGGAGTGGATATCGGTGATCTCGGCGCTGATCTGCTCGGGCAGGGCATCGGCTGCCGCCGGGGCGTCAAAGGCGACGCCGGGTGGCACATCGTCGAAGCGCAGCGGCAGCGAGGCAGCCGAAGACTGTGTCTCATTGCCAGCCTCGTCGCGCAGCCAGACGCTGAGCGAGTAGGTGCCGGCACGCGGGACGAAGAGATCCTGGAGCCCGCTCAGGTCGTGCCCGGGGACGAACTTGACCGGGGAGTCGTAGCCAGACGGTCCCTCGATACGCCAAAAGGCGCCTCCGATCGCGCTCGCCGCGCCTTGATCGGGATTGACCCAGCCAAGGTCGAAGTCGTTCGTGCGCCTCCACCCATCGCCAGCGGCGAGGACCAAGCTGCGGGGATGCGCCGGCGGGTTGTTGTCGACATGGAAGGTGTAGTCCGGCGTGCACCCTGCGTTGCCGGCGAAGTCGGTGGCACAGTGGTGGATGCCGTGGGGACCATCGCTGAAGCGGGTCGTGTCGATCGTCGCGCCGCTGGACGTCGCGAGGCCACAAGGCCGCATCGTGGTCGCCCGCCACTCACTGCCGATCAGTGCCTTCGCGCAGCCGTACTCGGTGAGGTTGACCCGTGCTCCGTCGACCGTGGTCTCGCCGTAGCGAACGCCGGCGCCGGTGTCACTCCCCCAGAAGCTCACGCCCTGAGCGCCGCGACGCCAGCCCCCTGAGGTAATCGCCCCTCCGATCGCCGCCGACGGCACCTGATCGTCCTGGATGGTGATGGTGAGGGCGCGAATCGACGACCACGAGGCCGCGTCGACGCTGCACCACTTGCTCTCGAGCCGAGCGCAGAGCAGGCGGTCCTCGAAGGCCGGCTGCGGTGGGTTGAAGCCGGCGACGAACTCGCGCAGAGCAGTGTCCGTGGCCCCAGCCGAGGCGAAGACGTCGAAGCCACCGCTCCAGGTGCCAACCCCGAGCCGCTGCTCCATGCCGTCGTGCAGGGCGTGCCACCAGGTGCCGCGGACCTGCGTGATGCCGGTTCCCGCTGGAGCCTCCCAGCGCCAGCGAGCGAATCGAGTCCCTGACACCGTCGACTCCCCGTCGCGGGTAAAGCTCTTCAGGTGGACGCCGTCGAAGGGATCCTGACCGGCGGCGGGCACACACCAGCCATCGGGGCGGAACTTGGTGCCGCCTGTCGTATCCGCCCAGCTCGCGTCGGCGCCGACGTACCAGCCGCACTGGGCAACCGCGTACTTCCCCGCGGTCGCCTCCTTCGCTCCCAGCAACAGCAGCGCAAGCGCAAGCGCCAGGCCCATCGCGACAATGCGACCGAAGCCGCCGCGTGTACTCGACATCGCTCCTCCCTCGCTCGACAGCATTGGAGGGCTAAGGGCACAGCGGCGAGATCTCTCCCCCCTGGCCGTCGAATCGACCTGGTCGGTGCCGCGAGGCGCGCCTTTGCGAGAATGGCTCCAATGTCACTCCCCACGCAGGATCAGATAACCGAGAAGCTGCGCGCCGTCATCGACCCCGAGCTGCGCCGCTCGATCGTCGAGCTGGGCATGGTCCGCTCGATCGAGATCAAGGACGACGGTCGGGTGGAGGTCGTCGTTTCGCTGACCACGGCGGGCTGTCCGATCCGCTCCCACTTCGAAAAGGCAGTGGCATCCCAGGTCTCAGAGCTGGACGGCGTTACCGAGGTCGCAGTCGGCTTCGACGTGCTCTCCGACGAGGAGAAAGGCGCCCTGCAACAGACGCTTGGCCGCGGCAAGCTGCCCGCCGGCGCTCTGGCCCAGGTGAAAAACGTGATCTGCGTCGCCTCCGGCAAGGGCGGCGTCGGCAAGTCGACGATGACCGCCAACCTGGCCGCGGCGCTGACCGCCGAAGGCCACCCGGCCGGGGCTCTCGACTGCGACGTCTACGGCTACTCGATCCCGCGCATGCTCGGCGTCAACCGCAAACCGGAGGTCAACGGAGAGCGCAAGATCCTGCCGCTGGAGTCCGCGGGTGGCGTCAAGGTGATGTCGATCGGCTTCTTCGTCGAGGAGAATTCCGCGGTCGTCTGGCGCGGGCCGATGCTGCACAAGGCGATCCAGCAGTTCCTCGAGGACGTCGCCTGGGGCGAGCTGGAGTACCTGCTGCTCGACCTGCCACCGGGGACCGGCGACGTCTCGATGACGCTGGCCCAGCTCCTCCCCCAGGCCAAGTTCCTGATCGTCACCACTCCGCAGCCGGCGGCGCAAACGGTCGCGAAACGCGGCGCCGACATGGCGCTCAAGTTCGACCTCGAGCTGCTCGGCACGATCGAGAACATGTCCGGCTTCACCACGCCAGACGGCGAGCGCTTCACGATCTTCGGCGAGGGTGGTGGGCAGCTGCTGGCCGACGAGCTCGACATCCCGCTGCTGGGCAAGGTGCCGCTCTCCGAGGCGCTGCGCGAGCACGCCGACGTCGGCACGCCGCTGGTCACCGCGGAGCCCGACGCACCGGCCTCACAGGCGATCCGCCAGGCCGCCCGCGGCATCGTCGCCTCGACCCCACAGGAGCTGCCCGTCCTGCAGGCCGTCCCCAACGCTGCCGAAGCCCCGCCGGTCGGCGGCATTCCGCTGCCCGTCGTGCAGTGACCGCAGCGGCGCTTTGAACTGCCCCTAGACCCTCCTAGTTCGACTTGCGAACCGCCACGGCCGGGAAGGTGCCCGGAACCGTCTGGATGTTCATTCGCTTCACCCCCTTGAGTCGATCCCTCGCCTCCGGCACCTCGAAGCACATCATCGCGGCGATGATGTCGAGAACGGTCTCTGCACCAGCTGCGATCCGCTCGCTGCTGCGCGCCTCCACCTCGAGGATTTCGGTCAAAGCCCTGTCCTGAATCTCCGCCACCTCGTCGAATCCCTGCCGGTCGAGCCTCATCGGGGTCCTGCTCAGGTGGTTGTTCGGCCAAGCATCGAACATCCCGGCGGCGAACGAGGCGGCGGCGTCGGCAAGCACCAGCTGGATGATCCAGAGCGAGAAGCGCTGCCGCGCGACCACGCTCAGCTTCTGCCACTCCTCGTTGCTGACCAGTGGGCGGACGATCGCTCGGTAGACGTACTGGAAGGCGCTTCCCACCTCGCGTCTCTCGACCAGCTCGGCCATCCCCAGCCCGACCAGCTTCTTGACGTGGTGGCTGGCCGCCGAGGTCGACAGATCCAGGACGGGACCGATTTCCTTGGCGCTCGCCGGTCGTTCAGCGAGGATCGTTAGTGCCTCTATCGTGTTGCCGCAGGAGACGAGCTCGGCCATCTGCTCGTCGAGCCGCTTCTCCCTAGCCTCTTCCTCTGCCTTCATGTCTGCTCCTCCTTTGGGTACGGGCGGAGTCGACAGCATGCCGGGGCTTGAGCCGCTTGTCACGCACCTTTGACAGAGCGGTAAGCGGCCGCTTTCACGCTATGCGCAATTCGCTTCGTTTAAGCGCGGCGGTCGCCTAGCGTCACCGCCGGGCACTCGCAAGCGGACCCGGGGGCGTGCAAATGGAAGAGGACGAGCTGCGCAGGGGACTACGGTCCCGGAGAAACGGGAGGGAGCCGGCATGCCCGATACGCACGCTCGTGCTTGCCGCTGTCCTCGCGCAGGGGCTCGGCTCGCACGGCATCTCCGCGGACCGGGACGTGACCCTGACCGCAAACGACTCGCGCATCGGCGTCATCCGCACCTGCAACATCGACGGACCGATCCCAGCCGCTCCTAAAGCGACGAGGCGGGAGACGGAACGTTGACGCCGAGCGGTGGCCTGGACCCGGCGCGTGCCGTCTACGACGCCTTCGCGCGCCACTACGACGCCTTCACCGGAGCCCTCGACTACGAGCCCTGGCTGGCCGAGGCGATGCCGCGGCTCGAACGCTGTGGGCTTGCCGGCAATCGCCTCCTGGATGCTGGCTGCGGCACCGGCAAGAGCCTCGCCCCGATGCTCGAGCGCGGCTGGCGGTGCAGCGGCTGCGACATCTCGCCGGCGATGATCGAGATCGCCCAGAGGAGGATCGGCAACCACGCCCAGTTGATTGTCGCCGACATGAGGGAGCTGCCCTGGCTGGGCCGGTTCGACCTCGTCTGGTCGCTGAACGATTCGATCAACTATCTGCTCGACTCAGACCAGTTGGTACAGGCCCTGTGCCGCCTGCGGGACAACCTCGCCGACGCCGGCCTGCTCGCCTTCGACGTCAACACGCTCCTGACCTATCGCACCTTCTTCGCCGAACAGCGCGTGGTCGAACACAGGGGGCTGCGCCTCGTCTGGAGCGGCGAGGCTGCCAAGGACCTGACGCCCGGTTCGATCGCCACGGCCCGCTTCGAGGTCGAGGGCGACACGGAGAGCGCGCACGTCCACCGCCAGCGCCACTTCCCGGAGCCGCAGGTTCGCGCGGCCCTGGAGAACGCCGGACTGGACTGCCTCGAGGTCCTCGGCCAAACCGACGAGGGAACGCTGCACGGACCTCTTAACGAGCTGCGCCACGTCAAGGCCCTATACGTTGCCCGACCCTGCTGAAGAAGTGCCTAGGCCGCGCTCTTGCTCTTGTAGTAGTTCGCGTTGATCTCCGCGTATTTGGCCCACTCGGCGGGGAGCTGGTCCTCGGCGAAGCAGGCGTCAACCGGGCAAGCCTCCACGCAAGCGTCGCAGTCGATGCACTCGTCCGGGTCGATGTAGAGCATCTCGACCGAGTCGTAGTCGGGCTCGTCCGGCGTCGGGTGGATGCAATCGACGGGACAGACCTCGACACACGAGTTGTCCTTGGTGCCGATGCAAGGCTCGGCGATGACGTAGGTCATTCGAGGCTTATCTCCTGGGTCGTCTTTACGGTGCGGCCGGAGGCTCGAGGCCCCCGCCAAACGCGAACACGCATTTTAGAGATATGTCGGACGGGGGCGCACTTGGAAGGGGACAGCGGCAAGGTCGATCTCAAATTCAGACCCAAGTCGAAGCCTGGGAAGCATCGCCACTAGCATCGGCGACCAATGCTGCTGCTGACCGGGGCAACCGGAAATGTCGGATCGCGACTGCTGCCGCTGCTGCTCGAGAGCGGCGAGGACGTGCGCTGCCTGGTGCGCGAGCCGCGCCGGCTCGGGCCACGGCGAGTCGACGTGCAGATCGCCCTCGGCGATCTCGGTGAGATGTCGGATCCGTATCTGGTGCGCCAGGCGCTGCGCGGAGTCGACACGGTGGTCCATCTGGCGGCGACGATCCGCGACCAGCCGCCACACCGGATCGAGGAGCTGAACGGCCTGGCGACGGTGCGACTGCTGCGCGCCGCCGAGCGCAGCGGCGTCAAGCGCTTCGTCTTCTTCAGCGCCCTCAACGCCTCGGTGGCACAGCGCACCCGTTTCTTCCGCGCCAAGTGGCTGGCCGAGCAGGCGGTCGAATCGTCGTCGCTGGAGACGACAATCTTCGCCCCCTCGATCGTCTACGACCGCTCCGACCCGTGGGTGACGCTGCTGCGTCGCTTCTCCTTCCTGCCGGTGATGCCGGTCTCGGGGGAGGGGAAAGCACGGTTCGAGCCGATCTGGGCGCAGGACGCCGCTCGCTGCGTGGTCGAGGCCCTGCGGCGGGGCGATCGCGAGCGCTACGAGCTGGCCGGGCCCGAGACGCTCGACTACGACCAGATGTCTGACCTGGTCAGCCGCGTCGCCGGCCGACCCCGCCCCCTCGTCCACGTGCCGCTGCCGCTGGTCCGCTCCGGCTTGATCGCGATCCGCTCTCTTTTCGGCGAGGCCGTGTTTGCAACCTGGGAGGAGGCGGAGCTGATGGAGGTTCCGATGATCAGCGAGCGCGGCCCGGCGGATGCCGAAGCGCTCGGAGTCAAGCCGAGGAGGATGGCGGATGTCCTGGAGGATTCCTAGACGCGCAGCGGCACTCGCGCTCACCGTCGTCGCGCTCGCCTGCGGGGGGCAGGCAGCCGCGCTGACCCTGGCCCCACCGAAGCCAAACGTCTTCTTCGGAGTGAGCGACCGGGGGACGACGACGGAGTTCAACGAATTCACCGGGCTCTTCGCCAAGCACCCGGCGCTGCTCGAGACCTTCCACCCCTGGGGCAACAGCCTCAACCAGGCCTACGAACGCTGGCGCGAAACCTCGACGCGGCCGATCCTCGCCATCTCGACGATCGATGACCAGACCCTGACCGAGCTGATCACCCCACAGCAGATCGCCCTGGGGGCGGGCGACGACTACCTCCTCCAGCTCAACGACTTCTTCGCCAAACGCGGACTGCTCGCCTACATTCGGCCGCTGGGCGAGCCCAACCGCTGCCTCAACGCTTGGTCTGCGGTCAACTGCGACGGCTCCCAGAAAGGCGGCGAACACACGACCGGCTGGTACAAGCAGGCATTTCGCCGCATCGTCGCGATCGTCCGTGGCGGCCAGACGCTGGAAGGGGTCAACGCGACCCTGGCTGAAATCGGCCTTCCTCCGGTCGTCCGCACCAAAGGGCCGGCGCCAACGAGTCTGCCGGCCGCGCCGGTGAGCATCATCTGGAGCCCGCTGCCGGGCGGCTCGCCGCGAGTCAAAGGCAACTTCCCCGGTAACTACTGGCCGGGCGCGCCCTGGGTCGACTGGGTCGGCACCGACTTCTACTCGCAGTATCCGGTCTGGAAAGACCTCAACCGCTTTTACGCCGGCAAACAGTGGAAAGGCAAGCCATTCGCGATCGCCGAGTGGGCTGTCTACGGCGAGGACGAACCCCGCTTTGTCAAACAGATGATCGCCTGGACCGTGAAGCGCCCACGGATCCGCATGCTCGTCTACTACACCGGCTTCGGACCCGGCGAAAACCCCTACGAGCCCCAGCTCTACCCCCGCACCGTCAACACCCTGCGCCTCAAGATCCGCCGCCCGACCTTCCTCCAGTACGCCGAATACAACGCCGGCCTACTGCCGCCGCTGCCGCCTCCCCCGCCCAAAGCCGCCAAGTCCCCATAAAACGGGGCCGACGGGCCTGAAACGTGTCTATATGTCACGTTTGCGGCCCGTCGGCAGTTGCGGCGGCTGGTTGCGCTCGAAGCCGGCGCGGAGGAGGCGGATCAGCTCTTGGGGGTTGCGTTCGACCTGGCGCCAGGTGCAGCGGACGACCTGCCAGCCGGCAGCGAAGAAACGCTGTTCGCGCTGGCGGTCCAGCTCAAAGGCCGATGCAGTGCCGTGGAACTTCCGACTATCGGTTTCGATGATCAGACGGAAATCCCGCCAGAGGAAGTCCGGCCTCAGCCGAAGTCCCGCCGCTTCCAGCGGCACGTTGACCTCAGGCCTGGGCAAGCCGGCGCGCCTGCACAAACCGAGGAACATCCGCTCGAGCTCGCTGCGGGTGCGCCTCGTCGAGGGATCGAGTTCATCGACGCAGAGTCGCAGCTGAGCGACTCCGCGACGACCTCGGCAGCGACGAAGCAGCGCCCGGATCTCAGGTATGCGGAGTAGGCCTCGCACCTCGGCCTCCGCTACAGCCTTGCGCAGGTCCCACGGCGAAACGACAGCCGCGAGATCCAGCAGGGTGCGAGCAACTGTGGTGCACGGGACCCCACGCCACTCGGTCCGGTCCGATGCGCCGAGCATGCCGTCGCGGTGGGCGACGATGCCGGTCGGCATCCGGCCGCGGCGGTTCGGAGCGGTCACGTCGGCCGCGGGGCGCATGGTTTGCGTCAGACCCCAAAGCTCCGCGGCAGAGCGGTGGGAGAGCACTGCCCCTTCGCCGCACGCAAGCACCGCCGCCATGAAGCGGCCCTCGCGACTCAACAGCGCGTGGCCGACCGCATACACACCCGTATGCACAGGATGCAGTCGCCCGCGCTCCACCCGTTTGCGAACAGCACTGGCGCCAATGCCGAGCTCCGCCAGCTGATCCAGCGTTACCAGCCCATGCTGCAACTCAGCGAGCCTCGCGATCGCCCCATCTCCAGCCGTCGACGGGCCTGAACCGTGTCGATATGTCACGTTTGCGGCCCGTCGGCCCCTCGGTGGATTGGGCATGCGCCGAGGGTGGCGGGGCTGGGCGCGCGGGTGGTGCGCGCTGTGTCGCGGAAGGCTCGCGAGATTGCGACGCCAACGCCCGGAAACGCGAGAGGCCCGGCGATTGCCGGGCCTCTCGAAAGTCACTCGCCTGTTGAGGCGAGGATACGCCTGGGCAGGCGTGGTTACATCATGCCGCCCATGTCTGGCATACCACCGGGCATTCCACCGCCCGCGCCACCCTCCTCGGGCGGCTCGGCGATGATCGCCTCGGTGACGAGGATGTTCTTTGCGATCGAGGCCGCGTTCTGCAGCGCCGAGCGCGTCACCATCGTCGGGTCGATGACCCCGGCGGCGATCAGGTCGCCGTACTCGCCATTGGCCGCGTTGAGACCTTCACCAGGCTTCAGGTCGCGGACCTTGTTGACGACGACCGAGCCCTCCAGGCCGGAGTTCTCGGCGATCTGACGGACCGGCTCCTCCAGCGCGCGGTGCACGATCCGTGCGCCGGTCGCCTCATCCGGCTCCTCGTGCTTGTCCGCATCGAGGTTGGACTGAGCGTTGAGCAGCGCCACTCCACCACCCGGCACGACGCCCTCCTCGAGCGCAGCGCGGGTCGCCTGCAGCGCGTCCTCGACGCGGTGCTTCTTCTCCTTCATCTCGGTCTCGGTGGCGGCGCCAACCTTGACCACGGCGACACCGCCGGCCAACTTGGCGAGACGCTCCTGGAGCTTCTCGCGATCGAAGTCGGAGTCGGTGTTGTCGATCTCGTTTTTGATCTGACCGATCCGGCCCTTGATGGCGTCGGTCTCGCCGGCACCGTCGATCACTGTTGTCGTGTCCTTGGAGACGACAACGCGGCGTGCTTTACCGAGCTGGGTGAGCTGGGTGTTCTCGAGTTTGAGACCCATCTCCTCGGTGATCACCTCACCGCCGGTGAGGATCGCGATGTCCTCCAGCATCCGCTTGCGGCGATCGCCGAAACCGGGCGCCTTGACCGCGACACCGGTGAAGGTGCCGCGCAGCTTGTTGACGACGAGCGTCGCGAGGCACTCGCCCTCGACGTCCTCGGCGACAATCAGCAGCGGCTTACCACCCTGCATGACCTGCTCGAGCACCGGCAGGATGTCCCGCACGGAGCCGATTTTCTGGTTGGCGATGAGGATGTAGGGGTCCTCCAGCACCGCCTCCATGCGGTCCTGGTCGGTGACCATGTACGGCGAGATGTAGCCCTTGTCGAACTGCATCCCCTCGGTGAACTCCAGCTCCATACCGAAGGTCTGACCCTCCTCGACGTTGACCACGCCGTCCTTGCCGACCTTCTCAATCGCGTCGGCGATCACGTTGCCGATGTCGTCGTCGGCGGCGGAGATGGCGGCAACGCGAGCGATCTGCTCCTTACCGGCGACCTCCTTGGACTGCTTCTCGCGCAGGTTCTCGACGACGTCGTCGACAGCCTTCTCGATGCCGCGGCGCAGGGCCAGCGGGTTGGCGCCGGCGGCGACGTTCTTGAGCCCCTGGCGGACGATGATCTGCGCCAGCAGGGTCGCCGTCGTGGTGCCGTCACCAGCGACGTCGTTGGTCGCCGTGGCGACCTCGCGAACGAGCTGGGCACCCTGGTTCTCGAAGACGTCCTCGACCTCGACCTCGCGGGCGATGGTGACGCCGTCGTTGGTGATCGTCGGCGCGCCGAACTTCTTGTCGAGCACGACGTAACGGCCCTTCGGGCCGAGAGTGACCTTGACCGCGTCGGCAACTGCGTCGACGCCGGCCTGCAGGGCCCCCCTTGCTTCCTCGCTGAACTTCAGCTCCTTATGAGCCATCTGATTTCAGTCCTCCTTGGTTCTTCTAAGTCCTAGTGGGCGGGCCGTCAGCCGAGCTTGGCGAGAACGTCCGACTCGCGCAACACGAGCAGGTCCTCGTCCTCGACGGTGACCTCTGTTCCGCCGTATTTGGAATAGAGGACCTCGTCGCCCTCGCTCACGTCGAGCGGGCGGCGAGTGCCGTCCTCGTTGATCGCGCCGTCGCCGACGGCAACGACCTTGCCCTTCTGGGGCTTCTCCTTGGCCGTATCGGGGAGGACGATGCCACTTGCGGTGGTCTCCTCCTCATCGATCGGCTTGACGATCAGCCGGTCCCCGAGGGGCTTCAGCTTCATCCGTATACCTCCATCTATGGGTCAGGGTGGGTCAAGATTCGACTGGATTGGCACTCTCCAGGTGAGAGTGCCAGAGGCCAGAAAGATAGCGCGGCGAACAATTGCGTGGGCCGACGGGCCGCAAACGTGTCGATATGTCACGTTTGCGGCCCGTCGGCGGGGGTCAGGCGTTGGCTAGTAGGCGGCAGCCGAGATGGCGGGCGATTCCTTCGCCGCCGCGGGCCATCAGCCAGTCGTGACTCCACTTAAAGGCTGGATGGGCGACGGGCGCGACCAGATTCATCCAGGCCTTGGCCGTAGCCACGTTCCACTCGAAGAGCACGGCGGTCGCATCGTCGCGCTCGTAAAGCCGCCAGCGACCGACCCCGGTCAGGTCACCCACCGCGTCCGCCTCCATCAGATGAGGATGCTCGACCCGGGTCGCGGTCACCTCGAACTCGACCCGGTAGGGCAGCGGCCCGCGCCAGACCATCCGCGAAACGGCGCCGACCCGGTTACCGTCGCCCGGCCGCACTTCGTCAGCGGCCTCCACCCCCCGCCACCAGCGCGGCCAGTGCTCCTGCGCGTAGATCGCCTCCCAAACCGGCTCGCGCGGCGACTCCAGCAGCCAGGTCGTCAGAAAGGAGTAATGAGCCACGGAGGCCGATTACGAGCGCAGGGAACGATCAGTTGTGATGCGGAGTCTCCCCGTTGCCGAAGTGCGCCCCGGGCGGCTCGACGATCTGCGAGAAGCGAATCACGGTGACGGTTTCGTCGGGGGCAACCGGTCGACCGTAGATCTGTTCGAGGAATTTGATCTCGTCCTCGAGACGGCGGAACTCCGGGTTGTCGTGCTCGATGTCCCGGGGAGAGAGTTCGGAGATCCGCTTCACCTCGACGTCGTCGATCACCGCGGTGAAGATCTTCTCGCGCGGGCTGTGGCGGAAGCCGACCGTGATCCAGACGACCTGGCCGCGCTCGTACTTGCTGCTCTTGTCGCCAAGCCGAATCGTCGCCGACTTGCGGCCCCGCTTCAGCTGGTCGACGAAAACCGGCGAATAGAAATTGAGAACGTAGATGCCGCCCCTCATAGCGGCTGCGAGCGTATCTGACCCAGCCAAGAGGGGGTTGCCGCCGACCGATCCTTGCCGTTATCGAGCAAAGATTTAAGAAACTTGAGTGTTTGTCTATGGAGCTGGGCTGACCCGATCCCTAGTTTGGACGTTCGTTCGATCCGAGGTGTAGCTGGGAGGGAAACGGGTCGATGGCAGGGCAGATGCAATTCACGACGCCCCGATTCGGATGGCTTGCTGGTGTGATCACGGCGAGCGCAATCGCCTGCATGCTCGTCTTCGCGAGCATCGCCAGCGCGGCGAGCTGTCACGGCAAGCACGCGACGATCGTCGGCACGCCGGGCGACGATGTGATCGTCGGCAAGAAGGCCAGCGATGTGATCTACGGCGGCGGGGGCGACGACCGGATTAGCGGTGGACCCAACGGCAACGACAGGATCTGCGGCGGGCCCGGCGACGACTCGATCCACGGTGGCCGCGGCTTTGACGCCATCTATGGCGATGGTGGCAACGACCGGCTGGCCGGCGACAGCGGCTCCGATCACATCGAGGGTGGTGGTGGCGATGACGACCTCAAGGGCGCCGAGGGCAAGGACAGCCTCGTCGGTGGCGCCGACAACGACGTGCTGCTCGGTGCCAAGGGGCCCGACACGCTGCTCGGCGCCGGGGGCAACGACTACATCAACGGCGACAAGGGCAGCGACGAGGTCGATGGCGGCGGCGGCGATGACTCGCTGCACGGCGACAAGGGCAATGACAGCATCGAGGGCGGAGCCGGTAGCGACCAGATCGAAGGCGGGCCGGGCGACGAGAAAAACCTCGACGGCGGCGGCGACAGCGACTTCGTCTTCGGCGGCGCCGGCAGCGACAAGGTGAGCGGTGGCGACGGCGACGGCGACGTCGTCCGCGGCGACAGCGGCGAAGACACGCTCGACGGCGGCGGCGGCGCCAACGACATCGTCTCCTACGCGAGCGCAACTCGCAGCGGCGTGATCGTCGACCTCGGCGCCGGCCGCTCCAAAGGCGACGGCCACGATGGCCTGCAGGGCTTCGAGGACGTGGTCGGATCGCCGCAGGGCGACGCCATCGTCGGCAGCGGCGAGTTCAACCGGCTCGACGGCGGCGTTGGCGACGACGCCCTAAACGGCGCCGGCGGGCCCGACGAAGCCTTCGGCGGCGCCGGCAGCGATGCCTGCGACGGCTTCGCAGCCGAGCACTCCTGCGGCGCCGAAGAAAATCCGCCCGGCACTGGCACCTTCGTCATCCTCAACCAGGGTCTCGACGGCAGCAGCCTGGTCGTGCAGGGGGACGGCAACGCCAACAACATCCAGGTCGCCTTCACCGGTGGCGGCTGGCTGGTCTCCGACAGCAGCGGCGCCTACCCCGGCGACGGCTGCGCCCTGGCCGACGCCGGCACGACGGTCAGCTGCCCCACATCGATCGCGACCGGCCTGGTCGTGATCACCGGTGGCCTTGGCGATGACGGCATCAACATCGCCGACAGCGTTCCCGCCAGCGTCAAGGTCCGCGCCAACGGCAACGCCGGCTCCGACGCGCTCAGCGGCGGCCCCGGCGACGATGTGCTCGAGGCGGGCGAGAACTACAACAGCCCCGACAACGGCAACGACATCCTGGTCGGCAATGCCGGCAGCGACGTGCTCTACGCCGATCCCGGCGCCGATCAGCTCTTCGGGGGCCCTGGTAACGACCTGCTCGTCTCCTCGGTGCCCGTCTGCCAGGGACACAGCTACGGCGGTGGCCCCGGCGATGACACGGTCTCCTACGGACGCTCCAACGCGAGTCTGACCGTCAAGCTCAGCGGTACCGGCGGCCCCGCCGGCTGCGGCTCGATGGACCAGGTCGGCGCCGACAACGAGAGCCTCGAGGGCTCGGACGGTCCCGACGTGCTGATCGGCGACGGTGGGGAGAACAGCTTCATGGGGCACCTCGGCGCCGACACCTTCATCGGCATGGGCGGCGACGACTTCATCGACGCTATCGACGGCCAGCGGGACAAGTCGATCCAGTGCGGTGGCGGCGGCGATGACGACGTCATCAAGGACGGCAAGGACCCCCGGCCGATCGGCTGCTGAGCCTCGGCGGCCCAGCCCGCCTCAGAAGATGTAGTTGCGCAGTTTCTCGGGAGCCAGAACGGTCACGCGACCTCGCCCGGGTCGCACGACGGCGGCCCGCTCGAGATCAGCCAGAAAGCGGCTGACGCTCTCCCGCGAAGTGCCAGCGAGCTGCGCCAGGTCGGCTTGGTTCATGCGGATCGTCACCTCGCCGCCCTCGCCGCTGCGGGGCGACTCGTCGGCGACGAGCTGCGAGAGAACGCCGGCGACGCGGCTGGGCACGGTCTGGAAGGACTGGCGGGAGATCCGCTCGTTGGCGGTGCGCAGACGGCGCACCAGCGCCGCGATCAGCTTCACGGTGATTTCCGGATGGCGGGCGAGCAGCGCCCGTACCTCGCCAGCCGGCAGGGCGAGCAGCTCGCCGTCGTCGAGCGCCTCGACGCTGGCCGAGCGCACCTCGCCGTCGAGCATCGCCAGCTCGCCGAAGATGTCGCCGGGACCGAGCGTGGCCAGCGTGATCGCCCGCCCGTCGGAGTGCTCGCGGGTAACCCGGAAGCTGCCGTCGCGGACGATGTAGCAGGCGTCGGAGTGATCGCCCTCGTGGAAGACACGGGTGCCGGCAGGAAAGGAGCGGGCGACGGCGACCCGCGAGAAGCGCTCCAGCTCCCCCTCCTCGAGGTCGGCAAAGAGCGGCACGCTGCGCAGCAGCGCGACCGGCCCCAGGCTCTCCTCGGCGTCCGCCACACGAGGATTATCGCCAAGCGAGCAATAGGGTGGGCTGATGGCGGGGCTGAGTCCGCAAGTAAGACCGGCAACGGGGGACGATTTCGAGGCTTCCGCGGAGGCGCTTGCGCTGGCCTTTACGGACGACCCGGCCTGGATGCACTTGATGCCCGACCCCGCCAGGCGCGCCGAGCAGCTGCTCGCCTTCTTCACCGTCGAACTCAAGTACCAGGATCCCGAGCACCACAAGGTCTGGGTCACCGAAGACGGCGGCGGCGCGGCGATCTGGGCCCGTCCCGGACACTGGCGTGCACCGCCTTCGCAGACGCTGCGCTCGATGCGCCCGATGGCGGCGGTCTTCGGCCGCCGCACGGCGCTGGCGCTCTGGACCCTAATGCGGGTCGAGCGCCATCACCCGCGCAAACCGCGGCACTGGTATCTGCACTACCTGGGAGTCGAACCGCGCCGCCAGGGGCGTGGTCTGGGAGGGGCGCTGCTGGCGCCGATGCTCGAGCTGTGCGACCGCGAGGGGACGCCCGCCTATCTGGAGTCGAGCACCGAGCGCAACCGCCTGCTCTACGAACGCAACGGCTTCACCTTGACCGGGACCTTCGAGATGCCAGCCAAGGGGCCGACGATCCGCGAGATGTGGCGGAATCCCGCCTGAGGCCCGGCATGCTGCCGTAAGGCAGGCCCGGTGTCAGCGGGCAGCAAGTGTGAGTTTGCGGGGGCCGCGGCTGAAGCCGGCGCCGATCAGCGCCTCCTCGTAACCGGAGCCGATCACGGGCTCGCCGTCCAGTTTCTCGATGGCGAGTTTGGGTATGCGGCTGGCGCCAACCGCGTCGGCCAAGGCGCCTATCGCGGCAGCCAACTCCTCGTCGCTCAGCTCGACCAGGCGGACGATCCCGCGACCGCCGCGCTCGACGTAGAGGACCGGGGCTCCATCGCGCATCAGGACATGGGCGCCGGGAGCCCGAGCCGGGCGGCGGCCGCTGGCCGGTTTCGGCCAGGGCAGCGAGGCGCCATAGGGATTGGCTGGGTCGGTGGCGGCAAGGAGCAGAAAGGAGCCGTCATCGATCGGCAGGGAGCGCAGGCGCTCGACCGCGCCCGGCAGAGCGAACTGGGCGCCGCCGAGTCCCTCGACGAAGTAGCCGCGGCGGGCGGTGCCGAGCAGCTCGAGGTTGCCGAGCTCGGCATAGAGACTGGAGAAGCCGCCGGGGATGCCCTCGGCGAGCACCGACTCACGGGTGACGATGCCGTAACGCTCCAGCATCAGCTCCGCCTGGGCGCGCAGCCGCGGCCCGGCCGCGGGGGCGTTCTCGAAGAGCGGCGCGGTCAGCGACCAGCGTCCCTGCACGGCGGCGCCGGCGGCGCGGCGGCGGGCAAAACGGCGGCCACGCTGATCCGAGGGCGGCGCGGTGCGCAAGCGCGGCTGGCGCAAGGGAGCGAAGGCGTCGTTGGTCACCTCACCCGCCCAGGCGAGATCCCAGAGCGCGCTGTGCAGATCCTCGACCGGGTGGCCCAGGTCGGCGAGCAGGTCGAGCCAGAAGTCGGGGCCGGCGGCAAGGCGCTCGCGGATCGAGTCGTGAACCTCGCCCTCGGGACGCTCCAGCTTGACGTTCGCCGGCGGTGGGCCGGCGAGGCGGACGTCATCGCGGAAGTAGAGGGCGACGCGGCCGTCGCTGCGTCCGCGCGCGCCGGCGCCGATCCAGACCAGCTCGCCGCTGGTGCAGAGTTCGTCGAGCCAGGTCGGCGAGTAGGCGCCAAGGCGGCGCGGCAGCACGTCGGCCTCCCAGATCTTCGGCGTCAGCGCCACTCCCTGGAGGGGGACGAGCGCCTCGCGGAGGCGGTCGGAGCCGGCGCCGGCGGCGCGGTGGGCATCGACGTTCTGCCAGCTGGAAAGGAAACGGGCGAAGCGGTCGCGGCCGGCCGGCTCGACCTCGCGGCGCAGATGGGCGAGGCTGGCGCGACGCACCCGGCGCAGCACGTCGGCGTCGCACCACTCGCGTTCGACGCCACCGGGCAGCAGCTCGCCGCGGACAAGCGCGCCGGCCCGCTCGAGCTCGCGCAGGGTCGGGGTCGGGTCGACGCCGTAGCGGGCGGCGAGCTGGACGGTGGGAAAAGGTCCATGGGTGCGGGCGTAGCGGCGCACCAGGGCGAGCAGCGGATCGGGGTGCTCGGCAAGGAAGCTCTCGGGCAGGCCGGCCGGTGGCGGCACCCCAAGCGCGTCGCGGAACACGCCGGCGTCCTCGGCGGCGATGTAGCGCTCCTCGCCGTTGATCCGCACCAGGGCGACCCGGCGCTCGGCGAGGAGCTTCTCCAGCATCGAGGCCGCCGAGTAGCCCTCCGTGACCCGTTCCGCGCACTCCTCGGCGGTCAGGTCGCCGAGGTTGCGCAGCACCTGCTGCAGCGCGTCGCGATCGCCGGCGCGGCCGGCCTCGGTGCGATGTTGGAGCTGCGCCTCGACATCCTCCAGCGCCTCGGGATCGATCAGCTCGCGTAGCTCCTCCTGACCGAGCAGCTCGCGCAGCAGGTCACGATCGAGGGCCAGCGCCGCCGCGCGCCGCTCTGCGTTCGGCGTGTCGCCCTCGTACATGTAGGTCGCCACGTAGTCGAAGAGCAGCGAGGAGGCGAAGGGCGAGGCGGTCGGCGTCTCGACCTCGACCAGGTCGAGCTGGCGGGCTTGCAGCTTGGTCAGCAACTCGGCAAGCGAGGGCAGGTCGAGGACGTCGCGCAGCACCTCACGGTAGGTCTCGAGCACGACCGGGAAGCGGGGGAAGTCGCGGGCGACCTCGAGCAGGCTCTGCGCCTTCAGCCGCTGCTGCCAGAGCGGCGTGCGCTTGCCGGGATAGGCGCGTGGGATGAGCAGCGAGCGGGCGGCGTTCTCGCGGAAGTGGGAGCCGAACAGGGCCGAGCCGGAGAGCTCGCCGACGACGAGGTCCTCGAGCTCGTCGGGCTCGATCAGGACGAGGTCGGCGGGCGGTGGCTCGTCGGCATCGGGGAGGTGGATGACGATGCCGTCGTCGGACCAGATCGCATCGGCCTCGAGGTCGCGCTCGGCGCGGATCTTGGCGGCGAGGGCGAGTCCCCAGGCGGCGTGGACGCGGCCGCCATAGGGCGAGAGGATGCAGAGCCGCCAGTCGCCGATCTCATCGCGGAAGCGCTCGACCACGATCGTCTCGTCGGAGGGGACGACGCGGGTCGCGGTCTGCTGCTCACGCAGATAGGCGACGAGGTTCTCGGCAGCACGGCGGTCGAGGTCGTACTCGGCGGCCAATTCCTTGGGCTCGCGGCTGACCGCCTCGCGGGCGAAGGCGCCGATCGCCTTGCCCAGCTCGGCGGGGCGACCGATCCCGTCGCCCTTCCAGAAGGGGACCGCGCCGGGCACACCAGGCGCCGGGGTGACGATGACGCGGTCGCGGGTGATCTCCTCGATCCGCCAGGTGGTGGCGCCGAGCAGGAAGGTCTGGCCGGGACGGGCCTCGTAGACCATCTCCTCGTCGAGCTCGCCGACCCGGCGCCCGTCCGGCAGGTGGACGCCGTAGAGGCCGCGGTCGGGGATCGTGCCTGCGTTGGTGACGACCAGCGAGCGCGCCCCTTTGCGGCCGTGCATGGTGCCGGCGGCGCGATCCCAGACGATTCGCGGGCGCAGCTCGGCGAAGCGATCGGAAGGGTAGCGCCCGTCGAGCATGTCGAGGACGTTCTCGAGCTGCTCGCGGGAGAGCTCGTGGAAGGGCTCACTGGAGGTGACGAGCTGCTCAACCTCGTCGACGTTCCACTCGTCGAGAGCCGCCATCGCGACGAGCTGCTGGGCGAGCACGTCGAGCGGGTTCTGCGGGATCACCGTCTCCTCGATCGCCCCTTCCCGCATCCGCTTGGCGACCACCGCGCACTCGAGCAGGTCGGCACGGAACTTGGGGAAGATGCGGCCGCGGGAAACGTCGCCGACGGAGTGGCCGGCGCGACCCACCCTCTGCAGACCGCGGCTGACCGACTTCGGCGACTCGACCTGGATGACCAGATCCACCGCGCCCATGTCGATGCCCAACTCGAGACTTGACGTCGCAACGAGACACGGAAGCTTCCCGGACTTCAGCATCTCCTCCACCACGGTGCGCTCCTCGTGGGAGAGCGACCCGTGGTGCGCCCGGGCGATCTCGAGGGGAGCGGTAGCTGGCAACTCGTGCTCGCCTTCGCCGTTGGCTAGCTCGTTGAGGCGCTTCGCGAGCCGCTCAGAAGCCCTGCGGTTGTTGACGAAGATGATCGTTGAGGTGTGTTCCTGGACGAGCTCAAGAAGCTTGGGATAGATCGCGGGCCAGATCGACCTCACGTGGACGAGCGGCTCACCCTCGGGCGGATTGCCATCAGAGCTTGGGTAGGCAGCAGCTCCCGGGTCCGCCATGTCCTCCACGGGCACGACGATCTCCAGGTCAAGCTCCTTGGCTATGCCAGCGTCGACGATCTTGCAGTCCCTCTTCGGCCCAACGAGAAATCGAGCTATCCGCTCAAGCGGGCGCTGCGTAGCCGAAAGCCCGATCCGCTGGAGGGACGCGGGGGAGGACTCGGCGGAGCCTCCCCGCTTTTGCTCCGACGAGTCCTCCCCCGCGGCCCTCACCATCCACTCAAGCCTCTCCAAACTCAGCGCCAGGTGAGACCCTCGCTTCGATTGAGCCACCGCGTGAATCTCGTCGACGATCACCGCCTCGACCGTGGTGAGGATCTCGCGAACCCCGGAGGAGAGCATCAGGTAGAGCGACTCAGGCGTGGTGATGAGGATGTCGGGCGGGGTTTTCTGCATCGCCCGCCGCTCTTTCTGCGGCGTGTCGCCGGTGCGCAAGCCAACCGTGATGTCGGCACCGATGCCCCGCAGCGGCGCGCGCAGGTTGCGCTCGATGTCGTAGGAGAGCGCCTTGAGGGGCGATACGTAGACGAGGCGGACCCCGTTACCGCGATCGGTCTCCCGAGAGAGCTTGTCGATGCCCCAGAGGAAGCTGGCGAGGGTCTTGCCGGACCCCGTCGGGGCGCAGATCAGCGCATTGGCACCGCCGGAGATCGCCTCCCAGCCACCCGCCTGGGCCGGCGTCGGTCCCTCGAAGGAAGCCTCGAACCAGCGCCTGACCGGGGCGCTGAACGGCGCTAGCGGATCAGATCCCGCACTTGTCTTCGCATCGGCGGCCAACCCACCGATCTTACGCTGCGCAGAGGTCTTGAGACGGGTTCTTAGCCGGCGCGGCCGCCGGCGAACTTCACGTAGGCCTTCCAGGAAGGCTTGGCGACGAAGCTCGCGTCGAACAGGCCAGCCCCGCCGCAGAAGTTGCAGGCGGCCGGTGGGCCGTCACCCAGCGAGAACCAGTAGACGCTCTTGAGCCGCCACTTGGCCTGGTTTTTGCTCAGCACCGAGAAGGCTCCCTTCAGTTGCTTCACCTGGCCGGCGGAGCCTTTGTTGAAGGAGTTGTTCGGAGCTGGCTTGTCCGAGCTCCAGCCCAACTCGGTGATCCAGAGGCCCTTGGCCGCGTCGCCATTGGCTTTCAGCACCGTCCGGACTTCTTCGATGTCGGGGGTGAGCAGCTGGTATTCGCCGGTATAGGGATGAAGCGCGACGGCATCAAACTTCGACTTGATCCCCGGCGTCCGTTTGTACATCTGCTTGAGGAAGTCGGTGGCGAAGTAAGCCTGAGCCGGTTTGACTTTGTAGGTCGCTTCCTTGGGCCGCGCGAAGAGACCGCCGAGGAGGATCTTCGCGCCGGGGTCGATGCTCTTGATCGCGGTGCTCGAGGCCTTGACGAGCTTGCCGTATTCGGCCGGGTTGGGCCTGACGACGAAGTACTTGAAGTTGGGCTCGTTCCAGATCTGCCAGGTGCGGATCGGGCGCGCCGGAAGCCCCGGGTTCTCCGCCCAGAAGGCGCCGTTCGGGCCGTAGCGGGCGACGGCGAGCTGCAGGAAGGAAGTCCATGCCGATAGCGCCCCACCGCTTGCCGGCAGATGCTGTGGCGCAGTCGCCAGTCCGCGCGTCCCCGGCACCACCGCGTTGGGCACCGCCCAGGTCGGGGCTCCGTAGACGAAGGGCAGCACGTCCACCCCAGCCTGTGCCGCAAGGCCAATAGCGGCGTCAAACCCGGCCCAGTCCGGCGCCGCTCCCGGCGCGGACTGCGCTGAGCCCCAGAAGATCGGGATCCGCATGCTGTCCACGCCGCCGCGCTTGATGCGTTCGAGCTGTTCGGCGGTTGGCTGGGCCTGCGGCACCACTCCCCAGAACTTGGCGGGAATGGCTTGGGCGGTGGAAGCCATCGCGCAGGTGATGATCGCCGCCGCGAAGACCGCGACGAGCGTACGCGACGCCCACCCTTTCTGCTGCCGACGTTTCAGCACGGCGTCAGCTCGCCTCTGGAGAGACCGGCTGGCGGCCCTCGGGACGCTGGCGCTTTGCCCTCAGCATCATGAAGGCGATCGAGATCGCAGCGAGCACGCCGATCGCAATCAGGATCGGTACGAGCGGCGACGAACCGCTGCTGCTCTCCTCGGAAGCGGGAGTGACGTTTTGAGCCTGGCCCGAGTGCTGCACGGGCGCGGCCGATCCATCGGGCGATGTACCTTTCGAGCCGTTGCCTGGGTTACCCTGGCCGGTGCCGCCGTCGCCTTTCCCGCTTGGCGCGCCAGCCGCCGTCGAAGATGAATCCTCCTCCGAAGACTCCGAACCAGAGGAATCCGAATGTCCCGAGCCCTTCGGCGCCGCGGCGCCGCCATTGTCAGAAGATGAGTGCGCCGGAGGGTCCTTGGCCTCAGGCTTGTGGACCGGCTTATGCCCGCCATACGGGTTAGGGGGGGCTTCCGAGTACTGGATCCCGCTTGCATCTTCAGCCTGAACCAGGGCAGGAAAGATCGTCAATGCCGACAGAGCAAACACTGACAAAACGAGAGAGAAGCGGCCCAAGCCACGGGCCCAGCGGTGGCGCGTCCCTTGCATTGCGCGGAAGGTTAGACCAAACGGCGGCGCTAGTTGCGCCGATAGTCCTGATCGTTGGTCTGGCGCTTGCCGGCGGCGGGTTCGACGTGAGCGCCCGTCACATAGCGGGGCTGGCCACCTGGCTGGTGGTCGTTGCCCTGCTCGTGCTCGGCGCATCGTCGTCGGCCACCCTGGGGAGGCCGATCTACTGGACAGCCGGACTGATCGGCTCTCTGGCGCTTTTGTCTGCACTTTCGTCCTTTTGGTCGGGGTCGATCGAGCTGAGCGTGATCGAGGCAGACCGTGTCCTCGTCTACTTCAGCTTCTTCCTTGCCGCATTCCTGGTCGCTCAAACCAGCGAAAGACGCCAACGTTTCGCTGAAGGCATCGCAATCGCCGTAACTCTTGTCGCCCTGCTCGGCCTCGCCAGCCGCCTGCTGCCGCACGTGCTCGAGGTCAGCAACGCGCTCGGCTCGGGCCCGCGGCTGCGCTATCCGCTGGGCTACTGGAACGCCAACGGGGCGGTCTGCGGGATCGCGATCACGATGCTGCTCTGGATGAGCCGCCACGCGAGCTGGAAGAGCTTGCGCTGGCTCGCTGTAGGCGTGATGCCGGCCGTTCTCCTCACCCTCTACTTCACCTACTCGCGCGGCGGATTGCTGGCCCTCGTCGTCGGCGTCGTCTGCTTGCTGGCCCTCTCCAAGGACCGTCTCTGGCTGCTCGGCACGCTCGCCGCGGTCGTGATCGGCGCCGTGCCGGCGATCATCGCGGTCCAGGACCGCCGCAGCCTTGCAAACAATCTTGCGGATCAGGCATCGGTCGACCAGGGCGTCACGGTGCTGCTGATCCTGCTCGCCGGCATCGCCCTCACCCTGCTCGTCTTCGCGATGCTGCGCCGCACCGAACGGCGCGAAGGGCGCTTGACTGGCAAAGCCCTACAGGCATCGAGAAACCCCACCCTGCTGCGGGGGATCGCCATCGCTGCGGCAACGATCGCGATCGTCATCGCCATCGCTGCCGGGGGTCGCGCCTGGGACCAGTTCTCGAGCCCGGACCTCTACTTCCCCGCCAACAGCCCCGGGGAGCATTTCAGTCAGCTCTCAAGCGCCGGTCGCTACGACTTCTGGCGAGTCGCGATCGACACCTACAAGGAAAACCCGGTCGCCGGCGACGGCGCTGGGAGCTACGTGTTCGCCTGGCAGAAGCTGCGTTCGATCGAGATGCCGGTCCACGATGCCCACTCGCTGTATCTGGAGGCCTTCGCCGACCTCGGCACGATCGGTGGGCTGCTGGTTCTGGCCCTGTTCGGAACGCTGCTCTGGTGCGCTTTCTCGGCCTGGCGGGCGGCGCCCGACCCCCAGCGCGAGCGCTACGCGGCGCTGTTCGCGGTGATGCTGGCCTTCGCGATCGGCGCCGCCCTCGACTGGTTCTGGGAGATCGCCGCCATGGGAGCGATCTTTTTCCTCGCTGCCGGTGTCATGGTCGCCGTGAGGTGCGCACAGCTGGCGCCTAGCCAGGTAACACAGGGGGAGCGCACCAGCCGGCGCCGCTACGGTCTCGCCATCGCCGGGTTGGCGGCCGCCTGGATCGCCGCGATCGCGCTGGTTGGACCGCTGCTGGTCGATCGCGAGATCAAGACCAGCCAGCGCACCGCCGCGAGCGGCGACATCGCCTCGGCGGTCAGCCACGCCGACACCGCCCGCTCGATCGAGCCCTGGGCGGCTTCGCCCTACGTGCAGCTCGGCCTGCTTGCCGAAGTCCAGGGCGACTACCCGAGCGCGATCGCCAACTTCACCGACGCGATCGAGCGCGAGGAAGAGAACTGGCAGTGGTACTACCTGCGCTCGAAGGCGAGGCACAACGCCGGCGAAACGGCGGCCGGACAGAGAGACCTCGAACGCGCCCAGGAGCTGAATCCGGAGGCAAGCTGTCTACGCGAAGGATGGGCGGGGTGCGGCTGATGCCCGAGATGGCAAGAAACGCCCCGGAATCTCCTCCCCGCAAGGCGTCCTCGCCGCCCGATCCACAGCCTGAGCCAGCTCGCAAAGAGGGAGCGGGGCTGCTCGGCCTCAGCGGGCCGATCGGCTCGCGCCGCCGCGGCGGCCTGCTGCGTCGGCTGCTTGCCACCGGCGACTGGGTCGCGCTGATGGTCGCTCTCTGCGTCGCCACCGCCGCTACCTCGACCACCGACATCGCGACCCTGTTCTGGGCGATGCTGTTCAGCCCGGTCTGGATCCTGGTCGTGAAGCTGCACGGTCTCTACGACAACGACCACCGGCGGATCCGTCACAGCACCCTCGACGAGCTTCCCGCCCTGATTTCGGCCAGCGCCCTGGGAACCCTCGCCCTCGACGGGCTGCTCGCCCTCAGCCCGGCCGGTCCGTTGTCTCCCTCGAGCGCGATCCTGGTCGGCCTCGGCGCCCTGGTTTGCTGCTTCGCGTCGCGGGGAGTGCTGCGTTTCGCCTGGCATCGACTGGCCGGCGTCGCGACCGGCGTCGTCGTCGGCCCAGCGGACGCAGCCAGGATGGTCGCCCGCCGGGTGGCCACCCACCCCGAGGCGCGCCTGCGACTGGTCGGCTTCCTCGCCCCCACCGGCGCCAACAAGCAAAACGACAAGGACGACGCCGACGACCTGCCGAAGCTCGGCTCGATCGCCGACATCGCCCGCATCGTCCGCGAGCACGACATCGAGCGCGTCGTCGTCACCGCTCAGGAGATGAGCGAGGTAGCCGCCGAGCGGCTGATCGAGGAGTGCAAGATCGCCGGGGCCGGCCTGACCTTCCTGCCCCAGCACTTCGGGCTGCTCGGCCCTGGAATCGAGCTCAACCGCCTCGCCGAGCTGCCCGTCCTCGACTTCCGCTTTTCCGACCCCCCCTGGTCGACGCTGATGCTGAAGCGCAGCCTCGACATCGCCGTCTCCGCCATCTTCTTGACCTTGCTCTCGCCGTTGCTGCTGGCGATCTCAGCGCTACTCGTGCTCGACTCGGGCCGACCGGTGCTTTTCCGCCAGGGGCGCGCCGGCAAGGACGGTGAGCCGTTCACGATGCTGAAGTTCCGCACCATGGTCACCGACGCCGAAGAGCGGCTCGGCGAGCTGGTCGACCTGGAGAAGCTCGACGAGCCCGCCTTCAAGATCCCCGACGATCCCCGCATCACCCGCGCCGGACGGCTGCTGCGCCGCTACAGCCTCGACGAGCTGCCGCAGTTCTTCAACGTGCTGAAAGGTGAAATGTCCCTGGTCGGGCCGCGACCCGAGGAGGAGGCGGTCGTCGCCCTCTACGACGAGCGCCAGCGGATCCGCCTCGCCGTCAAGCCGGGGCTGACCGGGCCAATGCAGGTCTACGGTCGCGGCGACCTCACCTTCGAGGAGCGGCTGGCGATGGAGCGCGACTACCTCGACAACCTCTCGGTCGCCGGCGACCTGGCGATCCTGCTGCGCACGCCGAGCGCGATCGTCCGCGGCGACGGCGCCTACTGAGGCCGACGATGGGGAGTCCCGCAATCGACCTCGAGGTCGTAATCGTCAGCCACGGCGCCGAAGAGCTGCTGCGACGCTGCCTGCGCTCGCTCGAGGAGCATCCGGCGACCGGCGCGATGCGGGTCAGCGTGGTCGACAGCGGCAGCACCGACTCGACGCCGGACATGGTCGAGCGCGAGTTCCCGGCGGTGCGACTGATTCGCCGCGAGAACATCGGCTTCTCGGCCGCGAACAACGTCGTGCTGCGCGAGGACGAGGCGGCGGCGGTGCTGCTGCTCAACCCCGATACCGAGGTCTACGCGGGAACCCTCGACGCCGCCCTGGCGCGGCTGCATTCCGAGCCGCGGATCGGAATGGTCGGCTGCAAGCTGGTCACCGAGTCGGGTGAGCTGGACCACGCCTGCAAGCGCTCCTTCCCCACCCCGCTCAGCGCCCTCGCCCACTTCACCGGCGTCGGCCGCTCAAACGGGGCGGCCGGCAGCCTCAGCCAGTACCGAGCGACCCACCTCGGCGACGACGACCCCGGCGAGGTCGACGCGGTCAACGGCGCCTTCATGCTCTGCCGGGCCGAGGCGGTGCGCGAGGTCGGCCTGCTCGACGAGGGCTACTGGCTCTACATGGAGGACCTCGACTGGTGCCGGCGCTTCTGGCAGGCCGGCTGGAAGGTCTTCTACGAGCCGGCCGGCGTGGCCCTGCACGTCAAGGGCGGCTCCAGCGGCAAGCGCCGGGCGCCGAAGCAGGAGATCGCCTTCCACCGGGGCATGGGCCGCTTCTACCGCCGCTTCGACGCCGCCGAGCACAACCCGCTTCTCAACGCTGCCGTCTACGCCGGCATCGGCGCCAAGCTGGCCGTCAGCCTGACGATCACGGCGAGCCAGCGGACGCAGGCCTAGGCAGCCGCCAACGGCTCTAGATCTAGAGCCTGATCTCCTCGCCGCTCTTCGGCGCCGAGTTGGCGCTGCGATGGGACTCGATCCGGGCCTCCGCGAGGCCCTGCGGCCCGCCGGCGCGCCAGCGCTCCCAGAGGCCCTGGGGGTAGCCGATCATCTTGGCGACGTCGCCGACGACGACGATAACCGGAACCAGGCCATAGGAAACCACCATCCCGGCGCCGGGGAGCGGCTTCTCCTCCCGCACCCTGGAGAGAAATTTCCCCATGTGTCCGTAGAGACCGAGCAGCAGCAGGACGCGGGCGAGGCGTGAGCGGCGGGAGGCCAGGGCGAGCGTCAGGCCAGCCGAGTAGGCGCCGTAGCGAATCGCGTGCCGAACGGTAAACAGGTGGCCGTGCCCATCCCCGCGGGCATAGTGGCGGTACTGGGCGAAGAACTCTCGCAAGCCGGGGCGCGGGTACCAGGCGACAATCGCATCCGGGGCGAAGACGAATTTGGCCCCCATGTCGCGGAGGCGAAAATCGAAGACGAGGTCCTCGCCAGCGCGCAGCCAGCTGGGGTAGCCGCCAACCCTCTCCCACCAGGTCTTGCGGAAAGCGACCGAACGGCTCGAGGGCGGAAAGCCATCGTCCGGGAGGTCGCGCCGCCTCGGCGTGATCACGGTGGCGAGGATGCGCTCGAACGCGTTGCGGCCGGCGGGCCGGTAGAAGCCGGCGCTGACGCCGACCTCGTCGCTCGCCTCCAAGGGCGCGATCAGGCGCTCGAGCCACTCGGGCTCGAGGATCGTGCCGGCATCGGTCACCGCGATGACCGGGCCGGCCGCGGCGGCGATTGCCGCGTTGCGCCCCTCGGGCACGTTGGCGCCGGGCTCGACGATCAGGCGGATGCGCGGATCCTTAGCGGCGCTCTCTTCGATGCGCTCGATCGTGCCATCGCTGGATCCGGCGTCGCAGAGGACGATCTCGTCCGGCGGCCGGGTCTGGGCGAAGATGCTGTCCAGCCAGGCGGCGATCGAGTCGGCCTCGTTGAAGAGCGTCGCGCAGAGGCTGATGCCGCCGGCGGGCGGCGAGGGAAGGCCATTGGACGAGGCGAGCCGCGGCACATAACCCTTATATCGTGCATCGACGATGCCGACCGGAAACGAAAGCCCGCGGCGCCTGCTTCGCGCCAGGGCGCCGTTGCGGGTCAGCTTCGCCGGCGGGGGCACCGACGTCCCGCCCTACCCGGCCGAGCAGGGCGGCCAGGTGCTCAGCGCGACGATCAATCGCTACGCATACGGCACGCTGCGGCCCCGCCAGGACCGCCAGATCGGCATCCAGTCGCTGGACCTCGACGCCGTCGCCTCGATCGCCCTCGAAGACGTACGCCCGAACGGCGACAAGCTCGACCTGATCAGGGCAGCGATCCACAAGCTCGCCGCCGACTCCGAGCACGGCTTCGACCTCTTCCTGCACAGCGCCGCCCCTCCGGGCTCCGGCCTGGGCTCCTCCTCCGCCGTGGTCGTGACCCTGGTCGGCCTGCTCTCCGCCCACATGAAGCTGCCCCTGACCGATTACGAGAAGGCCCGGCTCGCCTACACGGTCGAGCGCGAGGACCTCGGCCTCAAGGGCGGGACGCAGGATCAGTACGCGGCCGTCTTCGGAGGCTTCAACTTCATGGAATTCCGCGCCGACGACGTAATCGTCAACCCGCTGCGAATCCCGCCGGAGACGATCCACGAGCTCGAGTACAACCTGCTGCTCTGCTTCACCGGCGGCACCCGCGTCTCCGACCACATCATCGACGACCAGACCAACCGCTACGAATCTGGCGAGTCCTCGACGCTCGACGGGCTGCGGGTTCAGAAGGAGCTGGCGGTCGAGATGAAGAACGCGCTGTTGCAGGGCAACCTGACCGAGTTCGGCAGCCTGCTCGACCGAGCCTGGAAATTCAAGAAGCAGATGTCTTCGAAGATCACCAACGACCACATCGACGAGCTCTACGACGAGGCGATGCGGCAGGGGGCGCTTGGCGGCAAGGTCACCGGCGCGGGCGGCGGCGGATACATGCTGCTCTACTGCCACTACGACACCAAGCACAAGGTCCGCGCCGCGCTCACCGCCCTCGGCGCCGAGGCGATCGACTTCCAGTTCGACCACGCCGGCCTGACCAGCTGGTCCTACCAGGATGACTGAGGGCGCCGCCGAGAACCTCGTCCGCGCGCGGCTCTCCGCGGGCGTATCGCTGGCCGAGTCGATGCTGGCGGATGAGTGCGTAGCCGAGATCGCCGCCGTCGCCACGGTTATGGCCGAGGCCTTCGGCAACGGCAAGAAGCTGCTCATCTTCGGAAATGGCGGCAGCGCCGCCGAGGCCATTCACGTTGCGGCCGAGTTCGTCGGCAGGTACCTGATCGACCGCGAGCCGCTGCCGGCGATCGCGCTCGCCGAGAACCTCTCCTCGGTGACGGCGATCGGCAACGACTACGGCTATGACCAGGTCTTCTCCCGCCAGCTGCGCGGCCTTGGGGTCGAGGGAGACATCGCGATTGGGATGACGACGAGCGGGCGCTCGGTCAACGTCGTCAAAGGGCTGGAAGCCGCTCGCGAGCTGGGCCTGACGGCGGTCGGGATGACGGGCGCCGATTCCGGGCCGGTCGGCGAAGCGTCCGACCTCTGCATCCGCATCCCTAGCTCGGAGACACCGCGGATCCAGGAGGGCCACCTGCTCGCCTCGCACACCCTCTGCGAGTGGGTGGAGGCCCAGCTGGCCGGGGAGACCCCTCCCGCTTGAGCGCGCCGAGGCTCGGCCGCGGGCGAACCGTCTTCGTCGATCGCGACGGGACGATCAACGAGTCGCCCCCCGAGGGGGAGTACCTGACCTCAAGCGACGCCGTGCGGTTGATCCCCGGCGCCGCCGAGGCGATCCGGATCCTCAACGAGTACCCCGCCAAGGTCGTCGTCATCACCAATCAGCGGGGCATCGCCCTGGGCAAGATGAGTGAGGCTGATCTGAGCGCGGTCAACGAGCGCCTCGAGCAAGAGCTCGCCCACGGCGGAGCCCGGCTGGACGGCATCTTCTACTGCCCCCATCACGCCGACACCTGCGACTGCCGCAAGCCCGGGACCGGCATGTTCGAGCAAGCCGCTCGCGAGCTCGAGGGGGTTGAGATCGAGGGCGGCGCGATGGTCGGCGACTCGGCGATCGATATCGAGGCCGGACGGCGGCTGGGCCTGACCACCGTGCGGCTCGGCCGTTCAGACCGCCTTGACTCGACGCCTGACCACGAGGTCGGGGATCTGCTCGGGGCCGTCCGCTGGCTGACCTCCGAGCCCTGACCGGGAGCGATAGCGGGGCCCGTTGAGGGTCTGCCCGATCACCGTGTAGCGAACGAAGAGCGGGTAGGTGAGCAGCGAGAAGGCGATCGAGAGCGCCGTCACCAGCACGAACTGTGGAGCGGTGCCGAGCGACATGACCCCGATCAGGGCGACCAGCGCGACCAGCGCCGGTAGGTGGGAGAGGTAGATCCAGTAGGAGGAGTCGGCCAGATAGCGGAGCAGGGGCCGGGGGCGGTTCAGGTAGCGGTCGGCGAGGCCGACCAGGGCGAACAGGCTCGTCCAGGTGGCGACGGCGTAGACCAGTAGCGCCACGGCATGCACGGCTGGCCGCGAGCTGAGTGAGGCGGAGTTGTGGAGGCTGAAGAGGAGCCCCGCCGGCACGATCGTGCAGAGCGCGGCCGCAAACCAGCGCCAGGCATTACGGCTGGCCGCTTCGACGAGCTCCCTGAAGGCGAAGAGGCTCGCCCCGAGCGCGAAGAAGATCGCGTAGTAGACGAGCGCGGCGGGCTCGGGGACGAAGGTGTCGGCGGCGGGAGCCACCATCCAGCTCGAGGCTGGCCAGATCGCCAGCGCGGTGGGGATCGCCAGTAGGAGGATTCCGCCCAGAGGACGCGCGACGAGGGCGCGGAAGCGCTCCCCAGCAGCCCGTAGAAAACGAGGGGCGAGCAGGTAGAGCGCCACCGCGGCCGCATCGACGATCAGCAGATACCAGAGGAACCAGAGGAAACCCGGCTCGAAGCTGAACGGGCTGCCGCCGGGAACACCGTCCACGGAGATCGAGGTGCCAGTCTGCTGGGCGATCAAGATCGTCAACGGCACCAGCGTCACCAGCCCCACCGCCAGCGGGATGACGATGCGCAGGGTGCGGTTGCGGGCGGTTTCCCCGAGGCCCTTGCGGGTCAGCAGCAGGGCGAGGAAAAAGCCTGACATCGCGAAGAAGAGCGGCAGGCGAAAGACGTGGACCAGCCAGTAGACCGCCGTCGACCAGGCGCCGTCGTGCCCGTTGAGCGCGAGGATCGTCGCCGCATGGACGGGAACCAGCAGCAGCATCGTCGAGGCGCGCAGCGCATCCATCGAGTGGATCCGCACGACCGATCGATTTTGCATCGGTCCAGGCTACTCGCGCGTCAAAGCTGATCTATGCGGTAGCCGTAAGCACGTTGATCGCCGTGGCGGCGCGGGCAGCTTTCGCGAGACGGCTGTCGAGTGTGAGCAGCGGCGTGTCGAGTTGCTCAGCCAGGGTGACGTAGAGGCCGTCGTAGAAGCTGAAGTTGTGGCGCAGGTCCCAGGTCCGGTGAAGCAGGCCGACGTGGTCGATGCGGCGCAGTGGCATTCGAGCGAGATCCAGCAGCGCCGCGTCCGCTCTGTCCTCACCCAGCCGGCCAGACGCGACTTCACGGCGCAGCGCATGCCCGACCTCCGCATCGATCAGGTGGGGCACCCAGAGAGCTCGGTTGGCGCCAGCGGTCGAGAGCTGGGCGTCGGCCCAGCGAGCGTGCTCGGCGTCGGCCAGAACGGTGACGACGACCGATGCGTCGACTACGGGCATGGGTCCTCTACTCGCCGCGGGACGCTCGGATACCGGCGACGATCTCCTCGGTGGTGATGCCTGAGGGCCCACGAGCGCGGGCGCTGGCGAAGATGTCCTCGATCGTCGCCTGCTTGGCGAGCTCTTCGAGGTCGCGCTTGACGTAGTCGGAGAGCGAGATGCCCTCGGCGGCAGCCCGCATCTTGAGGGTCCTGTGGACGTCATCGGGCACGTTGCGGATCTGGATCATCTTGGACATGTGGACCACATTAGGCCATGTGGCGGACATGTCTACGGCTGTTTGGCTTGGCATGGATCGAATCGTGCAGGACCCATTCCGACGCGTGGTGCGCCGATCGCCCCAATTGTCGGGCGACTACGTCACGAAAGGCCGCGATTCAGAAGGGAAGCGTCTCGGCGACTTCGCTGAGCTTCGGGGCGCTCTCGTCGCGGGGCGAGAGGAGCGGGTCCGCGACCGGCCACTCGACCGCCACGTCGGGATCGTCCCAGGCGATGCCGGACTCGGTGGCGGGGTCGTAGGTGCTTGAGCACAGGTAAGCGACATCGGCGACGTCGCTGAGCACGGCGAAGCCGTGGCCGAAGCCGACCGGGACGAAGAGCTGGCGGTGGGCCTCGTCGTCGAGCTCGTATCCCTCCCACTGGCCGTGGGTGGGCGAGTCGCGGCGCAGATCGACGGCGACGTCGAAGATCCTGCCGCGCGGGCAGCGGACCAGCTTCGCCTGGCCGGGCTCGGTCTGGAAGTGCAGGCCGCGCAAGGTGCCCTTTGAGGAGCGCGAGTGGTTGTGCTGGACGAACTCGACGTCCACCCCGTGCTCGGCCCAGAGGTCGCGACGGTAGCTCTCGACCATGAAGCCGCGCTCGTCGCCGTGCACCGTCGGTTGGAGCAGGACGACGCCGTCGAGCTTGGTCGGCAGGCGCTCCAGCATCAGCCGAGCGACCTGCCGTACTGCTTTTCGTAGTACTCGCGGTACTCGCCGGAGCGGATCGGTCCCCACCACTCCTCGTTGTCGCGGTACCAGGCAACGGTCTTCTCCAGCCCCTCGGCGAAGTGGACCTGAGCCTCCCAGCCCAACTGCTCCTTCAGCTTGGCGGAGGAGAGCGAGTAGCGACGGTCATGGCCGGGGCGATCGGTGACGTACTCGATCAGCGACTCATCGTTGCCGGTCAGCTCGATCACCCGCTTGACCACCTCGATGTTCTCGCACTCGTCGGGGCCGCCGACGTTGTAGGCCTCACCGGCCTGGCCCTTCGTCAGCACCGTGTGGATGCCTCGACAGAAGTCCTCGACGTAGAGCCAATTGCGAACCTGCTTGCCGTCACCGTAGACGGGCAGCGAGTCGCCGTGCAGGGCGTTGAGCGTGATCAGCGGAATCAGCTTCTCGGGGTACTGACGGGGCCCGTAGTTGTTGGAGCCGCGCACGATCGAGGCATCGATGCCGTAGGTGTGGACGTGGGCGGTGACCAGCAGGTCGCCAGCCGCCTTGGTCGCCGAGTAGGGCGAAGAGGGATCGAGCGGCGAGGTCTCGGTGAAGGATCCCGACTCGATCGAACCGTAGACCTCGTCGGTGGAGACCTGCAGGTAGCGGCTGACGCCGAGCTCGCGGGCGGCGTCGAGCAGCGTGCCGGTACCGATCACGTGGGTGCGGGCGAAGGCGTCCTGGTCGTCGATCGAGCGGTCGACGTGGGACTCGGCGGCGAAGTTGACGACCGCGTCGCAGCCCTCCATCGCCTCGCGCACGATCGTCGGGTCCTCGATCGCCCCCTCGACCAGCTCGGTTCCGTCGGGCAGGTTCTCGCGCCGGCCGGCGTAGGTGAGCTTGTCGAGCACCCGCACCTCATGCTCGCCTGCGACCAGGCGCACGTAGGTGGAACCGATGAAGCCGGCGGCGCCGGTGACGAGCAACTTCATGCGGCCTCCCTCTCCGTTGAACGCTGGGCCAAATATGCAGACAGGCCGTCCTGCCAGGGGGGCAACTCGATCGCATGCCGGCGCTGGCTGGTCAAGGCGGAATAGGCGGGACGTGGCGCCGGACGACCGAGCATCTCAGTGGTCGCCGAAAGCACCCGGCACTCGACCTTGGCCTGCTCGAAGATCTCGCGGGCGAAGTCGTACCAGGAGCAGGCGCCGGCGGCGGCCATGTGGTGGATCCCGAACTCAATCCCCTCGATGAGGCGAACGATGCCGTAGGCGAGGTGCCAGGTGTAGGTCGGCGAGCCGACCTGGTCGCGGACGACGAGGACCTCGTTCTGGGTTGAGGCGAGGCGCAGCATCGTCTCGACGAAGTTGGAGCCGCCGATCCCGAAGAGCCAGGAGGAGCGAACGACGAAGTGGCGCTTGTTGGCGGCCGCGGTCGCCTCCTCGCCGGCCAGCTTGGTGCGGCCATAGGCGGAGAGCGGCGCCGGCTGATCGGTTTCGACGTAGGCAGCGCCCTTGGTCCCGTCGAAGACGTAGTCGCTGGAGACGTAGACGACGCTGGCCCCCACGCTGGCGGCGGCGGCGGCCACGTATCCGGCGCCCTGGCCGTTGATCGCCATCGCCGCCACCTCGGACTCCTCGGCGCCGTCGACGTCGGTCCAGGCAGCGCAGTTGATCACCACGTCGGGTCGCTCCAGCTCGAGCTTCGCCACGACAGTTACCTGCTCGGCGATATCGAGCTCGGTGTGGCCGAAGCCGACCACGTCATGGCCGGCGTTGCCGGCGGCGAGCATGACGTCGCGGCCAAGCATGCCGGCGGCTCCTGTGACGAGAACCTTCATCTAGCTAGCCCAACGCATTTCGATTCGAGGTCTTTGCATGGCGCGGACAGGCTAGCCACTCCAGACACTCGCCAAGGTGCCGCCAATGCACCCCGGCAGATTGGGAGCGAGGTCCCGGCGAATTGGGATTTCAGTCCCGGTTGGCGCCTACGCAGCTGTCAGCGGGCGATCAGTTAGCGTCGCGGTCGCTACATGCAACGGTCCGCCTTGCTCGCCCTCATCGGCCAGATAGAGCGCAACGCCCTCTTGCAGGGACTCAAACAACTCGTCCAGGGTGTCGCCGGAGGCAAAGCAGCCCGGTAGCTCTGGAACGTCGGCCCAGTAGCTGCCTTCCTCGATATGGATGCGGGCGGTCAACTCCATCGGTGAATCTCCTTCATTGTAGCCCCGCCTGCTTGAGAATCGCGCTGGTCAGCCCCGGCTGGTAATCGCGGCCCTTGTGCTGCGGAAGCGTGATTGGGCGGCAACCCGGCTTGGTCATCTTTGACCTGGTGCTTGCCGCCGCGAGCCTGCGTCCAGCCGTTTTCCTTCAACAGCTTGATCGCCTTCTTCTGACTGAGCGTCCCCTTCATCGGCTGGGCGACCGTAGCCTCCGATGCGGCGGAAACGTTTCAGCGTCTGGCGGAATCGCGATGCCGAAGGCGGATCGTTCTAGATGATCTTGATCTCAGACTTGTCGCCGACCAGCATGCGCAATGTCTTCGGCATGCCGTCGCTGCGGGTCAGCTTGACTTCGCGGCCGAGCAGGCTTGCCTCCATGCGGGTGCCGAGGTCTTCAACGACGGAGCCGGCGAGGATGATCGAGTGCTCGACTTCGGAGCGGCAGACGCAGACGTCGTCGCCGATCGAGGTGTAGGGGCCGACGTAGGCGTCCTCGATGCGGGCGCCGGCGCCAATCACGGCGGGGCCGCGCACGACCGAGCCCTTCAGCACGGCGCCCTTCTCGACCACGACGCGGCCCTCGACCCGTGAGGCCTCGTCGACCTCACCCTCGATCCGGGTCTCGATCTCCTCGAGGACGAGCCGATTGGCCTCGAGCATGTCGGCGAGCTGGCCGGTGTCCTTCCACCAGCCGCTGACCACCTCCGAGCGCACGGCTTTGCCCTGCTCGATCAGGCTCTGGATCGCCTCGGTGATCTCCAGCTCGCCGCGCCAGGAGGGCTCGAGGGCGCGGGCGGCGTCGAAGATCGGCGGCGCAAAGAGGTAGACGCCAACCAGGGCGAGGTTGGAGGGAGGGTCTTTGGGCTTCTCGATCAGGCGCACGATCCGCTCGCCGTCGAGCTCGGCGACGCCGTAGGACTGCGGATCGTCGACCGGGGTGAGCAGGATCAGCGCATCGGGTTGCTCGGCCCGGAAGGTGGCGACGAGGCCGCGCAGGCCGTCGGCGAGCAGGTTGTCGCCGAGGTACATGACGAAGGGCGAGCCGCCGATGAACTCCTCCGCGGTGAGCACCGCGTGGGCGAGGCCGGCGGGCTTGTCCTGGACGATGTAGGTGATCTGGGCGCCGAAGGCGGAGCCGTCACCCGCCGCCTCGCGAATCTCATCGCCCGTCTCCGGGGCGATGATGATGCCGATCTCGGTGACGCCGGCATCGACCAGCGCCTCGATCCCGTAGAAGAGCACGGGCTTGTTGGCGACAGGCACGAGCTGCTTCGCCGAAGTGTGGGTAATCGGCCGCAGCCGTGTCCCGGCACCGCCAGAGAGGATCAGGCCTTTGAGGTCTTGCACGAGCGCGAAGGCTATCGTCGCCTGGCCGAGGGACAAGCTTTGTGACGATCTTGCAACCGACCGTCTACCGCTTGCCGAAGCCGGGCACGAGGCGGGTCATCGAGCGGATCCCCTGGATCATCCCCCGCTCCGGCTTGAGCAGGCTGAGGGCGGGGAGGTCGAGTGCTTTCGCCGCACGCCGGACCATGAAGGCAGAGCTGGCCGTGTATGCGATCAAAGATGTGACGCCGGCCCCCATGATGCCCAGGGTCGGCAGCAGCACCGCGAGTCCGGCGGCGGTCACCGCAAGCGCCACACCCTCCCCGATGCTCGACTCCAGCGGCCTGCCCACCGCCTGTAGCAGCGCCTCGAGAACCCGATTGAGGCCGAAGACGACCCCGGCAACCAAGAGCACCCGACCAACTCCAGCGGCGTCGATAAAGGCCTCGCCGAAGAGCAACCGGATAAGGGTCGGCTCAAGAATGAAGATCGGTATTGAGACCACGGTCGCGCAAACTAGGGTCGCGCTGACGATCAACTTGGCGACTCGCTGGCGCTCACTGGTCACCTCGAGGCGTGCGATCACCGGCAAGGCAACGAGCGCGAACGAGAAACCGATCAGTGTGGTCAGTGAGGTCAGCGTCACCGCGACGACGTAAAGCCCGAGGCTGGCAGCGCTGAAGAAGATCGAGATGACGAGCTGGTCGACTCGCTCGTTGAGCGACCACATGCTTTGACTTAGCTGACTCTTGAGACCGAATCCGAGCAGAGCCCTGGCCTCACGTTTGCGGACAGCCAGGTCACCCCACACCGAACGCACGACTAGGAACGTACCCAGGGCCGCGCCCAAGACATAGGCGAAAACATAGGCGGCAGCACCGGTTTGCACGGTGAGCTCTCCCACTAGATCGAGGGTCAGTACCGAAGCCAAAATCGCCCCGATGACCAACATCCTCAGTCCTTGGTACCACTTGAATCGATGCTGGCCGTTGACCAGAGACATCGCGATCACGGCAAGAAGATTGATCGGGATGAAGACGACCAGGAAGGTCTTAGCGGTTGACACCACCTCCGGGTCGTGATCGCTCAGGGCAAGGGGAATGGCGATGAGCCCGATGACGACCAGCGCCGTGGCACAGAGCGCGAGCAAGACCAGCACGGTCCCGACTAGGGCTCCCTCGATCGCCCTGTTCTTCGCTCGCGCGATGAGATAGGTAGAGGCCTGACTCAAGCCGAGACTGCCGACCACCGTCAAGATCGTTGGCCAGAGGATGACCGCTGCAAGCTCGCCGCGACCCGACGGGCCTAGTACACGAGCAAGGAGAACGCCCGTCACCGCCTGGATCAGCTGGATTGCGCCAGTGGCGGCGAAGCTGCCAACCAGGGGACGCGCCGGACTCGCGGAGGTCGTATCGGGCTCCGCGTCAAAGGGATCCGGCACAGGTGGTGCGCTGGCTGCGTCAGACGCGGCTCCGGCAACGGGGTTTTCTTTGCCGGTGCGGCTCACCTGCGCGCGAACGATAGTGAGCCATCCGGCCCCCGCTTTGCAGGGCTCGATGGCGGATAAGATGGCCCGCTTGACCGACGCGGCGGCCACAAGTCACTCGCAACTGCGCGATTTCGGACGCGTGCTGCGAGACGTTCGGGGACAGCGCTCGCGTGCGAATCTCGTCGTTCGCTGGATCGGATCGCGCGCGGGTAAACCGGGTGGGTGGCTAAGGCGAAGCTTCGGCGGCCGCATTCGAATCCCGTTTCCTTCGTTCGAAGCCGACTTCGAGCTGTCACAGGGCGAGATCGCTCCTTATGCGCAGATGGTCCGAGACCTTGCCGAGGGCGTGATTCCGATGGGTCCCCAGGTCCGTGATTGGACCGTCGTCGATTGCGGCGCCAACGTGGGACTCTTCTCCCTCTTCTTGAAGGAGGCGGCCCGCGTCGTCGCGGTAGAGCCTAACCCCGATGTGAACCGCCGCCTGGCGATGAACCTCGAGTCCAATGGAGTCGCCGCCACGGTCGTCGAGGCCGCGATCTCGGATCGAGACGGCACGGTGAAGATGGACTTCGCAGGACCCAGCGTTCTCACTGAGATCGGCGAAAGTGGCACCGAGGTGCGATCGGTCAGCCTCGACAGCCTTTTCGCCGAGACCAAGGTCGACAGCGTCGACCTGCTTAAGCTCGACCTCGAGGGACACGAGATCGAGGCGCTCAGGGGCGGCACCCACGCCCTGGAGCAAGGGCTCATCAAGCGCATCGTGGCCGAGTTCAACGATGCCGATGCACTGGCTGCGCTGGATCGTCACCTGGCGGCGTTCGGCTTCCGCAGGGTTTCTACAGGTCGTATTAACGCCAGATTCGAGCTCTAGCACTACCCCGGGTCGTTTCCGGTCCCAGACGGAGTTTTCCCCGCCATCTCGATGAAGAGCTGGGAGAGCTGATCCAGCAAGCGCGGTAGGTCGTAATGACTCAACGCAAGCTCGCGACCTTTTGCACCGATCTCGACTCGAAGCCCTGCGTCTTCAACCAGCAGTTCGAGCCGCTCTTGCCATTCATCGCCCCCCACGGCGAAGAAACCCTGCTCGCCATCCGTAACCACGCGAGCGTTGTGCCCGACCGGGGAAAGCACCATCGGCAGCCCGGCTGCCATGTACTCCTTGATCTTGAAGGGCTCCTTGGTGCGGTGCAGCTCGGTGTCGGCTAGGGGCATGATCCCGATATCGAAGGCGGCGATCCAGGAATACTCGTCGCTGGGATCCCAGGCCCGCCAATCGAGGTACGGGTCGAGCGTGCCCAGATTCGGCCGACGAAGGCCTCCGATCACCATCACGCGAGCGCCGGTCGATTCGCAGACGGCCCGCAGCGAATCCGCGATCGGCGCCAGATGTTCTTCGGGGTAGATCCCCGCGTAACCGATCACTACCGGCTGCTGATCGGTGTGCTCCTTGACCGGGTAGACCTCGACGTCGACCGCGTATTCGATATGCGCGACCTCCGCCCCTGCCTGCTTGGCGAATTCGGCGACGACCTCGTTGCCGGTGACCACAGTGGTCGCCAAGCGGCAGCGGAGTTCCGACCAGCGTGGTGGCGCTTCAAGCCAGATCCCGTCATCGAGGTGATAGGCAATCGGCAGGCCGGTCACCTTGCGGGCTATCCACTCGGTCACCGGGGGAGACGCCCAGCGGAACATCGAGCGCTGCACGAAGATGACGTCGTAGCGCCGTGCTTGCACGATCTGCACGAGGCGCCGCGGAAAGACGATGAGATACCAGTAGAGGGCGGCACGGACCCTCCAGCCACGTGTCTTACGGCGATAGAAGAACTCGTAGAGAGCCGGGCTGGAAGGCTGGAAGACTTTCCCGATAACGCCGCGGTCGGCAGATCGTGTCGCAGGCAGCTGACAGAACGTGCCGCTGGCACGGTCGTCAATTGGATGCATGGGGAAGAAGGCGACCTTGACCTGGTCGCCCTTGGTCGCACGGCTCATCAAACCAGAGCGCCCTCGCGCTCTGGGGCAGGCGTGCTGACGCGGGGGCGCCCGGCACGCCAAAGCGCGATCGGCTCCGCCTCTTCGGCGCACTTCAGACAAATCGTCAAGAGCAGCCACCAGACCAGAGCGAGGATCTGCGTTTCGAGTGCCGGGTAGATCGCGTTGTAAAGAGAGAGACCGAGACCAGCAGCGGCGACACTCGCCGCCCAAGGATTGAGGGGGCGCAAAGTCGCCAAGCCAAAGGCGATCGCCGCCCATATGAGGAAGGCGCCGATCATGATCGCCCCCACCACCCCGGTCTCGACGAGCAGCTTCAAGTAGTAGCTCTCGACCGTGAGCGGCTCGGAAGCATCGTCTACGAGCTGCTGCGCGTTCCCTGTCGAGGCTGCCCCTTGGCCGATTGCCTTTTGCACAATGGTCGCATCACCGTAGACCTGGACGCCCTTCTCGAAGGATTCGCTGCGCAACTTGTTGCCGGGATCCTTGGTTGGGTTGAAGCCCGAGGTGACGCGACCGCCGGCGGCATCGGGGGCGACGCCACCGATCGCCCCGGAAGCGATCGCGATCGCGATCGCGGGAACGACCAGGATGGCGAAGCTGAGCCGGCGGCCTCGCATCGCGAACAAGAAGAGAACGATGACGCCGATCATCGCGATCACGACGCCGGAGCGGCTGAAGGTAAGCACCTCACCGCTGAGGATCGCGGCAAGCACCACCGTTCCGCCCAGGCGTGCGCGCCAGCTCCGCAGCGTGCCGAACTCGCCCATCGCCAGCACGGCAGTGGTGCCGAGAAAGGCCGAGGTGTGCAGATAGCTGCCGGTGATCCCCGCATAGCGGTTCGCGGCAAAGCCATCGACCTGGGCGCTCGCCGCCTGGATGAAGCCTTCGATGCCGGCTGCCTGGAGCAGCACCGTCGCCGCGACCACAGACCCAACGACGATCAGGAGCCGGGTCAGTCGCCGTGTGTCCCCAGGCTCTAGCAATGGCCATATCGCCAGCGCGAGTGTTGGATAGACCAGGTACTGGGCAACCCCCACCCCATAAAGCTTCAGGCTGACGGCCTTGGCGAGAAAGCTGAGCGCGACAGCTCCGGCGATCAGCCCCCAGGCGATCAACAGTGGGCGGGGGAAATCGTCGAGACGGGGTCGCCTCTGCACGAGGCAACCAATCGCCAGCGCGGCTACAAGAGCGGGCACCAGGGCGTTGACGGTGAGCCCTGGGTCGCTGAGCGAGAGCTGATCGGCGATCTCGAGCAAGCCACCCCGCAGGGGTGCGAGGACAATCGCGAGGACAACCAGGGCTCGCAAGCCACGCCGACCGCCGCGAATCGCGACGGCGAGGGCAGCCAGAAAGACGAGTATGGCGAGCAGCATGCGGGCCTGCCTTTTCGTGCGGTTAGAGCTCTTGCGAAGTTCTCAGCGAGCCCGGATCGCGATCCGGGCCGGTCGCCGGCCGATAGAAGGCGGGGATCATACCCATGCCCCTCCGGGCAAATCCGCGACTCCCGAGGGACGCTTGGCTCTCTCCTCGATCCACCCCTCTAGTATGCGCGCCCGTGTCGGCGCATCAGCCCCCCCGCCCGCCTGCGCCGTACAGAGTCAAGGCCGCCGTGGCCCGGCTTGGCCCCGTGTATCGCTGGGCGCGGCGGATGCGTGCTCTCGGCAGGTATGTCGCACGACGTCCCCACGACCCCGATTTCGCCGCCGTTCAGGGCATTCGGTGCGACGGCCTTTTCCTAGACGTCGGAGCAAGCATCGGCCAATCGGCGCTCTCGTTTCGCATCTTCAACCGAGACGCACCAATCCTCTCGCTGGAGCCCCTCCCCTCGCACCGCAACGATCTGCGGTTCGTCCGTTTCGTGCTCCGCAAGCACCGATTCATGATCGTCGGGGCGGCCGAGGAATCGCGCCGGGCAACGCTGTACGTGCCGATGCTGGGCTCATACGAACTGCCGGCCGAGTCCTCGCTGAGCCACGACGACGCCGCAGCCGTTCTAGAGCGACTGAAGAAAGAGGGCGCGGACCCGGAGCGACTTCGGTTGAAGGAAGTCGAGATCGACCTGCGGCGACTCGACGAGCTAGAGCTCGATCCTGCCTTCGTCAAGATCGACGTCGAGGGGGCCGAGCTCGGTGTCCTCAAAGGACTGCAAGAAACCATCAAGAGAAGTCGACCGGCTCTGATGATCGAGCGATCCGAGCGGATCGACCAGGTGATCGAGCTGCTGCGTGCAGACGGTTATCGCGCGCAGGTCTACGACTCGAGTGCAGGTGAATTTGACGACTATCAAGGACAGCCAGCGGTAAACGTCTTCTTCCTGTCCACTGGCCCTTGAGTCACGCCACAGAGTTCTACAAAGGCTTAGCGCAACTACGACGCCATATTCGTGTCATGAACTCATGCACAAAGAAGACACTGCGCTGAGAGAGGGTGACCACGGGTTGAATTTTCAAATCAGAAGGCGGGTCCTTTCAGGACTGCTTGTCGGCCTATGCGCCGTCGCTATGGCCATATTGACGCCATCCGCTCTTGGCATGCCCGGTCAGCTCGATCCGACGTTCGGCAATCAAGGTCGAGCGGTGGCGTCGCTCGATTTCGGTGAGCCTAGGTTCTGGTACGGGGTAGAAGTGCAGGCTACCCAGGCGCCGGATGGTCGAATTCTCGTCGCGGGGAAAAATCTCATCACGGGGAACAATCTCCTACTTCGGTTCCTGCCGAATGGCAGGAACGATAGGAGCTTCGGAAGCAACGGCATCCTCTCGATCAAAAGTGTCGAAGGGACGCCGTTCGATCTCGCCGGCTTGGCAATCGACTCTCAAGGGCGCATCATCGCAGCTGGAACCGCCGCGGCTTCGATAGAGACACAACCGAGTAAGGGGAACCGAGCTGCGGTTCTTCGACTCATGCCCAGCGGCGCCCCAGATCCCACTTTCGGGGGAGGAGACGGTGCCATCGTCACGGACTTTGAGCTGCAAGCCCAGCCTAATAAGAGTGAATGTGGAAGTTTCTGCCCGTCCCTCTCCGTCTCAGGAGTGGCAGTCGACTCCGCCGAGAGGATCGTTGTATCTGGGTCCGTGCTCCGCGCCCGCTTCTACTGCAACGAATCGGGGGCTTACGTCGGCCGCCTAGATCCCCAAGGCAACATCGACCCGAATTTCGGCAGCGGCGGCACGACTACCTACGAACCGTCGAGCATGCATTCAGCGGAGGGTCTAGTGCTCGATGAGCTTGGAGCACCGCTTTTTTTCGGCTGGGATGGCTACTGTCACGGAGGTCCTGACTTCAACCCTATCTTGGTGAATCGTCTCGATGTCAACGGATCACCTGACCTTTCCTTCGGACAAAGCGGACAGGTCGTGACAAATGACTTCCTGCAAAAGATGGCGCTAGACAGTTCCGGCCGGATCGTTGTCCTGGAAGGTGTGAACGTGCGGCGACTGCTCCCGTCGGGGGCGCTCGATTCAAGTTTTGCTCGCGGCGGGAGGACCCGAATCCCGCTCGGGGGAACCCAAAGTGGAATTAGTGACCTTGGACTTACCAAACGTGATGGGGTGGTTGTGGTCGGCACCCAGGTTCACGACTTCCACAGACCAGAGCCCCGCCGAAGGCTGGTGGTTGCTCGTCTCAGTCCTCAGGGATTGTTCGACAAGCACTTCGGCAACGGGGGATTCGCGAGGATCCGCTTCGGACGCCCCTCGAACACCGTGGGGAGGAAAATCATGCTCGATGACAAGGGCCACGCCATTGTGGTTGGCATGGTGAGAAACCAAAGGCTTGCGACTGGCGAGGGCCTGGCCCTCTACCGCGTAGACCTCCGCTGAGATAGTCGCTAGACATGCACCTTGAACGCCTGGCGTCATTCTCGTCCTGGTCCGTACTCGAGCTCCTCAAAGACAAGTGCGAGCGCTAGCAGCCGCAACCGAAGCGATACCTGCAAGGATTCGCCGCGGATGAGCGACGAGACTCCGAAGCGCGCGCTGGTGACCGGCCTGACCGGGCAGGACGGCTCCTACCTGGCCGAGCTGCTGCTGGCCAAGGGCTACGAGGTGCACGGCATCATCCGGCGCTCCTCGAGCTTCAACACGGGCCGCATCGAGCATCTCTACAAAGACCCGCATGAGCCCGGTACACACCTCTTCTCCCACTACGGCGACCTCTCCGATCCGGTCGCGCTGACCCGGCTGATCTACGAGCTGCAACCGGACGAGATCTACAACCTCGGCGCCCAAAGCCACGTCCGCGTCTCCTTCGACATCCCCGAGTACACCTTCGACGTGACCGGTGCCGGCACCCTGCGGCTGCTCGACGCGATCCGCGAGTCCGAGGTGAAGACGCGCTTCTACCAGGCATCCTCGTCGGAGATCTTCGGCGCCTCGCCGCCACCGCAGAACGAGAACACGCACTTCTACCCGCGCAGCCCGTACGCGGTCGCCAAGGTCGCCGCCTACTGGTCCACCGTCAACTATCGCGAGTCCTACGGGATGTTTGCCGTCAACGGCATCCTCTTCAACCACGAGTCGCCGCGGCGCGGCGAGACCTTCGTCACCCGCAAGATCACCCGCGCCGTCGCCCGCATCAAGGCCGGGCTCCAGGAGAAGCTCTACATGGGCAACCTGGACGCGGAGCGCGACTGGGGCTACGCGCCGGACTTCGTCGAAGCGATGTGGATGATGCTGCAGACGGAGGAGCCCGACGACTACGTCGTGGCGACCGGCGAGAAGCACTCGGTACGCGAGGCGCTCGAGGTCGCCTTCGCGCATGCCGGGCTCGACCCCGACGAGCACGTCGAGATCGATCCCCGTTACTTCCGCCCCGCCGAGGTGGACTCGCTGCTTGGCGATGCGAGCAAGGCCCGCGAGAAGCTCGGCTGGGAGCCGAAGGTGCGGTTTCGCGAGCTGATCGAGCTGATGGTCGACGCCGACGTCGCCTCGCTCGACGAGCAGCTCTCGGGCAGGGCAGCTCGATGACCGCAGAGCGCTCTCCCGATCCCGCTTTCTGGGACGGTAAGGAGGTCGTCGTCACCGGCGGGGCAGGCTTCCTCGGCAAGCCCACCGTCCGGATGCTGGGCGAGCTGGGAGCCACGGTGCGGGTGCCGCGCTCGGCCGAGCACGACTTGACCGACCCGGCGGCCTGCTTGGAGGCGCTGGACGGCGCCGACGTCGTCGTGCACCTCGCCGCCAACGTGGGAGGCATCGGCTTCAACCGGCGCAATCCGGCGCCGCTGATCCGCGACAACATGGCAATGGGGCTCAACGTGTTCGAGGCCTGCCGGCAGCTCGAAGTTGGCAAGCTCGTCGCCGCCTGTTCCGTATGCGCCTATCCCAAGTTCACGCCTGTCCCCTTCAGTGAGGACGACCTTTGGAATGGCTACCCAGAGGAGTCGAACGCCCCCTACGGGCTCGCTAAGAAGATGCTGATTGTGCTCTCCGACTCCTACAGGCGCCAGTACGGGGTCGACTCCTGCGTGCCGGTGATCGCGAACCTCTACGGGCCAGATGACAACTTCGACCTCGAGGACTCGCACGTGATCGCCGCGATGGTCCACAAGTACGTTGTCGCTGCGGACAACGAGGAGGCCGAGGTCGTGCTCTGGGGTACCGGCGAGCCGTCAAGGGAGTTCCTCTACGTGGACGATGCGGCGCGAGCGATGATCCTCGCCGCCGAGCACGCGGACTTCTCCGAGCCGTTCAACGTCGGCACCGGCGTGGAGACGAAGATCCGCGATCTTGCCGAGCAGGTCGTCGAGGCAACCGGCTTCGGCGGTGAGACGGTCTGGGACACCTCCCGCCCCGACGGTCAGCCCGTCCGCTACCTCGAGGTGTCGAAGGCAGCGGAGAGCATCGGCTTCAGCGCCCAGACGCCGCTCGCCGACGGTCTGAGGCGAACGGTCGATTCATTCAGGGCCTCACTGGCCCGAACCTGATCCCAGGGGAGCTAAGGCCGGGCGCGGCCGCCGCTCAGGGCGACGAAGGCGTGCCAGGCGGGCTTAGGCTTGAAGCGGGTGCCTTCGTGGAAGAGACCGACCGAGTCGCAGAAGTCGCAGTAGCCCTTGATGTCCTTCCAGGAGTACCAGTAAGTGCCCTTGAGATTGAGGCGGTGGCGATTGCCGATCAGGTAGCTGTAGGACTTGCGGAGTTCGCGAACCTGGCCCTTGATGCCCTGCTCGAAGGCGACGACCTCGGGGTCGTTCTGCGAGCCCCAGCCCATCTCGGTGATGTAGAGCGCTGCGCTGGGATCGCGGTTGTCGAGAACCACTTCGCGGGTTTCCTCGGTCAGCGCTTCCAGATCGTCAACGTGGAAGGCATATGGGTGCAGGGCAACCGCATCGAAGTAGCGTTTGATCCCCGGCACGCGATAGAGGGAGTCGAGGAAGTCGACGGCGTCCATACCGCGCGTTCCCCCCTCGTTGGGGTCCCCGAAGAGCCCGGAGAGAACGACCTCGGCGCCACGATCGACCGACTTGATCGCGCTGTAGGTCGGCTTCAGCAGCCGCGCGTAGCGGCTGGTCGAGACCGGCAGGGCGAAGTAGAAGAAGTTGGCCTCGTTCCAGACCTGCCAGGTGCGGATCGGCATCGGCCGGGGAATCGCCGGGGTGTATTCGACGGCGGCCACGCCGCCGGGAGCGTGTTCGGCCCAGAATTCCCCGCCGGGCCCGTAGCGCTTCACAGCCGCCTTGACGAAGGCCACCCATGCTCGCCGCGCCCGGCCGTTGTCGACCGGCAGGGTCGTCGGCTTGGCCGCGACCCAGTGTGGCGTGCTGTAGAGGAAAGGCAGGAGCGTGAGACCCCGGCGTGCCGAGACTTCGACGGCGCGGTCGAAGCCGGTCCAGTCGTATCCGCTCTTGGCGGTGGGCTGGATCAGCGACCACATCACCGGCACGCGGATGGTGCCGATCCCCCCCGCGCTCATGTAGCGAGCGTCGGTGTCGGTCAATTCAGTCTGCGGGACGATCCCGAAGAAGCTCTTCTGCGGTGTGCCGGCGCGCCCTCCGGCCGAAGTGGCGAGGATGGCGATCGCAAGGGCGAGGACTGCTGAGGCTGCGAGAGCTCGTCTCATCGAGTGCGGAAAGGTAGCGGTTCGATCACTCTGCAACACAGGCGAAGCGCGCGTGTAGCGGAATCGTGACCGAAGCCGGCTCAGGCTCAGTAGGTTCCGCCCAGCTTGCGGTGATCCCAGGTCGCGACGCGGACCGGCTTGAAGTGGATCGCCACCCGCTTCGGTGCTTGCGCCTCCAAGGCCGCCTTGGCGTCACCCTCGATCGAGGAGATTCCCTCGGCGTAGCGCAGCGTCAGCTCCTCGGCGAAGCCGAGCACGGTCTCGAAGTCGTTGTGGATCTCCGCCTCGGCCTCGATCATCGCCCCGTGCAGCTCGCCGTACTCGTGCCCGGTCTCGACCAGCACCGTCGCCCGCGGGTCGCGTTCCAGGTTGCGCACCTTCTGCGATTTCGCGTAGGTCCAGATCCAGATCTCGCCGTCGCGCGGCACGAACCACATCGGCATCGAGTGCGGCCAACCGCGTGGCCCGAGACTGGAGACGACCGCGACCCGCTCGCCCTCGAGCAGCTCCAGCAGCTCTGCCTCGCTCAGCTTGATCTGACCCCGGCGGCTCATCGCGAGCCGAAGACTGCCGGATTTGCGGCTGAGAAGCGTCGCAGTCTGGTTTGGATGTGCGCACCACGCGTCAGAAATCGACCTGTAGCGTCGCCTCGAATGGCGCTCCAGACCCAGATCCGGCAACCAGCCGCCCTTGGTGGTAGCGTACGTATGGCTTTTCCATACTACGTACGTACGAATTCCGAAGGGACCGTTTTGGCAACCACCGCCTCCAAGCTCCGCGCCAACATCTACCGAATGCTGGATGAGGTCCTCGAGACCGGCCAGCCCCTGGAGATCGAGCGCAACGGCAAGCTCTTGGTGATCGCGCCGAAGGAGGAACAGTCGATCTGGGATCGCCTACCGCGTCGTGAGGGCGCAATCGTCGGCGATCCCGACGAGCTGATCCACATCGACTGGTCCTCGGAGTGGAACCCTGATCCTAATTGACACCCATGTAGCCCTTTGGCTGTACGCGGGCATGTCTGAGCGACTCCCCGAGGCAGCGCGAACGCTGATCGCAGAACGCCAACCAAAGGTGTCGCCACTGGTTTCGCTGGAGCTTGCCTACATGCACGAAATCGGCAGGGCGCGGGATTCCTCGCCGATGATGTTGGCTGCGTTGCGACAGAGCATTGGGCTGGAAGTCGCCGACATCTCACTCGCGGAGCTTGCGCAAACCGCCCTCGGGCTCACCTGGACCAGGGATCCGTTCGACCGGATGATCGCGGCACAAGCCATCGCTGCGGATGCCCCTCTGCTCACGGCCGACCGCACGATCCTGGCCAACCTCCCTCTCGCTATCTGGGATTGACCCCAGGCCGGGTGCTGGCCAAACCAGCCCCGACCCGGCGACGAATGATCGCTACGGCTACCGCGGCTTGACCGTCGAGACTGCGGGAATCACGTCCGGGACTGAGTTGATCTTCATCGCGCTCTCCTCCCTCCAGGTTCAATACTTTAGATTTCTTTATTAAAAAAGAAATCTTAATCAATCAAGGCGAGTTGATGCGCGAGGTGCGGTTTGCGGCTACTTTCCAGTCCAAACAAATGGGCTGTACCGATCCGAGCACGGTGGCGTACTCCCTGACCTGGACGAGAGGAGCCACGGTGGCGGAAAAAAAGAAGAGGGCAGATAGGAAGTCGCGCCCAAAGAAACCGAAAAAGAAGGGTGCCGAGCTAGTTGACCAGAACCTGATCTACGGGCTTGCGCATCCTTTGAGGGTCCGCATCCTCGCCCTTCTATGCGATGAATCGTCCAGCCCCCGCCGTCTCTCGGATGACCTAAATGAGGGACTCAGCCAGGTCGCCTACCACGTCAAAATCCTTTATGAGACTGATCTGATCGAGCCCGCGGGCACACGACCTGCTCGCGGCGCGACAGAGCACTTCTACCGCGCTGTTCACCCGCTCGTCATCCCAGGGGGCCTCTGGGCGCGGCTGCCGAAGGCGGCGCGCCAAAGGATCTACGCGGACGTACTCACCGATATCGACAACGACGTGACAGCGTCGGTCAAAGCAGGGACGTTCGACGCCCGCGAGGACTTTCACGTGAGCTGGACGCCGTTGCGGCTAGATGATCAGGGCGCCAAAGAACTCGCTTCCAAGGCTGATGGCTGGCTAGAAGAGATGCTCGAGGTCCAAGCTGGATCCTCCAAGCGGTTGGGGGAGAGCGATGAGACGTGTGTCCCAATATCGGCCGTGGTCTTGGTCTTTGAATCCGCACGCGACTCAGGCAGAGGGGCCTCGGAACGCAAGCGGGGCTAGGAGAGGCTGGGGGTAACCGGCTTGAAGGAGCGGCGGTAGGCGGTGGGGGTGGTCGCGGTTATGCGGCGGAAGTGGTCGCGCAGCGAGGCGGCGGTGCCGAAGCCGGCGCGCCAGGCGACGGCGTCGATCGGCAGATCGGTCTCCTCGAGCAGGCGGCGGGCCTCTTGCACGCGCTGGGCGAGCAGCCATTGCAGCGGCGTCGTGCCGGTCTCCTCGCGGAAGCGCCGGGCGAAGGTGCGCGGGCTGACGCCGGCGTAGCCGGCCATCGCGGCGACGTCGAGGGGCTCGTCGAGACGCTCCCGGGCCCAGCGGCGCGTCTCCTCCAGCGATCCCGCAGCCCCGTTCAAGCTGACGTTGGGGCGCTCAATGAACTGCGCCTGGCCACCGTCGCGGTGCGGCGCGGCGACCATGTGGCGAGCGGCCCGCTCGCCCACCGCGGCGCCGCAGTCCTCGCGAATCACGTGCAGGCAGAGGTCGATGCCAGCGCTGAGCCCGGCCGAGGTCATCACCTTCCCTTCGTCGACGTAGAGCGCCAGAGCGTCCACCTCAACCGTCGGGAAGTGCTCGGCGAGCCCCGGCGCGAAGGCCCAGTGCGTCGTCGCTCGGCGGCCGTCGAGCAGGCCAGCATGCGCCAAGGCGAAGGCGCCGGTGCAGACAGAGAGCACACGGGCGCCGCGCTTCGCCGCGGCCTGGAGAGCGGCGATCGCCTCCGTGGGCGGCGATGCGAAGACGTTGCGGTAGGCCGGAACGACCACCGTGTCGGCGGTCTCCAATGCCGCCAGATCACCCTGCGGCCTGACCGAGAACCCGGTCGTCGTCTCCAGTTCCTCTCCCCCCGGAGCGCAGGTCACGAACTCATAGAGCGCCTCACCGTCGGAGCTCACGGCGAGCGAAAACGCCTGCGCGGGAACGGCGAGGTCGAAGGCGACCAAGCCGTCGAGGCAAAGCGCGACTACACGGTGCATGGCAGAAATCTAGCGGATATTGGCAATCCTGCCACTGGAATCGGTTGTCGCGGGCCGCGATGCTCCTGCCATGCAAATAGCGATCCTGATTTTCGACAAGCTCACTGCCCTCGACGCGATCGGGCCCTACGAGGTGCTGCGCTCAGTCCCCGGCTGGGAGGTGAAGTTCGTCGGCCCCGAGAAGGGCCAGGTCCGCACCGACAGCGGCGCGCTGGGGCTCAACGCCGACTTCTCGATTGACGAAGTGAGCGAGGCGGACATCGTGCTCGTCCCCGGCGGCGACGGCAACCGGCCGCTGCTCCACGACGAGGCGGTGCTCTCATGGCTGCGCCAGATCGACGCGGGGAGCAAATGGACGACCTCGGTCTGCACCGGCTCGCTGGTGCTCGGCGCCGCCGGCCTACTCGAGGGCAAGCGGGTAACCAGCCACTGGCTGCTCCTCGATCAGCTGCGCAAGTTCGGCGCCGACCCGGTCGGCGGCCGCTTCGTCGAGGACGGTAAGACGATCACCGCCGCCGGCGTCTCTGCCGGGATCGACATGGCGCTGCACCTGGTCGGCCAAGAGGTCGCTCCAGAGGTCGCCGAGGCGATCCAGCTCGGCATCGAGTACGACCCCCAGCCCCCCTTCGACGCCGGCTCCCCCACCAAGGCACCAACCGAGACCGTCGACCTGGTCACCCAGATGATGGGCGGCTCCGGCGAGGAGTGGATAGGCGCGCCTAGCGCCTGAGTTGCCCGAGCCGCTGGCTGTTGGTGGTCGTAAGCTACGAACTCGCGCCTTGGAGCAAGTAAACATCGAAATTGGCCCGTTCAAGTTCGACCACGCAAGCTATGACAGCGAGGACGACGTCCTCTACCTGCATGTGGGTGGGGCGCAGGACGGCGAGGGTGAGGAGACACCGGAGGGGCACGTTGTCCGCTATGCCCCAGGGACACATCGGATCGTCGGCCTGACGTTGCTTGGTCCCCGACGAATCTTGGAGCGGGACGGTCGAATAGCCGTGACGATCCCGGAGACCGTAGAGGCAACGGCTGACGACCTCGCACCAGCTATCGCCGCGGCCTGAGCCGCGGCTGCACGTCGGATACGCGCTAGCGAGCCCGTCTGAGCTGGACCGCGCGGGTGGCGCGGGAGCCGGGGATCGCGACCAGCAGTTGGGTCTTGAGGAAGCCGCGTCGTTGCAGCAGCGGCAGGCCGCGGGAGTTGAGCGCGACGCGGAAGGTGTGAGACCTGCCGCCGGCGAGCCTGAAGGTACGGTGGCTGACGCCGATGCGGACGACCCTGGTCGGGATGCCACGCCGGGCGCGGAGGGGCAGGCGCGCATGGGTGCGCAGGACGATCTGGCCAGGACAGCTTTCGCCTTCTGACCAGCCGCAGCGAACCCAGACCCGCACGGTTCCGCCGCTCGAGCCGAGGTGCTTGACGGTCAGCGGCGGCAGCTCGGGAGGCGCCGTGCTGGTGCCAACCGTCGCCCCTTCGACGTAGTTGTTGTCGAGGTTGATCGTCATCAGGCCGTAGGTCTCGTTGTGACCGCCGCGGTACTGGTGGATGCGCTGGTGCGAAGCCCAGGCGCTAGCCGGGAGGTAGGGGTCGAGGGTGTTCTGGGCGCCGTTCCAGTTGGCGGTCCAGACGTGGTCCGGAAGCACGTAGGGGCCGCCGATCGCGCGGCCGAGGTCGGCGATCCCCGAGGCGCTCGAGCTGTAGACGCCGGAGACGTAGCCGAGCGCGTGCAGCTGTGTCGTCCAGGCAGAGAGGAAGGAGAGCGTGGCCGCCGTCGCGCTCGAGGTGCGCGTGTAGGCCTCCATGTCGAAGTAGATCGGGCTGCCTGGCCCCATGCCAATGCTCTGCGCGTCGGCGACCGCGTCATCCGCCGCTTCGGTGCCCTGCGTCGCGGCCTTGCTCGAGCTCAGCATCGCGCAGCTCGTGCAGGCGCTGGTCGGCGCCTGCAGGCCGACGTAGGTCGGGATCAGGTGCCAGCCGTCGGCAACCTGTTCGCCGACCCAGGTGGAGGTCAAGTTGGGCTGCGAGCAGGCGCGGTTGGAGCCGCCGATGTAGACGCCGATCGCCCGGTAGGGCGAGGAGGCCCAGGCCGACATCGTTCGCGACGAGGGCGCCGCGCAGGCGTCGAAGCCGAGGCCGGTGTAGTCGTCAGAGCCGCCGGCGACGGGGGCTGGGGGCGCGACAGCGCTGGTCTGCGCCCTGGCCCGGGTCTGCGTACTTGGATCAATGACGATCGCCCGCTGTCGCCCGATCGCCTGCGAGGGACAGCGCTGGTGCGCACCCGGTGTTCCCAGGTAGACCGCGCGGCGGTCGAGCCGCACGCACATCCGCGGGTGCTCGGCAAGCCGGTAGACCGGCCAGCCGGACGGGACCCGAACGGCATCGCCGTCGAACTGGATCGTCTTCGCCCCGGCGGCAGAAGCGACGAATGCGAGCAGAACGAGAGCTCCTGCCATAGCTGGGCGCAACAGGCGCATACCCGTCGAACAATTGCAGCAGCCAATCGATTCGGCCCTCAGCCAACCCGAACTGCATCAGTGCGAACGCGCGGGGGTCGCTAGCCCCGGAAGGGCATCAGATCCAGGACGCGCCAGGGTCCCTCGCCGGCCATCGGCTGGGTGCGACCCTCCAGCCAGTCGGCTTGGAGGTCGTCGTAGTGAGGGCTTGCCGGGTGGCCGGACTGGCCGGTGAACATCTGCCAGCGCGAGCGCTCGGGCGCGGTCGGGTCGGCAACCATGCGCCAGCTCGGCGCCCAGACGGCCTTGTAGGGGTTGTTGGGGTCGTAGGCGATCTGGCTCACCGTCTCCTGGGCGCCACCTGCCCTGAGGCTGCGGTTGAGCAGCTTGCGCAACAGCGGGTTGGCCTCGCCGAGGGGATGGGGGAACTCCAACTCGTGCACGTGGCCCCAGCGCCAGGCCTCCGGGTCGGGACCGAAACGGTCGGAGAGGTCGTCGAGAGCGCCGCTCAGCGCCTCGAGCACGAGGTCGTCCCAGGGGCGGCCGATCAGCTCCTCGTCTTCTTCCTCCCAGAGCTTCATCAGCTGCGAGTGCCAGCGCCAGGGTGAGGTGACGTGTGGAATGAAGCCGTTATCGGCGCGATCGAGCCAGCGCTCGCAGAGGTCGCGGTCGCCGATCACGGCACGGGCGACCTCGCGGGCCAGGCGCAGCAGGAAGGACTGGTAGATGGTCCCTGCGATCGAGTCGGGGTCGAGCCACCCGTCCCAACTGCGCAGTCGCTCGACCGCGCTGCGCTCCCGTTGCCCGTCTGGTTCCAGCCGTCCAAGCCGCCGGGCAGCCTCGAGGCCGAGCAACGAGAGATTGTCGCTCTGCATCCGCTCGAAGCTCTCGATGTCGTGCTCGTCGGTCTCCTTCAGCAGGTCCTCGATTCGCTGGGCGCGCACGCCGTCGTACCACTCGCTGGTGATGTGGTGCGGGTACTCGTCGCCGACGATCTTGTTGTTGGCGGTGACCAGGAAGCCGCTCTCGGGGTCGACCGTCTCCGGTAGCTCCTCGTAGGGAATCGTGCCGGTCCACTCGAACTCCCCCGTCCAGCCGGGCTTCGGCAGGTCCGGGCAGTCGCCTTTGCGCATGGGCAGGCGGCCGATCAGCTTGTAGCCGATCGAACCGCCCCGGTCGGCCCAGACCAGGTTGATGGCGGGCGCGGTATGACCCTCCATCCTCTCCACCAGCTTTGCGCCGGAGTCGATCTCGTGCAGTTCGAACATGCCCTTGAAGACAGTTGGCGCGTCCAGCGTCAGCCAGCGCAGGGCAAGTGGTTCCGCCTCGTCGGCTCCGAGCGCCTCGTTGACCAGCGGCCCGTGATGGGTCAGGCGCACCTCGAGAACTTCGGGCGCGTCGCGGCCCTTGACCGGGATCTCCTCGCGCACGACCTCGAGCGGCAGCCACTCGTCTTCGAAGAGGTAGCGGTCGCCATCGACCTTCTCGATGAAGAGGTCCTGCACGTCCGGCATCACGTTGGTGAAGGTCCAGCAGACGTCGTCGTTCTGGCCCATGTAGATGCCGGGCAGGCCGGGTAGCGAGGCGCCGCGGACCACGCGATCGCCGAGCTTGAGCCCGTTCTGGTACCAGATGCCGGGCATACTGGGCGACAGGTGCGGGTCGCCAGCGATCAGCGGCGAGCCGGTGGCACTGAGCTTGCCGGAGACCGCCCAGTTGTTGGAGCCACTGGCCTCGACCGCCAGGCCCATCGAGCGGCGGATCGCGTCGATCTGCTCGACGATCGAGATGCCGTCCCCGCTCCACAGCTCTTGGGTGACGATCGGGCTGTTCGCCGGATAGGTGGGATCGAGCTTCGCGGTCAGCTCTGGGCCGAGGGCGCGCAGCATGTCGGCACGCAGCAGCTCCCGCTCCCAGTTGGTGGCGAGACCGAAGGAGAGCAGCTTGCCGAGGCTGAGGATGTCGACCGGGCGCCAGGGCTTCCAGGTGAGCCGCAGCAACTGCATCTCGAAAGGCAGCGCCTTGGCCCCGGCGGCAGCCGCGTTGACGCCTTCGCAGAAGCGGTTGAGCTTGGCGATCAGCTCCGGATCGAGGGTCGCCGCCTCGCGCTCCGCCGTGCGGCGGATGCCGAGGGTCCGCATCAGCCGGTCGATCGGCAGCCCCTCCTCGCCGGCCATCTCCGAGAGACGGCCGCAGACGACCCGGCGGTAGAAGTCGAGCTGCCAGAGCCGGTCCTGGCCGTGGCAGAAACCCTGGGCGAACCAGACGTCCTCCTCATACTCGACCTCAGCGTGGGGAACACCCCAGCGGTCACGGCGCACCCGCACGGGCCCTCTGAGCCCGTCGATCACCATCGAGCCCTTCTGCTTCGGCAGCGGCCGGCGGGCCATCCAGTGCCAGGCGGCAGCGGTGGCGACCGCGGCGAGCCCGGTCCCGGCCGCACCGACAACCAGTCCCGTCCGCACAGCGCCGCGTCCCTTGCTCGAACTCACCATATGTATGTATCAGTTGGCCAGCCGGCCAGGAAGCTCCCCTTCAGCCTCCAGCTTGTCGAGATGGGCCTGCATCACCATCGCCGCGGCGGGGCGTAGCTCGTCGGGGACGTCCGCCCAGGCCTCGGCGAGGAGGGCCTCGCGGGAGCGCTCGCCGCGCTCGAGGGCGGCGAGCAGGCGACGCTCGCGCATCTCGCGGTGCTCGACGTACTCGGCCAGCTTTGCCGCCGGGTCCTCGATCCAGGGACCGTGGCCCGGGCAGATTAGCTCGATCGGCTCGGCTTGCATGCGCCGCAACGAGCTCATGTAGGCGCTCAGCGAACCGCCGTCGGGCGGCACGAAGGTCGAGCCAGCGCCGAGCACCAGGTCGCCGCTGAAGCAGACCCGGTCGGCGGTCATCAGGCAGACGTGGTCGGGAGAGTGGCCGGGAGTGGCGATCGCGCGCAGGCCGCCGCGCTCCTCGCCGTCGATGGGCAGGATCACCTCAACACCGAGGCGATCAGCCCCGTCGGCGTGGTCGCCGTGGCCGTGGGTGAGCAGGACGACGCCAATCCCACCACGCTCCTCCGCCGCAGCCCGAACCGCATCCAAATGGCTCTCGACATCTGGCCCCGGATCGATCACCACACAGGGATCGGACCCGTACAGATAGGTGTTCGTCCCCTCCAGCGTCATCGGCCCCGGGTTGGCCGCGACGATCCTGAGGATCTCCCTGTGACTCGGAGCGAAATCCCCCATGCATCCCTCCGCGAGTCCGCGAAAACCCGTCTACAACACGGGTGAGCGCGGACTCGTCAGCCGCCGACCTCTTTGGCAATCGCCTCGCGGGCGTCCTCGGGCTCGAGCACTACGAGGTCGCCGGCGCCGCGGAGGATCTCGCGGACCAGCCAGGAGGTGCCCGCGTAGGGAAGCTCGACGACGACGGCGCCGTCGGCTAGCTCCTCGACCACCGTGCGCTCCTCGCGCAGCCAGCGGGCCCGGTCAGGCGAGACCCAGACCCTGGCGACGTGGGCAGTCGGGACCTCGCCGTGGGTCATCCAGCCCTCGACCCCGGCAAGCTCCTCGACCTCGGGGCGTGGCTCGAAGGTCTGCTCGGAGAGCGTCGCCTCCTTGACGCGGTCGAGCTTGAAGTGGCGCACGCCCTCTTTGGTCAGGTCGTAGCACTCGACGTACCAGCCCTCGCGCCCGTTCTCCAGCCGGTAGGGCTCGACGGAGCGCTTGGTGAACTGGTCCTCGTTCTCCTTGTAGTACTGGAGGTCGAGAATGCGGCTGGCGCCAATCGCCTCGTTGACTTTGCGTGCCACCTCGGCGTCGCCGCCACTGCCCGAGGCGATCTCCAGTCCCTCCTCGGAGGGGTCGTGGCCAAGGGCCTTGACGATCTTGGTGCGGGCGCTCTGTAGGCCGCCCTGCGGCAGGTGGTCGCCGAAGAGGTCGATCGCCGCGACGAGAGCCTTGGCCTCCAGCGGCAGCAGCCGGGCGGGGCGGGCGAAGTTGTCGCCGTAGGGCTGCGAGTCGACCTCGATCTCGTCGCCCAGGATTTCGGCGTAGAGGACGTAAGTGCCGCCGCCGAAGTTGACGACGTTGAGCAGATCGATGTCCTCCTGTAGCTCCTCGTCGGTGAGTTCGAGCCGCTGGCGCAGATCGGCGACGCCAAGCCGCTCCTCACCTTTGGCCGACTCGATCAGCAGGCCGGCGAGGGTGACCAGGCGAGCGAAGCGCTCGGGGCGAATTGCCGCCTCGCCGCGGCCGTTGGAGCGGGCGCGGCGCGGCGCCTCGCGCAGCGGCCGGTCGACGATCTCGGCCGACTCGAAGCCGTTGTGGTGGCGGTCGTGGAGCAGGCCGAGGCGGCTCTTGGCCTCGTCGCGCAACTCATCCGGTGCCAGCACCTCGGCGTTCTGGCGCCAGCGCAGCACCCAGGCGATCAGCTCGCGGGGCGAGGCGTAGTCGGTCTCAAATACCGAGCCCTTGCCAGGCGCTCCGTCGGACTTCTTCGCCGGTCGCAGCTCGCCAAAGGCGCCGAAGTCCCGCTCGATCAACCAGGCGATGCGGTCGCGGACGAAGATCTTCGCCGTGCCCTTGGTCTCGCCGAGCTGCCAATCGGCGCGCTGGCCGTAGTCGCGGCGATCGAAGTCCTCGGGCGGGGAGAAGTCATGCTCGGCCTTGGAGGCGTAGCCGACCTTGCCCTGGATGCGCGAGAGGCGGAAGACGCGCACCGCCTCGCGCTCGTGCGCGTAGCCGATCAAATAGAACTGGCCACCGCGGAAGACGAGGTGGAAGGGATCGACCTTGCGCTTGGCGGTCTCGTCGCGCTCCATCGTGTAATAGGTGAACTCGATCGTCTTGCGGCGGGAGATCGCCGTCTCGATCTTGGAGAGGCGCTGTGAGAGGTCGCGGCCGCCGGCCGAGGCTGTCATCGCCATCTCGACCGGGGCGCGCTCGCCCTCCTTGAGCGGGTTCGGGTGCCCCCAGGCGACCTGCTGCAGAGCCAGGCGCAGCGGCTCGGCGTAGGCAAATTCCCCTTCGGAGAGCAGCGAGAGCGCTGTGCTCAGCGCCCCCAGCTCGTCGTCGGAGAACTTGATCGCGTCGAGGTAGAAGTTCTCCGGTGGCAGCGAGTAGAGCTCGGCCTCGAAGAAGCCCTCGCCAGGCTTCTCGACACCGAGCTGGATGCCGAGGCTTTCGAGCTCGGCCCGGTCCGCGTAGAAGCGACGCGCGAAGGCATCGTCGTTCATATCGCTATAGCCCTCCACTTCCCGCTTGATCTCGAGCGCCGAAACCGGCCTCCCCTGAGCCATCAGGAACGAGATCAGCGAGAGCTGGCGGATCAGCTTCTCGGTGTCCTTCGCCACGGTGCGGAGATTAGTGAGAGGCACCTGCCCGCGGCACCCCCACGCTCATCTATCTCCGCTCCTCGCTAGGTTTCGCGCCGGATGTCAGCTGAATCGAGTCCCCGCGCGGCTGCACATCGGCAGAGACCGGGCGAGGGCATAGAACGAGTATTCCGGTCGGCGATGACCCGTCTCGAAGGGCTGGACTCGCGCCGGGCCTCGCTCGTTGTGCTCGCCATCGCGATGGCGGCCTCCGTCGCGGCCCTGCTGTATTTCGGTCGCGGCCAGTACTTCTCGACCGACGAGTGGCTCTACGTCGGCTACCACCCGGGCTGGAGCCTTGGGGCGGTCTTCCATCCCGACAACGGCCACCTCTTTGTGATCGCCAATGCCGTCCTCAAGGCATCCCTCAGCCTCTTCGGCTCCGACTACCTGCCGCTGCGGATCTTCAGCGCGGTCATGGTCCAGGTCAACGGCGCACTCGTCTACATCCTGATCCGCAGGCGCGTCGGGCCGGTGCTCGCGCTGGCGCCGGCGATCCTGCTGCTCTTCCTCGGCTCCTCCTACGAGATCGTCCTGCAGGCGTTCTCGATCAACTCGCTGATGGCGATCGCCTTCGGCCTCTGCGCGATGCTCGCCCTCGACCGGGAAGACCGCCGCGGCGATCTGATCGCCGGCGCGATGCTGGTGCTCTCGGTGCTCTCCTTCGAGTGGGGCCTGTTCTTCGCCGCCGGCGTTGCGGTGGAGATGTGGCTGCGGCCGAAGCGCCCGCCGCTCGCTCGTTTCGCAATCGCGGTGATCCCGTTCGCGATCTGGTTTGTCTGGCGGGCCTGGGCGCCCTCGGAACCGAGCGACGACGTCACCCTGCTGAACATCGGCACGATCTTCACCTCGCTGGGCCTCGTCTCGGCGTCGATGCTCGCCTCGGTCACCGGCCTCTTCAGGATCCCCAACCTCTTCTCTACAACGATTGAGCCCCAGTGGGGCATCCCACTCGTCGTCCTTGCCGTTGTCGGGCTGATCGCGCGGTTGCGATCGGGACCGTGGCCCAGCGCCCGCTTCTTCTCGCTCGCCACGTCCCTCTTTCTCTTCTGGTTCTCGCTCGCCCTGACCGTGAGCATGTACCGCGGGCCGACCACCAACCGCTATGTCTATGGCGGAGCGCTGGTCTTCTTCCTGATCCTCGCCGAGCTGCTGCGCAACGTGCGGATCCCGCGTGGCGCCTACGTCGGCGTGGCCGTGGTGCTCGGCTTCTCACTGATCGCCAACGTGGTCCAGCTTCGTGACGGAGGCCGCTGGGTGCGGGGGCTCGATGAAACCTACGACGCTCGCCTCGGCGCGATGGAAATCATCCGGGGGGAGGTGCCCCTCGACTTCCGGGTCGAACCGCTGGTGCCCGGCATGCCGGTGCAGACCAGCCTCAGCCTCACGGCGGAGCAGTACTACTCCGCCGTCGACGAACACGGTTCCTTCGGGACGAGCGAAGCCGCGCTCCTCGCCGCGAGTGGCGCGCCGCCAGCGGGCGCCGCCGATCAGGAGATCGCGCGGGCCTTCGAGGTCGAAGCGGAACCGGTCGCGACACCACCGCGTCCCGGCGGGACGCCGATTGGCGCGGCCGACTCGCTCGACGGCGCCACCGCAACGGCAGTGGGCCCATGCTTGCGAGTCGAGCCGGAATTGGGCCGTGGCGCCACCGCCACGGTCACGCTCCCCTCGGGAGGGTTCTCGGTTCGCGCCCCCCGCTACTCCGAGCTGTCGATCTCACTCGGCCGCTTTTCGACCGACTTCACGGTCGATCTGGGCACGACGATGGGCTCGGCCGTGATCGAGATCCCGACCGATCGCTCGGACCAGCCATGGAAGGCCAGGCTCGAGTCCGTCCGGCCGTTTACGGTCTGCCCCCTGCAAGCGAACTCGCCCTGACCCAATGGACATCCTGCGCAACCTCTTCGGCAATCTGACCTCCGGTGTCATCCGGCTGGCGGTCATGGCCGGGGTGCTCTTCCTCTGCTACCTCTTCATCATCAAGCCGGTCCTCGACACGACCACCGAGGTGATCCACTCGACCGGACTCGACCAGATCGGCAAGTCACTGGACGACGTGAGCAAGCAGATCAAACGAGAGGTCCACCACTCCTTTGAGGCGACCAAGCCGGGAGCCAAGCGGCAGCGGCTAGTCAAATGCGTCCAACGGGCCAATGGCGACGTGCAGCGAATTCAACGCTGCACCAGGCGTTTCTGACGCGTCGCTAGGCGGCTCGTTGGCCGAAATAGGCGGAGCCGGAGAGAGCACGATCGAAGCCGGACCAGGACTCGCCGGCAGGGAGCTGGCGCTCCAGGCGGTCGAAGCTGCCAAGGCGACCGCCGAGGTTGTCGATCATGTGGACGAGGACGGCCTCGCGGGTGGCGGGGACGACCGGCGAGCCGTGTTCAAGCGAGCCGTGGTGGGCAAGGATGATGTGCAGCACGGCCTGCGCGAGGGCTGGGTCGAAGCCGGGGATCTCCTCGATCTGGCGGCGCACCTTGTAGTAGCCGAGCGGGATCTCGCCCTGTAGGCGACCGGCGTCGGTGAGGTCGATCGCCAGCGGGTCGTCGTTGTAGGCCTCGGTCTTGCCGATGTCGTGAAGCAGGGCGCCGGTGACGGCGACGTCGCGATCGATACCGGGGAAGAAGGCGGCCGCGGCGCTGACCGCCTGGGCGACGGAGACTGTGTGCTCAAGCAGGCCGTGACGGTAGGCCTGGTGGTAGACCTTCGCCGCCGGAGCGTCGCGGAAGCGTGCCCAGATCTCCGACTCCTCGCCGAAGAAGCGATCGAGCAGGTAGCGGAGTTGCTGGTGCTGCACGGTCGCGAGCAGGTCGCGCAGGTCGCTCTCGAGGCGCTCGAAGGAGACCTCCGACTCGGCGGCCAGGTCCTCGGCGTCGTACTCCTCGGGCGAGGCCTCGCGCAGCGCCGTCAGCTTGATCTTCGAGCCCCAGCGCTCGCTGACCTCGAAGTGGCCGGAGACGTAGACCGGCAAGCCTGGAGCCGCGCTCGCGTAGAGAGCCTCGGCGTCCTCCCAGCAGACCGCCTCGCAGCCGCCGCTGGCATCGCCGAGGGTGAGGCGCAGCCAGGGCTCGCCGTTGCGCTTGCGCCGCAGCTCACGCTCGCGAACCGCGTAGACGCCGCCGACCCGCTGTCCGTCCTCCAGCTCGCCGAGCGGCACCCTCGCCGCGATAAGTGTGTCGGTGAGAGCTTGCTGCTCCATCCGCAATCCAAAGTAGTGGGACCGGCGGACGAGTCGCTGAGTTCGTGTTTTGTCTCGGTATGCGAGACAAAACACGAACTCACCCGGCGGGGGTGGTTAGAGCGCGCCGCCGAGCCAGTGGCCGGCGACGACCGCAACGAAGCCGACGACGAGCGAGAGGCCAAGGTTGAGCCAGACGAGGTGGGTGTGACCGGCGTCGGCGAGACGGTGCGAGTCGAGCATCCAGGTGGAGAAAGTGGTGAAGGAACCGATCCCGCCGCCGGCGACGATGATCAGCGCCTCGCCTTCGAGGGCGGCGCCGGCGACGAGGCCGAGCGCCAGGGTGCCCGCGAGGTTGACCGCCAGGATGCCGAGCGGGAAAGGGTGATCGGAGCGCGCGGTAAACGCCGCATCGATCAGGAAGCGCGCCGCGGCGGCGGCACCGCCGAGCAGTCCCACCGCGACCCAGCCGGCGGCGCTCACCTGACGGCCTCCGGTCGTCGCTCCAGTGCGACCCCGATCCGAACGCAGAGGAAGCCCGCGGCCAGGGTGGCGAGGATGTAGGAGGCGGCGAGAGCCGTGTGGCCACCGTCGATCATTTCGAAGAGCTCGAGTTGCAGGGTCGAGAAGGTGGTCAGGGTGCCGCAGATCCCGGTAGTGAGAAAGGGGTGGGCGAGGCTCTCCTCGGGGTGGTCGCCGAGGCGCGCGAAGACGTAGCCGAGCAGCAGGGCGCCGACCATGTTGACCGCGAAGGTCCCCCAGGGCCAGCCGCCCGGGACATGTGGCGTCGCCTGGGCCAAGCCGACGCGGGCGAGCGCGCCGAGCACGCCCCCAACGTAGATGGCCGCGAGGCGGCGAAGGTCGAATTGCTGCGCTCTCAACGTGCGGTGTCCATCGGCGTCCTGGGACGCTATCTGGCAGAGTCGGGCCGCAATGAGACTCTGCCGCTTCACCGACTCAGACGACGCGCCAAAGCTCGGAGTCGTCAAGGAGGACGAAGTTGTCGACCTCTCCGCCGCAGACGTTCCGGCCGAACCGGCCGCCGCGCTCGGCTCGGTGGGCCAGGATGAGCTCGAGAGACTGGCCGCCGAGGCGCCGCGTCTTGCCCTCGACGATATCCGCCTGCTCACCCCAGCCACACCGCGCAAGTACCTGGGAATCGCGCTCAACTACGCCGACCACATCGCCGAGATGGGGATGGAGGCGCCCGAAGTGCCGGTCTTCTTCAACAAGCAAGTGACCTGCGTGACCGGCCCCGGCGCCGAGGTTCACATGCCGCGGGTCTCAACCCTGCTCGACTACGAGGCCGAGCTGGCGCTGGTGATCGGCAAGCGCTGCCGCCACGTCCCGGTCGAGCGCGCCCACAAGGTGATCGCCGGCTACACCTGTGCCAACGACCTCAGCGTCCGCGACTGGCAAGGCCGGGCGCAGACGATGACGATCGGCAAGTCCTTCGATACCCACGGGCCGCTCGGCCCCTGGCTGGTCACGCCAGACGAGGTCGGCGACCCCCAGGACCTGCGCATCCGCTGCTTCGTTGACGAGGAGATGCGCCAGGACGCCAGCACCGCCGAGATGGTCTTCGACTGCCTCCAGCAGGTCTCCCACCTCTCCGAAGCCTTCACGCTCGAGCCCGGCGACGTGATCGCCACCGGCACCCCGTCGGGGGTCGGCATCGGCCGCGAGCCGATCCGCGAGAACGTGCTCCACGTCGGCCAGACTGTGCGGGTCGAGATCGAGCAGATCGGCGAGCTGGTCAACACCGTCGTCGAGGAGCCCGAGGGCTTCCTGGCGCCACCATCGACGGCCTAGCTATTGGCGGTGCACCTCGGTGGCGCTCGCCTGGTCGCGGGGGCGGAGGACGATCTCGTCGACGTTGACGTGGGACGGCTGCGCCAGCGCCCAGCGGATGCACTCGGCGACATCCTCGGCGGTGAGCGGCTGCATCCCCGCGTAGACGCGCCGCGCCGCCTCCTCGTCGCCCTCGAAGCGGACCAGCGAGAACTCGGTCTCGACCATGCCGGGGGCGATCTCGGTGATCCGCACCGGCTGGCCGAGCAGCTCCAGCCGCAGCGCCCTCAGCAGCGCTCTCTGGGCGTGCTTGGCAGCCATGTAGCCGGCACCGCCGCGGTAGGTCTCGAAGGCGGCGATGCTGGTCACGCCGACGATATGGCCGTCACCGGAGTCGACCAGCCGCGGCAGCAGGGCACGGCTCATCCGCATCGTCCCCAGCACGTTCGCCTCGTACATCTGACGCCACTTCTCTTCGTCGGCCTCGCCGACGGACTCGAGGCCGAGGGCGCCGCCGGCGTTGTTGACGAGCACGTCGCAGCTCTCAACGCGGGCCGCGAACGCCGCCACCGAGTCCGGGTCGGCGACGTCGAGCGCGATCGCCTCGCCGCCGATCTCCGCCGCCAGCTCGTCGAGGCGGTCGAGGCGGCGGGCGCCGAGAACCGTCCGGTAACCCTCACCGGCCAGAGCCCTCGCTGTGGCGGCGCCGATGCCGCTGGAGGCGCCAGTGATAACCGCGGTCCGCATCGTCGCCGACCTTAGCGGCCTCGCGCTTCTTCCTCGGCCGCCGCTTCCCTGAGCTTCTTCCATTTTTTGGCTTCTCGTCTGTCTGCCCGCCATCTATCGAGGGTTATCGTCCCGACCGTCGCCAGGTATCTCGTTTCGGCACCGCTCCCCGTGGTCTCGCAGCACATCGTGTACTTGGCGACGAGCGACACGCACTCACCGTCACCGTCCTCGACGCGGACCTCGACATCGTGGCGGCCGGCGCCGACGAGGGCGCGGCGAGCCTCCGCCGCGAACTGCGCCGGGTCCAGGCACGTCTCGCGGACGCGGCGATAACGGGGTGGGCTCCCGAAGATGGGATCGAGCACTGCTTGCACTTCCCCGATCGAGCGCCGCCACATGCGAGCGTCGTAGATGGCGTGCCCGCGTGCCCTGGAGACGGTGATCACGCCGATGCGATCGCTCTGCTCACCGGCGAACTCATAGCCACCCGCGCAAGGCTCACTGCCCTCGATGGTGACCGGCACGTCGGGATAGGTGCTGGCGAGCTGATCGCGCGCGAAGGCGGCCTGGGCCTGTGGAGAGGGACAGGTGGAGTTCGGCGCCGGGGTACCCCGCGATTTCAGTTCGAAGAGCGCAGCGTGGGCGTTGGCGTGGGCCTTACCTGCGGGCGCGTAGTCGGACGGCAGCGGGACAAGCCCGAGCCGCTCGCAGACCTCGTCCCCAGCCCCGGGGAAGACCATCACCGGACGATTCTCGGCGGTGCAGGCGACTAGCTGCGGGACCTCGGTGGACTCGCCGCCGGTCATCGCGCCTTCTCGCCAGGTCTTTTCGCACTTGGCGACAGGGTCGGCGGCAGAGATGTAGATCGCGGCGCTGGCTTGAAGTGAGGGGCGCTCATAGCAGCCGACGCCTGCCCCGACCGCGATGTCGTCAGCCGAGAAGACACCCGCCGCGATCGCTGCTCCGCCGCTGAGAACGAGCAGCGCCGCGACGGCGACGAGCAGCCGACGTGTCCCGACCGGGCGCCGGCGACGCGGGCCGCCGGGCCGCAGCTCGGCCGTAAGCGCCTCGCGCCGGGCGCGAAGGGCGGCGTCATCGGGCAGGAGGACCGAGATATCGGGCTTCGACTTCATCGCAAGGGCTCCTCGAGTGAGATGGAAGCAGGCAGTGGATTGGGGAACGCGTCGCCGAGCCGCTCGCGGGCCCGGGCGAGCCGCGAGCGCACCGTGCCGATCGGAACGCCAAGCGCCGCAGCGGTCTCCTCGTAGGTCAGCTCGCCCCATGCGACCAGGGCGAGCACCTCGCGCTCGCGACGCGGCAGAGCCCGCACGGCGGCGCCGCCATCGCGCAGTTGGCGGATCGCATCGAGGCGGGCGATCGCCTCGTCCTCGTGACCCAGCAGCGCGACCGGCGCCGCGTTGCGAACGCGCTCGAGCGCGGCGACGTAGCGCCGCCGCCCGCGCCAGTGCTGTCGCAGCACGTTGTTGGCAACCCCCAGTAGAAGGGGCGCGGCGCTATCCGTGGTCAGCTCGAGCCGCTCGCGCTTACGCCACGTCTCGAGAAAGGCCGTGGCGGTGGCGTCTTCGGCGAGCTGAAGGTCGGCGGTCCTCCACAGGCAATAGGACTGCACCGACCGCGCATGCCGCTCATAGAGGTCGCCGAACGCCTCAGCGTCCCCCGCGCGGACTCGTTCCCACAACAGCGCATCGGCCGAAGGCGTCATCGCTACAAGATGACCGCAGCGGGGAAACGAGTTCCCGCCTGCTGGCGAGAGACCTCGCGGGGACCTCGGAATGGCGGGACCCGGATTCGAACCGGGGACACCACGATTTTCAGTCGTGTGCTCTACCAACTGAGCTATCCCGCCGCAACAAACCCACAGCCGTAGCCGCGACAGAGCGAAGGCTAGCGACCGCGGCCGGGAGGGGCTGATTGCATTGGGGCGTGGCCTGGATGCGCGCAGCGGTGGGACTGGTGGCCCTGCTCGCCGTCGGGGTGGCGCTTGTCTCGGGGGGCTCTCGGGACGATTCGATTCGGTATCGCTACCTGCCTGAGACCAACGTGCTGCGGACGGTCAGCGTCTACGGCACGGAGCGGGTCGTGACGGTCCGCTCGCTGGGGGATCCGGGCTTGGTCAACGCGCAGCCGCGCTGGCTGGCGGCGGCGCGGCCGCTGGGCTCCGGGGCGCCGACGTGGGCGCGGAGCATGTACGGACGTTCGCTGCTCGTGATGCGGGCGCTGACAAATCGGCGCACGGGTGCGGTGCTGGCGGGGGCACGGGACGGCTGGGCCTACGTCTGGCCCCGCGATGCAGGCGCCGTCGCCTTGGCCTTCGCCTCGGCCGGCTACCGGGCTGAGACGAGGCGCATCGCCGGCTTCCTGCTCGGCCTCGATCTTGACACCGCAGCTCGCTTCCAAGCCGACGGAACGCCGGTCGACGGTCGCGACGCTCAGGGTGATGCCACCGGGTGGGTCTCGATGGCGGCACGAGCCGCAGGGTTACCCGACCGCCCTGCCTCGCTTCCCTGGCGCGAGCGCGCCGACTACCAGGAGGGCGACAGCGGCACGTACCTCGGCAACGCGATCGCGGCCGGCGCCGACCTCTCGCTCTTCGCGACGCACCGGGGCCTGACCCGCGAGGCTGGCGACCCTGGCTCGGGATTCGATTCTGCCGCGGCGTGGGCGGTGCGGCCGTTCCCCCAGTCGTCCTTCTTCCCGGTCGTGCGCCGTTCGCTGTTGCAGCTAGCGGCGCACAGCGGCCGCTACGGGATCGTCCCATCCGAGAGCTGGGGCGGCGGGGACGACCCATGGACGGCGCCGACCGCCTGGACGGCCTGGGGCCTCGCCGCGCTCGGCGAGCGCTCGGCGGCCCTGCGTCTGATGGCAGCGCTGCGCAGCACCTCGACCTCAACCGGCATGCTTCCCGAGCGGGTCGACGTCCATACGGGCACCCCCACCTCGACCACGCCGCTCGCCTGGTCCCACGCCTTCGCGATCCTCGCCCTCCGCGAGCTCTGGCCCTAGAGCGACTTGAGGGCCAGCTCGACGGCATCGCGGGCCGACTCGGCGAGAACGATTCCGGGGGCGCCTTCCATCCGCTCTCGGCCCTTCAGCTCCCAGCTGCGCAGGGCGATCACAGGGCGGCCGATCGCGCGGGCGAAGCCGATCTCCGAGAGCGTCCCCCACTCGCCGCCGATCGCGATCACCGCCTCGCCGGAGGAGACGACCGCGAGGTTGCGGGCGTGGCCGATGCCGGTGGCAACCACGTGGGTGCAGAACTCGTTTGCTTCACCGATCTCGTGACCGGGGACGATGCCGATCGCCTCACCGCCGGCCTCTCTCGCCCCGCGGCAGGCCGCCGCCATCGTCCCACCCATCCCCCCACAGACCAGCGTCACTCCCGCCTCGGCAAGCAGCCGGCCAACCTCCTCCGCTAGTCGCCCCAGCTCCGAGCCAAGCTCCGCGCAACTGGAACCGATCACGGCCACCTGCCGCGCGCGCTCGGACGGGAGAGAGTGGGCCTCGACGGAACCTCCCCGCTGTTCGTGACGGCGAGCCCCACCCGCTCCCTTCACTGCGCCCCTCTCATCTGGCCCATCAGCTCCAGCGCGCCCGTCTTGTGCAACGGCTCGTTGAGGTTGCCGCACTTGGGGCTCTGCACGCAGGAGGGACAGCCCGACTCGCAGGGGCACTCGGCGATCAGCCGCTCGGCGTCGCCGAGCAGGCGCTCGAACTGCTCGTAGCCGCGCAGGGTGATCCCGACCCCGCCGGGATGGCCGTCGTAAATGAAGATCGTCGAGCGGCCGGTCTGGAAGTGGACGTTGGTCGAGAGGCCGCCGATGTCCCAGCGGTCGCACATCGCGATCAGCGGCAGCACCGCGATCTGGCCGTGCTCGGTGGCGTGCAGGGCGCCAAGCAGAACGTCGGGCGGCAGCGCCCCGCCGAGCCGCTCGGGCAGCACGTACCAGAGCGCCTGGGTGGCGAAGTGCTGCTCGGGCAGCTCCAGGGCGACGATGTCGAAGGGCTCCTGGTCGGCGATCGAGACCCGTTGGTAGGCGATCACCTGCTCGGTCACCGAGACCTCGCCGAAGTTCAGCTCCACCCCACTGGTCGAGCGCTGCTCACGGACCCGCTCGATGTAGATCTCGGTCTCCTTCTTGGGCCGCGTGTACCAATCGCCATCGAAGCTGGAGACGACCGCGCGCCGTCCGGCGATGTCGAGCTGCTCGACCTCGTAGGAGCGCCCCAGGTGCAGGTAGATCGCGCCGGGGTGGATCGTCGTGAAAGCGCGCTCGGACTCGACCAGGCCGAGCATCTCACCGGAGTCGCGCTCGATCACCGCGATCGAGTCGACCGAGGCCGAGCGCAACGGCACCTTGGCGGCGACGAACTCGCTGCTGCGCGGCATCACCCGCCCGCCCGCCTGGCGCAGCTCGCCCGCCGCGGTCAGCCGGTTGGCACGCTCGCGCCAACCCTCGCCATAGACCTCCCCGTCCTGCTCGCTCAGCGGCAGCTCGTAGGCGGCGGCGATCATGTGCCGCGAGGCGATCTGCTCGTTGTCGGGGTCGAGGATCGCCGCCTCGACCGGCCGATCGATGAACTCGTCGGGGTGGCGGCAGAAGAACTGGTCGAGCGCGTCCTGGCCGGCGACGTAGACGGCAAGGCCGCGCCGCCGCCGTCCCGCCCGGCCCCACATCTGGCGCAGGCTGGCGACGGTGCCGGGGAAGGTGACGCAGATCGCCGCGTCGAGCTCGCCGATGTCGATGCCGAGCTCGAGCGCGTCGGTGGCGACGACCGCGAGCAGCTCGCCGGAGGTCAGCCGCTCCTCGATCTCGCGCCGCTGCTGTGAGGTGTAGCCGCCGCGGTAGGGGGCGATCCGCGCCGCCAGCTCTGGCTTGCCGCGCGCCTCGAGCGATTCGCGGGCGAAGCGCTGGATCAGCTCGATCCCGCGCCGGCTCTTCAAGAAGCAGATCGTCCGCACGCCGTGGCTGACCAGCTCGGCCAGCAGGTCAGCCGCCTCGCCGAGCGCCGAGCGCCGCGTCCCGGTTGCCTTGTCGATCAGCGGCGGGTTCCACATCGCGATCTCGCGACCGGCGCTGGGCGCGCCATCGTCGTCGATCAGCTCGAAGGGCGTGCCGACCAGCTCCTCGGCCAGCCCAACCGGGTTGGCGATCGTCGCCGAGGCGAGCAGGAAGCGCGGCTCGCCGCCGTAGGCGCGCGCAACGCGGCGCAGCCGGCGCAGCACGTTGGCGACGTGGGAGCCAAAGACGCCGCGGTAGGTGTGCGCCTCGTCGACGACGACCCAGCCGAGGTTGGCGAGGAAGTCGCCCCAGCTCTTGTGGTGGGGCAGGATGCCGACGTGCAGCATGTCCGGGTTGGTGAGGACGAGGTTGCTGCGCCGCCGGATCGCCGGCCGCTCTTCGCGCGGCGTGTCGCCGTCGTAGATCGCCTCGCGCAGCCCCGGCGGACGCAGCGCCGCCAGCTTGCGCGCCTGGTCCTGGGCCAGCGCCTTGGTCGGGTAGAGGTAGAGGGCGCGACGCTTGGCGTCCTTGGCGATGCCGTCCAGCACCGGCAGGTTGAAGGCGAGGCTCTTGCCCGAGGCGGTGCCGCTGGTGATTACCAGGTTCGAGGTGGCCGCCGCCTCCAGCGCCTGGCGCTGATGCGAGTAGAGCCGCTCGACGCCGGCGCGCTTCAGCGCCTCGACGAACCCAGGGTCGAGTGACTTGGGCAACGCCACCCGCTTTGCCTTGCGCTCTGCCTCGCTCGACTCGGCGACGATCCGCCCGTCGCGCCGCGCTGGGTCGAGCGCAACCGCCCAAGGCGCCTCCAAGAGACTCTTCGCCATCATGCCCACCCCGCCGATGGGCCGAAACCGTGACGCATAGTCACGATTGCGGCCCATCGGCACCGGGTCGGGCGATGCGGCCTGCGACCCGCATTGCCTGCAAGGCGCTGCGGTCGTGGATACGAAGAACGTCGGCGCCGCCGCGCACGGCCAGGGCCAGCGCCGCCACTGTCCCCCACTCGCGTTCGCGCGGCGACAGCCGCTCCTCCCAGGAACCGGCCAGCACGGCGCCGATGAAGTCCTTGCGCGAGAGCGAGACGTAGAGCGGCAAGCCGAGCGTTCGCAGCTCGGGAAGGCGCCGCAAGATCTCCAGGTCCTGCTCGGTGGTGAGGTCGAAGTCGAGTCCGGGGTCGATGGCGATCTGCTCCACAGACACCCCAAGGCTCTGGGCAAGCTCGACTCTCCCCCCCAACCACGACTTCATGTGCTCGACCACGTCGCCGTACTCGCGCGGCGGCCGGTCGACCCGCGGCGGTCCCTCGATGTGCATGAGGACATAGCCGCAACCGGTTTCCGCGACCAATTCGAACATCTCCTCGCTCCCCCCAGAGATGTCATTGACCGCAACAGCGCCAGCCTCCAGGGCCGCCCGCGCGACCTCGACCGAGAAGGTGTCGGCGGAGATCGGCACCCCCGCCGCGGCCAGTCCCTCAATCGCCGGCACCAGCGCCGCCGCCTCGACCTCCGGCGGCACCGGCGGCCCACTGCGCGCCGCCACCGCCCCGACGTCGAGCATGTCGAACCCCGCCTCGACCAGCGCCAGACCGTCCTCGATCGCCTGCTCCGCCGTCCCACTACGAGCCCCCTCAAACATCGAGTCGGTGGTCACGTTGACGATGCCTGCCGCCAAAGGCTGCTCAAGCTCAAGCAAACGATCAGGCAAACGCCACTTCATGCGGCCCCTTCCGCGGGTGGCGTAGGGGTGGGGTGATCTCCGCCGCGCGGAGGCTGCTGAGGGCAGGGCCCCGTCCCTAGTCCCGCAGCATCCCTCTGCCCGAAGCAGCGCGCAGCGCAAGGAGAGCACCCCACCCCTACGCCACCCGCGGTCGAGAGCATCAAGTCTCGTTTGTCCCCCATCCGGCTACCGTAGCGACCGCACCATGGCACTGCGATGCGTCTACACCGACCTCGACGGCACCCTGCTCGGCAAGGGCAGCTCGCTCTTCCGCGACGCCGACGGGGCCTTCTCGCTGGCCCAGGCGCGCGGCCTCGAGGCCTGCCAGCGGGCCGGGGTCGAGGTCGTGATCATGTCCGGCCGCCGCGAGCCGCAGGTGCACGAGTGCGCCCGCCTAATGGGCCAGACCTCCTACATCTACGAGGCCGGCTGCGCCTTCGCGATCGAGGGCGAGACGACGCTGATGACCGGCGAGATGGTCCCCGACGAGGACGGCACCGTCTACGAGAAGATCGAGCAGCGCGGCATCCCGAAGCTGCTCTTCGAACGCTTCGAGGGGCGGCTCGAGTACCACGCCCCCTGGCACCACGGGCGCATCCTCTCCCACCTTTTCCGCGGCAAGGTCGACGTCGAGGAGGCCAATCGGCTGCTCGAGGCCGAGGGGCACGACGACCTGCGCCTGCTCGACAACGGCGCGATCGGCCGTGAGATGCCGGCCATCGACGGTCCCACGCACGCCTACCACCTCGTCCCCAAGCTGGTCAGCAAGGCCGGCGCGGTCGCCGCCCACGCCCGCGTCCGCGGCTACGACCCCGCCGACTGCATCGCCGTCGGCGACTCGGTCGAGGATCTCGAGGTCGCCGCCGCCGTGGGCCGCTTCTTCGTCGTCGCCAACGGGCCCGAGCGCGACCATGGCCTGCGCGCTGCCCTCGGCGCCTGGGACAACGCGACGGTCACCGAGGGCGCGATGGGCGACGGCTTCTACGAGGCCGTCGTCTCGACCCTGATCGAGCGCCGCTGACCCCCGCCGCCGACGGGCCGGAAACGTGACACATGGTCACGTTTTAGGCCCATCGGCCGGATAGCTAGTATCGGCGGGGTCCGCAAATCGACCTTGAAGGAGCGTCCTCTTGTCGCAGGACACCGCGACGGTAGCCGAGCAGGAGTACCTGGAGATCATGTTCTGGTTGGAGGAGGCCGGGCTGCCGATGACCGGGGCCAACATCGCTCGCGCGATGCAGCTCTCGCCCCCCACCGTGCACGAGATGATCGGCCGCCTCGTCGCCGACGGCTACGTCGAGCGCAAGCCCGACAAGTCGCTCACCTTCACCGAGTCCGGACGCGAGCACGCCAGCCACATCGTCCGCCGTCACCGCATGATCGAGCGCTTCCTCACCGACGTCCTCGGCATCCCCTGGGACGAGGTCCACGAGGAGGCGGAGCGGATCGAGCACGCGATGTCACCGGTGCTCGAGGAGCGGATGCGAGCGGCGATCGGCGACGCGACCACCTGCCCCCACGGCCACCCGATCGTCGAGGGCGCCCGCGAGCAGGGCTCGCTGCTCTCCGATGTCGAGCCGGGCGCCAAGATCCACGTGCTGCGCTTCGAGAACGAGGCCGAGGAGCTGCTCCACTACCTCAAGGACGCCGGTCTGCACCCCGGACTGGAGGGCACGGTCGAGAGCTCCGGCGAGGAGGGCGTCACCTTTGCCTCCGCCGATGGCAGCCACCAGGTCACTCGCAGCGTCGCCGAGACCGTCTCGGTGCGCGCCGACCCGGCGCCGCCGCCGCGGGCAACGATCCCCGAGCAGCTCGTGCTCTCGAGTTCAGACCGTTACGGCCGCTGAGGCGGCTGCAAATCGGCGCCTGACGGCGTCCTCAGGACGGCATTGAAACGGTCACCATCGGCTTAGTCGTCGGCTGAGCGCTGCCGCCGCGCGGCTCCATCGTCACCATCACGGCGCTAACGCCCTGCATGTCGCCGATCACAGCGGTGGCGGTGCCGTCGCGGTTGGGCAGGAAGAGCGTCTTCGCCGATTCGACCCGCTCGCCGCGCTGTACCCAGGCCTGCAAGACCTTGTCGGCGGGCAGTTCGTCGACATTGGCGAGACGCAGCGTGCCCGAGTCGCCTTCGCTGACGATCTTCGCGGTGACACCGGGGGCGTGACCGGCGGCCACGGTGGTCTCGTTGCCGCCGTCGGAGCCGCCCCCGCTGATCGCGTAGCCGCCGATAGCGGCGACGAGTAGGACTGCCGCGGCCAGGCCGGTGAGTGGGCGCAGGGTCAGCCAGCGGGCGCGACGCGGACCCACAGACGGCTCAGGGCGAGCCGCCTCTGAACGCACCTGCTCGAACAAGCGAGCGCGCAGCTCGGCTGGCGGCTCGAGCCGCTCGACCGACTCTGGCAGCAACTGAGTCGCCGGTCGCAGCCAGTCGAGCTCGACCCTGCATTCCTCGCAGCCAGCGATGTGCCGCTCCAGCTCGGCCGCCTCGCCGGGCTCCAGGGCGCCAAGCACGTAGGCCGCCAGATCGTCGCGCCAGCGATCGTGCTCTGTCTCGTTCATGCCAGTCCCTCCGCAAGCTGTCCACGAATCTTCTCCAGGCCAAGTCGCATCCGCCCCTTCACGGTGCCCAGCGGCACCCCGAGCATCCTCGCGATCTCCGACTGGCTGAAGCCGCCGAAGTAGGCGAGCTCGATCACCTTCGACTGCTCGCCGGGCAGCTCGCCGAGCGCGCCGCGCAGCTCGCCTGCGGTCTCGCGGCGCAACGCCTCGGCCTCGGTCAGCTCCGCGGCCGGGCGCTGGTCGAGGATCGAGTCGTCGTCGAAGTCGAGCTTCGGCGCCCGCCCCGCCTTGCTGCGCAGGGCGTCGATCGCGCGGTTGCGAACGATGCCGAGCGTCCAAGTGCGCACACTGCCACGCGCCGCGTCGTAGCGGGCGCCGCTGCGCCAGATCGAGATGAAGGCCTCCTGGGTGACGTCTTCCGCCGCCCCCCGCTCGCCGACGATCCGGTAGGCGAGCGAGTAGGCGACGCCGCCGTGGCGGTCGTAGAAGACCTCGAAGGCGCCAGGGTCCTTCTCGCCGATCAGCGGCATCAGCTCCTCGTCGGCGAGGCGCTCGGCTTTGCTCGTCTTGACCTTCATCTGGCTGAGCTCCTACCCGAGCCCGCTAGGCGATGAACGGTTCGACCGCCTTGAGGACCTTAGCCTTGTCCAGCGCCGGGTCGAAGGCGACCGGCGACGGTTCGGCGCCGTTCTGCAGGCGGATCGCCGCCGCGTGGCGCGCCTCGACCTGGACGATCGAGCCGGCCGCTTCCAGGACTTCCTTGGACTTGATCTGGGGCGCGGCGCCGTTGTAAGCGCTGACCCCGACATCCTCGAAGGTCTGGGCGAGCTTGAGGAAGCCGGCGGTGCCGTTGTAGGGGAAGTCGAATTTCGGCTCCGCCACCGGCCTGCCACCCAGCTTCTTGATCGTTTCGGTCAGCGCGCCGACGTGTTCGTCCTCGTCGCGGCCGACCAGGTCGATCAGGCTCTTCAGGTCTCCCTTCGCCTTGGCCCGGGTCTTCGCTTCGCGGTAGAAGCTCGACTCGAGGTACTCGAGCGTGAGGGCGAAGTTGAGGATGCCGACGTCGCCGCCACCGGACATCGCCAGTGCCTTGCCGACGAACGGCCCGACCATCGCGGCGCCGTAGACGGCGCCGACGGCCAGCGCTCCCTTGAGGATCACCTCGCCGCGGGAGAGGTCTTCGCTGTCGGCCTCGATATGCACGTCAGCGAGCTCCGGTGACGAAACCGTCTCAACCCGTGTATTACGCGGGCTGAGACGGTCTCGCGGGGGAGTGAAGGTCTGGTCGGTCATCTCGTTCTCCTTTTGCTCCACACGCCGGCTCAGCCGACGATGAAGGGTTGGACGGACTCGAGGACTTCGTCGGCGCCGGCCGGGACCGCGAAGGCGCCATTCGGCGTGATCGACTCGCCGAGCAGCGTGTTGAGCGCCGCCGCGTGGCGGCCCTCGACGCTGTGGATCGAGAGGGCCGCGGCGAGCACTTCCGGACCCTTGATGTTCGCCGCCTGGCCGAGGTAGGCGGCGGCGCCGAGGTTCTCGACCGTGCCGGCCAGTTCGAGCACCGACTTGGCGTTCTTCAGCGGGAATTCGGTCTTCGGCTTCGGGGCCGGCTTGCCGCCAAGCTTCTTGACGAAGGCGGTGAGCGCGGTGACGTGTTCGGCCTCCTCGCTGCCGAACTTGCGGATCGTCGCCAGGTCGGAGCCCTTGAAGAGGCCGCTCTTGGCCACGTCGGCGTAGAAGGCGGCCTCGAGGTACTCGAGCGTCAGCGCGTAGTTGAGGATGCCGACGTCGCCCTTGCCGAATTTCTCGGTGCCGGTCTTGGCGCCGCTGGCCACAGTCGAGCTCGACATCGTGTCGCTGTCGCTGCCGCAGGCGGCGAGAAATGCCCCCAGCGCTGTCGAGCCACCGGTGACGGCGAGCAGCTTCCGCCGCGACACCGGGTCGCTCGCGACGCGCTCCAGCGCGTTCGGTTTGCTTGCAACAGCCATGCTTCCTCCTCGGTCGCGGGTCGTTAACCCCCTCTACGGGGAGGCGACCGAGGTGGATCAGCGACGGCGGCGAGTACTTAGGCGGGAGAGCCGGCGCGAACCCGCTCCAGGGCGCGGGCGATCCGCGCGATGCCCTCGCCGATCCGCTCCGGCGGCACACTGGCGAAGGAGAGGCGCAGGCTGTTGGCGCCGCCCTCGATCATGAAGTCGGGGCCGGCGACGAAGGCGACGCCCTCGCGCTTGGACTCGGCCAGCAGCGCCGAGGTGTCGGTGCCCTCGGCGAGGTCGAGCCAGAGGAAGTAACCGCCCTCCGGGACGACGAACTCGGCCTCGGGGATCTGCTCGCGCAGCGCCTCGACCAAGGCGTTGCAGCGCGCCTGCAGCGCGCCTTTGACGAACTCGATGTTCTCGTCGAGCCCACCGGAGCGACAGAGCTCGAGGACGATGGACTCGGCCAGCATGTTGGGTGAGATGTAGGTCTCGTTGGCGCGCTTGGCGAGCTGCGCGATCTCCCCGGCCGGCCCGGCCAGGTAGCCGACCCGCACCCCCGGGCTGACCGTCTTGGAGAAGGACGAGGCGTGGATGACCCGGTCGGCCTTGTCGATCTCGAGCATCGTCTCCAGCGCCTCGCCCTCGAAGGGCAACTCGCGGTAGGGGTCGTCCTCGAAGATCCAGAAGCCGTGCTCGGCGGCGAGCTCGACCAGACGCACCCGCTTCTCGGCCGAGAGCGTGCAGCCGGCGGGATTGTGGAAGTTGGGGATGACGTGGGCGAGCTTGATCGGCCCCTCGGCGAGCGCTGCTTCGAAGGCGGCGACGTCCAGCCCGTCGGCCTCCAGCGCCACCGGCACCAGCTCGACCCCGAGCCGCTGCAGCATCAAGAGCGTGCGGTCGTAGGTCGGCTGCTCGACCACGACCCGGTCGCCGGCCTCGAGCAGGTGCTCGAACAGCATCGCGCCGGCCTCCAGCGAGCCGTTGGCGACCATCACCTGCCCGGCGTCCAGCCCTCCGTGCCGCTCGGCTATCCACTCGCAAAGTCCAGGGTGCCCGATCCCGGTCCCGTAGGAGAGCGCCTTTTCCCAGTCCTCGGCGAGGGCAACCGCTGCCGCATCCCGAACCGCGTCCTTGGGCAGGATGTCGGCGCTGGGTGCCCCGCGAGCAAACGAAATCGTGTCGTTAGCCATCGTCCTGCGAGCCTAGCAACGGCTAGCCGCGCAGCACTTCGACGGCGATCTTGGCCGTCTCAGTGGGGCTTTCGCCGACCCGCACGCCCTTCGCTTCGAGCGCGTCCTTCTTGGCCTGGGCGGTGCCCGAGGAGCCGGAGATGATCGCGCCGGCGTGGCCCATCTGCTTGCCGGGCGGGGCGGTGAAGCCGGCGATGTAGGCAACCACGGGCTTGGAGATCTCCGCGGCGATGAACTCCGCGGCGCGCTCCTCGGCGTCGCCGCCGATCTCGCCGACCATGACGATCAGCTCGGTGTCGGGAT
>Ga0164241_10000424_pt1 | contig 80943 bp, 59 predicted proteins | sample OricomyardsoilBY_FD_108780 | JGI IMG/M metagenome (GOLD analysis project Ga0164241, IMG submission 108780) | Backyard soil microbial communities from Emeryville, California, USA - Original compost - Back yard soil (BY) | ecosystem: Environmental > Terrestrial > Soil > Unclassified | place: USA... | reverse complement strand
TGAAATAGCTCATGTTTTCGATGATTCCCAGCACCGGAACCTGCACCCGCTCGAACATCTTCAGTCCCTTGCGCGCATCCTCCAGGGCGATATCCTGCGGCGTCGTCACAATCACCGCCCCCGTCAATGGGATGGTCTGCGTGAGGGTGAGCTGGATATCGCCGGTGCCGGGGGGCATATCGAAGATCAGATAGTCCAGATCGCCCCAGTCGACATCGCTCATAAACTGCCTGAGGGCTCCGGAGGCCATCGGCCCCCGCCAGATCACCGGCTGATCCGGATCGATCAGAAAGCCGATCGACATCACCTGAACGCCATGGGCAACCAGCGGCTCGAACTTCCGCTCCCCCTGCTCGTTGGCATAGAGCCTGGGACGCTCGCCGGCGACGCCGAACATCAGTGGTGCCGACGGGCCGTAGATATCGGCATCGATCAGCCCGACTTTTCCTCCCTCCAGCGCAAGCGCCACGGCGAGATTGACGGCGACGGTCGATTTGCCGACCCCCCCCTTGCCCGAGGCGACGGCGATCGTGTTCTTCACACCCGGCAGCAGCGAGCTTCTCCGCTCGGCCTGTGGCTGGGCGGCGACCACCTGCGCGGTCATCTGAACATCCACGGAAGTCGCGCCAAGCTCACGAATATATCCCTCGGCGGCGGCCTTCATCTGATCCTTGACGGGACAGGCGGGCGTCGTAAGCTGAATCACGACCCGGACCTCCGTCCCGTTGATCGCGATCTGCTTGATAAATCCCAGTGAGACGATATCCTGGCGCAGGTCGGGGTCCTGAATCCTCGCCAGAACGCTCCGCACCTGCTCCTCGGTGATAACGGCTGCCGTATTGCTGCTGAAAAGTCCCATTGATATATCTCCGGCGTTTGATTGCTCTGCTCTCGTCAGGGGCGCGTGGTTCAAGGGCGCAGCCCGAGTGTCCCGTTTTCCAACAATCCCGTACGATTTCCCGACAGGATTACAAACATAGGTGAGAAGGAGAAGATAGCACTTAAGAGATCGTAACGAGGCAGGATCTCGCATCGGGTGGGGAGGGGAGAAGCAAACGGGCCTGAAACCGAGGGATGGATTTCAGGCCCGCTCAATCCGCGACGTTCATCGTATCAGCCCCTGGAACCGGTATCGGTATCGGGCTGATGCTCCGAGTGATACTTGATGCCATTGGCCTGGTAAGCAAGGATACCAAGCGCCCAGGGATGCGCCACGCCAAGCATCGTATAGGTGAGCAGAACGATCGTCTTCTGCGGATCATCCGGATGATCGTCGACCTTCACCGTATATAGCGACGGGAAGAACCCGCTGACGCTTGGATCGGCGATCTCGACATCGCTGACGGTAAACTGCGAGTTCGGAATATTGATCAGAACTTCGCCCATTCTATCGAAAATGGCGCCATTGATCGCACGGTGCACCGCAAAACGTCCTCCCTCCTCCGACCCGAACGGGTTCAGATGGGAGAGCCCCGCGAAGATCGGATGATGGGCATAGAACTGCGCCACCGACCCGGCAGCCGTTTCCCACACTTTCTCTTTCGGTGCGTTGACCTCCACCTGCACGGCGATGGTCTTCTCCGGCACATCAAGCCTGCTCAGCAGCTCGTTGTGCGTCTGGTTCAGATGATCCTCGGCGATATTGATATGGCCGAACCGGCGGCCATTGATGCTCTGGATCTTGTTCGGATACTTATACGTGTAATTCATGGCAGTACCTCACACACTTTGATCGTTACGCTCTGTCAATACCTCATCGGGCTTAAATAAAGTTAAGAACTTTTAACTCACTTGTAGTTCCAAATGCATGCCATTCCTAGAGACGCTTGGAACACGCAATTAGTTGCTCGATTTTCAACTCCATCCCAGGTTTTATCCGAGCAATGATTACAGCCCTGTAATCATTTCAACACGCATACCGGGAAAAAGTTAAATGGAGTATAGATCACTTGTTTCAACAAGCTTTCGGCTCCATCCATTCCCATCCTTCCCCTCATCTCCTCATTCATTCTATGCTCCGCCCTTAAACAATGCCCAAAGGCTCCCCATTCATTATCAACGCGAATCGTGATCCATCGTCACGGGGCGTGCCGCTTGGTCCCGATTTCCTTCACGATACCTGGCGTACCGCCAGTCTGCCTCCCCTCTCTCCTTCAATTAACATTCCAACACACCATATTGTTACTCCTCTCACCGAAATTCATGGCACCACACTCCAGAATCTTCTAATTTCGCTGTTTGGATGTTCAGGTAACCATGGACGCTTGTATGAAGAAGCTACGCTCGGCACTGGGACTTATGCTCCTCGCTCTTATCGGGGAGTTCGGCAATGCGTGGGGACAGTCTCTCCTGACCGAGCCCTATGCGCCATCGTTCGCGAAACTGCGCGACACGCTCTATCTCCTTGATACGACATATTTGGAAGTCCGGCTCGACCAGCAGATGATCCACCACCATTTTCGCAGTGGACGGGTCGAGAGTTACCCCTGTTCCAGCGGTGATCCTCGTATCAAGGATGGGATCGCCACGCGTCCCGGCATCTTCACCGTCCAGTCGAAAGCCAAGAAGGCGATGTCGCAGGAATTTCAGGTGTACCTGAACTACTGGATGGGTTTTGATGGTGGTATCGGCTTCCACGGGCTCGATGGCCGTTCCTACTATCGGTACCTAGGTAGACGAGCAAGTTCGCACGGTTGTGTGCGCATAAGCAACGAAACCGGCGCTAAATTGTTTGGAAATGTACGCAACGGCACCACAGTCTATGTCCACAACGGCTCGCCGGCCCGCGTGATCGCGTTCGCCGACAGCTCCATGCCGGGACTCCGCCCGCTCGGTACGGACGATGCTGATCTGCTTGCCGCACGCCTGAGCGCCGTGGCATCGGGACGATGGAGCGATGCATCGCTCGCCGAGCGTCTGGCGATTCCCCGTGGCAAGCGTCTCGGCCTCAAGGTGGGAGTGGGGCAGGCCGACCCCAGACTCATTGTGCAGTATCCTTTGAAGATCGTGGCCGTCCCTCTCGTCCTGCCGCGATCACGGCCAGCCCCGAGCCGCGCCATGTTCCTGAGCCTCCAGCCAGCATCCGAAGATCACGATCTGTCCGAGCGCGAAGCATCGTAGTCGTCGCCGAGCGCTGTATCCCTGGCGATGAACCTGGTTACGGCGCTCCAGTATCCGGGGAACGCGCCGGCGGCCTCCGTCGCTCCCTCATCACTGCCGAACAAACCGAACATCGTCGATCCGCTCCCCGACATCAGAGCGAACAGAGCGCCATGTTCGTACAGACGCCCCTTGATCTCGCGAAGCAGCGGATATTCGGCGAACATCGCGGGCTCGAAGTCGTTGACAACTTCCTCTCTCAACGACAGGGGATCGTCGAGCCCCGCCTCCAGCAGCGCCACGAGATCGGAGGCGGGACGCTCACCATCCCTACCGACCATCCGGTATGCCCAGGGCGTGGGGATATGGATGCCGGGGTTGATCAGCAGCACGCTCCATGGCAGCGCGATCGACAGCGGCCGCAGAATCTCGCCGCGCGACTCGGCATGGGCAACTCCGCCATGGAGAAAGAAGGGGACGTCGCTGCCCAGCGTAGCGGCAAGGGCCGGCAGATCTTCCCGGGGATCTTCTTTCCACAGCGCTCTCCCTCCGATCAGCACGGAGGCGGCATCGGAGCTCCCCCCTCCCAGCCCGGCACCGATCGGTATGGTCTTCCGCAGGCCGATATCGAGCCCCAGACCCGGATCGCCGATGGCGGCACGGAGGGTCTCGGCCGCACGCACGCAGAGATTGCTCCGATCGGACTCGAGCGCCGGGTTCCCTTCGACCGTGCAGCGGATGATGCCATCGGAACGGCGGCGCAGTCGCAGATCATCGTAGAGGCCGACCGTGGCGAACAGCGTGTTGATATCGTGGAACCCGTCGGCACGGCGCCGCAGAACTTCGAGCCCAAGATTGATCTTGGCCGGCGCCCGCAGGAGGATCTCCGGCATGGAATCTGTCATAGATGAAGGATTGATCGATCGGTTCTGACACACGCTCCGGCGGATGCGGAGTACAATCCGGTCGCGTTATATTATATAACACCTTCGGGGCTTTGTCATCCGAGAGTGAATATGTAATTTTATAGCCTTGTTTACTACAGAGTTTCGGCAGTCTATCTCTCACAAAAAGGAGTACAACTATACTCAGGAATCAGTCACAAGGTCCCTCGCGCCAGCAACAGCCGCGCATTAACAGGGAAATTCGCGCACCACGCGTCCGCGTTATCGACGAGCTCGGAGAGCAGCTTGGCCTGATGTCATCACGCGAAGCACTCCAGCTTGCGATGGACCGGGAACTCGATCTGGTTGAGATTGCACCACAGGCGACGCCGCCTGTCTGCAAGATCATCGACTTCGGCAAATTCAGGTACGAGCAGCAGAAGCGGGAGAAGACGCAGAGGAAGAATCAGCATAACCAGCAGATGAAGGAGGTCCGCCTCCATCCTCGGACTGATATGCACGACGTGGATTTCAAGACCCGTCATGCTCGTGAATTCCTCGAGGAAGGTCACAAGGTAAAGTTTACCGTCGTCTTCCGTGGGCGTGAGATCACTCACCAGAACATCGGTCGCGAGCTGCTGGAGGGGATCATTCAGGCGCTTGTCGAAGATGCGAAGGTTGACCAGCCGATACGGATGGATGGTCGTAATATGTCTCTGATCCTCTCTCCCGACAGCAAGAAGAAGAAGGTGTGATCGGTGTGAGAGGCGACGGGGACGATGATCTGTAGTATCCAACGATTCGATTCATATCCCCTGTTCATTATAGAGGAGCAATCAATGCCGAAGATGAAGACCGTGAAGAGCGCGGCAAAGCGTTTCAAGCTCACCGGCTCCGGCCGGCTGAAGCGGGAGACCGCAAACCGCAGCCATATCCTGACGAAGAAGGCGCCGAAGCGTCTGCGCCAGCTTCGCAAGGAGAGGGTTGTCGCCGCTGTCGACGAGTCGCGCATCAAGCGCATGCTTGGCATGTAAGCCAGGCGACGTCGTTCAAGCGGGTGGGCCCGCCGTCAATCCGGCCCGTCCGGTTCATGCCGACTGACAACCCATGCGCATGGCGCCAGTGCCCCGATATCCCCGCGAGATCCGGCAACGGATCCGGAGGAGCAATTTCACCGGGGCGACGGCATACGCCGCACAGATACTCGCCTGCGCCTGTATTCAATACAAAATCTGTAAAGGGAAACAATGCCACGTTCGAAAAATAAAGTCGCCTCACGTGAGCGCCGCCGGCGCGTACTGAAGCTCGCCAAAGGATACTGGGGCGAGCGGAGCAATGTCTGGACGGTAGCCAAGAATCACGTCGAGAAGGGCCTGTCGCATGCCTTCCGTGACCGTCGTCTGAAGAAGCGCAACTTCCGCCGTCTCTGGATCGTGCGTATCAATGCTGCTGCTCGTATCAACGGCACGACCTATAGCCGCCTGATCGACGCCCTGAACAAGAAGAATCTCGTCATCAACCGGAAGGTGCTCGCCGAAATCGCGATGCATGAGCCGGAGGTGTTCAAGATGATCGTGAGCCACGTCAACAGCTGAGCCCCCGATCGTCAATAGATTTTTTACCAGTCCCCTCTTCGCCCGCGAGGAGGGGATTTGTATTTTCTTTCGAGGGGCGTTCTCCGAAGGATCGAAGCGGCAGCGCTGCGCTTTATGACTCCTCCATCCATTACAGAATTCGGATCGATCTCATGCTCAACGACATCGCAGAGCTTCGCGCGCAGATAGAACAGGATATTGCAGGACTCAACATCGAAGGCGACGCCGAGGCATTCCGGCTGAAGCATCTTGTCCGCAAGGGGACCATCGCCCAGCTCTTTGACCGACTCCGGGAGGTGCCGAAGGAGGAGAAGCGCGAGGTGGGGCAGAAGCTCAACGAGCTTCGGAGCTTCACCGAGGGGGCAATTGCCGAGTTTCAGGGGCGCTTCGCGACCGCAGCCCCGGCGCAGCATCAGGATGTCACCCTCCCCGGGCGGCGGCTCTATCATGGTCATGCCCATCCGGTGATGCAGGCCAAAACGCGCATGGAGGAGATCTTCGTCCGTATGGGCTTTGCCATCGCGACCGGCCCGATCGCGGAGGATGACTATCATAACTTCACGGCATTGAACTTCCCCCCCGATCATCCAGCCCGCGATATGCAGGACACCTTCTTCGTAAAGCTGGGCGACCGGGAGGATCTGGTCCTTAGGACGCATACGTCACCGGTACAGATCAGGGTGATGCAGTCGCAGAAGCCGCCGATCCGTGCGATCATGCCGGGACGCGTCTACCGGAACGAGGCGGTCTCCGCGCGCTCCCTCGCCGAGTTCCATCAGGTCGAGGGACTCTATATCGATCGCGGGGTCACGATGGCCCAGTTGAAGGGGACGCTCTATGAGTTCGCGAAGGCCTATTACGGGGATGACGTACAGTTTCGCTTTCGCCCCTCCTTCTTCCCCTTCACCGAGCCATCGGCCGAGGTCGATATCTCCTGCTTCCTCTGCAAAGGGGCCGGCTGCCGCATCTGCAAATACAGCGGATGGCTGGAGATCGGAGGATGCGGCATGGTACACCCGAATGTTCTGCGCAACTGCGGCATCGATCCCGAGGTCTACAGCGGCTATGCCTTCGGTATGGGAGTGGAGCGGACACAGCTGCTGCGAACCGGTCTCGATGATATCCGGCTCTTCTACGAAAACGATATCAGATTCCTCGAACAGTTCTAGCGGCTACCGTCCGCTCACTGCAGCCAGGCGCTCGCCGGTCCATCCCATGATCGGCGGGCAGCTTCGTTTCCCCTGGAACGCCGCGCTCTCAACGCTCTTCACCGTGCGATAACGATCCTTCCCCTCGCATCTCTCCCCCGGCGATAGACGCACAGGGCCCCGTTGTCCGTCATCCCCCCTCAGTACTATCAGAGAGACGTCAGCCTGTATGATCAAGCCGATACAACCGCGCCATTTGAAGCTCAGCGAGATCTTCTTCTCGATTCAGGGGGAAGGAACCCGTGCCGGCCTCCCCTGCGTCTTCGTGCGCCTGCATGGCTGCGGACTCCGCTGCTCTTACTGCGATACTCCCTATGCGCTCGACCATCGCGTCGGCGGCGAATGGAGAAGCTTCGAGGATATAGCCCGGGAAGTCAGGCGCCATCCGACCCGGTTCGTGGAGTTCACCGGCGGCGAGCCGCTGGAACAGCCCGAGGTCCACGACCTGATGGAGGAATTTCTCGATGAGGGCTATCTCGTCGCGGTGGAGACCGGCGGCCATATCGATATCTCGCGCTGCGATCCCCGCGTTATCAGGATCATGGACCTGAAGACGCCGAGCTCCGGGATGATGAAGCGCAACCGCCTTGCGAATATCGGGCAGCTGACCCGGAACGATGAGGTGAAGTTCGTCTGCGGATCGCGGGAGGACTACGAATGGATGCGGGAGATCGTCCGGAGCCATGATCTCTCCACGCGTGCCGGGGCGGTGCTCGTCTCCCCCATCTTCGGCTCGATCGAGCCCGTGGATCTGGTGAACTGGATTCTGGAGGATGGGCTCGATGTCCGCTTTCAGCTTCAGATGCACAAGTTCATCTGGGAGCCCAACGCCCGCGGCGTGTAGATATCGTTTCGGGCTCGGTGTCGCTCCGCAGAGCCCGAGCCTGTCTCTACTTCCGCACCATCATCAGCCGGGTCACCGATCCAGCCCGCACCAGATAGAGGCCGCTTGGAAGACCGCTCATATCGAGCGCCCTGCTCTCCTGCCTCATTGTTGTACGAAACACCTCCTCGCCATAGAGATTGCTGATCACCAGTTCCTTTTCCACCTCTTCCCGCGCCCCCGTGTATCTGACGACCATCATCCCGGAGGTGGGGTTGGGAACGATCGCGACGTCGTCGTTCGGGTCGGCGAGTTCCGGCTGCACACCCCCTGCAGGATCGGCATCGAGGGGAATGTCCGCCCTCCACTCAGTATACTCCCTCGCTTCCGGCAGATGGATGGTCATGACGAACGGGGCATAGCCGTGCACCCGTGCGGATATCATCATCGTCATGACCGCTCCTCCGGCCACGGCCATGGTGTAGCTGCCGGTGGCCGAATCGCTTGTACGGTGCGCGATTGTTGTATCGCCGGCGACTGCATCGAGAAGCATCAGGCTGGCGGCAAGCCCGGCTCCGGTAGCGCGATCATAGACCCGGCCGGTGATCAGAAGAGGTACAAGAGGACGTGAAGGGCGCACCATGAACAGATCCAGCGTCGAGGCGGTATCAGATCGGGCGGGGCGATTCGAGGAGAAATACAACAGATCGCTCGAGGGAGGGAATGCGATAAACCGCTCGTCGTGAGCGGAATTGATCGGAGCCCCGAGATTCCGTGGAGCCGACCATGAGTCATGGGTATCCTTCAGCGCGACGAAGAAATCAAAGCCGCCATATCCCTCATGTCCCGTCGATGCGAAGTAGAGTGCCCCCGATCCGGGGGCGATGAAAGGGGAATTCTCATTCCCGGCAGTATTGATCGGGGCTCCAAGATTCTGCGGAGGGGACCACAGACCGTTATCATCCTTATGCGCGATATAGATATCGATATTTTCCTCGTCGATCGATCCGGAGCGCTCCGACACGAAGACGATGGTACGGCCATCGGATGAAATCGATGGCTGTGCGTCCCAGTACACCGAATTCAGCTCCCTCACGTTCCGGATATCGCTCCATGCGGTCCCGTCGAACCGCGCCTGATAGATATCACAATCACCAAGTCCATCGGCCCGGTTGCATGCGGTAAAATAGACTATCCCATCGTCGCCGACGGCGGAAAGCGCCCCTTCGCTCATCGAGGTGTTGACCGGCTCGCCAAGGTTCCGTACCGCCGTGAACTCACGATCGAGCCTGTCGGTTTTGGTCGCCATCCAGATATCGTGTCCTCCACGTCCCCCCGGCCTGTCCGATATGAAATAGAGCGTCAGCCCATCGGACGTTATAGAGGGTGCATACTCCTGATAGCTTGTGTTGATATCGCCGCCGAGACGCTCGACATGGATCGACGACGGAGCGCCGGAATCAGCAGATTGCCCCATAACAGCATGATGCGGCAGAATGATGATGGCGGCTGCAAGAATCGAGAGAGCAGAGGGAAGGCGGCATGCACTCATAAGTGTGGTGAATTGAATGGTTGCAAGAGCCCGGCATCATTGAAGCATGGTGCTCCTGGTTGTTAGACATGACGGAGCACGGGGATGGAATATCACGCTCCCCGAAAGACGATGCTCTCCACTAGGGTATCCCCCCTGATGGGATACCGCAACAGTATTCCTTCCCCTCCACTCCCGGCAATCGGCCACGCCACGAAGGAAATTTTCATATCATGCAAATTATCCGTTGCAACAAATATCGTCTCGACGTTATATTTGCATCCAGTGGTTCATAACTTTTGTTCAGCAATAGGCATTCACAACTTACCGGAGACTGAGAACATGGCTTGGAACATTGATCTTGCTCACTCGCTCGTACATTTCACGGTTCGCCACATGATGATCTCGAATGCTCGGGGGCGTTTTGAAGAGTTCGGCGGGACCGTCGATTTCGACGGCCAGGATCTCGGCACCCTTACCGTCGATATTCAGATCAAGGCCGACAGCATCAACACACGCGAGGCTCAGCGCGACGCCCATCTGAAATCGGGCGACTTCCTTGATGCCGAGAACTTCCCGTACCTGACCTTCAAGAGCACGAGCGTCGAGAAGCTGGGCGGCAACGATCTGAAGATCCACGGCGACCTCACGATCCGCGGCGTCACCCGTCCCGTCACGCTCGATGCCGAATACGCGGGCACGATGGTTTCTCCCTGGGGGAACACCAGCGCCGGATTCAGCGCCCATACCAAGATCAACAGAAAGGAGTTCGGGCTTGTGTGGAACCAGACGCTCGAGGCGGGTGGCCTGCTGGTGGGAGAGGATATCAAGATCGATATCGAGCTGGAGCTGATCAAGGCGGAAGTTCCTGCCGCGACCACCGAGGGGTGATCGAAATCGGAGGGTCGAAACGCACCAAGGGCAGGATTCGCACAAATCCTGCCCTTGTCTGTTTTTCCTCTTCGGTGGGGAAGCTTCCATCCAGGCTCTCCCGCCTCGGCATACGCAAGCGAACCCCTCAGCACTCCCCATCATGCGGGCGCATTGCCACTATACACTTCTGCTCGGCACCGTAATCCGGCTCCATCCACCCACATTCAGGGAGGCCCATGATGCTCCTTGTCGACGGAGAGGCAGAAGATCTCCAGTCGGGCCAGATAGAAGCGGGAGAAACCTCGATCCTGGGGACGCTGTTCAACATCAACCTGGGATGGTCATTCTGACGTATACGACAAAGCCCATCGCGATTGATTCCCGATGGGCTTTTCCATGGTTCCGGCGACGCTCCATCCGGATCAGGCGACCACGAGCGAGGCATCCTCTCCCTGCCATTCCTCGCGGCGGCGGTTGAACTCGTCGACCTCCTCGCGATAGCGCTCGATACGACGGTGGATCTCCTCGATATCGTTCATGACCACCAGCTCCTTGCGAACCGATGCTGCAAGGGGCATCGAGTGGAGATAGCCCCCCCAATACTTCCGGAACTCCACAAGCCCGTAGCGGTCCCCCTTGTACTCGATCGAGTACGCCAGATGCTCCAGCGCAACGCCCAGACGCTCATCCAGCGATCTGGGACCCCGCATCTCGCCGGTGTCGAGGTAATGCTTGGCGTCGCCGAAGATCCATGGATTGGCGATCGCGGCGCGACCTATCATCACCGCATCGGCGCCGGTCTCGAACGCGCGGCGCACATCCTCCGGCGTCTTGACATCGCCGTTGAGGATCACCGGAATGTTCACCGCCCGCTTCACCTGCTCGATATATTCCCACGACGCGATCCCCTCATGCCCCTGATCACGCGTCCGACAGTGGATGGCAAGCGCCTGAATTCCCACCGCCTCCATCATCTGCGCCACCTCGACGATCCGGATCGAGCTGCGATCCCAGCCAAGACGGGTCTTCAGGGTGACCGGAAGCTTTACCGCATCGACCACGCTTTTGACCATGCGTTCCATCGCCGGCAGATCCTTCAGCAGCGCGGCTCCGGCGTTGCGCGCAACCACGTTCTTCACCCAGCAGCCGCAGTTGATATCGAGGAAGTCGGGCCCCGCCGCCTCGGCTATCTGCGCGGCATCGGCCATCACCGTGTGATCGCCACCGAAAATCTGTATGGAGACGGGCCGCTCATCGTCGTAGAGGGTAAGCTTCTGGTTGGAGCGCCTCGCATCGCGAATCAGCCCCTCGCTGGAAATGAACTCAGTGTAGACGATATCAGCGCCCAGACGCTTGCAGATCCGCCGGAATGGCGGATCGGTGACATCCTCCATCGGAGCCAGCAACAAACCGCGTTCGACATCTATAGGTCCTATCTTCATACGATGCTCTTGTTCAAGTGCGAGGTCCGATCATCCGTCGGGTTTTCCTCTTGACGCGCAGGCCGGGCACTTCTTGCCTGAGCCGACGGAAATCTTCGGTAACGAAGCACCCGTCATCACTCCGCCAGCCCGTTCTTATGGCTCAGCGCTCGGCCGTTCGCTACGAACCGGTCACTATGGAACGACGATGCGTTTGCGGAGCACCAGGCGCTTGCCGACGATCACCTCGGCCACATAATCTCCCGCGGCGACCCTTGTTCCCATGCTGTTGTTCATATCCCAGTCGAACCGATATTCACCGGGAGACTGTACACCATCCACCAGGATCCCCACGAGCCGCGATGTCAGATCATACACCCGCACCGAGACGCTATCGGTGCGAAGAAGCGTATAGCTGATGCGGGGGGAAACATCCTCCACCAGTCCAAGCGCCTGACCTATAGAGCTGAGAGGAACCGATACTCCGATGCGGGGAACATTATGACGATAGATCATATCCCACCCCTGCGATCGCCTGATATCCTCCTCGCGCCGCGCACGGTCGGCCTCGGTCGGCATCCAGTCCCGCGGATTCATCGCGAGGTTACGGCGCATGATCGCCAGGGGCGTGTTGGCAAGGCTGTCGAGAAAGGCACGCAGCATCGCATGATCGCGGGCCAGCACCTCGCGCAGCACGCCGAGCGGCGTATGCCAGTCGCGTCCTCCTCGATGGAACTCGCCCGACGGAGCAGTGCTATCGCTCCGCGTCGTGTCCGGTCCCGCGACGATGCCGGTTCCGGGCTGGGCGAGCGCCGAGGCGGATCCCAGGATCAGCACAAGTCCGCACGCCAGAAGCACTCGCCATGCGGCAGTGGCATGCGGCACCATCTGGAAGCGATATCGTAACGGGGGAACGATTGTCAGAAAGGAAATAGTAATTGATTCAGCGTTGATGCAGCCATCATCTCTAGCGTAATCGTCGTGAGGAGCTTGCCGTCCCCTCCTCCATCACCGGCGAGGTTACTTCCGGGACCTTCGGCGCATCCGGAAGAGAGCCGTTCAACGCACCAACCTCGCTGTTCCGCCCGAGCAGACGAAAACCCTGCAGACGGAAGACCGCCTCCTGCCCCCACACCATCGTCTCGGGGAAATATTCTCCCTCGTTCCGTGTGCGGCGGCCGAAGATCTTGATGCGGGTTGCCCGCCCCGCGGCAAAGGCAACTGCAATGGTATCGCCGGAGGTCCGGTTGACTCCGTCGGGGATATCCCCATCGTAGAGGAAATAGATGCTCGATGCCCCCCCCTCGGCACGAATCTGACGGACGGTATCGCGGAGGATATCGAACAGCAGCCTGTTGCCGGCAAGCTGGTCGTAGCGCTGCGGCGCCTTCCCCTCGGTGACGGCAAAAGCATTCTCGACCACCTCGATCGTCCGCAGCTTCTTCTCCAGCAGCCCCACGGTGATCGTATCTCCGGTCAGCTGCGATTTGTCGTACCAGACAACCGGATAACGGGGACTCGATGCGGTCCCGGAGAGGGTTGAATCGATGCCTGTAACGGCGGGAGCAGACGCCGTATCGGCGGTGCTATCGGCACCGGCACCGCGCGACAGCCCCGAACCAAACGCGATCACATTCCCGTCCGGGATGAACCGCGCCAGCGTGGCAACCGCCTCCAGCTTATCGCGCCGGAGACGGACGCTGTCGGTTGCCACATATTCCTCTCGTCCCGAACGCGGGCGGAAGGCCTCCATCTTCAGTGAGGTGATCACCGTGGTATCGCGACGAACCGGAGCGAGCGAATCGCCCACCTGTACCGTATCGATCTGCACCAGCTTGGGGGAACCCAGAACGAGCGTATAGCCTTCGGTGGGACGATGATCGACCGTATCTCCGGTAAGCTGCGCCGATTGTTTGGTGGCCGTCACCACCACGTTCCCCAATGCATAGGATCGCTGCGTATCACGCCAGTGCGTAAGCGTACGCGCGGTGATCGTCCCCGAATCGTTATCCACCCGAACGCCGCCGGTGAAAAATGCGCGGCGCTCGGCGGAGTAGTAATCGCCCGCAGCAGCGCGCAACGTCGATTTGCCATCCTGCAGCCGCACGCCGTTCTGAAACTCGGCATGCCGCTCATACATGTAATAGCGTCCCGACCCTGCGTTGATCGTCGCGCCGTCGTCGAGCACGGTCACCCCGGTCGGAGCGCTGGCGACACGTATCACCCCATCGTACTCGACGCGCGGAGCCAGCAGAGTAAGATCGGGCTGGGTGATCTTCACATTTCCTATCAGCACCGCGCGGTTGGTTGCCTGATAGAGGAACACCCTGTCGGCCTCGATATGGACCACGCCCTGGCTTCCGCTTACATGCCCGACGAGCTCCTGCACGCTCTCCCCGGCTACCTGCGACCCGAGGATCGTATCGGCATGGGTCAGAATGATCTGCTGCGCCGGACCGATCGGCTGTGCCAGGGCGGCAGCTCCACCAAACGGGGCGAGCAGCAGAACAAGGAGCAGGGGGCGAAGTATGGTAGAGACGCGTATTGCCATAGGATGTGACCGGTCGGGCTCCATGCCGGGAGGATCGCCGTCGATCTCCTCCGGCATCCCGACCAGAGAGTGCAGGTTACCACCTACCGTACAAAATAGCAAGCCCCGGCCAGGTTATAGGCCGGGGCTTGCCCGCATGATACTGCATGATGCTGGTAGCCAGCTATGGGTATCGCACTTACGGCGTCTCGCGGGTCAGCTCGCGCGCGATCACGATATGCTGAATCTCCGATGTTCCCTCGTAGATCTCGGTGATCTTCGCATCACGCAGGTAACGCTCGACCTTGTACTCGCGAACATACCCGTAGCCGCCATGCACCTGAATGGCTTCGAGAGCGACCTCCACGGCGATCTTCGAGGCGTACAGCTTTGCCATCGCGGCCTCCTTCACATAGCGCTCGTGACGATCCTTGGTCGATGCGGCGCGATGCACCAGCGCACGGGCGGCGGTGATCTTGGTTGCCATATCGGCCAGCTTGAACTGGATCGCCTGAAGATTGGAGATGGGCTTGCCGAACGCCTTCCGCTCCTTGGAATAGTTCACGGCGGCCTCGAATGCTCCCTGGGCGATGCCGAGCGCCTGCGCGGCAATGCCGATGCGGCCGCCGTTCAGGGTCTCCATCGCGATATTGAATCCCCGCCCCTCGGGTCCGAGCATATTCTCGGCCGGAACGACCACATCCTGGAACTGGAGCGAGCAGGTATCGCTCGAACGGATGCCGAGCTTATCTTCCTTCAATCCCTGCGTGAAGCCGGGCATCCCCTTCTCCACGATAAAGCAGCTGATCCCCTTGTATCCCTTCTCCTTGTCGGTCTGCGCGTAGACCAGATAGAAATCCGCCGTGGTTCCGTTGGTGATCCAGTTCTTGGTGCCGTTGAGCGTCCAGGAGCCATCATCGTTGCGCGCGGCCTGGGTACGCTGCTGCGTGGCGTCGGAACCGGCCTCGGGCTCGGAGAGGCAGTATGCGCCGAGCTTGGCGCCGGTGGCAAGCGGGCGGAGGAAGTTTTCCTTCTGCTCGTCGGTGCCATACTCCTCGAGTGCCCAGCAGACCAGCGAGTTATTGACCGACATGACGACGCCAACCGAAGCGTCGACCTTGGAGATCTCCTCCATGGCGATCACATAGCTCATCGCGTCGAGCCCCGCGCCCCCCCACTCGGGAGCAACCATCATCCCCATGAAGCCCAGCTCGCCCATCTTCTTGACGGCCTCGTATGGAAACTCTGCCTTGATATCCCGCTCGATAGCGGTTGGAGCGACCTCATTCTGCGCAAAGTCGCGCGCAGTATCGCGGATCATCTCATGTGTCTCGGTAAGGTCTAGCTGCAGCATCTGCACTTCCTGTAAAGGTGTATATGGGCGTTATGAAATTCGGCAAAGTTACGGGCGCAGGCAGAGGTACCCAAATCGTAGGCGCCAAACAATGTGTCAATGTATCAAAGCTCCCCGCCACCCGGGCTTTTCTCTTCGCTCATATCGCTCCCGAATCACCTGCGGACAGCAGACGCACCCGGAATATCGTCCGTTATCGCCGAAGAGGTACGGCAGTCACAGCGCGCCAGATTGGCACCGTCCCTGCATACTCGGCATCAACGCCACTCTCCGCCTGACACATTGGCGGACGAATCAGCCCGCTCCCCTACGGCGAAACGAAACGCATTGTAAGCGGCAGGAAGGTTGCCAATGAGCGGTTACTACAGAGTACATTGGGAGCGCACACGGAAACGTCTACCAATCTGACGTCTCGATGTATCACGTAATATATCCGGGATCTGCGTGGATGGCCCCGTTCCCACGTGATCTATCGGGTGTACACCCCTTGGAATGGGCAGATCGTCCCAATAAGAGCCTGCGGCGGGCACGGCACCGATCGCAGCGCAATCATCTGCGGCGAGTTATGCTCGTCACTCCCCTCCATCCGACCGTTACGTTCTCCGGATAGCGAGGTCTACCCTGTAGTACCGGGCCCCACACAGTCAGCCGATTCCTTTGGCACCATGATAGTGGCATATGATCTGGTACGGTAGTTGGGGTTATCATTCCTGCTTGATGCAACCCAGAACCGATAATTATGTATATCTGATCAGATGGCTAGGAATTCAACGATTGTCATGAGTATAATAGCATAAGCTTCCGGCTTGCATGCTTCGGCACTCGTAGGAGTGAGCTCGACGGATCTGTCGACGACGGCAGATCGACACAGGCAGAACGTTATGCTGGCAAGACGTGTTGAGGATGCAGCGATGTTGCTGCCGTGGAAGACAACCGAATGCGCCGTGGTTCACGCGATGAACGTTACGGAACAGTTATTCGTCATTAGAAGCAAAGAAGCATTCACCAATTGCGCTATTGCTCCCCGGTGGGAGCGATGAGACAGCGAAGGACAAACCTGATGGAAAGCGGCCAATTTTCCAATCGCGTGCAAGATGTTATCCGGCTGAGCCGAGAGGAGGCTCTGAGGCTCGGTCATGACTATATCGGCACGGAGCATTTACTCCTCGGGATCATCCGTGAAGGCGAGGGAATCGCGGTAAAGATTCTGCGCAACCTTGGCGGTGATCTCTTCAAGATCAAAAAAGCAATCGAAGATACCGTCCGTGCCACGGGAGGTACGCTGACGATCGGCAACATCCCCCTGACGAAGCAGGCCGAGAAGGTTCTGAAGATCACCTATCTTGAAGCGAAGCTCTACAAGAACGATGTGATCGGAACCGAGCATCTGCTGCTGTCGCTTCTGCGGGATGATGACAACATCGCCGCGCAGATCCTCTCGCAGTTCGGTATCACCTACGACGCCGTCCGCACGGAGCTGGAGAATATCCATTCCGGCAAGCCCTCGGCGTCCTCCGGATCATCCGGAAGCAGCGCCGGCAGTGGAGGCACGGCCCGCACACGTGAGCGCCAGGAGCGCGTCAAGACGCCGGTGCTCGACAACTTCGGCCGCGATCTGACCAAGCTCGCCTCCGATGACAAGCTCGACCCGGTGATCGGTCGCGAGCAGGAGATCGAGCGCGTTGCTCAGATCCTCTCCCGTCGCAAGAAGAACAACCCGGTCCTGATCGGCGAGCCAGGCGTGGGCAAGACCGCCATCGCCGAGGGCCTGGCGCTTCGTATCGTCCAGCGGAAGGTCTCGCGCGTGCTGCACGACAAGCGGATCGTCACGCTCGACCTTGCCGCTCTCGTCGCCGGCACGAAGTACCGCGGCCAGTTCGAGGAGCGGATGAAAGCGGTGATGAACGAGCTCGAGAAAGCGAAGGATGTGATCCTCTTTATCGATGAGCTCCATACGATCGTCGGCGCCGGTGGCGCATCGGGCTCGCTCGACGCCTCCAATATGTTCAAGCCGGCGCTCGCCCGGGGCGATATCCAGTGCATTGGCGCGACGACGCTCGACGAGTACCGCCAGTACATCGAAAAAGATGGCGCTCTCGACCGCCGTTTCCAGAAGATCATGGTCGATCCCCCCTCGGTGGAAGAGACCGTACAGATCCTCCGGAACGTCAAGGGGAAGTACGAGGAGCATCACAATGTGCGCTATACCGACGAGGCGATCCGTGCCTGCGTGATCATGTCGGAGCGCTATATCACCGATCGCTTCCTTCCGGACAAAGCGCTCGATGTCCTCGATGAGGTCGGCTCGCGCGTTCACCTTTCCAGCATTGTGGTGCCGAAGCATATCCTCGATCTCGAGGCGAAAATCGAAGAGGTGAAGCAGCAGAAGAACCAGGTCGTGAAGAACCAGAACTTCGAGGAGGCAGCGCGCCTGCGTGACCTCGAGAAGAAGCATCAGAACGATCTGGAGAATGCCAAGGAGGAGTGGGAGCAGACCGCGAGCGAGCGGGTTGTGGATGTGACCGAGGAGAAGGTCGCCGAAGTGGTGGGAATGATGACCGGCATCCCGGTCACCAAGATCGCCGAGGAGGAATCGGCGAAGCTTCTGAAGATGGCCGAGACGCTGCGTCATGAGGTCGTCGGCCAGGATGAAGCGATCCATCAGCTCTCGAAGGCCATCCGCCGCGCCCGTGCCGGCCTGAAGGACCCGAATCGTCCGATCGGCTCGTTCATCTTCCTGGGACCGACGGGCGTCGGCAAGACTGAGATGGTGAAGGCGCTCGCCCGCTATCTCTTCGACTCGGAGGATGCGATGATCCGCATCGATATGTCGGAGTACATGGAGAAGTTCTCGGTATCGCGCCTTGTGGGGGCACCTCCGGGATATGTCGGCTACGAAGAAGGAGGCCAGCTCACCGAGAAGGTCCGTCGCAAGCCCTACTCGGTCGTGCTTCTGGACGAGATCGAGAAGGCACATCCCGATGTCTTCAATATCCTTCTGCAGGTGCTCGATGATGGTATCCTGACCGACAGCCTCGGCCGTCGTGTCGACTTCAAGAATACGATCATCGTGATGACCTCGAACGTCGGTGTGCGCGACATCAAGGCCGGTGGTATCCTCGGCTTCACCTCGTCGGAGGAGCAGGATAAGTACCAGCAGATGAAGTCCACCATCGAGGAATCGGTCAAGAGGCTCTTCAATCCGGAGTTCCTCAACCGCGTCGATGACATGATCGTGTTCCGCTCGCTTTCGAAGGATGATATCTTCCAGATCATCGACATCCAGATGCGGAATCTGCTGAAGCGGCTGAATGCGATGAACCTCTCGATCCAGATCGACGACGCGGCCAAGGGCTTCCTCGCCGAGAGAGGATATGACGAGAAGTATGGCGCCCGCCCGCTTCGCCGGACGATCCAGCGCCTGATCGAGGATGAACTGGCCGAGCTGATGCTGCGCGGAGAGTTCTCCGACGGCGGCAACATCCAGATCGGACTTGACAAGGAGAAGCAGCAGCTGACCTTCACCAAGATCGGGCCCGATGCTCTCCCTCCATCTCCACCGACCCCGGAGGTCCCTGAAGTTCCGGAACTGCCGGAGGGGAAGTCGGAGTCGGAGGTCATCGCCGAGACGGCGGTCGATGAGACCGCCGAGACGACGGCGAAGACACGCAAGAAGACGACGAAGTAGTTTCGGCCAGCCCGAAACCGATGATGCGCCCCTGGTGGTAGAACACTCCAGGGGCGTTTTCTTTTCCTCTCCCCGTATAGTCTTTCCCGGCAACCATGGATTATGATGGGAAGGATATGGCGCAGTATCGTTCATGTCGACAATACGGAGCCACACGGTTCGTATCTCTGGCGCGACATCTTTTCTCTCAGTCCCATACGCTGCAGCATCATGATCATCCGTTACTCCGAATGGAACAATAACGAGCTGACCGGGGAAGAACGCCTCGAACAGCTCTTCCGGCTTTTCAGCTACCTGCTGACCAAGACATCCGGCGATGTCGACGAAGCGCTCGACTGGATGAGCCGCCTCGATGAACAGCATAATATCCTCGGTGATATGACGATGCAGCAGTTCATCGACGCGCTGAAACGGGCGGGGCTGATCCGCGAGTCGCAGGAAGGGACCGGCACGGATTTCGACCTGACCTCGAAGGGAGCCCAGCGTATCCGGCAGGATGCCCTGCGGGAGATCTTCACCTCGCTCAAAAAATCGGGGGGCGGACAGCATGAGACCCCTCATACCGGCTCCGGCGTGGAGCGCACGGGGGACCTTCGCGAGTACGAGTTCGGCGATCAGACCGCCAATATCGATGCGACAAGCACGCTGAGCAACGCTCTGCGCCGCGAATCGGATCTGGATATGTTCTCCCTGAAGGAGGATGATATCCGCGTTCATGAGACCGAGCACACGACCAATGTCGCCACGGTGCTGATGCTCGATATCTCCCACTCGATGATCCTGTATGGCGAGGATCGCATCACACCGGCGAAGCAGGTGGCGCTGGCCCTGAGCGAGCTGATCATGACACGCTACCCGAAGGATCGGCTGCATGTTCTGCTGTTCGGCGATGAGGCGCGCGAGGTGAATATGCATGAGCTCCCATTCGTCACTGTCGGACCGTTTCATACCAATACCCGCGCGGGTCTGCAGCTTGCCCGCCAGCTCCTGAAGCGGAAGGGAGGAGCCAACAAGCAGATCTTCATGGTGACCGACGGGAAGCCCTCGGCGATCTTCGAGCCCACCGGACGGCTCTACAAGAACTCCTTCGGCCTCGATCCCCGCATCGTCAACAAGACGCTCGACGAGGCGGTCGCCTGCCGCCGCGACGGGATCACTATCACCACGTTCATGGTGGCGCGCGACCCGTATCTGGTGAACTTCGTCGAGGAGCTCACCAAGGCGAACCATGGGCGGGCCTATTACTCCGGGCTGAATCAGCTCGGCGAGACGGTCTTCGTGGACTATATCAGAAACCGGCGGAAGAAGTTCGTGGGTGGCAAGCGCTGATCCGGCACAGTCGCAATAACAATCGGCCTGGAACGACACGGCCGGAAGGTGGATCCACCTTCCGGCCGTCTGCATTCACAGAGTTCCTGCTACCGGTATCTACTCCCCGCTCGTCCCGGCGCCGGAAGTTCCCGGACGGGCACTGACCGAGAGGAACTCGTCACGGGTTATCGATGCCGGATCCCCCACGATCACGATCGTGAAGTTCTTCAGATAGCGCTGCGCGGCCAGATTCATCTGCTCCGATGTGATGCTGCTGACCCCCTCGACCACGCCGAAGGCATTCTTCCAGGAGCCGGTGTAGAGCTTCGCCTTGCCGAGCTCGTTGGCCTGCGATTCATTGGTCTGCTCGCGCATATAGTTGCTGGTGATCCAGCTGTTCAGTCCCGACTTCATATACTCATCCTTGATCACATAGTCGCGGAAGAAGTCGATCACATCCCCCTTCGCCACGCGCCACGCCGAATCGGGAAGCGTGGTCGAGATGGAGATCTCGCCGTACGACGTGTTGGCAAACGTCACATCTGCGTCGGGAGCATAGCTGAGGTTACGCTCGATACGCACCTCACGGAAGAGCGAGCCCGAGACGAAACTGATCAGACGCATCATCGGGTAATAGAGCGAATCGGTCCGGTTCGGGGCCAGATAGCGCGCCACGATATAGTTGGTGACGGCACGACCATCGTTCGGGGGGCGGACGATCAGCATCTGCTGCTTTGCGTTGGGGGGAGGCGGAATCACCGGATCGCGATAGCTTCCCTGCGGCAGGCGCGAGAGCGAGGCGGCAACCTTGGCGCGAAGATCCGCCGAATCGATATTTCCGACCACGACCAGCAACAGACGCGATTTGACGAAGAGCCGCTTGTAATGCTCGCTGAGCTTCGCCGCGTCGATCGGCGGGATATCCTGCTCCTTAGCGAACCGGCCGTACGGATGGCCGTAGAAGAAGGCGCTGTCGGCCAGATACCCGGCGTACGCCTCCGGGTTGATCTGGCGATTGCGCAGGCCGCTGATGATCCTCTCCTTCGAGTTCCGCAGCTCCACTTCATCGAACTGCGGACGCAGGATCACGCCGGTGAAAAGCTCCCACGAACGGTCGAAATTCTCATCGACGCAACGGAGGGTCAGCGTCGCGAAATCACGCCCCGACGACGGTCCGATTCCCGTCACCATCCGCTGCAGCTCCCGCTGGTACGCCGCACGATCCATCCCCTTCGGCCCGCTCAGGGTCGGGATGGCGAGCGCCAGATCCTCGACCGATGGCGAAACGCCCTCCGGAAGAGCGCTTGTCCCCCCCCGGATAAAGAGCTTGGCGACCATCACGTGATTGGCCGGGCCGCTGGGACGCATGATCACATGGATGCCATCGACGTCGAACTCCTTGACGTTGTCGGGGATGCTCGGCATCGGCTCCGGGTTGGCGGTCGCCACCGATGCTCCCAGTGCAATCATCCCGAACGCCAGGAGAGAGAGGGAGAGTCCCCGGATGAGGCCGGAACTGAAGCGTGGACGCGTGACGACTGCGTCGCCGATCGAATTGGGATCGAGCATATCTCTATGGTTCATTACGTTTCTCATTATCGTAGCACCTCCGACGGCTTCAGGTTCAGACGAGCCAGCGTCTCGGGGTTGGTCCCGATGCCGAGCACATAGTTCTTTCCCTTGATATACTTCCGCACATAGCTCTGAATATCTGCCCTGGTCACTTTCGCCAGATTGTCGATATAGCCGATGTAGTAGTTCAAACCGGTCGTGCTCCACCAGAATGCCGGCGTATGCACCCAGTCGGAGGTCTCCTCGCTCTCATACAGCGCCTGCATCCGCAGCTTCGCCTTGGCGGTCTCGAGCTCCTCGTCGGTGAAATAATTGGGCGAGTCCATCGCCTGGATCTCCTGCCAGACCGCATCGAGCGCCGGAGCTGTCTTGTCGGGCGACGTGGCGACCTGAACGCTGATCGGCCCCACATAGCGCTGGGTATAGTAGCTGATCCCCGCTCCCTGTGTCAGACCGCTCTCGACCAGCTTCTGCTGGAACCGCGACTGCGGCTGGTTGAGCACGAAGATGAAGACGTCGGCGGCATAGGTCGCCGCGTTATCGATTCCCACCGACGGCCCGTGCCACTCGTACTGGATCTGCGAGATATCGACGCCGGGGACCGGCACGGTGACCAGCTTCTTCTCGGTCAGCGGCTTCGCCATCGGCGGCGGATCGGTCGCAAACGGATCGGGTCCCTTCTGCCAGCTGCTGAAGTGCTTCGTGACCAGCGCATAGACGCTGGCCGAATCGACGTCGCCGGCGACGATCAGCAGCGAGTTGTTCGGGATATAGTACTTATGCTGGATGGTCCGCATCTTCTCCGGCGTGGCGGTTTTGATCACCGGCCGCTGCCCGATCGGCTGTTTACGCACAACGTTCTCCCCCCAGACGGCCGAGTCCATGGCGCGAACGAACGGGAAAAATGGGCTCGACTCCTGCCGGTCGAACTCTCCCAGCACCACCTCCCGCTCCCGCTCCAGCTCGACCGATTCGAAGCGCGGCGTCTGAACGGTGTTCGCCATGATCTTGATTCCCTCGCTCAGATTCGAGGCGGGGATCGTGAAGTAATAGGTCACCACCTCCTCGCGCGTGGTTGCATTGTACAGCGCGCCGATGGAGCTGAGTTTGGAGATGAAGTCCTGCGATGTCTCGTACTCGCCGTTCGCCTTGAAGAACATATGCTCATACAGATGCGACAGGCCGGCATACTCCGCTCCCTCGGTGAACGAGCCGTTGCGCACGGCCAGCTCGAGCGTGACGATCGGCACGAAATGGTTCTCGACGATGAGCACCTCGAGGCCGTTCGGGAGATTGAACCGCTGGAACGCCTTCTCCGGGGAGATCGCCTTCTTCTGGGCGATCGCGGGGACCGCACAGGCGATGAGAACAACAAAGAGAGCTGCGAGACGTTGCCGGAGGTGGAGTGGGATGGGATGCTGAGATAGTCGCATGCGTTTGAACATCAATCGATGGTTGATCCCGGCTCGCGCTGGGTATAAACAGAGGAATATACTACTTAACGCGCCCGGTCGGTTTGTTCCTCCCGGAAGGAGGCGAGCTGATTTACGGAACAATCGTAACATTGACGAACTGGCGCGTATCGCTATACTTCATGACGTGCGATTGGTTTCACAAAGTCTAGCACGCGTCAAATTGCCACCCACACGGGGGTGATGGCGCTCTGCGGAAAAAGCGTGCCGGCCGAACCACGGCGCCCATGTATATGATGTGCCGAACCGGTACATGTAACAGATCACATGATATAAGGAAGACCCATGGCGGGAGAAATGACGATAAATGTGAGCGATGTCAACAAGCGCGCGGCCAAGATCCGTCTGGTGCTGACCGATGTCGATGGCGTGCTGACCGATGGCGGCGTCTATTACGGCAAGGATGGCGAGGTGATGAAACGCTTCAGTATCCGCGACGGCATGGGTGTCGAACGCCTCCGCGCGATCGATGTTCAGGTGGGGATTATCACCGGTGAGCAGTCTGAATCGGTGGTGCGGCGCGCCGAAAAGCTCCATATCGAGATGGTGCACCTCTACTGCAAGGATAAGCCAGCAGTGCTCCAGGAGATCCTCGCGCAGAACTCGTTCACTGCCGACGAGATCGCTTATATCGGCGATGACGTCAACGATATCGAGATCATGAAGCTCGTGGGACTGGCCGCCTCCCCCGCCGATGGGTTCGCCGATGTCCGGAAGATCGCCCACTACGTCTGCAGCCGACCCGGCGGACATGGCGCGTTCCGTGAGCTGGCCGAACTGATCATCGAGGCAAAGAAGGAAAAGGACGGGGAGACGACGACCATAGGATTCCATGGATGATGGCCCGGAGCAGGGAAATTGATCGGAAGGATGCTCCTCTCGCGCTCACTGCCATGACTTCTCAGAGCTTGGCCCTGAATAATCGTGTGATGACGCGGGACTCTCCTTCCGATAACCTTCCCTCCCCATTGGCATTGCCCCTTCCACTGTCCGGAATCGACCATCATCCGGGGACCGCACTGACCGCGACTCTGTCGATTTCCATAGCCGGTTATTTCCTCCGACCGCAGACGCGCGAAGCGTCGCGGAATGTTCGGGCACGGAAGTACGATCGTATCGATCAAATGGCTAAGTTTCCCGGGTCCGTGGAGATGGCTTGGCGAGGTCACGACGGAGCATTGCACGCCGTGCGTGTTCCGGCGTCACGGACCATCAACCGGTAACCAGAACCATTCGTATCATCCCATGCTTCGCACACTTATCCCTGCGGCCATAGTGCTGCTCGTTGCCGGTACGCTCAGCGCGCAGGAGGCCGGCAGCGCCGATAGCATCCGCGCGCACCAGGAGGAAGGGCGCACACTGGCCGCCGAGGTCATGAACGCGGTCGGCGGAGAAAGCGTCTGGAACGATACGAGCTGGAATCTGGAGTTCGATTTCGTCATGGTGCGAGGGGGGAAGGAAGCAGCCCGATTCTCTCACGGATGGAACCGCGCGACCAATGCCTATGGGGTAAGCGGAAAGACCCGCGATGGGAAGCAATGGCAGGTTCGGTTCACCGATGTGATAGCCCGTCAGGGGAGCGCCACGCTCGACGGAGTTCCGGCCACCGACTCGACTCTCTCCGAGCTTCTCGCCATGGGCTACGGCCGGTTCATCAACGACAGCTACTGGCTGCTGATGCCCTTCAAGCTTCTCGATCCCGGCGTCAACCACTGGCGCCAGCCCGATACGGTGATCGACGGAAACCGTTATCAGGTTCTCCGCCTCTCGTTCGGCAAGGTCGGGCTCACCCCCGGCGATCGTTACTGGCTCTACATCGATCCCCGGACGAAGCTCGTCCAGCGCTGGAATTTCCTTCTCGAAGGAGGAACGAAAGGGGATTTCTACTGGCAGGACTACACCGATTACGGCCGGATCAAGCTCCCGCTCCGTCGCCAGTCGGTTGATGGCAGCATGGAGATCAGATTTGAAAATATCCGCGCCGGACACTTCGAGCCCCGCATCGATATGCCGGGGAACAAGTGACGCTCCGAACGCGGCCGATATCACCGGCGGACCATCAGCAGAACCAACCGTCGGTGACGGCTATATCTACCAACTCTAATCCAATAACGAGATTCATGGCGAACTACTACGAGTCCGGCGATCTTGCGCGCTTCGCGGAGGTCGGCACGCACAACAAAGCGCTCATCGATAAGTTCTTCGAATACTACGGGATGGCAACCGGAACTGATGGCGCGCTCACAAAGCGGGAGAAACAGCTGATCGGTCTGGCAGTTGCTCATACGCTGCAATGCCCCTACTGTATCGATGCCTACACGACCGGATGTCTCGAATCGGGCGCCGATCCCGCGCAGATGACCGAATCGATCCATGTGGCGGCGGCGGTCCGTGGCGGTGCATCGCTGGTACATGGCGTACAGATGCTCAATGCGCTTGAGAAAGTGGGGGCCTGAGTCCCCTTCCTTCCCCACCGGAAAGCGGAGGAACACATCCGCACTACAGTATGCCGATGGCAGCCGCGTCATCTACCGCGCCGATATGCTTCTCCGCTTATGTCGAAGCCGTGGTTCCCGACACTCATGTACAGCAGCACTCCGATTTCATGGAACTCCCAGTCATAACGCCATCGACCGGCAATATCCCGCGGTTCAGCTTTCATGCTCGCTTGGCCGAGCATGCGCTCGACCTTCCCCCTCTCTCGATCGAAACGCTGCAGGTGAACCTCGGCAAGCTCTGCAACCAGGCGTGCCTTCACTGCCATGTCGATGCCTCTCCCATCCGCACCGAGATGATGGATCGCCGCACCGCAGAGCGATGCATCGAGGTCCTGGCGATCCATCCCGATATCACGAAGCTTGATATCACCGGCGGAGCGCCCGAGCTGAACCCGAACTTCGAGTGGATGGTGCGCGAGGCGCGGAGGCTTGGCAGACATGTCATGGTGCGCCATAATCTGACCGTACAGTTCGACGGCAACCCCGTCACCGGCGAGAGCAAGGAATATCTCCCCGAGTTCTTCGCCGAGCACCGATGCGAGGTCGTCAGCTCCCTCCCCTATTACGCCCAGTACTTTACCGATCGCCAGCGGGGACGGGGCGTCTTCAACAAATCGGTGGAGGGAATCCGGCGCCTCAACGCGGTCGGCTACGGCAGGCCGGAAAGCGGACTGGCGCTGAACCTGGTGTATAACCCGGCCGGGGCATTCCTTCCGGCGGCGCAGGCATCGCTCGAGGCCGACTTCAGACGCGAGCTCCAGAAACTCGACGGCCTGCTCTTCAACAATCTCTACACGATCACCAATATGCCGATCCACCGCTTCAGGGAGGATCTGTTACGCCATGGCGGATACGACTCCTATATGACGAAGCTGGTCACCGCGTTCAACCCGGCGGCGGCCGAAGGGGTGATGTGCCGGTCGCTGATCAGTGTCAACTACGATGGAAGGCTGAGCGACTGCGACTTCAACCAGATGCTCGATCTGCCGCTCGCCGGGACCGCCCCCCGTACGATCTTCGACTGGGATGTCGAGGCGATCATGCGCCGCCGTATCATCTTCGATGATCACTGTTTCGGCTGTACCGCGGGCGCAGGGAGTTCATGTGGCGGTACCACTGCCTGACCCTGACCGCACCGGCACGAGCCATGATTCCCCGGCGTGATGATCCATCCTGAGCGGGGCATGAGGATACAGTTCCATTCCCGCCGGAGGAGCGGAGTTTAGTAGCTTTCCGGGACACGATATCGCCCATGATTTCCGATATGCTCGTTCAGGTCCGGGAACAATACGCGCTTATGCCCGTCTAACCCAGGAGCGACGTGTCGCTCCCAGCCGTTATGCCAACGATTGAATGATATGATGCAGCGTCTGATACCAACCTCGCTCAGGCAATTGCGCCGCCCAACCGTCACCCAGCTGAGAATACTGTATTCGCTGATAGCGCTGGCGGGGTTGATCTGCATCGCTGTGTCGGTGACCTATATCCTCAGGAACAGCATCAAGAACAGCGATGACTGTCTCTGGAGCATGGTCGAACGGAACAATCGTATCGAGCTTCTCGTCGCGAAGGTGATGCCCGGCGGAAACGCAGATCAGGCTGGGGTGCTCGAGGGGGATCGTGTGCTCGCCATCAATACGATCGTGCTCCCCACCACGGTGACCGCGATGAGCAAGGCCCAGCAGATCCTGAATGAAGCACCCAGCGGCACGCCGATCTCCTATATGGTCGAACGCGATGGTCGGGTGCTCGATCTCCGGGTCGTGCTGACAAAACAGCCTCTTTTCATCCAGTTCGCCATTCCCGCATTCGCCCTGTTATGGCTGATCATCGGCGTGATCGTGGTGATATCGCAGCCGCATGGGCTGGTACAGCGCCGGTTCTTCTTCACTGCCGCAGCCGTCACCTTTACCTTCTACGTTCCCGATGACCTTTTCCGCACGGTGGCCGGATCGGTCTTCGGGATCCTCTGGGTCTTTCTCGGCGCGCTCTTCTTTCCGCTGTGGCTCCGCTTCTGCGAGACCTTCCCGGTCAACCAGAGGCTCTTCAAATCTCCGCTCCGGAAACTGGCGCTCTATGGACCGGCTGCCATCATCCTGATCGCTCCCGGCGTCGGCCTTCTGCTCAGCCAGCCTGAGCCCGGCCTGCTGAGGGGCCTCGCGGTGATCGGCCAGATATGCGCCGCGCTCTACTTCGCCATCGGCGTCTGGATTCTTTTCCGTGGTTATCGCCGCCTCCCCTCCGGCTCCGACCGCCGGCCGGTCACGGTGATCCTGATCGGCACTATTCTGGCGGCGCTGGCGCTCCTGTACATCACCGTACTGCAGAACACGCAGGTGGCGGGGCTGGTGATCTTCTACCCCCAGTACCTCCTCCCGGTTCTGCTGCTGCTGGCACTCCCCATCTCCTTCGGCTACGCGATCTTCAAGTATCAGGTGATGGATTTCCGGCGGGTGATCAAGACCACGCTGGTCTACACCGCGACGATGATCCTGATCGCCGGACTCTATCTGGCGGTGGGGTATGCCGTCGGACAGGCGCTTGGCGCGCTCACCAGCGAGGTATTCAAAGGGACGGTCGAGGTCTTCAGCTTCGTTCTCTTCCTGCTCCTCTTCGAGCCGGTCAAACGGCAGGTGCAGCGTGGCATCGAAAATCGATTCTTTCCCCAGCGACGCGATTATTCGGCTCAGCTCGCCGCGTATGCGGCCGAGATCGCCGAGACCGTCGGCACCAGCGCCGTCGCCCGGATGACCGCGCGCACGCTCAAGAACGCGCTCGATCTCAGCAGCGTCTGCGTGGTGCTGGAGGATGCCAACGGTATGATGACCCCCATTGCGCGCGAGAGCGACTTTGCTCCGATCATGGTCGACGAGCCGGCCATCGCCAAGCTCCGCCGCCTCCTTCGCGAGTCGCACAGTCTGATCTCGCTCGACCTTCTTGCCGAGCCCAGCCTGCTCGGACTGCAGGAGCGCTTCTCGTATGCGATCGGCCTGTATGCGCAGGGGCGGGTGATCGGCACCGTCCTGATGAGCCGACCATATGACGAGGAGGCGCTGAGCGGAAGCCAGACCCCGTTTATCGCCGGCATCGCGGTGCAGGGAGCTGCCGCGCTCGAGGTGGCACGGCTCTATGAGGAGGAGCTCGAGCGCCAGCGCTACCATGAGGAGCTGGCGACGGCGCGCCGCATTCAGGAGAGTCTGCTGCCGGCGAAGATGCCGCAGATTCCCGGAATCTCCATCAGCGCCGCCTCACGTCCCGCGGCGGCGGTCGGCGGCGACTACTACGATGTGATCCATATCGACGATGATCGCTTCCTGGTGATCGTCGCCGATGTCTCCGGCAAGGGGTTGCCGGCATCGCTCTATATGGCGGAGTTCCATGGCATGGTCCATGTCGCCTGCGCGATGCACAACTCCCCGAAGCGGATTCTGACGATTCTGAACGAGCATCTGTTCAAGATCATCACGCGCGGCTCCTTCATCACCGCCACGATGCTCCTGTTCGATACCTCGCGCCGAAGCGTCAGCTATGCCCGCGCCGGCCACACGCCCATCATCCGCAGGAACCAGTCCGAAGTGGATACGCTGATCCCGGCGGGCGTGGCGCTCGGACTCTGTTCACGCGACCGATTTGCCGAGACGCTTCAGGAGTATACGGTGGAATATGAGCCGGGAGAGATGTTCATTCTCTATAGCGATGGCGTCTCCGAGGCGATGAACGAGCGGATGGAGGAATTCGGCGAAGGACGGCTGCATGATATCATCGCCGCGACCACCGACTCGAGCATCGACGGACTCAGGAACAAGATCCTCTCCCGCGTCGATGAGTTCCGTGGCAACGCCGAGCAGAACGACGATATCACGATCCTCGTGGTCCGCATCGAGAAGGATGTTCCGGCCAGGGTCGTCGCCCCCCTGCCGCTGGAGGCGGCGCGCCGCTAACGACGGGCCGGGCGCCATGGCATGGGAAACAGAAAGGCCGGTGGGATGAGATGCTCTCCCATCGGCCTTGTTCATGCTCTCCATGACCGTATTACTTCCTCGCACGATCGGTGCGGGCCATCAGCCCACGCAGCGTTGCGCGATCGATACGCCACATCCCCCCCTCGCCCGCCACCAGCAGATCCCCCGCTCCTGTAAACCCCACGCCGCGCGGCGCCATCCCCGTGAAATCCGGATCCAGATCCTTCATCACGGTGACAAGGCTCACGAGGCTCCCCTCGGGAGGAGCGATCACATCGGCCAGGCCATGATGATGCTCCCTCTCCTGATGATCGATATCGATATCGCGTAGCAGAAACAGTCCGCGCTGGCTGGCGATCCAGCGGGTTGCCTCCGGGCCATCGATCATCTCGTAGATCTCGTTTCCCTCGGCTCCTATATATGCATAGGTCGAGGGATCGATATGATCGTTTCCCTCGATCACCTCCCGTGGATCGATGACGCTCACCGCATTCGACATGAACACCCAGAGATTGCCACGGCTGTCGGTCCTGAGACGCTCGACGATATTATCGGGGATCGTAAGTCCCTCGTGATGGATCTCCTCGGAGTATGCATGGTAGCCATCCCGGCTCCAGCGATGCAGCCCGACGTTCGTCCCGATCCAGACCGAGCCGTCGCCCGTGACGGCAAGCGATGAGATATAGGGAGCTCCCTGCACGGGATCGAGGCTCTCCCCATTCGATGCAAACAGCCCGAATCCTTTCGTCCCGATCCATAGCGTCCCCCGCGCGTCGACCGCGAGCGACGTCACCACCGGGGCTGTGTTGAGCGCCGGGATCTCGATGCGATGGGGGCTCGCTCCCTCCGCAGTCGTCACAAACAACCCCGCGACGGTGCCGATATAGAGCTTGTCGCCAACACCCGCAAACGCCAGCGCCTGTGGCAGCGAATCGATCCGCGCCAGCAGCCGGCTCCCATCGGTCACCAGCACCCCCTGCGACGAGGCAAGGACCATACGCCCCCGCGACAGCTGATGCAGAAGCGTAATGCCCGTGGGGGTGAATCTGCTCCCATCGGGAGCCTTCAGCTCGATTTTCCGGGGTGTCGAGCCGGCAGCAAGAACCGATGTGACGATCGAGCAGACGATCAGAAACGTTGTCCGGCGGATACCGGAGGCGATAGTATGTGTGGAAATCATCCCGCCAAACTATCGTGCGCCGATTCACGTACCACCATTACCAGAACGCAACCTGGGTAAAGACCAGATAATCATTACCAAATCTTGACCTGCATTCCTCCATCCATAACTGCTGGATAACACCCCCACGGCCTGTGGAAAATAGTTTTGTGGCTAACGATGCGAACGTATCGCTCATCTACTTAACTCTTCGTATTCACTTCTATGAAGTCTCTACTCCAAGCTCTGCTGATCGTGGCAGTGGCGGCTGCGGCAACACCCGCACTGTACGCGCAGAAGAAGAACGTCATCCTCTTCATCGGCGATGGATTTGGCATTGCCCCGAAGACCGCAGCGCGCATGGCGCTGGGCCAGGGGAGAACCGGCAAGCGATTCAGCACCGACGCGGGATTCCAGGTGATGCAGCTCGACGCACTGAAGTACAACAGCACCGTCACCACCCACTCGCTCAATAGCTGGATCACCGACTCCGCCCCCGGCGCCGCCTGCTATGCGGTCGGGCAGCGGGGCAAGATCGATAATGAGTTCATCTCGATGGACCCCGACTCGCTCCAGGCACTTCCAACGATTCTGGAGGCGGCAAAGAAAAAAGGCTACGCCGTGGGCCTTGTCTCCACGGCCCGCATCACGCACGCCACGCCGGCCGTGTTCGCATCGCATATCTGGAACCGCGATCTGGAGGACTATATCGCGGCACAGTATATCTCCAGCACCCAGGAGGAGTACGAGGCGATCTTCAACGGCAGGGACAGCTCCTACAATCCGCAGCGCGACTGGGTGCTCCCTGCCCCGAAGATCGGCGTCGAGGTGGATGTCCTTCTCGGCGGTGGCTCGCGCCATTTCCTGCCGAAGGGAAATCCCGGACCGAACAACATCGTGCACGATCACAACGGCAATCCGATCATGAAGAACGGCCAGCCGGCAACGCTCGGCAAGGGATCGCGCATCGATACGGTCGATCTGGTGGAGGTCGCCAAGGGGCGCGGATATACGTTCGTCAACTCGCGCGATGCGCTGAAGAACATCGATCTGTCGCAGTTTACCCCGAACAACGATACCAAGCTCCTGGGGCTGTTCCGTGACTCGCACTGCGATTACGAGCAGGACCGCCAGCTTACCTACGACTGGCAGCCGACCCTTGCGGAGATGACCGAGATCGCCATCGAGATCCTCAAGCGCAAAAGCGACAAGGGGTTTTTCCTGATGGTGGAGGCCGGACGGATCGATCATCTGGAGCATGCCAACTGCGGCGGCATCGGGTTCGAGACGACGGAGAACTCGGCGAGACACTATGTGGTCACCGCCGATCGGCCGGCGATCGCCGAGGATAAAGTCTACAACGGCGATACGGCCGCGACCGTGCCGAACATCTACGGCTCCGACTATATGATCAAGGAGGTGCTCGCCTACGATTATGCCGTCGGCAAGGGGCGCGCGCTTCTCGGCGACAACACGGCCCAGACGCTGCTGCTGGCGACCAGCGACCATGAGTGCGGCGGATTTGCGGTGGTTGGTCTGCACGACGAGGGGGATCTGCAGAAGAACGGCACCAAGATCCGGACCTACGCCAACGTTCCGAAAAAGCCCGTCTTCACGCCGACCCCGGTCAATATCACCCGTGGCGATGCAGCTACCAGCGGCTGGTTCCCGGACTATACGATGGTCGATTTTCAGGGCTATATGTGGCCTCAGGTTGGCTCCAGCCAGCGCCGTATCGTTGTTTCCTACGGCTCCAATCCGACCACCAACGGCAATGGCAATGCACTTGGCGCATCGCCGGGCAACCATACCCCGCAGGATATTCTGATCTATGCCGACGATAACGCCAACGGGGAGTATGCCTCGCGCATTACCGGCCGCGGATTGATGGATAACACCGATCTGACCCCGTTGATGGAATCGTTCCTCGACGTCAAGGTCTTCAGCTCGACCTCCAGCGTCGGCGATCATCCGCATACGGCGGCGCTGCATGGCGACCTGCTCTCCCCCAATCCCGTTCTTTCCGGGGGCACTGTATCGTTCGAGTTCACCACAGCACGAGAGCACGGCGTCGCGGTCGAGATCTATAACTCCATCGGCCAGCGCGTCAGACGGATCGTCGATAATGCGATGCCCGCCGGCACCCACAGGGTTGCATGGGATACACGCGACGAGCGGGGAGCGGTGGTGAATGCCGACAGCTACATGGTGGTGATCACATCAGGGAGCGATATCCTCTCGAAGAAGCTGGTGGTGATCCGCTGATCTCCCGAGCCGGGCAGGATGGCCTGGTTGCACATCTATAATGCGAAAGGGCTCGCATCGCTTCGTCAGCGGTGCGAGCCCTTCTCGTTGATATCGGATCATGATCAGGCAATAGCGAGGATGCCCTGTTATGGGTTATCCGTCCCCCCTTCATCATCACTATCCGGCAGCATCCTCTCTTCGTTGGACGGCACGAAGTTCCACTGCACGACATTGATGGAGTTCTGCCCTCCCCCTCCAATCTGAATATTCCCGCCGCCCCCTCCATTGCGCACCCGGATCTCCACGCGCTGCAGGATGCTATCCACCCGGCGGAGAGAACGCCCCGCGCTGTCGATCAGCACGCGAGTATAGTGTATAACGCTGTCCTCGTTCGAGAAGACCATCTCGATATCATGCCTGTACGTGGATGTCTGCCAGGTCTCTTGCGCCGTGGCTTCCTCCGATTGACCTATCGCATCCTGTTCGACGGCCCGGCCATCGAGTATCGCATTCCGTATCGACGGAGGCGACGGAGGGAGGGGTGTGCTCGGACGCGCCGGCATCCTGATGCGCTTTGCGCGGGCATCGGCCATCGCCCCTGCACTTACCTGAAGCTCTTCGATCGCCGCGGCCACCGGCGCCGAAGGAGCCGTGCGCATCGTTGCCTGCAGCGAGCCGAGGCTGCGCGAATCGATCACGAACGAGTCCTCGTTGCCATCGAACCGGACGACGAACTGCGAGGTGGGGAGCTCCTGGGCATTCCATCCCGCATTCTGGTAGATCACCTTATACGAGACCGGACGCGCGGCACCACTGGCCTGGGCATACGATGGCGCGGTGGAACGACGCTCCACCTGCTCGACCGCGGCCAACTCCGTCCGGGTGCGTTCAAGCTGGCGGCATGCCTTCTGGGGAAGCTGTGGCGCCATAAGCTCCAGCGAGCGGATCGCCTGCAAACGCACCTGTGGGATATCCGAGCGAAGAACGATCTCGCCATCGGCGGACCGCAACAGCGATGTCCGCACCACTTGCTGAATCGAATCGAGCACCTGCACGATGGCAGGCTCGATATCGGCAAGCGCCGACTCCATCTCCTCCGGCATCTTCGCATGAACCTTCACCTGCAGCGAGTCATCTCCCTTCGTATCGAGCGTGATGAACCGTTTACGCTTCGCGTCGAGCGGCAGCGTTCCATGCACAGCGAATGCATAGAGATCGGCCGTGGTCATTGGAGGAATCAGAAGCGTGGTGCTATCCAGATCGATGGCGGGCGTCGTCGGCACCGCAGCAGTCTCGACCTTGTTCCGCGACGTACCATCCCCGTTGGCGGTTTTCACCGGGACCGATGGACGCACCGACAGCGCCACCCCGACCACGACGGTGGCGGCAACACCCGCCAGCCCCGCCACACCCCAGGAGCTGAGCCCCGCCACCTTGCTGATGGCGGTGCGCCGGGCAACCGCCTGAATGGCGCTTCCGGTAAGCTTGGCGCTCACGGCCGCCGAGGATATGGCGGCCCCCCCCGAGACAGTCGTTGCCACCGTAGCCAGATGGTCGACCGCATGAAGATCGCGCAGATACTGCCGCGCCTGCTCGGAATTCTTCAGAAGCTGTTCCACCCGCAACCTCTCGGCCGGGGAGACCTCGCCATCGAGATAAGCGGAAAGTAATGTCCGTTCGATCTGTGAAAGTTTATATGTCATCGTCGCATCAACAGAGTAATCGCTAACTGTGTGTTCAATACGGGGTGTCGTTTCGTTGGCATCGCATCATCTACGTTCTTCCGGATTTCCCACTCTCCCGGCCATCCCGCTCTTCCGGCAGAACACCCTGGGTTATATAGGGCTCCAGCTCATCCCGCAGACGATCTCTGGCACGCGCCAGCCGGGATTTTATCGTTCCGATCTCCACATCGAAGATATCCGCCAGTTCCTTGTAGCTCAACTCCTCGATCTCCCGAAGGTGGAGCAGCATCTGCGTCTGCGACGGAAGCCGTTTCATCGCGCTTCGCACCGCCCCTCGCCTCTCGTCATCCTCCAGCCCTTCCCCATTGTCCTGGGTCGGATGCGCATTGCTGTTGGTTGAAAACCATTCGTCGAATGAGAAGAATTTTCGCAGTTTCCCCTTCCGCAGCTCATCGCGGCACCGATTGACCGTTACGGTATAGAGATAGGTGGAGAAGGAGGAATCACCGCGGAACCGATCGAGCGAAAGATAAACCTTGACGAAGACATCCTGCACCACATCCTCCGGATCGACCCCATTTCCGAGGGTCGATGCCACCAGACGCACGACCTTTGCCCTATATCGCTGCACAAGCTGATCAAACGCCACTGAGTTGCCGCCGACCGACTGCTCGACCAGAAGGTAGTCTTCAAGTCCAGCGATCTCATGCCGCCCACTGGGGGATGAGGCTGCCGGCGTGCTCTGCCCATTGTGTGGCTCACGTCGGAAGCCGTCTATATAATCCACGATGGCCGTGCTACCAGTGACAAGATCCATGGATAAACCGGGTGTTTCTTATACGATTCGCTCTTGAGACGGGGGATGGTCACGGATGTTCCATAGTGCCATCGAGGGAACATCCGGCACTCGCCGTCGTCATAATCCACGACACCCAGGATTGATATAGCTGGCTTTCAAGATTCTCTCAGAGATCCATATGACGAAATACTCCATACTTCTTGCACTTGGCGCCACCTGCCTGCTTTCACGTTCGGCATCGGCACAGCGGACTGAGCCGCCAGCCAAGCCGGAAGGGCAGATCCGTATCGAGCGCCATATCCAGAGCTCCGATGGTGAAGATCATCATATCACCATTGTGGGAGATTCAGTCATACTGCTGGTGCACCCCGAGGCCGACACCGATCATAGCGATGGTGATGACGCCAGTATCGACGAGGAGATCGATACTGACGTTGATGCCGAGATCGATACCGAAGTCGATGATGATGCCGCCATCGATACGCACATCGATATGGATGCCCTGCACGATGCCGTCAATGAACGGATTCGCTCCATCAATGCCCAGGCGATCAATGGCCGCCACGATTCGATCCGCGCACTCGTCAGGGAGCGGCTTCGTTCCGCTGAAAAGCTCCGCGAGCGCAGCCAGCAACGGAACGCACTCACAGCGCGGCTGGCCTCCACCAAGGAGATCGACGCCCAGGTGAAAAAGCTCATGAGAGATCTGAATGGCAAGATGCGTGAGCTGCAGCGCATACGCGTCACCGTCGACCGCGATACGGTGGGACTCGCCATGGAACTGACATCGGCCCGGAATGCTCTCGAAGCCGCCAGAGAGGCACTTGAGACGAACCGCACCGCGCTGGAAGCCGCCAGGCACACGATCGATCGCGATGACAATATTATGGAAGCCACCCGCAAAGCGATGGAGCGCAACCGCAGTATCGTGGAGCGTAATCGCCAGGTGATCGATGCGCAGCGTCAGGTGATGAACCACAACCGCCAGGTGATCGATGCGCAGCGCAACGTGATGAACTATGCCCACACCCCCCCCGCAACGGCCTACTGGCCGTTCGGCGGCTCCGATTCGACCACTCTGGCGGCAATCAACAGCTATGGGTCCGCTGTCGCACAGTGGGGCCCCAGCAGCGAGTATACAAGCAATGGGTATTTCGGAATAGGCCGGGACAACGACAGCGCCTATCGCCAGATCTGGATCAACCAGCCCTACAACCGGAATGCCCCCAGTTTCCGCTCCTTTATCGATAGCACCAATGGCAACCATATACTGTTGATGCCGATGGATGAATTCCAGCCGGTTGAACCGATCCAGCCACTCGAGCCATTGCAGCCGATGAATAGGGCCATCGCCATGGATGGGAATGGCAAGGTGATCGTTCTCGAATCCGATTCAATTCGGGTGGTGGATAGCAGGGATGCCCAGACGATTATTCGGATAGTGCGGGATACCACCGTGCATGGGCATACCTCACGCACCATCATCCTCACGACCCCGCGCAACAGCGGACTCGATATGCAGCTTTGTGCATCGGCCAGCACCGTCACCACCGATATGGCGGCGGCCACGGCGACCGCGGCCCTGAATATCCCATCGGCGCCGGGCTATATCCTCGGGACCAATCGCCCGAATCCATTCTCCGGTACCACGACAATCCCCTTCACGCTTCCGCAGCCGGGGCATATCACGCTGACGGTGTTCGATGCTACCGGCACCGTGGTGCGCGTGCTGAAGGATGAGATGGTGGCGGCCGGCAGCCATACCGTCGTGTTCGATGGGAGCACTCTGCCGAGCGGCACCTATCTGTATCGGCTGGCCTCCGGGGCGTTCAGCGAAACAAAAACGATGACACTGGAGAAGTAACCTGCGGCATAGCCGTATATATGAAAAGCGGGAATGGAGGTACTCCTTCCCGCTTTCTGCTTATCGTTCCGCCGGTCGTTATCGTCGCCCGCTACAGCTCACCCGCCACATACATCTGATCGATCGTCGGCTCCGGCCGTCCACCTTCAGGCTCGAGCGTCACGGCAAATGCGCTGGCCGCAGCAACATCCTTCATCCGCTGCACGATTCGCTCCCCGTTCCTGTCGATCACCCCGGCATCCACCGGCTGGCTGTTATGCATTGCCCAGAGCTGGTACTGCTTGCCGGGAGGAGGAGGAGGCAGTGTGCCGGGGTCGATATATGTCTCCTTCGTCGAGGGATTCCAGTAGACACGCGCGGCAGCGGCAGGAGCCACGGGCAGCCCCTTCATCTCCACCAAACGATTGGCGGTACTGCGCAGCACAGCCAGATCACTGCTCGTCTGCGTATATCTGCTTCGCAGCACCTGCATATCGGCAACGACCTGCGCATCGCGCGCCTTCAATGTGGCAAGCTCCTCCCGCAGCTCGCTTACCTGATAGGCGTAATAGATGGCGAGCGCGCTGCTGATAAGGGCAACGGCCACTGCCGCAGCCAGCATATAGCGTATCGCCGGCGATGAGGCCGGTGCCGGGGGGGGCAGAGGAATAACCTTCCCCGAACCAGGAGTTTTCGGCTGTTCCTGCGCGGCGATGCGACCGATGATAACACCACGCAGCTCGGGGTTCGGGTTGCGGTCGGTACGCGCCAGAGTGGCTACAGCCTCCTCGATGGCGATAATTTCCGCCCGGATCTCGGGATAGCGTGCAGCGTTCTCCTCGACCTCGCGCATTTCATCGGGCTCCAACGCCCCTGCTACATAGAGTTCGAGGATCCCGGAGGATATGTATTCGTTGATATCCACCTACGAGAATATTTTCCTGATGATAGCTATTGCCGCTCGCAACCGTGTTTTGACAGTCCCCAGTGGTATCCCAAGCTCATGTGCCGCCTCGGCCTGCGTATATCCCTGAAAATAGATCAACCTCACCAGCTTCTCGGAATCAGGGTTCAGCGAGGAATGGATGATATCGGTCAGACCAACATGATCGGGCTCGTACGTCATGCTCGACTGTTTGTCTACAAGAGTTACGAGACTATCGGTGTCATGGTTTTTTCTGGCGTTGCGAAACTCCTTTGACTTCACTTTATCGAGCGCAAGATTTCGCGCAACACGCATCATCCAGGTAAAAAGACGCCCTTTCGATCCATCATAAGTGGAGAAGCTCATCCAGATCTTGACGTACGTTTCCTGCAGAAGATCCTCGGCGCTTTCCTCGGAACGCACGATACGGAGAATGACGCCATACAGCGCCGCCGCATACTTGTCGTACAGAATGCCCATTGCCGCCTGATCTCCGCTGCGAAGCAGTCCGACCAGCTCTTCTTCACTTATGTGCGCGATATCGGTTCCGGATCTCATGCTGCGCACCCCCGAACGCGCCGTTGCCAGCGACATATCATTGGATAGATGCATGATACCGCCATCGTCCCTCCAACCAGAAAATTCGTCCATCGTTTGCGTTTGCTCGTTACCCACGCTCGTTCGCGAGTTACAGCGCGCGTGCAAAGAGAACCTGGTCATGGATGGTTCAACGAGCTATAACACCACAGTAGGCGTAGGCGCTTTTTCTATCATAACTCGTACCACAAACTGAAATCCTGGCCTGACTCCGGCAGATTATCATTTTTTCCCTTCATCATCACCATCAGGAGACCGACAGACGGTCGAACACTCGGCCGATCTCGCTCCAGTGGTTCATCACGGCATCAGCGATGGTGCTATCCTGAGCGTATTTGTGCGGAGCATCATCCCCCTTGTAGAGCACGGCCTTCAGCCCCGCCTGTTTCGCCCCCACCACATCGGTGCGCTCGATATCGCCGATATGAAACGCCATGCCCGGCTCTCCTCCCACGGCATCGAGCGCGGCTCTGAACGCCGCGGGATGCGGCTTGGCAACACCGGTCTCGTTGCTGAAGATATAGGCGTCAAAGTACTGCGCTATCCCTACCTGCTCCATCAGCTCGCGAAGGACCCCTCCCGGCGAAAAAGCGGTATCGGAGATCAGCGCCAGACGCGCGCGTCCGGCAAGGAACGCCAGCCCCTCCGGCACGCCGGGCAAAAGCCCCGGCGGATGCTCCAGCACACCACGCGAGAAATTATCGGCGATACGGCCGATTGCCTCCTCCGGAAGATCGACCTCGATACGCCGGCAGATCTCCCGCGCCATCTCCTCCGAATCGGGCGTCCGCTGATGGTTCAGCCAGTGCTCGTCGAAATACCCCCAGATTCCCTGATATGCCTCGTCGAGACGGGACTCCTCGCACGGGAACCCCGCCGAGATGATCTCCCCATGAACTGCGGCGCGGCGGGCAGCGTTGCGCAATGTCCCGCCCGCCGAGTCGAACAGAGTATTCCAGAAATCGATCGTGACAGCCGTAATCATTGTAGTCCTGATGTTATGAGTTCGGAAGGGCACAGCAGCCGGAGAGCAGAAAGAGAGACGGGAGCCGATCAATGAAGATGGATAACTTCTGTTATGCCACCTCGTACCGCACCGTCGCCCCCCGCTGCTCGTTGGCGGGAGAGACGATCAACCGCCGCGGCATCCACTCCCTGAGCTGCGCCACGTGCGAGATCACGCCGATCGCCCGTTGCTGCGAGCGCAGCTTATCGAGTGAGGTCATCACCGTCTCCAGCAGATCGCTGTCGAGCGTGCCGAAGCCTTCATCGAGAAAGAAGAACTCGAGCGGCGCACGTCCCAGCTGAATCGTGTCGGAAAGGGCAAGCGCCAGCGACAGCGAGACAAGGAACGTCTCTCCCCCCGAAAGAGAGCTTGGGGAGCGCTCGGCTCCTCCGTTGCCATAGTCACGGATATAGAAGCCATCGTTGGCCCGCGCCCCTATCTCCAGACGGCCCCCGGTAAGCTCCTCCAGCTGCTTCGACGCATGACGGCAGATCTCGGCAAGCCGCTCATTTGCCAGATAATCCACGAAGCCATTGGCGCGAAGATATTTCGACAACTGTTCCATTGTCGCCAGCGCCCCGGCACTCTGCGACTCGTGCATGCTGATCCGCTTCCACTCCGCATTCTTCTCCGTGCATTCGCGCAGCTTCTCCCGCGCTCCGCCAAGCGCCAGCGTGGCCTCTTCCTCGGCATGCCGCACCCTGGCAAGCTCGTCGTGCAGCAGAAGCAGCTCCTCATCGCTGATCATCCGTCCCTCGATCTTCTCCCCCAGCTCTTCAAGACGGCGGCGTGATTCATCGAGCTTCCGCGCGATCCGATCGGCATCGGCACGCAGCTCCCGCATCTCCTCCGGGGCCAGCTCGCCATCCAGAACCTCATCGACCGAGATAAACCCCTGCTGCTCGAGAAGCGCGGCGCAGCTACGATCGAGAAGCTCATAGGACTCCTCATCGCGTTGCAGCTCGCTCCGATAGTTCTCTACGGCTCCGCCGGCGACCCGGGCCGTTGTATGCGCCTCATCGTAAGCGTTGCGTACCCGCTCGTGCGTCACATGTATTCTATCCCGCTCCGCTGTTCGCGCTGCGATAATCCGGGTGATGTCGCCGATCTCATCGATATCGATCATTCCGGCGATCTGTTCCGAGCGCTCGATCTCCAGCCCGGCGATGGCATCACCAACCATACGATGCTCCAGCTCGAGGCGCTCCCTGCGAAGTCGCGCATTGTTCAGCGCTTCCTGCGCGCGCTCCATCGCCCGTTCTCCCCTCTGGCGTTCCTCGCGCAGCTCCGTCAGCCTTACCGTCAGCTCTTCGGCTTCCCTGTCACCCCGCCGGATCTCCTCCATGCGTGCACCAATCTCATCGGACGAGCTTCCCGCCGCAAGCGCAATAAACTCCTCGTGCTGGCGCTCCAGTCGCAGACGCAGGCCATGGACCTGGTTCTCCAGCTGCCGGTGCCGCTCTCGCTCCCCCGACGACTCGGCCTCGAGACCGGCACGGCGCTGGGCGGCGCTGTTACGGATGGCCTCGATCCGCTCGATCTCCTTCGTCGCCACCTGCAGCTCACGCTGCCCGGCATCGGCTCGCTCCTTCGCTGCCCGCTCATCCCGGGCAGCCGCTTCGATGCGTTCACGCAGTGCCTCGACCGACCGACATGGCTCCGCCATCTCCTCCAGCAGCCGTGCTATCGACGCCTCCCCCTCGGCGATGTTCATCTCCAGCGTCGCCTCCCGCTCCTCGCTCATCTCCAGGCCGCTTTCGGCAACAGCACGATCGCGCTCCAGATCACGGGTGTTCATCTCAGCGCTCTGGAGCCGATCCTCCGCACGAGCCAGCTCGCCATCGATCGCCGCCAGCTCACGCGTCGTATCGTTATCGGGACGATACAGCGCAGGATGCTCTGACGACCCGCAGAGGGGGCAGGGCTCGCCGTCGTGCAGATGCGGAAGAAGCGAGGCGAGCGCATGGGTACGATAGGTCTCCTCACGAAAATCACGCGTCTCATTACGGTCACGCAGTGCCATCCGCTCGATCGATTCGGCCTCACTCAGATGGACCTTCACCTCCGCAAGATTCTTTCGCTGTCCCGATGCCTGCTCTCTCACCGATCGAAGATCCCGCTGATCGGCGGCGATCGCATGTTCAATCACCTCGATCTCCCCCAGCGTGTGAGCCAGGGTCCGACCATGGAACATCAATCGTTCACGCTCGGCAGCCGCCTCGCCAATCGCCGTCTCCAGCGCGCTCCTCTTTTCCCGTAACCGATGAAGCGTGTCGGTCGCCTCGATCTCGGTGGCGCTGGCTCCGCCGAGCGCCGCGATCGCCGCATCCACCTTCCGTTCAACGACGGCGAGCTCCGCCTCCCGATTCTCGATCTCCCCATCCAGTTCCCGCAGCGCATCGGCCATGACGCCCAGCCGCCGCATCCTGTCGCGCTCATCGGCCGAGACCTTCAGCGCATGGATTCTCCGCTCGATACGCCCCATCTCCCCCTCGACGTCCTTCAGAGCACGACGGGCCGTGCCATGGAAAGCCTCCTGCTCCTCAACGTCTGCGGTACCGACAGCCAGCTCCCTATCGATCCGGCCGAACTCCCGCCTCTTTTCCAGCAGCTCATCCTGAAGCTTTTCAATCACCGCCAGCCGGCCGAGCTCACCGCAGAGCCGATCATACCGCTCCGGATACTCACGGGCCGCCGCGTCCAGCTCCTGCCTGGCGGCCGCAACACGGGCCTTCGCGGCTTCCTCCTCGGCACATGCCCGCGCATACCGATCGCTCGTCGCGGATCGCCGGCGATCCGCCGCGGCCCGCGCATCGATAGCCGGCCGCACCACGCCGCAACGCTCGGCGCGGGCTATCCGGACACGCAGACCATCCAGCATCAGTTCGTCGAGCGCCCGCTGCTCCTCATCGTCCATCAGCTCTTTGTATTCGGCCAGCCATGCGTGGAGACCGACTCCCTCCTCATAGCGCTTCCTTGCATTTTCATGCGTCGTTCGCGCGGCCGCCTGCGCGCCGGTCATATGGTCGACATCGCGCGTGGCCGAGGCCAGAGCAGCGTCGTCGTAGGGGCGCAGCTCGGCAAGCCTCCCCTCGATCTCGGCGCGCCCTTTCAGAAGCTCTTCCTGCCGGGTCTTCAACAGCTGCATGATCCGGTCACCATAATGATGAAGCCCGAACAGGCGCTGCATCACCGCGCTCCGCTCCCGTGGCTCCAGCCCGAGGAACTCGGCAAACGCCCCCTGCGGAAGCACGACCGCACGGAGAAAATCATCGGCATTGATACCGAGAATCTCCTCGACCTTCTCTTTGAGCTCGTTCTTTTTATCGGTTATGGGGATCGGCACTCCATCACGATATTCGCTAATGCGCGCCCGTTTGGTCTCGATCCCTCCCCCCTTGCTCCGCGCGAAGAGCCGTTCGACCGTATAGCGCTGGCGGGCATCGTTGTATCCGACCTCGAACGTCAGACTCACCGAGCAGCGCTGCTCGGACATATTGATGATCCCCTGCATTCCCCCCGGAGCACGCCGCACCTTCCCATATAACGCAAGCGTCATGGCGTCGAGAATGGTCGACTTGCCGCTGCCGGTAGGACCAAAGATCCCGAACAGCCCATGCTTGAGGAGCTTTTCGAAATCGATCGTGGTCTTCTCACGGAAGCTGTTCAGCCCGGAGATCTGTAACTGGAGGGGTCTCATCCGCTGAGGTTGTGTTGCTACTGGGCCGATTCGTCGGGAGTATCCCCCGAGGCGGCGATTTCGAGAAAGAGCCGGAGGACGTCATCGCCCGGCCGCTCATGGAACTTGGACTCCACGAACCGGCGGAACTGTTCCTGCAGTGGAAGCGATGCAATATCGACGGCCAGGCCATCGCCATTTCCATCCTTGAGCCGGAACGTCGGCACGCAGTGCAGGATGTTGGGATGCGCCTTGCGAAGATTGATGAGGTAATCGGAGGGAAGCGGATCATCGAGCACCAGAGAGATCGAGATCCATGCGTCGGGACTGCAGAGGGCCAGCCGGCGCTCGAGCTCGTCGGTCCCTTCGTCGATCGTCCACTGCTGAAGCATACGTCCGGCCGTCAGGGGAACCGCACGGTAGGAGCATTTCCCATCCTCGAACTCCACGATCGTCACCGATTTGCGCTGACCGGCCTCGCTGAAGCTGTACTGCAGCACCGAGCCGGCGTAGCGTATGCAGCGTTCCTGACGCCCATACAGATCCTGATCGCGATGAAGGTGCCCGAGGCCAACGTAGACCGACTCCGGCGGAAAGCTCATCGGATCGACCGTATAGACTCCCCCCACCTGAATGGGCCGCTCCGACTCGCACTCCCGTCCGCCGTCGACATACAGATGGCTGGCAACGATATTTGCGGCGCCGGGAGTAAAGCGCCGCGCTCCCTGTTCCAGGAAGTCGCGAACGCGGTAGTTGTAGTCGAGCATGGCCTGCTCCTCATCTCCGATATCGGCCGTCAGCAGCTCGCGCAGCCGTGACTCGGAGGGGTAGGGAAGCGCAAGCACTGTCAGCAGATCATCATGGCGCGGAAGCCGAATCCGCACGAACGATGGGGCAGCCTCGACGCACGCGGTACGATCGATGCCTGCATCGTAGAGCTGTGGGATATCCTTGGGGTAGCCGAGAGTGATGATGCCGAGGGAGCGGGCATAGGGATCGGCGGCGATAAGCCGATCGGGACTGTCGTGATTGCCGGCGATCACCAAAACCGCGCGCTTTCCGCCGTCGGCAAGACGGGTCATCGTACGATAAAAAAGCGCCTCCGATTCGGCCGGCGGATTGTACGAATCGAAAACATCCCCGGCGATCAGCACCGCGTCGGCCGCCTCCTCATCGGCAATCCGACAGATATCGTCCATGACGCGCTCCTGCTCGTCGTGTCGACTCCGTCCTTCGAGTTTCCGCCCGAGATGCCAATCCGCAGTATGAAGTATTCGCATGCCCATCTGATATTCTTCCGCCCCGTTCTCCAAAATAGGGGAGGAAGCTCTCGGGGACAATCACATGGACTGATCGAAGGGATAATTATTACGCTTTGCCATGATATCCACGCGGTAGATGACTCGCGGCATCGCATGGAATGAATTTCTCCGATGGTTTCCAGAGCCATGCTCTTTATACCACCCAGCTCGCTACTAATTCCATATCCATCAAAAAAAATACCCGGCGTGGTAAGCGCCGGGCATTTGCATGGTCATTGAATCACCGTCACGAACAACCTGTCAGGAGCGATCCTACTTCTGTTTGATCACCCATGGATCGCTGAACCCAGCCCGCTGCACTGCCGCCTGCGCTTCGCTTGCGGAGCCATAGGATCCGCGGTGACGCACACGATATTGCGCGACACCATTTTTCTCTGAAAGAACCACCGTCACATCCTTCATACCCTTGCTTCGAAGCTTGCGGGCTATCCGGTTGGCCTCGGCTTCGTCGGATGTAGCGCGAACCTGAACGATATAATTTCCCGCAGCCGTTGAGGTCTCTTTGACCTTCGCTGTTGCTTTCGCCAGCTCTTTATTTTTTTCTCCCACATTTTTTACCGGCTTTGCGGCGTCGGCAATTTTTGTGGAGCGCGCTGCAACAGGCGTAACCGCTGGGGTTGGGGCCTTGTCCGGGGCATCGACCTTCCGCTTGGCACTTATCCCCATATTATCAACAACTGTGGATTTGTTGTTGATTGGCGTCGAGGGTTTCACACCGGCCGGCGCATGGGTCTCGACCGGTGTTGTATCGATAGCGGCCACCGCTGGCGCGCTGGATGCAGCGCTGTCTGCTAATGGAATATTCTGTTCAACCGGTACGGGCGCCGGCGGCTGCGGACGTTCGGTAACGGCCGAGGGATTATCGAATGTCACCCCCTCGTTCTTGTTGGCGAACATTTCCGAAAGCAGATCTCCTCCACCCGCGTACAGTCCGATACCGATAGCGGTGCCGGCCAGCATCGTCACGGCCATAAGCACGCCGCGGCCGCGACCCTGCCGGGCTGCAGGAGCTCTGTAGCGCGCGGGCTCGGGTCCGATCGAGCGTGGCTCACCATAGCCTTTTCGCCCCTGTTCGGACGAGGCCCCTCTCCCCGACTCTTCATTTGGCGGCTCCACCGGGTAATGACCTCTCATGGCATTGCTCCTGTTCCGTTCACGTTCCTGCTGCAGAGCCGCCACCGGACGAAGTACCGTCGCTCCATCCCCCGACTCTGTCGCCGGAGCGTCGGCATGGGAGCGCCGGTCAACGGCGGCCGGTGTGCGCAGCATGGTCGGCCTCGGCTGGGAGGCACCTGTCGCGGTTTCCTCCATCCGCGGCGCTTCATAGCGGGAGCTGTTCGAGGTCTGTGGAATGGATCGATCTCCTAGCTCGGGCATCGCGATATCGCGGTCGATATCCGCCCCATGCTGGAGGTTCATTCCAGCTGGTCCGGGGATCAATCTATCGCTGTCGTGCTCCCGCAACGCGGAGGCATTATCCCGTCCGGCCTGTTCATTCTCGCCGGCATCGGGACGTCCCATCACCGAGCGGAGCCGGGTCGCATCGCGCATCATCGCGGAGGTTGCGGCGCCGTTCCCTCTGGAAGGAGTGGGATTCGATGAGCCTGTTCGGTTCTGTTCCATGGTCGCCTCAAGATCGTTGGTGCGAAGCGTGCCGCATCGTTGCGACGGCCTCGCATATTCTTTCAATCGGGGCAGAGCCACCATTATGGTCCCCCGTCTCATAGCATCCGGAGATCGTCAGTCGGCCAGACATTCTCTCGAGAGAGATGCACCAGGGATACGAGCTGGATGCCCATATCCATCTGTACCCTGGTGCATCAGGAGGAATACATACATCCGGTCCATGGATGCACGTACTGATCTGGACCCCTACCCACGAGCATCAATATTTCATTCCTATCCCCACGGCGCCGAATATTCCCCGTTCGGCGTATCCCTTCCACAGTTCATACTGCCTATCGAGCAGGTTGTTGAGCTCCAGCGTCAGATCGAAGTGCGAGCTCAACGTATACCGTCCCTGGAGGTTGAGCAGCGGCACCGCCTCCATAACGGTAACACCATCGGGATCGTTACGCTTGCCGATATAGCGTAGTGTCGCGGTCAACGACAGAGGAATGCCGCTGAAACGCCGCCCATACATCCCCTCGACCTCCCATGTCGGCAGATAGGGGATCGCTCCCTTTGCCTCCCCCAGTCTCCCCTCGCTGTAGGTCACCATCGCACCGAGCAGATTCTGGCGATCGAGCTGCCAGTACAGATCACCGATCGCCGTGGTCACCAACGCATTGTCGTACTGCGGAGCGAATACCCCCTGCGCTGGCGCCGCGAAATAGAGATAGCGATCATACTGCCGCTGCCGTCCCATCAATCGCAATCCGAACGACTCCCACGGCTCGATCCGCAGCTCGGCCATGTAGCTGATCTTTTCGAGCTCCTGACGTATGGCCGGGAGCTGCTCCACATAGGGATTCTGCTCCAGCATTCTCCCGAGCGTCACGGGATTGATCCCCCCGGAAACTCTCGCCACCGCGGTCACTCCCCGCACCGGAAAGAGCTGAAGCTCGGCGGCCGGCGACAACTTCGTCTCATCGGAGCCATCGCTGTTCTTCGCCAGATCGAAATTTCCGCCCGCCGTTAACCTGAAGAAGGATGTAGCATATGCCACGAACGCATCCACCTTGCCATAGGCGATCGAGCTATCGGCGAGCGTGGTCAGCCTGAGATCCCCTCCTGCCCCCACGCTCAACCCGCTCCAGACGGTCTGCACCTTCGCGCTGCCGTTCAGCGACGTCTCCTTGATCGTGGCTGCATCCTGAGCAAGTCTCAATGATGTGTAGCCGCCACGCAGCTCGAACGTCAGCCCCCTGTAGCTGTTGTTTCCCGTTGTCTCCAGCCGCAACAAGCTCTTCTCGCGCTCGGGCGCCGCAGGGATTGCATAGAGATGATAGGTTTCATCGCCATACTCTGCCTCCGCCCCCATATGCCCGCCACTGAATATCCCATACCCGTCATCGATGATATATCCCCCCTTGGCACTTCCCCCGTACTCGCGCCGCGCGGCATTATCGACGAACCCATCCGTTGTCAGGAACTTCCCCTGAATCGCATAATCGTAGGGCCACGAGTTCCCGCCATAGTTGAGTCTGAGGCCCGCGGTCATGTACAGTCCCACATTCCCTTCGATGTACAGAGGCTGCGGAGCGATCGCCGGCCGTTGAAAGCGCGGCGTGATATCCAGCCCCGCCTTCTTCATCTCGGCGTTGTTCCCTCCGGCCGGTGGAAGCTGTTCCACGGTCACCGGCGTCCGCATCGTGGGGCGCTGTTTGGTTCGCGATGCCGCGTCACTGCCGGACTCCACGGTCTCCCCCGCCAGGTCACGGGGTTGCTTGACCGCGGCCGGCCTGCTCCCGGTACTCTTGTTTGGTGCCCCAGCCACCGATGCCGTGGAACGTTGGAGCACACTCTTCCGCGCAGCTGGCCGAGACGCCGAGCGTTTGGCGACGGGAGAGGACTTCTTCTGCGTTTTTTTCTTCTGCGACGCGGAGACAGTTTTCTTCGGGACAGCCTTTCCCTTGGTCTTACCCCGCTGTGCATCGGCATCGGCCGGCAGCAGCAGCAGTCCGCAGCCGACCATTCCGACAACGCCGGCTTTCCGTAACGACCTCCATATGATCACTGCTTTGTTCATAGCTTGCTCAACGCATCGAGTCGTGTCACAGCCGTTGTTCTGATATCATCACCGAAGCACCCATCGACAGCCAGCCTATACCATTCGCGGGCTTTCTCGATCAACCCGATCCTCGCGTTGATATCCCCCATCCGCACGATCCGCATTCCGCGAACTCCCCTATGCTCCCTAGGATTGTTGATCATCGCAAGTGCCCCTTCCGCATCGGTAAGGCGTCGATCCGCCGCGAAGGACTCGGCCAGAGCGATCGCCGCGTCGATGCGCAATGCCCGGTTCCGTTCCCCTATATCGCGCAACACTCCCCGCAGCGTATCGAGCCTGACGGAATCCCTCTCCACCGCAGCAAGATCGATCCACGCAGCATCGCGTTCTCCCCCGGTTATCGTGCTCCGTGTGTTCTCATAGAGAATCGTCCGTGCGGAATCGGCATAGCCGGCATGCAGATAGAGCTGTGCGATCCCCCTTCTGGCCTCGAGGCCTTCACGGCTCCTCGTTCCGGCCGACCCAAGCCGCCCGAGATCTCCCCGTACTTTCGCCGAGTCTCCCTGTCTCTCAGAGAGTCGCCCAAGTTCTAGGATCGCCATCGGGATGATATCGCTCGTGGGATACTGGTCCACGATCATAGCCAGCGTATCGCGTCCGGCCTCCACATTTCCGGCAGCGATCGCGCTTCGTGCCATTCCCAATAATGCCCGGCCCCTACATTCCGAGCCTGGGGCGACATCAGCCCCATGGAACTCCCCCACCGCATCGGCCAGCCGGCCCACCATCAGATAGATCTCACCACGCCCAAGAGCCAGCGCATCCTTCGTATACCCTCCGCAGGTGCTCCCCGCATCGCCACGCTCATCCCCGGAGGCAGCCCCCAGAAGCGCCGATTCCTCGGCCGCACCGGATGCCAGCCCCGTCCCCGGATAGCGTTGCTGAATGATCGAATATGCGGCTGCGGCCCGCTCGCTCTCGCCAAGCTCTCTGTAGGCGCGCGCCATGATCTCATACCCCGCAGCGGCGGTCTCGTCAGTGAGAGGACGCTGCAGCAGCTGCACCATGGCGCTCAACGCTCTCTGGGGATCTTTCCCCTGCAGAGCCGCGCTTCCCTCCAGGTAGAGGATATCGCCAGCCAGTTCGCTGGCGGGATTGCAGGGAATAAAGTTTTCAAGGACCTCCATCGCCTGTTCCGGATCAGCAAGCCGCATATAGGCCAGAGCCTTCTGATACGCTGCATGAGCCCGGAGCTCGACCGACGGATTCGCCCGCTCGGACTCGCTATAGGCATCGATTGCATCACCGAATTTATCGGCGAGATAGAGCGCGTCGCCACGTCGCAGATGCGCTTCCGCGGCGTATCCGGTCAGAGGGAACGCCTTGACCAGATTTCTGAATGTCTCACTGGCTCTCTCGTACTGTTTCAGCCGGAGATAGGACCACCCGGCTGTATAGATGGCATCGGCCGTATAGGGTGAATTCGGAAATCTTCCAATCAACCTATCCATCGTCTGAGTCGCCGCCTGATAGAGCGAGGCCTGGTAATATGCCTCTCCGAGCCAGTAGAGCGCCTGATCCGCCAGAGTATCATCGCCCATATGCTCCAGCGCGAGATTCAGCAGCCTTATCGCCTCCGCGGGCTGGTTCGACTGCACCGATGCTATTCCACGCAGAAGGTTCATCAGCGTCTCGGAGCCGTCGCCCGGCGCAAGTGCCGTTGCGGATTTCAACTCATCACCGGCGGCCTGGGGATCTCCAAGCGCTACATTGGCCGCTGCGGCGAGCGTGAAGGCTCGAACGCGCGTTGCAACCGTGCGCCCCTTGTTGATCGCCAGATTCGCCCGCTCCAATGTCGCACGGTAATCTCGATTCCTGTATGCCCTCTCCGCCTCTTTGAGCAGCGCCAGATCACTGAAAAGGTTGCGATCATCCTCGGCCACCTCATGGAGTTCTGCCGTGCCATTGACCGTATCCCCCGCAGCTACCAATCCGATTGCTTTACGATATCTGGCTGCCATCCCGGGAATATCATTGCTATCCTCCAGCATGATCCGGTCGTACAGCGCCGCCGATGAATCGTAGAGCCGGACCGCCCGATATGTATCGGCAAGTCCCAGCAGCCCTGGTCGCCGGGATTTGATGTTCTCGCTCTCCACAACCTTAATGAAGGCCTGCTCGGCATCCTTGTATTTTCCCGCGTTCAGATAGACTTCACCACGAAGCCATGCTTCCTCGACCAGATCCTGATGACCACTGCCAGCATTTTCGATATCAGCTGCCGGTCTTGCTCCCCGCTCCTCGAGAACGCGATCGGCTTCATCATAGCGACCGGCCAGAACCAAGGTTCGCGCAATAGCCAGGTCGACATGAGCCTGATCTTCAGGTATACGCTTCGTCAGCTCTGATCGGTAATAACCAAGAGCCTTGGTATAGTTCCCCTCTGTTTCCGCCAGAATACCGAGCAGATGAAGTACACCAGATTCGTACGGATGCCCCGGATACCGTCGGAGAAACTCTTCCAGGATAGCGTTCGTCTTCTCGGCCGACTGATAGCCATCGGTCATCCCTGTAAGCGCTATGTAGTACAGCGCCGTCCCGACCTCCTCCCGCTCCTGATCCTCGTCGGTGTTGCTAGCCTGCTCATACGCCAGGCTGAACTCTGTACGGGCCTGCTCGAACTCGCCGCGTCCCATCAGGGCCAGACCTTTCTGGATGGCGATCTTCACCTCATCGATTTCGTTCGGATATCTGGCAAGAAGCCGCTGGGCGTCGAAAACACCCAGTTCATAGCTGCCGTATTCCAGCTCCCAGAGAACCTGCTCCTTTCCCAGAAACGGTCGCCAGGATGAACGTTCCTTATCCTCCTGCCCATGCGTGCCGATATCCTTATGCCGCTCCCCCCGCCACTCTTCTCTTCGCAGCACACTTTGCGTCAACTCATCAACGGCCGACTGAGCATAGGCTTGGATGCTCAGCATTGCCAATGCTGTTGTAGAGACAACGACTCCTCTTAAGCGCCCCTTTTTTCTTAATTTTCGACGAATTTCATAGATCGGCATCGCTCTTCTAGGGGAGTTTAGCAACTATAGCCACGTATCTACCGCAAGGTCGGGGATTAAGATGTTTCACTTAACAATTTACTTTAACGCAAGGGCAAAAAAAAGCACATCGTACAAAATGTGCCTGTCATGATACGGTTTTATCGGAACAGTTCCTTGATCATCCCCCACGATTTCCGTACGCTCGAGACTTCATGCGTAATCGTTATCGTCGGCGAGTAGAGCTGGGTACCGTTGCCCACGCCCTTCAATCGGTAGGTAAACTGCGTAGCCTTCTCCGTCTTATAGAATGCGCCGTTGTCTATATATGTATAGACCCCCCCTCGCCCTTTGGCATCAATACGCCCTATCTTCTTATACTCCATTGCTTCGTCGCTTTTACGCTCGATTTCAAAGCTTTGGATATTGCTCTCATCCTGAGTCTGCCATTGGATCAGAACTTCATCGCCGTACGGAGAGGCTTTCACATAGCTGAAGAGCGACTGCATTGCCACTGCCGTCATGCAACTTAGAACAAGGAGCACCAGGCTGACACTATATCTTTTTGCGATCATGAATATGCGGTATCCTATGCAAACCGACGGTCATCTCCAACGCGCAATAATAAATCCTTTTTAGTACTATTGCAAGACCACATGCACGCCATCATTTTCCGCTATACAATAAGCTCGAGACCATCGTACGCCAGATGCATACCACTAGGAAGCTCCTCCTCAACATCAGCATGGCAGATCTCATGAGCGATGTGAGTAAAATATGTATGTTCGGCCTGAATCTGTTCGGCCATGGTTATCGCCTGTGAAAGCGAGAAGTGTGTGGCATGTTCGGTATGACGCAATGCGTCCAGCACCATCGTCCTGACTCCCCTGAGCCTCTCCATCCCCTCGTCGGTAATCGTATTGCAGTCGGTGCAGTACGCGAAGTCGCCGATTCGGTAGCCATTGACCCGCATCGATCCATGCCGCAAATGGATTGGGAGAAGCTCGATTCCTCCAATCGAGAATGGCGCCTCCAGGATCTCATGCACGGTGATCAAAGGAACGCTGCTCTCTCGCACGGTATTCTGACGGAATGCATAGCTGAATACCTGCTGGATCTGTCCCAGTGTTTCCGGCATAGTATAGATAGGAATCGTCCGGCCTGTCTTGAAATTGAATGCTCGCAGATCATCGAATCCTGCGATATGATCATAGTGGTGGTGAGTATAGACAACCGCATCAAGTGTCTTCAGGCCGGCACGCAGGCATTGCTGCCGGAAATCACTGGAGGTATCGATAACAATGCTTCGGTCGTTCTCCTGCAGCCATATCGACGGGCGAAGGCGTTTGTCCCGTGGATCACTTGAGGTGCAGACACTACACTCGCATCCTATCGTCGGCACGCCTGACGACGTGCCACTCCCCAGAAACGTTACCTTCATAGAGTTACCTGCATGGAAATTTCCTGAGAATATACTCTCTTCTCCTAAAATTCCGTTCTTCCATCAACACTCCCACCTCTGATTTCAGCCATCGCTTTCCTGGTCGGCTATCGTCTATTCGACCAGAAACGTCAGGAAGAGGCGCTTGTGATGCAGTGGCTATCCCCAGCCATAGCGCGTTTCCAATCTTATGGAACAGCCTAGCAAAGCGTACGTTATTTCCCTCTTCCTAGAGCCCCATCACACCATTGCGGATACGCTCTTCTCGAATTCTGATCATCTTCAATCCCTCCCGTAACGGAGTTAACGACAAGCCGAGTGTGGTTTGTGCCTGAAGCGGGATAAGCCCTGAATGCAGCGGACGTTTGGCAAGTCTGGACAGCTGGGATGAATCGATGGGAAGGATAAGCTTTTGATCCAACTGATAGACCTCCGCCACAATCCTGGCGAAATCCCATCGTGACATCACTTCCGGCCCCGCGATATTTATCACGCCGTTCTTCTGGCGCTCTATAGCTTTGATAATGCCGTAGGCCACATCATCGATCAGGCTGGGAGTACCAATTTCATCTGTCACTACATTGATGCTCTCTCCCGCTCCCACAGTCTCGGCAATCCATCGTACAAAGGAGCGCTTCCGGCCAGCCTCCTCCCCATAGAGCCACATTGTCCGTATAACTGTATGGTCGATACGGCTCTGCGCACAGATATTCTCGGCAGCAAGTTTGGTCTTGCCATAATAATTGATTGGGTTCGGAGTATCCGTCTCGGTATACGGCCCCTTCCGACCATCAAAAACATAGTCGGTAGAGACATGGATATATCGATTTCCATTCCTCTTGCATTGGTTCACAATATGCTCTACCAGCCTGGCATTGCTTTCCCACGCAAGAGCGCGCTCTGTTTCACACCGATCGACATCGGTCATTGCCGCACAGTTGATAATGACATCCGGTGCGGTCTCATCGTTATCGAATAATCTTCTCCACTCACGATGATCTTTACTATCAAACGGATACCTAGTCCCCTGATACATCACTGAATCGCGCGTGATGGCTATCATATCCCATCTGGTCTCTGTACAGGCCACCTCAGCCACTCTCTTTCCTAAGCCGCCCTGTACACCGACGATCGCTACTCTCATTATCTTCCTTTGCTTCATACTGATTCGTCAAGTTCCACGTGGAACACTACCGCACGTAGATGCTCAGTACTGCCAGATCCGAGCGGCTTACTCCAGCGATCCTTGAAGCCTGCCCGAGAGATTTCGGCAGCACCATACTTAGCTTTTCTCTGGCTTCGCTGGACAGAGATTTGATACGGTGGTAATCAATGGAGGAAGGAATCGCTATATCCTCTGACTTTCTGAAAAGCTCAATCTCCTGCAGCTGCCGTTTAATATACCCCTCATACGTAGCCATGATCTCCACCTGCTCAGCTATAGCCTTGTTTTGAAGAAGTGGATACAGGGCACCCTCAGTATCCACAACACGTATGATATCCTCAATAGTCCCTTCGGGTCTCTTAAGATATTGCCAGGCTTTCGTTGGCTGCTGGATATCCAATCCCGATCCTGGATGCAGTGTATGCTGTTGGAGCAGCGCCATAGCTTCAGCAAAGCCACTCGCTTTCTCCTGAACACGCTTCCACTCCGTGCTGCTTACGAGCCCCCGCTCGTATCCGAAGCCGCTTAACCGTACATCGGCATTATCACGCCGCAATAGCAATCGGTACTCCGCACGGGACGTAAACATCCTGTAAGGCTCCGATATGGTAAGGTTTACCAGATCATCGATCAGCACCCCTATATAGCCCTGCGACCGATCCAGGATCAGAGGATCACGTCCTTGTACCAGCGAAGCGGCATTGATTCCGGCAATCAGGCCCTGCGCTGCCGCTTCCTCATATCCCGATGTACCATTGACCTGTCCCGCGAAGAACAACCCGCGGACATATTTGCTCTCGAGTGAAAGGGTTAGTTGATGTGAGGGGAAATAGTCGTACTCCACAGCGTAACCATAGCGCAGCACATGACAAGCTTCGAGAGAAGGTATACTGCGCAGACCAGCCAACTGAACTTCCTCGGGAAGGGAGGTCGAAAATCCGTTTACATAGACGGAGGCAGTATCAAGCCCTTCGGGTTCGAGGAATATCTGATGCGAGCTCTTATCTGCGAAACGATAGATTTTATCCTCAATGGAAGGGCAGTAACGTGGGCCAGTACCGGTAATCTTCCCCGTAAACATGGGAGAACGATCGAAACCTCCCTCGAGAAGAAGGTGGGTTTCAGGAGTGGTAGCTGTGAGATAGCAATCGATCGTATTGGAAACACTGGTGGTCCTGGCCGAAAACGGAACTGGATCACTATCCCCACCGTCGGGCTCGCATACGGTATAGTCTATGGAATCTTTATGCACCCGGGGCGGTGTTCCTGTTTTCAGACGCGCAGTCTGAAGACCCACTTGCCGCAGGGATCCACTTAAATGTTCAACAGCCTGTTCACCGACACGTCCTCCCACGGTTGTCTGTGTTCCCGTATACATGCGTCCAGCCAGGAAAGTACCTGAGCAGAGCACAACGGCTTTGCAGGAGATATGCTCTTTCCCTACCATTACTCCGGCGATACCCCCTTCCTCCAGCACCACATCCTCCACCATCCCTTCAAGCAGCGTAAGATTATCGATCTCCTGAAGACGCTCCTGTGCATACTGGGGATAACGATCCTTATCGTTCTGCGATCGTGGCGACCACATCGCCGGCCCCTTTGATTTCCCAAGCATTTTGAACTGGATGCCAGAGCGATCGGCAAGCACTCCCATCTCGCCACCCAGCGCATCGATTTCACACACTAGCTGTCCCTTTGCCATTCCCCCTATCGCGGGATTACAGGAAAGACGACCTATAGCACCACGGTCAGCAGTAACCAGAAGAGTACGTGCCCCCATGCGCGCCGCAGCGGAGGCAGCCTCGATTCCGGCGTGCCCCCCTCCTATAACAACCACATCAAAGTTCATGAGATATCGAAGTTCCACGTGGAACATGCACTATTTACCAATGCAGAATGAGGTAAAGAGATGGTTCAGCACATCTTCATTTGTCGTCTCCCCTGTCAGTTCAGACAAAGGTCCAAGTAGCACTCGAAGATCTGCAGAGAGGAATTCAGTGCTCTGTGATACCGATAAGCGTACATCAGTAAGAGCCTGTTTTAATGCAACCAAGATATGGTATTGACGCTGTGAAACAAGAGAAATGGCATCGGCGAGAGCATTGGTATACCCCCCAACCAGCCTATCCATCAATATTTGAAGTGATTGGCGGTCATAAATGGAGATAGCCAGACAGTCCGACAAGAGAGTAGCAGTAGCAGTAGCCGTATCCGTATCCTTCTTAGTAAGCACAGGGAGGAAATCCGACTGGGGAAACTCAAGGGATAAGGCATGCATCGCCTTTATCTCCTCGTCTACATGTTCCTTCGATATGGGATCGATAAGGTAACAGACATGATCCGAAAGAGGGATCAAGGCGTTAGCAAGCTGTACTCCCTGCTCCTCTATATCATCGCTGGTTTCTCGTAAACCTGCGGTATCGATAAAATGAAATGCCACGCCGCTGTGTGAGACAACCTCCTCGATATAATCTCGGGTTGTCCCTGCTACCGGACTTACTAATGATCGAGCATAACCTACAAAAGCGTTGAAAAGGCTCGACTTTCCAGCGTTCGGCTTTCCCAGCAGCAAAACACGGGGTCCACGTCGCAGCCTGTTGCCAGCCTGGTAGCTGGTGAGCAGAGTATCCACGAACTGTGCAAGCTCATCCAGCAGAGCAGTCAGCGTATCGGGGGAGGCAAAATGATACCCTTCCTCAACGAAATCGAGCTCCAACTCCAGCATCGCCAGTAGATGCAGAAGATGTTCCCGGAAACTGAGCAGCCGACGACGAAGCTCACCGGCAAACTGACGTTGCGCTACCAATATCGCCCGTTCCGATTCCGCTGCCAGCAAATCACCCAGGGCTTCCACCTGCGTGAGATCAAGCTTACCATGCAAAAAGCTTCGTCGTGTAAACTCTCCAGCTGTAGCGAGACGCGCCCCACTCTTCGTAGCAAGGTTAATAACGTGTTCAACGATAACTACATTCCCATGGAGATGCAGCTCAACAACATCATCTCCCGTAAAAGATCGGGGAGCAGCAAACCGAACCACTAAACAATGGTCAAGAACATCATCATCCATAAGGATCGTCGCCGTAGCCATATAGCGTGGACGAACGTCATCAAGCGCCTTCCCCCCTGCAATACGAAGGAAAGAGGAAGCTATAGAAACGGCGTCCTTGCCACTAAGTCGCACTATGGCAACACCTGCAGATCCCAGTGCAGTGGCACGGGCAACTATCGTATCTTCGTTCAACTCCATAAATTTTACAGCAACTACATTATGTGAACGGATACGGAGAACAGCCCAATGGTTTGCCGATGCAATAAGCCCATAAGGTCCGCGACGTTACAACCATCAGCAATCTAACGAGAATGTATAGTATGGTGATCTCTCTTCTCCTGACACTCAAGCTGCTTCTACAGACAGGAACTCAACTGCCCCATCTTAGTGTTTCTGAGTATATCGTAGGAGACACGGCCAAGTATGAAAGCTTTCACCTTAAGGTGATTAATGACGATGACAGTTTAACCGTTATTGAGGGTATTCAGCCAAGCTGTGGCTGCGTTCTTGCTACTGTGCAGCGCTCGCTGGCAACAGCCCGGCAGCCGGGGGATATCTATATAGCGGTCAACACCGAGCGGATGGATACCCTGCAGCCTGTTGTTATCGATGTTTATACCAATCGCAATCGAGAGCATCCTCTTCAGCTCTCCATACGTAAAGCAGCCCCGTCAGAGATAGAACCAAAGTAGCTATGGTAAAGAAGTTCCTCCTTGTCCTCCCTCTTTGTACTGCCCTGCTGGCGGCAGCTCCCCCACCGAACAGCATCATTGGGAGCAAACTGCCTGAATTCAGTATCGAAGATCAGTATGAGCGCATATGGAAATCGAGCAGCTTTCGTGGCCGGGCAACAGTGTTTGTACTGACCGATCGAGAGGGATATGAGTACAGCACGAACTGGACGAAAGCGCTTGTCACCCGCTTCAAGGATTCCCCCGTACGGTTCGTTCCGGTCGCCGATGTTCAAATCGTACCGGGTTTCCTGAAGGGGCTGATACGAGGTAAATTCCAGGATGAATTTAAATATTCGATACTATTGGATTGGGAAGGGGTTCTGGTCAATGCGCTGAATGTGGCGAAGGGAGTTCCAAATCTCGTTATTGTCGATAAACATGGGATTATACAGCATACAGCATACGGGCAGGGCACGCGAAGCCAGGTTGAGGGATTTGCGCAGCGGCTTAACCAGCTTCTCGCGGCAGGGTAGACTTCTACTCCTCGCGGGGGTTTCACTATTACTGCCGGGATGCCAGCAGGCTCCCTCACAGGAGAAGATCGATACTCTGGCAACTGCCTATGCGGATGTTCTCTTTGTGCAGCAGCGCGCACGCGAAGATTCAGCGGAGATTCGAACGAGTGTGGATAGTGTGTTGAAACATTATGGATATGTGGATAAAGAAGAGTTTTCCGCACAACTTAAGGAAGTAGGGAGTGATCCCGAAGCCATGAGGAAGGTATTTGACAGCACACAGCGCCGGCTTCAACAGGTCTCCAATCAAGATAGCATGCCATAACGACAACGGGCGAACCTCACACTGAAGGTTCGCCCGTTTGGTATCATCAGGGAGGGTCAGCAGATGCTGACCCTCTTACTTACTTTTCATCCTCTACGATCGTGTAGTCGGCATCTTCGGCAGTGGAGCCTCCGGCATTGGCACCCCCATCCTGTGCCCCTCCGGGCGCCTGTGAGGCCTGGTTGTACATCTGCTGCGATACCTCGCTCCAGATACGATCAACCTCATCCTTGGCCGCACGGATCTCATCGATGCTGCCACCGCTGTTGCGGAGCGCAGCGTCGAGCTTCTCGACCGCAGCCTCAATACGGGCCTTCCCATCGGCAGGAATCTTATCCCCAAGATCGGTCAGCTGCTTCTTTGTCGAGAATACCGTCTGGTCGGCCTGGTTGCGAAGCTCAACCTCTTCCTTCCTCTTACGATCGGCAGCGGAGTTCTCCTGTGCCTCACGCTTCATACGGTCGATATCAGCCTGTGCCAGACCGCCCGAGGAGGTGATATGGATCGACTGTTCCTTGCCGGTGGCCTTATCCTTGGCCGACACGTTGAGAATGCCGTTCACATCGATATCGAAAGTAACCTCCACCTGTGGAACACCACGAGGAGCCGGGGGAATGCCATCGAGATGGAATTTGCCCAGCGACTTGTTGTCTCCCGCCATTGGCCGCTCCCCCTGAAGAATATGAATCTCCACCGACGGCTGGCTGTCGGCCGCAGTCGAGAAGATCTCGGTCTTCTTGGTCGGGATCGTCGTGTTCGACGGAATCATCGGCGTCATCACGCCACCCAGAGTCTCGATTCCCAGCGTCAGCGGCGTGACGTCGAGCAGAAGCACATCCTGCACATCACCCATCAGAACCGCGCCCTGAATTGCAGCGCCGATAGCGACGACTTCATCCGGATTCACCCCCTTGTTGGGCTCCTTCCCGAAGAACTCACGAACGAGCTGCTGGATCTTCGGAATACGAGTCGACCCACCGACAAGAATGACCTCGTCGATCTGCGTGGGGTTCAACCCGGCATCCTTCAGTGCATGATGGCAGGGGTCGAGCGTCCTCTTGAAGAGATCCTCGCACAGCTGCTCGAACTTCGCACGGGTGATGGTCAGGTTAAGGTGCTTAGGGCCCTCCTGAGTCGCCGTAATGAACGGAAGGTTCACATCGGTCTGCATCATCTGTGAAAGCTCCATCTTGGCCTTCTCAGCGGCCTCCTTGAGGCGCTGGAGAGCCATGGCGTCATTGCGGAGGTCGATGCCATCCGAACGCTTGAACTCATCGGCCAGATAATCGACCAGACGCTGGTCGAAGTTATCGCCACCCAGGTGCGTATCGCCGTTGGTCGACTTCACCTCGAAGACGCCATCGCCGAGCTCAAGCACGGAGATATCGAAGGTTCCACCACCAAGGTCATACACCACGACCTTCTCGTTCTTCCCCTTCTTGTCGAGTCCATAGGCAAGGGCGGCAGCAGTCGGCTCATTGATGATACGCTTCACCGTAAGGCCTGCAATCTCGCCGGCATCCTTGGTTGCCTGACGCTGCGAATCATTGAAATAGGCAGGGACAGTGATCACGGCTTCGGTAACCTTCTGGCCCAAATAATCCTCGGCGGTCTGCTTCATCTTCTGCAGAATCATGGCCGAGATCTCGGGAGGAGAATACTGGCGATCATCGATACGGATACGAACCGAGTTGTTCTCTCCAGCCACCACCTCATACGGAACCATCTTCTCCTCTTCCTTCACCTCGCTTTCCGTACGTCCCATAAACCGCTTGATCGAGAACACGGTGTTCGTTGGATTCGTGACAGCCTGACGCTTTGCAGCCTGCCCCACCAGACGATCCCCTGACTTCGTAAAACCTACAACAGAAGGGGTTGTACGCGTTCCCTCACTGTTCGGAATCACCGTCGGGGAGGTTCCCTCCATCACGGCGACAACCGAGTTTGTAGTCCCAAGATCAATTCCGATGATCTTGCCCATAATGAAAACTCCTTTGATTTACCTGGTACTGTATTGCTGTTTTGATTCTCTCTTCATATAACCATCTTCAGCGCCGCAGATCACTCGATTGTAATCGAGATCTTCTGCTCAGAGCCACCATACTGCGGGAGTGTGATCCGAAGCACACCATCCTGATAGGAAGCCGTGATCGCATCGACATCAACATCCAGATCCTTCGGGAAGGATATCTGCTTCCTGAATGTCCCGTATGTACGTTCCTGCCGATAGTTTTTACCGCCGGCACTTCTCTCCATCCGTTTCTCTCCGGAAACCTCCAGAGAAGAATTGGCGAACTCGATCTTGAGATCCTCCTTCCTGAAACCCGGGGCCTCTATCTCAACGATAACATTAGAGCCGTCGTAATAGACGTCCGATGGCATTGTGGGAGAAGAAGCCCTCTGCGGAGGCTGAGCAGGCTGCGGCTGTGGGCGCTGTGTTTCGAGATTCTCGAAGTATTCCTTGAAACGGCTGGAAACATCCTGAATCTCGCGAATCCAATCAAACTGTGTTCTGTTCATAGGTATAAGTGTTTTCCGATGTTTCAGTTCAAGCGATATGCCAAGAGAACAATACCGTAAAATCGTTCAGATTTCAAATGGCTAGACAACAGCATGGCAGTTCTATATGACGTTATGTCATTGGCTATGATAAGCTCCGACACATAGAGCTGAAAGAGCTGACAAAGTGGTCAACAGGTATCTCTACGGTTTCACACTCTCTAGAGTATTACCATTCTATAATCCCCTACTTATACTTTATAAAACTTATGGTTGTGTATATGAGGAAGTGGATTAGTGGGTAACTATGGGGATTGTGGTTGAAAAGCGGTGAATTATGAGAAAAACGCAGGATAAAGGGTGGTCTTTCAGTGTTGATTACTTGTGGAAAAAAGCATGATTGTCCACAGGAGTATGGATAACCCCGGAGGAACGGCGATATATACCAACGATAGGCACACTCCGTCCACGAGAATCCTCAGTAAAATTGCGGATATGTGGAAAAGCCTGTGGAGAAACAGAGGCAAAATTCGCCGAAAAATAAGGGTAAATGGTGACCTGTATTTTGGGGGCTCCGTGGAACATTTTTGGCCTGGTCACCATAACGAAATACGCCCCCTGTTCCCCGTGGCAGCCCCTGCTCGACGATGCAATTATCCCTCCAATACTTTGCCATTCTTAGATCCACAACGGTGGAAAGTAATCCCCACCTGTGTATAACTTTCGCGGTTTTTGTGGGTAACTACCACGTTTTTCAGATATATCTCCACTGCGGACACGCATAGATATCCACTGCATGATCCGGGTGGCCAGAAACACCAATGGCAGCCGAAGCTGCCATTGATTATGCACATTATTATGTGGAATACTGGGGATTTATCCCCAGTTACGAACCAGATCCACCAGAAGTCGGACGCCAGCCCCTGTGCCTCCCTTGTTGAGATAGCCTGAAGCCTTGGGAATCATCGCCGTACCTGCGATATCGATATGCGCCCATGGATAGTTGCCGATGAAGTGCTGAAGGAACAGCGCTGCGGTGATAGTTCCCGCAGCGCGGCCGCCGGAGTTCTTCACATCGGCGATATCGCTCTTGATCAACTCCTCGTATTCTTCCCATAGAGGCAGCTCTACGACGCGATCGTAGCTTCTCGAACCCGCCTCGCGGATCTTGTTGTTGAGCTCCGGGTTATTGCCCATCAGCCCCGAAGCCACCGTTCCGAGGGCAATCACGCAGGCGCCGGTCAGCGTAGCCAGATCGATCACTGCCTGTGGCTTGTAACGCTCGGCATAGGAGAGGGCGTCGGCCAGAATAAGGCGTCCCTCGGCATCGGTATTGTCGATCTCGGCGGTTTTGCCGTTGAGGAATGTGATGACGTCGCCCGGCTTATAAGCGCTGCCGGATGGCATATTCTCGGTGGTTGGGACCAGCGCGATAACATTGCGCGGAAGCTTCAGCTCGGCAATCGAGCGCATGGCTCCGATCACTGCCGCCGCTCCACCCATATCCATCTTCATTTCTCCCATGCCCGCGGCGGGCTTAATGGAGATGCCACCGGAATCGAATGTGATGCCCTTGCCGACAAGAACGATCGGCTGTTCTCCCTTCTTTCCGCCGTTCCATTCCATGATGATGAAGAATGGAGGGCGCAGGCTTCCCTGATTGACCGCCAGCAGACCACCCATTCCGAGCTTTTCGATCTGTGGTTTGTTGAGCACGGTCACCTTCACGTCGAGTGCTGCCAGCTCCTTGGCGCGCTGTGCAAGACTTTCCGGGAAAATCTCGTTGGATGGGGCATTTGTAAGGTCGCGAGCCAGAATCACGCCATTGACGATCCCCTCCCCTATCGCGATTCCCTTCTTGATATCAGAGAGCAACCCGTCGTTCCGGACCAGGAACGTGACCTTATCCAGCTTTTTCGTCTCTTTCTTCTCGGTAAAGTATTTGTCGAAGGAATAGACGCCAAGTACAGCACCTTCAACAAGAGCTTCAGCGGTCTGCGCTGCTCCATTCTCAAGATCGGGGAAGATGACGGCGAGGCTCTGGCATTTCAAAGCACCTGCTTTCTGGGCGGCGGCGGCACCGGCACGGCGGATCTGTTCGGCCGATAGATTTCTCCGTTCACCAAGACCGACCACGATAAGGCGGGGGGACTTCTTCGAGCCCGTGTAGATAACAAGGGTCGATTCCTTTGTCGCCGAGAAATCATTGCTATCGAGTGATGGGGCGGCTGCGGGCCAGATTTCACGGATCATGCTCACGCCGCTGGCGAAGTCGTTCTGATCCTGAAGAAGGAAGACAACAGTAGCGTCGGCCGAATATCCCTCGGCTTTGAAACGCTGCACTGACAATTTCATTAGCAGTCCTTAAGTGATAGAGTTCTGAAGTGCATACGGAAAGCGGTGCGCAGAGCCGCTATGAGCACCACTTATTCCCATTCAATAGTTGCAGGTGGCTTCGAGCTGATATCGTACACCACCCTATTGATGCCGCGGACCTCATTGATGATCCTGTTCGATACCTTGGCGAGCAGATCATAGGGCACCCGTGCCCAGTCGGCGGTCATCCCATCGGTGCTGGTGACGGCTCGGACGGCACAGACATTCTCGTAGGTCCGCTCGTCTCCCATCACGCCAACCGATGAGATCGGCAGAAGGACGGTGAATGCCTGCCAGATCTGATCGTACTGATTGGTGGCGTGAAGCTCATCGATGAATATCTGATCGGCCTGACGGAGGATATCGCAGCGCTGCCCCGTTACCTCGCCGAGAACACGGACGGCAAGTCCGGGACCGGGGAACGGATGGCGATCGATGAACTCCTTGGGAAGGCCAAGCTCGCGTCCGACGGCGCGTACTTCATCCTTGAAAAGCTCGCGGAACGGCTCGATCAGCTTCATATTCATGCGCTCGGGAAGCCCTCCCACATTATGATGGGATTTAATCGTTACCGAGGGGCCCTTGAACGAGACCGATTCGATGACGTCGGGGTAGAGCGTTCCCTGGGCGAGCCACTGCGCATCGGAAAACTTCTTTGCCTCCTCCTCAAATACCTCGATGAACGTAGCACCGATCACCTTGCGCTTCTTCTCCGGGTCGGTAACGCCGGCGAGGCGGCTCAGAAAGAGCTCGCTCGCATCGATGAAATCGAGTGGAATATGGAATTTCTCGCGGAACAGCTCCACTACCTGCTTCGATTCATCCAGGCGCATAAGCCCATTATCGATATGGATGCAGAGCACCTGATCGCCGAGTGCCTCATGAAGCAGAACCGCCAGCACACTGGAATCGACCCCGCCCGAGAGGGCGCAGATCACCCGCCCGTCCCCAACCTTGGCGCGGATATCCTGCTTTGCGCTTTCGATGAATGCCTGCGCATTCCATCCTCCCTGGGCATGGCAGATCTTGAACACGAAATTCCGCAGCACCGTGATGCCGTGGGTCGAATGATGGACTTCCGGGTGGAACTGAACGCCGTAGATCTGACGGCTGAGGTCGGCGACGGCACAGATCGGCGCATTGGTGCTTCTGGCAATCACCTGGAAACCTTCCGGGGTCTTCGTCAGCGAATCGCCATGGCTCATCCATACGGTGCTCTCCTGAGGAAATCCCTCGAAGAGTCCCTCGGAGGATGTCTCCATAATAAGATGGGCGGGACCGAATTCCCGTTTCGCGGAGGGATCAACGCTGCCGCCGAGCTGGTATGCTATCAGCTGCAGGCCATAGCAGATACCAAGCACCGGAACATTCATATCGAAGATTGCCGGATCGCTATGCGGAGCTCCCTCGGCATAGACCGATGCGGGGCCGCCGGAGAGGATGATGCCGATTGGGTTGATGGCCCGGATCTCATCGATCGGGATATTGAAGGGATGGATCTCGGCATAAACACCACACTCGCGAACTTTACGCGCAATGATCTGTGTGTATTGCGAGCCGAAATCGAGGATGAGGATACGTTCGGAGTGAGTCACTGCTGATTATATGCTGAGGTTAAGCCGGGAGCTACGATGCGTGCCGGCGGAAGTTGCTGCGAATGGAAACGGCAAAGATAATAATTTGATCGCACCTGAAATGCCGCACTCTGTTACCGGTAGTGTCTCAGTTTACCAGAATGTTGGGCCGGAGTTGAACTCCGGCCCAGCGTATCACCCCTCGACAATCAAACTGAGATACTAACCTGTTACCGCGATCTCCGATATCATGGACGAAAGCGAAAAGCCCCCTCATGAATTTCATGAGGGGGCTTTGAGTTGATGCTCTGTGGCGGATCTTAGTAGTTGCCGCCGCGACCACCACGGTCGCCGCCACGCCCACCACGATCACCACCGCGGCCGCCACGATCATAACCACCGCGATCGCCACGGTCGCCGCGGTCCTGGCGCGGACCGCGATCTTCGCGCACTTCCATTCCTTCCGGAACCGGGAGGAGAGCCTTGCGGCTGAGGCGGAACTTCCCATCATCCTGCACTTCGAGGAGCTTCACCTCGACGCGCTCGCCAACCGAGAGGACATCCTCGACGTTCTCGACGCGATGATGCTCAAGCTGGGAGATATGGAGCAGCCCGCTCTTTTTCGGCAGGAACTCGACGATCGCGCCGAGGCCCTCGCGGATCTGAACGACACGTCCCGAGTAGGTTTTTCCCACTTCCGGCTGCTCGGTAATCCGGCTGATAAGCGCCACAGCCTTCTGTGCCGACTCTCCCGAGGTGGCCGCGATCACGATCGTGCCATCTTCCTCGATGTTGATCTCCGCGCCCGACTCCGCGACAATGCTGCGGATCGTCTCGCCGCCGCTTCCGATCACCGCGCCGATCATCTCGACCGGGATCTGAATGGTGGTGAGGCGTGGAGCATATGGCGAGAGCTCACCAGCAGGCTGCTGGATCGCCTCGGACATCTTGTCGAGAATATGGAAGCGTCCGTCACGTGCCTGCAGAAGCGCCTGACGCATGATATCGAGCGAAATCCCCTGGATCTTGATGTCCATCTGGCATGCGGTGATACCATCACGGGTGCCCACCACCTTGAAGTCCATGTCCCCCAGGTGATCCTCGTCACCAAGGATATCGGAGAGAATCGCCACGCGATCTCCCTCTCCCTTGATCAGACCCATCGCGATGCCGGCAACAGGCTTGCGGATCGGCACGGCGCCCTGCATCAGCGCGAGTGTTCCCGCGCAGACAGTCGCCATCGACGATGAGCCGTTGGACTCGAGGATATCCGAGACGATACGGATCGTATAGGGGAACTCGGCCTCCGGTGGAAGCACTTCCTTCAGGCCGCGCTCGGCGAGATTGCCATGGCCGATCTCACGGCGCGACGTGCTGCCGAACCGTCCGGTCTCTCCGGTGGAGAAGCTCGGGAAGTTGTAATGCAGCATGAAACGCTTGTCGTGCTTTGGCAGAAGTCCATCGATCAGCTGGCGATCGAGCTTGGTGCCGAGGGTCATCGAGGTAAGCGACTGGGTCTCACCACGGGTGAAGAGCGCCGAGCCGTGGGTCCGTGGCAGCACATCGATCTCGCAGGTGATCGGGCGGATCTCGGTGGTGGTGCGGCCATCGAGCCGCTTTCCCTCGCTGAGAATCAGTTCGCGCATGGCGTCCGATTCCAGGTCGTGCAGCACCGAGCCGACGATCTTGTCCAGCTCCAGCTCCGGATGCTCGCCGGCGGGGAATTTCTCCGCCACCAGGGAAGCAATCTCGTCGCGCAGAAGCTTATAGCGCTCCTTGCGTCCTTCCTTCGATGTTGCCTCGCGCGCATGCAGGGCAAGACGCTCGGAGGAGTGCTCGCGGATAAAATCGTTGACGCTGCTGAACTCTTTCTTTGCGGGCATCGGCAGCACCGGAACCTGGCACTGGGCCAGTAGCTGGCGCTGAAGATCGTTCAGGATCTTGATATGCTTATGGCCGAACTCGAGCGCCTCGACGAAGAGATCCTCGCTGATCTCCTTGGACTCTCCCTCGACCATCACGATCGACGAGTCGGTGCCGGAGACGGTGATCTCGAGGATCGAGTTCTTGAGCTGTTCGTAGGTCGGGTTGATCACGAATTCGCCGTCGATATGACCGACGCGCACATTCGAGATGGGGCCGCTGAACGGCATTCCCGAGAGCATCAGGGCACACGATGCGCCAACCGCGCCCAGAACGTCGGGATCATTCTCCTGATCGAACGAATAGACGGTGCAGATCACCTGCGTTTCGTAGGTCCACCCCTTGGTGAACATCGGGCGGATCGGACGGTCGATCAGTCGCGCCGAGAGAATTTCTTTTTCGCTGGGGCGGGCCTCACGCTTGAAGAAGCCGCCAGGAATTTTTCCGACGGCAGCATACTTCTCGCGATACTCCACCTGAAGCGGAAGGAAGTCGATCCCCTCGCGCGGCGTAGCCGAGGCCACTGCCACCGCAAGGAGCATGGTGTCGCCGTAACGAACCATCACCGATCCGTTCGCGAGCTTTGCCAGACGGCCGGTCTCGAGCGAGAAAGTCTTGCCGCCAAATTCAATCTGAACTGTTTTCATTGTTCCCTTTGTCATTACCGGCCACGGGGCCAACTCCCCGAAGCCACAATCGTTGTACGATGATTACAGGGAGGCACCGGCATTGTCCCGCGCGGGATCATCCCGAAAGGCCGCAGTGCTTCTCCCCCAAGTGAGCTTTATAGCGAAGCGCCGTGACTGCGGGAAGCAATCACGGCGCTTATGATTACCGACGAATACCGAGCTCCACGATGACCGCGCGATAGCGGCTGATATCCTTCTTCATCAGATAGTCGAGCAGCGAGCGGCGCTTGCCGACCATCTGCATAAGGCCACGAAGCGAGTGCTTATCCTTCTTGTTCACCTCGAGGTGAGGGGTCAGCACATTGATATGTGCCGTGAGAATCGCAATCTGTACTTCCGGCTTGCCGGTGTCATTCGCATGATCGCCGAATTTCTGCACAAGTTCAGCCTTGCGCTCTTTGGTCAATGCCATGGGGTTGCTCCATGTTGAGATGAATTTCGTGACGCCTGATTAGGTGGGCCACATGTCACGAATTGTGGCCGGTTGGCCGATTCTTCCGCGGCCTGAGGACGAGAAATCAGAGCTTCCCTGCCCTGCCCCCACTCGTCTGAATAAGCGGGAGACATTTTGAATTCTTTCTATATGGACCTATAGCCGGGAATCAAGCCCGGTGGCTCAGTCTGCCCGGCAGATCGCCCGATCCTTCTCGAGCTGGCTCAGAAACTCCTCGGCGGAGGAGAACTTTTGCTCCGAACGTACAAACTTACGGAATTCGAGCAAGACGGTATGATCATAAATATCTCGATCGAAGTCGAAGATATTTGCCTCGATCGTACGCTGCGATCCATCGGTGAATGTGGGGCGATGGCCGATATTCGCCATCCCGCGATACTCCTCTCCATCAACGGCCAGGGTGATGCAGTAGACCCCATTGGCCGGCACCAGCTTCGCTTCATGAAGGGGGCGAATATTCGCCGTCGGGATGCCGAGCGTACGACCCCGTCCATCGCCGCGCACCACCGTTCCGATGATCGTGTAGTTCCGTCCCAGATAATGCGTTGCCTTGTCGATATCGCCGCCGATGATCGCCCGACGAATTTTCGTCGAGCTTATCGCCTCGCCATCAATGATCAGGGGTCCTATCTCGGTGACGTCGAAGTTATGCTCGGCGCCATACCCTCTCAACGATGCGGCATTGCCCTCGCGATTTCTTCCGAACGCATGATCATGGCCGAAGATGATGTGGCCTATGCCGACATGCTCGATCAGCAGGTCGCAGAATTCCTTCCATGGAAGCGCCGCGAACTCGGCGGTAAAGGGGAGCACAAGGACACCCTCCACTCCGAGCCTTCCGAACTCCGCGATCCGCTCCTCGATGGTCGTCAAAAGGGGGACAGCTTCGCCTGTTCTGCGGAGTACTTCCTGCGGGTGGGGATCGAACGTAATCACTAGGCTTCGCCCGGCCAGCTCATCGGCCTTGGCGATCACCGCGTCGACGATCATACGATGTCCGCGATGCATTCCGTCGAACGTGCCGATCGTGATAACCGTATTATCGACGCGGGGAATCTCGGTAAGGGAATGATAGACAGTCATGGGCGCTGGGTACCTCCTCTGGGGACCATGCTCTGGATCTCATCGAGCGTAAGCGCCTGCTGGACGCTGAAATCACCGCTTCGGGTTCGCCGCAGCTCGGTAAGATATGCTCCCGAGCCCAGCCTGATTCCAAGATCCCGGGCAAGCGCGCGGATATATGTTCCTTTCGAGCAGACGATACGAAAGCCGACGTCGGGGATGGCTATATCGGTAATGGCGAACTCGCGAACGGTGATCGGTTTTGCCGGGATATCGACCGTCTCTCCGCGACGGGCAAGTTTATAGAGCCGCTCCCCCGCGACTTTGCGTGCCGAGAACATCGGCGCTACCTGCATCGATTCTCCCAGAAATCCGGCGGCAGCCTGACGGATCGCCATCTCGGTGATATGCTCCACCGGAAACTGTGCGTTCTCCTCGCTGTCGGCATCATCGGTGGGGGTTGTGGCGCCGAGCCGGATCGTGCCTGTATACTCCTTCTCTCCCGCCTGGATGCTCTCGACCAGCTTCGTGGCTCTGCCCAGGCAGAGGATCAGCAGTCCTGTCGCCATAGGATCGAGCGTGCCGGTATGCCCCACCTTCTTGATCCGGAGCATCCCCCGCGTCTTTGCCACCACATCGAACGACGTCCATTCCTTCGGCTTATCGATCAGCACGATCCCGCCGCTCTCACCGATATCGGGGAGCTGCATCTGCCGGAGGGCATCACGTCCGATCATAACCGGTTCAGTCGGCGTCACCATCTCGATCCTGGGGGGTAGTTGTGCCATCCTCATCGCTATCATGATGGCTCCGGAGACCGCGCGCTTCATCGTCCCGGCGGACTGCCTGCAGAAGCTGGTCGATCCTCTCGGCCGCATCGAGGGTATCATCACGGTAGAAGCGCAGCTCCGGCATGAATTTCATGCTCACAAGGCCGGCCAGATTCTTCCGAATCTCGGGCGCATGTGTGTTCAAACGCTTCACCTGCAGATCGGGATCGGTGGTAGCCCGATAGATGCTGACATAGATTTTGGCGATACGGATGTCGGGCGTCATCTTCACGGAGACCACGGTCACCATCCCATCGAGATACTCCGGAAGGCTGCGCTGGAACATTCCGCTCAGCGCCTCGCGAAGCATCGCTCCCACTCGTTCAGTACGTACGGACACGGTGCTCAGTAATTAATGAATCTTGATTTCCAGAGTCGGAATACCGACGGTCATACGAGAAACGCACAGACCAGATGCCAATCGGACATCTGGTCTGCTCTTACGAGACGCGGTCGCGCGTCTCCACCTCGTGCATCAATGTCCGGCGACGGCCGGCTCCAGCTTGCGCTTCACCTCGATCATCTTGTACGCCTCGATGATGTCGCCGATCTTGATATCGCTCATGTTGTCGAGCGTGACGCCGCACTCGAAGCCCTGTTCGACCTCGCGTACATCGTCCTTGATACGGCGCAGCGAGGAGATGCCTCCACTGTAGATCTCGAGACCATCGCGAAGCAGACGCACCTTATCGTTACGGGTGATCTTGCCATCCTGCACATAGCAGCCGGCGATGATGCCGATCCTCGATACCTTGAAGATATCGCGGACCTCGACGGTGCCGGTGATGACTTCCTTCTGCTCCGGCTTGAGCATTCCCTCAAGCGCCAGACGGATCTCGTTGACAGCGTCGTAGATGATCTGGTAGGTGCGGATATCCACTCCCTCACGCTCGGCAAGCTTGCGCGCCTTCAGATTCGGGCGCACATGGAAGCCGATGATGATCGCGTTCGACGCGGTTGCCAGCAGAACATCGGACTCGGAGATTTCGCCAACCGATTTGAGGATGACGGAGACCTGTACCTCGGGAGTCGACAGACGGAGAAGCGAGTCGGCCAGAGCCTCCACCGAGCCATCCACGTCGCCCTTAATGATAAGCGGAAGATGCTGGATACCACCGCGGGCGATCTGCTCCGAGATCTCGTCGAGCGTGATATGACGCACCTGCTTGAAGTCCTGCTCGCGACGAAGCTGCTGACGCTTCACGGCGATATCGCGGACATCGCGCTCGTTTTCGAGCACCACCATCACATCACCGGCCGTCGGTGTGCCGTTGAAGCCAAGCACCTGCGCCGGCTCCGATGGTCCCACCTTGGTCAGACGGTTCCCACGCTCATCGAGAAGCGCGCGAACGCGCCCGGCGAACTGTCCCGCCACGAAGTTGTCGCCAACCCTGAGCGTTCCCTTCTGCACCATCACCGTTGCGATGATACCCTTGCCACGGTCGATCTCCGCCTCGATAACCACACCACGGGCATGACGCTCGGGGTTCGCCTTGAGGTCGAGGATCTCCGCTTCGAGAAGGATCGTTTCGAGCAGCTTATCGATGCCCAGACCCTTCTTCGCCGAGATCTCGACGGCCTGATACTTTCCGCCCCATTCCTCGACCAGCACGCCGCGATCGGCGAGCTGCTGCTTGATACGCTCGGGATTGGCTTCGGGCTTATCGACCTTATTGATGGCGATAACCATCGGCACGTTCGCCGCCTGTGCATGCGAGATGGCCTCGAGTGTCTGGGGCATCACCGCGTCGTCGGCGGCAACGATCAGCACCACGATATCGGTCACCTGGGCGCCACGGGCACGCATGGCTGTAAAGGCCTCGTGACCCGGCGTATCCAGGAAGGTGATCTTCTTTCCGTTCGGCAGCTGCACCGAATATGCACCGATATGCTGCGTGATGCCGCCGGCCTCGCCAGCCACCACGTTCGCGCTTCGCACATAGTCAAGAAGCGATGTCTTGCCGTGATCGACGTGACCCATGATTGTGACGATCGGCGCACGTGCCAGAAGCGTCTCCGGCTCATCCTCGGCATCGATGAGGATATCCTCCTCGTACTCCTGCTGGAACTCGATCGTATAGCCGAACTCGTCGGCCACAAGCTGGATCGTATCCTTGTCGAGGCGCTGATTGATCGACACCATGAGCCCAAGGCCGATACACTTGCCGATGACCTGGCTTACGTCGACGTTCATCAGGTTCGCCAGCTCCGCGACGGTCAGGAACTCGGTAACGCTCAGGATGTTGGCCTGTGCATCCTGCTCCTCACGGCGGCGCTGCTCACGCACATCGCGCATATCCCGCTTCTGGCGGCTCCGCTTCTGGCGCGACGAGCCACCCGAGTCGTCCATCTTCGAGAGTGTCTGGCGGATAGCCTTGGAGACATCTTCCTGGCTGACGTTGCTCTTGGCACCACGGCTGCGCAGCTTCTTCTTGGCGAGCTCGGCCGCCGACAGAGGCTTTGGCGGTCCTCCTGCGGGAGCAGCTCCGGCGGGACGGGGAGCCGGGGTTGCAGGCGTCGTCGAGGTCGTTGCGGGTCTGTTGCGTCCCTCGGTGGTGATATCCACCGATTTGACTCCCTCACGAATCCTCTTCCGCTTGCCACGCTCCTTCTTATCCTTCCCCTTATCGGCTGCGCGGCCGACATCGATCTTGCCCAGAACCGTCAGGCCCTGAAGCTTCGGCGGCTGCGTGACATACTTGATCCCCTGCTCATCGGCTGCCGCGCCTTCGGCGGCGACCGGTGGCTCGACGATCTCCGGTGGGGCCGGTTCCGGCTCAACCACAGGCTCGGGCTGGGGCTCCGGCTCGACCACGGGCTCCGGCTCGCGTCCCTGCTGGGCGATAGCGCGCAGTTGCTCGCGGCGTGCGCGGCGCGCCTCTTCCATCTGTTCGGTACGCTCCTGCGGGCTGAGAATTTTTTCTTCCGCCTGTTCGGGCTCCGGCTGCTGCATTGCAGGCTGCTGTGGCTCCGTACGCACGGGTTCCGGGACCACAGGCGCCACCTCGACAGGGGCCGTCATCACCGGAGGCTCCACAACGGGCTCGGCGGGAGCGGTTGCCACGGGCTGGCTCACGGCCGGCTCCGGCTGTGGCTGTTCAACAGTCGGAGCAATCTCCACCGGAGCCTCGACAGCTGGCTCGGGCTGTTGTGCTTCAACAACTTCATGAACGGGCTCGGGCTCAGCGCCTGGAGCGTCCGATGCTGCTTCTACATCGGTCGGCTGGTCGTTGGGCTTCTTTACCTTGCGATCATCGGACTGCTGCGAGGCTTCTTCCTTCGTCTTGACGCGCTTCTCGTGATATGCCCCCACCTTCATCCGCTGCTTCTCGATCTGGCGGTGCTCTTTCTCGAATTTATCCATCACAAGGTCGTACATCTCCTGGGTAAGCGCTGTCGTTGGCTTATCAGGGATTTCGATGCCCTTGCCCTTCAGGAATTCTACGATCGTCTCCTTGCCAATATTCAGCTCGGCAGCGACCTTGAATAGTCTGTAGGTCGATCCTTTCGCGGTTGTTGTCGCGGCCATTCAAACTCCAGTAAAAAAGTACTCTACACGATCCTCTTGTTCACAGCGCCACGTGACCGGCGAAGCTCGCGGCCACAACATAATTCATCAACGAGGAGATGCAGTACGAGATAACGGCGAAGGGTGAGGAACCACGTACCCACGGGGGCGCGTTGTAATACCTACGACGTTACAGGCATAAAAATCGTGGAACGGAACCATCCGCCCGCTCGACTTCGATGCCTGCGGTCCCAAAGCTTGGGGAGAGCGATCTACGTCAGTGCATCTGAACTCCATCTGTTGTATGACAATACATCCGCGGGCCGTTGCCCGCGGTGTTATCCCTGGTCGCCACGGGAAGCGGACTCTACTACGGCGCTCTCTGCTGGTGCCACCTTCGGGGCCGGGCGCGTCACGCCCGACCGGGCATCCTGATACATGCTGCGGAGCTCATCCTCATCGAACTCGGAGGAGATAAGCTGGCGAAGCTCCTCGAGCTTCTCGGCGGTCATCCCTTCGATCTCGAGCAGAGCCTTTTCGTCCATCACCAGGAACTCCTTCGCCGTGCTGATGCCCATCGTGCTCATCCGTCCGAAGAGATCTTCGCCGATCTCATCACGGAACTCGCTCAGCTCGATATCCTCGCCCCCTTCCTTCACCAGATCGATCGTATAACCGGTCAGTTTCATGGCGAGACGGACATTCTGTCCGTTTTTGCCGATAGCAAGGGAGACCTGATCATCGCTGACCAGCACCGTTGCGGTCTTGGTCTCATCATCGATCATGATCTCCCGGATCTTGGCCGGCGACAGAGCGCTGCCAACATATTTCTTGGGCTCGGCCGACCAATAGACCACGTCGATATGCTCGTTCGAGAGCTCGCGGACGATCGAATGGACACGGACCCCCTTCATGCCGATGCAGGCGCCGGCAGGGTCGACGCGTTCGTCGTGCGACCAGACGGCCACCTTGGCGCGCTCGCCCGGTTCGCGGGCGATCCCCTTGATCTCGATGATGCCATCATAGATCTCGGGAATCTCGATCTCGAACAGGCGCTGAAGGAACGTTGCATCGCTTCGGGAGATGATGATCTCCGGCTGCGAGGCGGTTCCCTCCTCCGGGCGTACCTCCTTCAGCAGGGCCTTGATCGTCTCCCCCTTCTTATAGCGCTCACGCCAGATCTGCTCGCCGCGGGGCATCCGCATCTCTACTTTATTATGCATGACGTAGACGTCGTTGCGGCGCACCTGATAGACCTCGCCGACGATGATCTCACCCACTTTCTGGGAGTACTCGGCGATGATATTATCCTTCTCCACCTCGCGCACGCGCTGGCTGAGGGTCTGTGCCGCCATCGATACCATGCGGCGACCGAAGTTCTCCGAGAGATTCTCGAGGTTCAGCTCGGTCAGGGCCTCATCGCCAAGCTCATACGACTCGACGCCTTCATTGGCCTCCTCGAACGAGACCTGGGTGTTCGGATCCTCGACCAGCTCGACGACTTCCCGGAGCAGATAGATCTCGATATCACCCTTATCCATATTGACAATGATGTCGAAGTTCGCATCCTGTCCATACTTCTTCCGCACCATCTGGGAGAATGTATCCTCAATGATGCCCTGAAGGAGGTCGCGGTCAATATTCTTCTGGCGCGCCATCTCAGCAAATGCATCGATGATCATCTGTTTGTTGGCGCTCGACTTTACGGATTTGCGCTTCGCCATAACTGCTTATAGAAAATGTAGGACGTTGAAAGCAATTCTCAACTGCTATCGATTTGACTGGTAGAGACGAGGCAGTCGTCGCAAAAGTGGGAGTCAGAATTGCGGTTCGATAACTGCCCGCACGACACGGTCGAAGGGAATGCTGAGCGGCTCCTCGCCCCCCTTGGGCCCTTTCGGGCGTTTTGCCTTCGGCGTCACCGAAAGTGCAGTATCGGAGACATCGTTCAGCTGGAAGAGGTCGGTCATGCGTGTTCCCGACTCATCCTCGAAGGTAAGCTTGAGCAGCCTGCCGACATTCTTCCTGTACTGCCAGTGATGCTCCAGCGGGCGATCAAGCCCCGCTGATGTCACCTCGAGCTTATAGCGCCCGGGGATCGCCTCCTCGGCCTCATCGAACAGAGCGCTGGTCCAGCGGCTCAGCTCGGTCAGATCATCCAGCTTCACTCCGCTTTCGGAGTCAACGATTATCTCGATAACGGACGTGCCGCGTTCGCCTCGGCGTTTCAGCTCAAGGAGAACGAGGCCCCGATGCTCCACCTCTTCGCGGAGGCGTTGCTCGATATGTTCAGGAAGAAAACTCATTGTTACGTTCGGAACGGGGCAGATCCCTGCATTTTTGCGCACCCCGTCCGTTGGGGACAGCGTCGTGTGCTTCTCAGCAACCTCGGTGCACGCTGTCCGTTCTGCGTTCCAAAAAAAAGTGGGCACGCGTCTCCGCCTAGCCCACTGAAAGCAGTAGAACAAAAATACAGAGGGGATGCGGGGGATGCAATTGAAAAGTCACCGCGCGAATTGTGATGGATTGTCGGCTGGCACTGCGTCCTCACGATACCAAGACTGCATCCTGCGGAATGATATTCCGCATATTCCCCTCCGCCTCCCTCTCGGGCACATTCCTTGCGGGTGAGTTTGCGACGCTGAATGGTACTTCGAGTCTGGTCCAATATATCTAAACTTCGATACTACTAATCACCCATCATATTGTAAGAGGCTACGATCATGCATCGATTATGTACGCTGGTACTCGCGGCGTTGATGCTTCTGGCGACGGAAGCGTTTGCGCAGCAACGAAGGATCGCCACCTATCCCTATGCGCAGAGCTTTGGCTTTGTGACGCCGGGGACCACCGCATTCCCAACCGGAAATGTGGATGGCGGAGAGTTCACCCTCGACGCTCTGACCACCGGCTGGACAGCCAGCCCGGCGAGCCCCGGCCTGAACGACAACAATGGGATCGGCGGGGGAATTCGCATTCAGACGGCCGATAACAGCACATCGCAGGGATTCATCTTCTATGGTGATTTCGCCGGCCGCTGCGCCGATAGCCTTGCGATCGATTGGACAAAGGTTGCCAATCCCCCCGATGGTAGCCGGATGAATCAGCTCCGCATCGCTACCAACAACGGCAGCGGCTCGGTGTTCACCGATATCCCCACCGCAAACGTTGCTGGCGGTGCCTGGCCGACCTTTACCAATGCGAGCACCGCACAGTCGGGCACGCTGCGGGTGAAGCTGCCGGCCCTGCTCAATGGCTCGACCGATGTCCGCATCCGGATCTATTCGGTCAGCACCAGCGGAACCGGTAATTATCCCGGCGTCCTTGTCGATAATCTGACCGTGACGGCGCTTGGCGCCCCGTCGGCCGGTGGAATCGATTCCATCGGCAATCTGGGGGGCGCCAGCCAGACCCTCTTCCTAAATCCCAGCGCCGAGTCCGATTCGATTCTGGTTCTGCGCAGCGTGATCGGCAGCCCGACCTTCGTTCCCGTCGATAATATGACCTATCCCGTCGGGACGCCGGTAAACGCAAACGATCTGGTTGTCTATTCCGGGCCGGCCAATGTAACGCGCATTCCATTCGGTGGACTTCAGCAGGGGGTGACCTATTATTATGCGGTCTACGGCAAGCGGAGCTGCAATCGGCGCTACTCGGCTTCGCCGCTGATGGCGAGCGGCACCACGCTGGCCGCCTGCAGCGGCACCGCCGCCAATATCACGGGGGTAACACTGAGGTCGCGCGGCCAGGATTCGGTGCGATTGAACTTTACTTCCGGCAACCGGACCGATTCGGTGCTGGTAATACGCCGGCTTCGTAATGCTCCAACGGCCATTCCCGCCACCGGCGTTCGGTATACGGTCGGCCAGGGGCTGAATGCCAACGACACGGTGGCATATTTCGGCCCCGTCGCCTTCCCGATGACGATCAGAAATCTGCAGGCCGATTCGACCTACGTCTTTGCTCTGTATGGTGTACAGAGCTGCAATCTTGCCTATTCGGCCGTAGCGCCCACGGTCACCGCGCGGACGTACTGCACCGGAACCGTGGCGAACGTCCCTGGCTTCTCCGTCCGGTATACCACGTCGAACAGCGCATCGCTGGCGATTGGCAGCACGGCCGGCGCAACGCAGTATGTGATCTTCTCCGCCGGTCCCGATATCATGGTTCCGTCGCCGGCGAACGGCACCGCCTACACCGTGGGGGATGTGGTTGGCGATGATACAGTCAGGTATATCGGCACCAGCACGCAGCCACTGATCAGCGGGCTGGCGTCGTCGACCACGTATCGTTTCTGGGGATATGGCTATCGCGAGTGCAACCTCTCGTACTCGATTCTCGGCGGTGCCGCCGACGCCACAACGCTGGCTCCCTGCAGCGTGGGAACCCCGAGCGCCGTGGACTCGATCTTCGCAAGCCGGAATGTTCGCGACACCCTGACGATCGGATGGCGGCGGGTGGCCGGAGCCAGCGAGTATCTGATGGTGGCACGTATCGATTCCACGCCGAATATGGGCCCATCCAATGGCTCGTTCTATATGCGGAACGATGTTCTTGGCGGTGGCTTTGTGCTCGGCCGTACAACCGACTCGACATTGAGGCTGACCGGCCTCCCCGCCAACACGGCATACTTCATCCGGGTCTATCCGATCCGGAACTGCGATCTGACCTATGGATCGGCTCCGCTGGTCTTCCCCGTCGCGACGCGCGGCACGGCAACGCTGCAGCGCTTTGCTATCAGGGCTGGCTCGGTCGATACCATCAGGTTCGCCGGAACGATCATCGAGTTCATCGAACCGGTGACCGCCGATGGCAGCCTTCTGATCGCCCGGAACAGCGGGCCGCTCAGCTATACGGGGCTTCCTCTGTTCAGAGCGAATCGCCCGCCGATCAACAACCTGTCTGTGGACAGGTGGTGGAGCTTCAGCACGGTGGGACTTGGCGATTTCCTCTACAACGCAAAGTTCGATATCACCGGCGTGCCCGGCATCCAGGACACATCCGATCTGGCTATGGTCTACAGGAAGCAGATGAATCTGCCGTGGGAGGATTTCGCCCGTGATGGATATCAGGTCGACTCCACCGGACGGTATATCGGGGTCGCTCGGCGTTCGCTCTTCCCGAGCGAGTATGCGATCGGGGCCAACGTCGGGTTGAACACACTGCCGGTGAAGCTTCTGTCGTTCGACGGCTTCTCGCGTAATGGTCGTAATACTCTGCGCTGGCGTACTGCTTCCGAGAAGGAAAATGCCGGCTTCCGTCTCTATCGCTCGAGAATCGATGCGGGGGGAGAGGATGGCTTTACGTTCGTTGCCGACTATACGACGTCGGGCCAGATGCGTGGCGCCGGTACCAGCAATCTGTCGCATAGTTATAGCTTCGTTGATGCCTCCGACCTGCTTAGTGCTGGGGGACGGTATCTGTACAAGCTCGAGGAGGTTTCACTTGATGGAGCCAGCAATGAGATCGGACGTCTGGCCCTGGCGCTGACGCCGGAGACAGCGGCCGGAATGGCGAGCTTCCAGATCGCCCCGAATCCGGTCGTGGGCTCCTCCATGAACATCGCCTATAGCGTGGCGGAGGATGGACCTGTCGCTATCACCCTCGTCAACATGGTCGGCGAGAGTGTGATGACGCTGGTCAACGAGTCGCAGGTTCAGGCCGGGGTGCATACCCTGACGGTCGATCTTGGCGGCATGGCGGCCGGTACTTACTTCTGTCAGGTGCGTGCCGGTGGCACCGTCGTCAGCTATCCGGTGACGATCGTGCGCTAGGAGCGTTCCATCGATCCGCGATGTCGAGGCGCCCATATGGTTATCCATATGGGCGCTTTTTTGTTTGCCCTATCCTTTCGGAATGTCCGGGACCGCCGGTTCTTCTTGGTTGATGCCGGGGAGCGATTTAGATTAGATGCTCTATGAGTGATGGCAAGCAGTCGACCTCTGACGCGCCGGTGGTACGGCTGCGGAATGTGACCAAGGCATATCAGCTTGAGGGGAAGCCTCTTCAGGTGCTGCGGGGAATCACACTTGATGTGGCGCCCGGCAAGATCGTAGCCATCACCGGGAGCTCGGGAGCGGGAAAAAGCACGCTTCTTCATATCATCGGTGCTCTCGATAAGGCGAGCTCCGGCGATGTGGAGGTGGCGGGAAGAAACCTTACAACGATGAAATCGGCCGAGCTTGCCGATTTCCGCAATACCAACATAGGATTCGTCTTCCAGTTTCACCATCTCCTTCCGGAGTTCACCGCGGCCGAGAATGTTGCCATGCCGCTGCTGATTCGGGGCGTCGGGATGCGCCAGGCGTTGCGCGAAGCCGATGAATACCTCGATCTGGTGGGTCTTGCGGAGCGTGGAGCACATAAGCCGGCGGAGCTATCCGGTGGTGAGCAGCAGCGCGTGGCGGTGGCCCGTGCTCTTATCCCCAAGCCGCAGCTTGTCTTGGCGGATGAGCCCTCGGGGAACCTTGATTCGGAGAACGGAGAGCGGCTACACACCCTTCTCTGGGAGATCAGCCATCGCGAACGCCGTAGTTTCGTGATCGTCACGCACAATGCCGACCTCGCCTCGCGGGCCGATCATATCCTTTATATGCGTGATGGCATCCTGATCGAACACGATTCCTGACCATTCTCTTTTCATCGCCACATACGCCATCGAGCCGACATGCCATGATAGTGCGGCTCTCGTTTGGTCACAATCTTCTCTTTCCGTCGAAATTTTCGCTTCTTAACAATATATTTATTGTTGTAACTTCCTGTTCATACCGCGCTGCCGATGCTGAATCAGCACCCCCCGGGCGACCTCAAAAGAAATATTATGCTGTCCCCTCCAGCTCAGCGACCTTTTTACTTTTGCTGGGTCTTTACTATTACTCAAAGAATATCATCCTATCTATAGAGGAGACATGTCTATGTCGAGAGTCTGTCGATACTTCTTTCCACTCTTATTGCTCCTGAGCTTCGTGGCGCACGAAGTGCGCGCTCAGGAGTCCAATAAGTACAAAAATTTCCCGGTGCCCTTCGGGCCGACCAACACCGGACGTGACTTCTGGATGGCCT
>Ga0164241_10000423_pt1 | contig 81370 bp, 62 predicted proteins | sample OricomyardsoilBY_FD_108780 | JGI IMG/M metagenome (GOLD analysis project Ga0164241, IMG submission 108780) | Backyard soil microbial communities from Emeryville, California, USA - Original compost - Back yard soil (BY) | ecosystem: Environmental > Terrestrial > Soil > Unclassified | place: USA... | reverse complement strand
TGATGTGCCTCGAGGCGCTGCTCAACCCGGGAGACGAGGTGCTCGTCCCGGCGCCCGACTACCCTCTGTGGACCGCAGCCGTCACACTCACGGGCGGGCGCGCTGTCCATTACCCTTGTCGCGCGAACAACGATTTCGTCCCCGACGTCGAGGAGCTCGAGCGGCTGGTCGGCCCACGCACGCGCGCGATCGTGATGATCAACCCGAACAACCCGACGGGCGCCGTCTACCCCGCGTCGACGGTCGAAGCGCTCGTTCGGCTCGCCGAGAAGAAGCGTCTCATCTTGTTCTCCGACGAGATCTACGATCGCATCCTCTACGACGGAGCGAGCCACCTCTCTGCCGCGACGCTCTGCAAAGACACGCTGTGTGCGACTTTCGGCGGCCTCTCGAAGGTGTATCGCGCCTGCGGGCTCCGCGTCGGCTGGGCGACGTTCAGCGGCCACCGCGCGCACGCCAAGGACTTCCTCGAGGGGCTCGAGGTGCTGGCCTCGCTCCGTCTGTGCGCGAACGTGCCCGGCCAGTGGGCCGTGCAGACCGCGCTCGGTGGACAGCAGAGCATCTACGAGTTGACCTGCGATGGCGGCCGCCTCGGTCGCCAGCGGCGAGCGCTGCTCGCAGGCATCGAACGGTCGCCGTGGATGAGCGTCGCGCGTCCCGATGGCGCGCTCTACGCGTTTCCCGCGATCGACAAGCGCGAGCTACCCGGCTTCACCGATCAGCGCTTCGCGATGCAGCTCCTCGAGTCGGAGCACGTCCTCGTCGTGCCCGGCTCGAGCTTCAACGTCGACTACGACCACCACGTGCGACTGACATTTCTACCGGACGAAGACACCATCACAGAGGTCTTCACCCGCATCGACCGGCTGCTTGGACGCTGGGCCGAGCACGGCGATCCGAGAGGGACCACATAGTCGGCCCGCGCACACTATCTACACTGCCCCCTCTCGCAGCGCGGCGGCGGCGGCGGGTTGCAGGTCGGACACGGGACCGCCCCGATCGCGAAGCACTGCGCGGCCTCGAGCTCCTTCGAGATCGCCTCGAGACCGGCTTGCTTGTCTTGCGACACGTGAGTGCCGCAGACGCCGCTGGTCCCGCAGGACGTATAAACCTCGGCGCAATCCGCCTCGGACTTGCAGCGCCGGTTCGCCTGGAGATACGCCTCGATCTTCTTGCCGAGCGCGTCACAGCGAGCGCGCTCGGCAGGTGTCGCGGTGTGCGGTGTCGGGGGAGGATCAGGCGGTAGAGCTGGCTGCGGAACGGGGGCGGACGCCTCGCCCGGATCCGCCGCCGGTTCGACGGTCGAAGTCGAAGCCGAAGCGACCCCGCCCATGGGCGCCGCCGGCGTCTCGGAGGGAGCCGGCGGCGAGCTCGACGAACAAGCAAAGTAGATCGCGCAGCACGACGCGCTCACGAGCAAGAACGTCGTCCCCGACCACGGTCGCGGACCTGGCTTCACGCCGGAGGCTTCTGCGACAACGCCCCGAGGTAATCGCGCTTGCCGACGTCGACGCCGTTGTGCCGCAAGAGGGCGTACGCGTGCGAGAGGTGGAAGAAGAAGTTCGGGATCGCGTGCTCGACGAAGTAGTCGGCGCCGGTCATCCATTTTCCTTCCCAGCGCGGCTGCGAGACCTTCGCGGTCGCGGCGGTCTCGAAGTCCTTTTCGCTGAAGCCATCCAGGTACTTGATCGTCGCCTTCACGCGGTCGCGCAGCTCTGCGAGCGTCGTCTCGGTATCGGGAAACGACGGCGACTCCTTGCCCGTCAGTCGCGACGCGGCGAGCTTCGCCGTGTCGCACGTCGACTGGACCTGCCGCGAGAACGGGAACTGGTCGGGTGACAACCGGAAGCCGAGGTACGCGTTCGGATCGAACTTCTTGGTCTCGGCATGCGCGGCGGCCTTCTCGAGCCACTTGTCGAGCTGACCGAGCTGCTTCTTCATTTGCTGAAATAGGGCGTAGTACATGGCGCGCATCATACGCCCGGCTTCGCCCTGTCGATTGAGACGAGAATCGCTCGACCCGAGGTGCGGTCGAGCAACGCCCGCCACCGTGTGATGCCCATCCTCCCGGACGCACGTCTCGCGGGCCGCGTCGATCTGCCCCACGACCAAGTGCAGGGCGGCTCGTGGTCGACCAAGTCTGGCGGGAGCCAGAGACGCATGCGCCCCAAGCGCTCGAACGATCACTCCTTGATGTGCGCCGGGTCCATCCAGAAGACCTCCCAATGGTGGCCGTCTAGATCGTAGAAGCTCCCGGCGTACATGAAGCCGTGGTCCTGCTTCGGCTTGGCGCTCTTACCGCCGTTCGCGAGGGCCAGGTCGACCATCTCGTCGACCTCGGCGCGGCTCGAGCAAGAGAGCGCGACGAGCATCTCCGTGTGCTTCGCCGTGTCGCAGATCTCGCGGTCCGTGAAGGTCTTGAAGAACGGCTCGCCGAGCAGCATCACGTGGCCCTCGTCGGACAGGACCATGCACGCGGCGTTGTCGTCGGTGAACTGCGGGTTGAACTCGAAGCCGAGCTTGGAGAAAAACTCCATCGTCGCCTTCAGGTTCTTGACGGACATGTTCACGAACATTTTGCGGGGATTTCGAATCTTCATCGTGGGTCTCCTCTCGAGTTGGGGTTGGGCCGCTTCGGCGCGTGATTTTCAGGGCGCCGCGATCGCGTCGCGGACACGTCGATCGCGTAGGTAGAGTCCGCCCCAAATCATCATCGCGACCCAAATCGGAAATAGCGTGTGCGTGAGCAGCGGGTGGCCAAGGCGCACGTGCGTCGCGATCGCGCCGCCGAGGTAGCCCGTCCAAATGACCGCGCCGAGGACACGCGTCCGCGGGATGACGAGAGCGACCAGCGCAAAGAGCTCGACGATGCCAAGCGGGAGAATCGTGCCGTCTGGGTAACCCAGCTCGGCGGTGCCCTTCACGGCGACATCCGCACGGAGGAGCTTCATCGCCGCGTCCATCCCGAGGAACAGCGTGGGGATGCCGGTGAGGATGTGGCCGGCCCAAAGGCGCAGGCGACTTGGCTTGAAGGTGGGGATCGCGACGTCGAGGTTGGCGGTTAGCGTGGGCATGATCGTTCTCCGGCTCCGAGGGGCCGACGGCCGCTCGGTGGTTTTGTTGGATTTGATGGATGGACCCTGCCCGCCCGACGGAATCATCGGTCGTCGCGCATTTTTTTCGGAGGCCACCCCACGTGCCACCGAGAAGCGGAAACTCAGCCCACGAATTCGATCGGTAGCCCGAACAGCGGGAAGAGCTTCTCGACGTCGAGGTACGACGTCATGGAAGCGACCCGGTCTCCGCGCAGCTCGAGCACGAGGATCGCCCAGGCTTTGTGCCCGGCACCGTCGACGTTCTTTCGCCACTGCGCGAACGCGGGTGCGCCGCTCGCTTCCACGCGCGCGAGCCGGGAGTCCCGGCAACCCGCGCCCGGTCCGTCGAGCCACCTGGCGATCGACTGCGTTCCCTGGAGCCACAGCGTGAACGGTGGCATCGAGAGCTTCGCGTCGTCGTGCAGAAGTGAGGTGAGAGCGCTCACGTCGTAGCGGAGAAACGCCTCGCAGTACTTGTCGACCAACGCGGTCTGGGAATCGGTGAGCGGCTTGCCCATCTCGCCGAGGTCCTTGTCCGAGAGCGTCGCGCGGGCACGTTGGATCGCGCTGTTCACCGACGCGATCGACATGTCCAAGCTGTCGGCAGCCTCGGCTGCGGAGAAGCCGAGCACGTCGGTGAAGAGCAACGCCGCGCGCTGCTTCGGCGGTAGGTGCTGGAGCGCCGCGACGAACGCGAGGCGGATGCTCTGACGAAGCGCGAGCCGCTCGGCCGGGTCGACGTCTGTGGGCACGGCGCGCTCGTCTGCGATCGGCTCGAGCCAATGCGTGCGCGGTTGGGTCGCGAGCGTGTCGTCAGGCGTGCCGACCGGGCCTTCTTCGATCGGACGGACACGGCCCTTCCGATCCGAGATCGCGTCGAGGCAGACGTTCGTGGCGATGCGATAAAGCCACGTCTTCATCGACGAACGACCATCGAACCGGTCGAGGCTCTTCCATGCGCGAATGAGCGCTTCTTGCACGGCGTCGTCGGCATCGACCGACGAGCCCAGCATCCGGTAGCAGTGCCCGGTCAGGGCAACACGATGCAGCTCGAGCTCCTGTACCTGCACGCTCACGCGGGGTGCTTAGCATGGGTCAGGGCGCGCGCGACCACGGGGCTCGGCGCCATTTCCTTCAAGCAACGGCTCAAGGCAACAGCCGAAACGCCGTCCCTTCGGGAGAGTCGAACAGCTCGACGCCGAGCGCGACGAGCTCGTCACGGATGGCGTCGCTTCGCGCCCATTCCTTGTTCGTTCGCGCGGCGGTTCGTTCTGCGACCTTTGCCTGAATCGCCTCTACCGTGAGGCCGCGGAGCTTCAACCGCTGCGTCTGCGAGCGAGCCGTGTATTCGCTCGGCATCGCCACGAGGAGACCGAGTCGCTCGGTCACGTCGACGAGCGCCTTTGCGAGGCGACTCGCGACGTAAGGCGATGTCTTCGAGATGACGATGTCTTTCTTCTTCTTCGCCGCGAGATCGACCAGCTCGTTGCCCATCTTCGCGATCTCGGCGATGACGCCGAGCGCGACGGGCGTGTTGAGATCGTCGTCGAGCGCCGCCTTGAGCTTCGGCACCGCCTCGTTGGCGAGCGTGAGCATCGGCGCGAGCGAGGGCGGCATCACGCTGATCGTCCCGGTCTGAGCGCTCGTCGCGAGGGCGCGGAGGCGCTCGAGGGTGATGTAGAGGTAGTCGATGCGCCGCTCGGCTTCGAGGATGCCGGGGAACACGACGCGGCCGTCGGCCAGCTTGTCGGTGTCGAACTGGATCGGTCCGCGGTAGTGGACCGTCATCAGGAAGTAGCGAAGCGCCTCTGGATCGTTGCGCTCGTAGACCTGCTTCACCGTGACGAAGTTGCCGAGCGACTTCGCCATCTTTTCCTTGTCGATGTTGACGAAGCCGTTGTGGATCCACATGCGCGCGAACGGTCCCTCCGAAGGGAATGCCGCTTCGCTCTGCGCGATCTCGTTCTCGTGGTGCGGGAAGATGAGGTCCATGCCGCCGCAGTGGACGTCGAAGCCGTGACCCAAGTGGCGCGCGCTCATCGCGGAGCACTCGATGTGCCAGCCGGGTCGGCCCTTGCCCCACGGTGAATCCCAACCCCACGCCGTCGGCTCGCAGCCCTTCCACAGCGCGAAATCGAAGGGATCCTTCTTCTGCTCGCCCGTCTCGACGCGCGCGCCCGCCTCTTGCTCGTCGAGGTTGCGCTTCGAGAGCTTGCCGTAGCCGGCGAAAGCGCGGACCGAGTAGTAGACGTCCTTCGCGCCGTTTGGCATGTCGACGACGTATGCGGCGCCGTTTTCGATGAGGCGCTGGATGAGCGCGATGATGTCGTCGATGGTCTCGCTGACCTTCGGCTCGACATCGGGCTGCACGCAGCCGAGCGCGCGCATGTCGTCGCGATAAAGCTCGGTCATGCGAGCCGAGAGCGCGAGCGGCTCCTCGCCTGCCTCTGCCGCGCGCTTCAAGATCTTGTCGTCGACGTCGGTGACGTTGCGGACGTACTTGACCTTCAGGCCCTCGGCGCGAAGATGGCGGACGAGGATGTCGGGAGCCAGCGCGGCGCGCGCGTGGCCGACATGCGCGACGTCGTACACGGTCGGGCCGCAGCAGTAGACGCCGATCTCGCCGCTGGGACGCGGAAGGAGGGGCTGAAGCGCTGCGCTGAGCGTGTCGTAAAGCCGCACATTCATCACGGTCATGGGGCTCCCTGTGTAGACCGATCGCGTGACGACGTCACGCGCGGACAGGCCGAACCGACGCCGCGATCTCGTGAAGCTGACGGGGGAGCTCGACTCGGAGCTCGCCGCGGAAACGGGGTCAACGATGGGCCGACGGTGAGGTCGTGGCGATCACTCGGGGATGGGCTCGGGCAGAAGCGCGGTGCCTTCTGTCCTTGGAAACAGGAGCTGCAGCGGCGTCGCCACCCGCGCGGCCCAATCGCTGCTCGAGTGAGACTGGCCCGGGAACGCGATCAGATGGAGATGAACGCCGGGCTCGTAGCAATGGCCGACCAGCGCGTCTCGCATCGCTACGGTGTGGTGATAGCCGTCGCGAAGACTGAGATCGTCCTCGAGCTCCCTCTTCGCGGCTCCGCTGTCGATGTAGAGCAGCGGGCGAGGAACGGGACAGCCGCCGTCTCGCACCGCGCGGACCATTCCGCGGTCCGCCCACCAGAAAGAGCTCGATAGACAGGCCGCGCGACCAAAGACGTCGGACCGCGACCAAGCCGCGTAAAACGAGAACAATCCACCTAGCGACGCGCCCATCACGCCGCGACCGTTCGACTCGCGAATGGTTCGGTAGCGCGCATCGATCGTCGGAACGAGTTTGTCGACCATCGCCTCGAGGAGCTTCGCGCCGTCACCTCCACCGTGCTCCGCGTCCGGCATCGGCGTGAGCAGACGCGCGCGGTCGTCCCCCGTTCGAATCCCGACGACGATCATCTCGTCGACCGCACCGAGATCCCAGAGCTCGTCGAGCGTCTTGTCGAGGTCCCACGATGGCTCGTCTGCGGTGCTGTCGGAAAAGAGCACGTGCCCGTCCTGCACGTAGAGCACCGGATACCGACGCCGGTCGCACTCGCCGTAGCTGGGCGGCAAGAGCACCTGGTAGTCGAGGACGGCTCCGAGCGCGGCCCACTCGAGCTTCTGCAGCTCGGGCTCGAGCAGGCCGTCTTCACGATCGAAGTACGGGTGAACCTCGATGTGATCGCCCGCGAGCACGGTGTAGTTCCGCGCCTTCGACCAATCGTCTCCGCGAAGTACCTTGAGCTCGGCGATGGCGCCCTCTTCGAGCTCGATCTCGAACGACGCACCATCTGCGTCGACGCGCGACGGGGTCGTGCTCTCTTCCCAAGAGAGAGGCGGCACGTCTCCTCGAAGCGCGAGCGATCCCCTGGCCTTCGGGTATCGGACGTCCACCACCGTCTTCTTCATGCCCGCGTCATAGCCCACGATCGAGCCGCTCGGCGAAGCGAAACTTGGTACGTTGTGCCCCATGCGCCTCGCTTTTGCCCGACCCCGTCACCTCGCCGCGCTCGCACCCATCATCGCCGTCGCGCTCGGCTCCCATGCCGGGTGTGGAGACGACACGACCGACGACGGCACGACCGGGACGGACAAGCACGTCGTCATCCTATTTACATCCGACGAGCACTCGCACTTGCTGGCGTTCAGCCCCGAGCTCGACGACTTCCCGCAGCCGACCGCGGCCAGCGACGGCGCGCTCAAGGGTGGGGTGGCCAGGCGCTCCGTCGTACTCGAGAAGCTGCGCGCCGACGCGACGAGCGCCAAGAAGGACGTGATCCTCGTCAGCGCCGGCGACAACCAGATGGGCTGCCTGCCTCATCTCGCGTTCGAGACCGACTCGCTCGATTACCAATCGATGGCCGCGCTCGACTACACGTCGACGACCTTCGGCAATCACGAGTTCGACTTCGGACCGGGCGCCCTCGCGAAGTCGATCCAGGCGGCGAAGGCCACGGGCAAGATCCCGCCCATCATCGCGTCGAACATCCACTTTTCGGATACGGACGCCGGCGACGACGATCTGGCCGCGCTCTACAGCGCGGACGTGAACGACGACAAGCCGGTGCACCCTTACAAGATCGTGACGACGGAGAGCGGCGTCAAAATCGGCCTCCTCGGGTTCGTGGGCATCAACGCCGCGCACGTCGCCCCGAACAAGGGACCCGTTCGCTTCTCGGTCCCCGACGGCATCGACGACTCCGATCCGCAAGAGAACCTGCACTATCTCTATGACGATCTACAGCCCGTCGTCGACAAGCTCCGGAACGACGAGAAGGTCGACCTCGTCGTCGCGCTGAGCCACTCCGGAGTGCGCGACATGTCCAGCCCAGAGGGGATCTCGGCCGGCGAGGACACGCAGATTTGCGAGAACGTCAGCGGCATCGACTTCATCGTCAGCGGACATGCGCACAACCACGATCCGCAGCCGATGGAGCGTACGAACAAGACCTCGGGCAAGAAGTGCCTCGTCCTCAACGCCGGCTCGTTCGGCGAAGAGGTCGGCTACGTCGAGTTCACCATCCCCTCCGACGCGTCGAAGGGCGTCACCTGGGATACGTCGACGCAGCGCCTCGAGCCCGTCGACGACAAGACGCCTCCGGCTGCCGACTTCTCGCCTTCTCAGACCGAGCTCATCGACAAGGTCGAGGCGAACGCCACGCTCGCGAAGCTCCTCGAGCATGCAGAGGGCGCGCCCGTCGCCGACGGGGCCTCGGGAGATCTCTACTTCCACGTCCTCGCGAACACCGACTATTCGGTGACCGACACGCACGCGCTCAACTGGCTCTCGGCCGACGCCATGCTCGCGCAGTCGGACGCCCTCGGACTTCAGACCGACATCGCCCTCGAGTCGGCTGGCGTCATTCGCTCCGCGCTCGAGAAGGGCAAGACCGGTGACATCTCGGCCGCCGACGCGTTCAACGTCGTCCCGCTCGGGCAAAGCCCCGTCGACGGAACGATTGGCTATCCTTTGATTCATGGCAGCGTCAGCCAATTCGAGCTGCGCGCCGTCGCCGAGTTCGCGCTGGCGCAGGGGCCGACCAACAGCGACTTCGATCTGGGCTTCGCCGGGCTCAAGGTCGAATACGACGCCACGCGCGACCCGGTCGCGAACGTCGGCGACGTCTTGGGGAACGCAAAAGGACAGGTCATGCGCATGTCCCTCGACACCGATCACTCCGACGGCTTCGAGCAATACGACACCGTCATCTACGATCGCGACGCGGCGATCTCCGACAACGGCGCCCTCGTGAGCTTCGTCACCTCGAGCTACATCGGCCAATTCGCAGCCGACGCGGGCGTCACGATCAAGGACGCCACCGGCGCCGCGCTCCCGCTCACAGACGCGATCGTCACCCGAGCCGACACCTCCGAGGTCAAGCAACTCGAGGCGTTCATGGGCTATCTGCACGCGAGCCCCGCCGGCAAGCTCCCCGCGACCTACGACACCAAGTCCAGCTCGTCGACGAAGCGCTGGGTCTGCATCAAGGGCTGCTGAGGCGCGCGGTCGAATCCGCGCCGCGGAACGTGACTGACTCGTCCGCTCCGAATCGCTCGGCGCGTGACGCTCGCGCGTGATCGCGTGCGGGTGGCGCTCCGCCTCCCGCAGCGCCGCGCCCGTGGTAAAACGCGGCTGCCATGCTCGAGCAACACTACCAACCCAACCTCCGCGACACGTTCTTTCAGCTCTTCGAGGTCCTCGAGATCCAGAAGACCTCTCTCGGCCAGGGGCCCTTCGCCTCGATGGACGAAGAGACTGCGCGCGAGGCGCTGAAGCAGAACGAGAAGCTCTGCCTCCAAGAGCTACAGAAGAGCTTCGCCGAGAGCGATCGCACGCCGCTCGAGCTCGACGACAAGGGCAACGTCACGCTGCCCGCCTGCCTGGCAAAGGCGTACCACGCGTTCTACGACGCTGGCGCGCACCTCTTTTCACTGCCGGAAGACATGGGCGGCATGGGCGCGTCTCCCTCGATGGCGTGGGCGGGCTTCGAGCTCGTCGCGGGCGCCAACGCGCCGCTCGCGTTCTATCTGTTCGGGACGTTCGCCGCGCGCACCATCCAGCGCCACGGCACCGAAGATCAGAAGCGCCGGTTCCTAGATGGGCTCATCAACAAGCGGTGGGGCGGCTCGATGGTCCTGACCGAGCCCGAGGCGGGCAGCGACGTCGGCGCGGGCCGCACGAAGGCACGCCAGGTCGACGGCAACCTCTACGAGATCGAGGGCACGAAGCGTTTCATCACGAACGGCGACTTCGACGTCCCCGAGAACCTCGTCCACCTCGTCCTCGCCCGCCCCGAGGGCGCAGGTGTCGGCACGAAGGGCCTCTCGCTCTTCATCGTCCCGAAGTTCTGGGTGAACGAGGACGGCAGCCTCGGCGAGCGCAATGGCGCCTTCGTCACGAAGGTCGAGAAGAAGATGGGCATCAAGGCGTCGGCGACCTGCGAGATGGTCTTCGGCGACGGCAAGCCCGCGCGCGGCCTCTTGGTCGGCGGCGTGCACGACGGCATTCGACAGATGTTCCACGTCATCGAGCAGGCGCGCATGGCCGTCGGGGTCAAGAGCATGTCGACGCTCTCGACCGCGTATCGCAACGCGCTCGCGTACACGAAGGACCGCGTGCAGGGCCCCGATCTCCTCGTCGCCGCCGACAAGGCCGCGCCGCGCGTCAACATCATCCGTCACCCGGACGTTCGCCGGATGCTGATGAGCCAGAAGGCCCACGCAGAAGGCATGCGCGCGCTCTGTCTCTACACGTCGTGGGTGCAAGATCAGGTCGAGATCCTGGGCGGACACGGCAACAAGGAAGCGGACAAGCTCGACAAGCGGAACGACATGCTCCTTCCGCTCGTGAAGGGCTACTGCTCCGAGAAGGCGTACGAGCAGCTCTCGCTCAGCCTGCAGACGTTCGGCGGCTCGGGGTACATCCAAGATTTCCCGATCGAGCAGTACGTGCGCGATCAAAAGATCGACACCCTCTACGAGGGCACGACCCACATCCAGGCGCTCGATCTCTTCTTCCGGAAGATTGCCAAAGACGGCGGCGCCACGCTCACCGCCCAGCTCGAGGAGATCGCCGCTCTCGCGAAGAGCGACGCCGGCGGAGACGCGTTGGCGGAAGACCGCGCCGCGCTCCTCCGCGCGCTCGGCGACCTTCAGGGCATCTTCGGCGCCATGATGGGCAAGGTCGGCGAGTCGCTGTACCACGCGGGTCTCCAGGGCAATCGCATCCTCTTCGCGCTCGCAGAGACCGTCATCGGTTGGCTGTGGCTCCGTCAGGGCGTCGCGGCGATCGCGGGCAAGGCCGCGAACCCGTCAGAGGCGGCGTTCTACGACGGCAAGCTCGCGGCGCTCCGTTGGTGGACCAAGAACGTCCTGCCCGGTCTCACGCTCACGCGCAAGCTCGTCGAAGCGTCCAGCCTCGAGCTCATGGAGCTGAGCGACGACGCGTTCTGAGCGACGACACGGGCCACCCGCAGGGGGCCGGGCCTGTCAGAGGCGGAGCGCTCCCACGCTCCGCCTCTTTCATTTCGAGCGCTCGAATCCATTGGCGGGGCTGCCCGAGACGAAGGTGACCCCTGGTGCCTTCAGATCTTCGTCCCATCGGAGCGCGTGCGAGAGCCGCCCGTGACGGCCATCTTTGCAAAAGACCTCTGCGGAAGCCTCGAACGTGCCCCACGTCCAGATCTCGAGTCGACAGCTGCCGTTGTCGATCGTGCGACGCACCTCGCGGACGCGCGGCTCGAACGTCTCGTGGAGCGTGTAGAGCACGCGGTCCACGAACGGCAGATCGGGCCCGTCGAGATAGAGAAAGACACGATAGAGCGCCGTCGCGCCCCCCTGCGCTCGCGTCACGTAGATGCGCTTGCGATCGCCGTCGTCGGGAGCGAACGCCGCGTCTTGGAAGGTGAGCGCGAGCTGCCGAGCGCTCACGTCGGGTCCTTCGGCTTGTCGGCGTCCAACGCATCGAGCACGCCAGGCGGCGGCGGAACGCTCTTCATGCCGACGACCGGCGACGCGGGCGCCGAGGTCGCGTCATCGTCGGGTGTGCGCTGCACGGCGGGCTGAGCGTCCGGCGCGGGTTTGGGTGCGTTCGGGTCCTTCGAGCCGGCGGACTCGCCGAAGTAGTAACCAATGACCGAACCGAGGAGTCCCCCGAGCGCCGCGGCCACCGCTTGGAGGCCCTTCGAGATGGCGTCCACATCGAGCGTACGTACGCCCGGGTAGATCGCGCAGATCAGCGCGATCGCGAACACCGAGAACAACACCAACGCGAGGAAGTGTCGAAACTCCGTGATCACGCGCACGAAGAGCTCGGTCACGAGATAGCGAATCGTGCTCGGCTTCGCGGGCGCCTTCGGATCTAAAGGGTCACGCCTGAACCTGCCAAGGCCGAAGATCCAGGCGAACCACTGGACCGTGAACGCCGTCGCGAACACGATCAGCACCACTACGAGGACCCCTCCCCGATTCTCCCCGAGCGCCGCGAGCAGCTTCATGCCTCGCGGAGCCTAACACCGAGCCTCGTTTCAAAGGTGGGCAGCGAAGGTCGCGAGCATGCGCGTCCAGGCCTTCGCGGCTTGTGTGGCGTCGTACACGGGCGAGTCGAGCGCGCACCATCCGTGCTGCGCGGGGTAGACCTCGATCTCGGCGATGCGCTTCGCGGTGTCGGCCGCCTGACGAAGCTTGTCTTTGGCCTCGGGTTCCTTCTTGTCGTCGCTCTCGGCGATCGCGATCAGAAGCGCAGCCTGCATCTTCTCGAGGAGCAAATGCGGGCTGTCCGGGGTGTCATTCACGAGATTGCCACCGTGCAACGAGGCGAGCGCGCCGACACGCGCGGGCGACGCGGCGGCCGTTCGAAACGTGAAAGGCCCGCCCATGCAATAACCACAGGTCCCGATCTTCTTGCCCGCGTCGACCTCGGGCTGCGCGTCGAGCCACGCGACGAACGCGGCGCCGTCGCGGGTCGTTGCCTCTGGATTGATGGCGGCGATCATCGGATCGAGCTTCGCCTTCCCCGCGTCGGTCTTCCATTCTGCGAAGTCGTTCAAGATCGGAGCGGGGCTCGAGCGGTAATATTGATTCACGACCAAGACGGCATATCCCGCCTCGGCCAGGCGCGTACCCAGCTTTCGATAGGCATCGCGAAGCCCCGCGATGTCCGGCCACATGATGACGGCAGGGTGCTTGCCGCTCGCGGGCGTCACGAAGAAGCCATCGGCCTTCCCGTCGGGCGTCTCGAACGTCACGGTTCGATACACCATCGCGGCGCCTCCGTTTGCAGAGCTCGGCGCCGGCACCGCGTCCGTGGTGTTCGCCCAAGGGCCTCGATCTGCACCGCAACCAGGGACCACGGCGAGCGCGGCCCCTGCGCCGAGCAGCGTGAAGTCACGCCGACTGAGCGCGCGCTTCGCGAGCCATTCGGTGTTGTCCGCTTCGGTGTCGTCGTCACACATCGAGAAGCTCCTCTGTTCTGCCCGCCCGCGACGCGGAGGCTAGCAGCGAAGAGCCCGGGGCGAGCGGCGCGCGTCTAGAAGGAGCTGCGAGTGGTCGAGGACGGCGCGGCGAACGATCTCGAGGTCGAGGCCGGTGGCGCCGACGAGTTGGCGAACGACGAGGTCGAGGCGGGCTGCGCGAAGACCGCTTGCTGTTGCGCAGGTGGTGGCGCTTGGCGTGGGGGCGCCATCGGTCGCGCAGTGGCTTGCGTCGTCGGCGCCCACCTCTTGGTGGATCGCGGCGGCGCGAACGACCGTGAATCGTCGAACGCAGCCTTTACCTGATGCGGGGGCTGCTTGGGTGGCGCCGGCGGGGGCGGCAGCATGATCGGCGTCGCGGTCGCGCTGGCGTTTCCAAGCTCGCTATCGCTCGCGTTCACGAGACCGAGCCGGTTCGCGTCGACGAGCTCTCTCTCACTCGCGTTTCCGAGCGCGCCCGATGCCGTTCTCGCTCTCAGGCTCGCGAGCTCGCGCTCTGCGGATTCGCGGGCGTCGGACGCGAACTGCTCATCATCGCGGTTCATCGGCGTCGCCGTCGAGCCGAGCACCGCGCCGATGAGCGAGGTCCCCGCCGGTTGAACGCCGCGAACGTCCGGTTCGGCCCGCGCGAACGCCTCGTCGTCATCGTGGACTCCCTCTCCGCCCGCGAAACCGCCCGAGGGCGTCGCCGCGTACACGAGCCCCGCCGAAAGAGACATGCAGGCGGCGCAGAGCATCGCCAAGTGTGTCGTTTGCATGGTCGCTCATCGGTGGAGCGGGCCGTAGTGTGACCAGGGCGGTGCGAATCTCGAGCGCGCGGCTTCGCAAACCCGCGCGGACCCCTCAGCGTTCGTCGTCGCCATCCGAGCTTCGCGACCGAAGCGTCTCCGGCATCGGCGCGACAGCGCCGCTCGCCGCGACGCTCGTCGGCGCGGGACAGTTCTCGATCGTCTCGCCGTCGCAGCACTCTGCCTGGTTCGCGCCATAGAGCGGACAGCCGCGCGTCACGCACGCGGCGTGGCCGTGCACGTACTCCATCGAGCGGTGGCAGAAGCGGCAGGGCATGGGGATGGTGTAGCGGAGATGACGCGCCCGGGACAAGCGACACCCCGGCAGCGTCCCGTCCGCGTTGCGCGGGCGCTCCACTTCCCGGCTGCGCTGCGCGCGCTAAGCTCCCCGGATGAACAACGCCTGGATCATCGAGGGTGCGCGGACGCCGCGTGGACGCGGCAAGATGGGCAAAGGGGCGCTCTCGGGCGTGCATCCGCAAGAGCTGCTCGCGCAGACGTTGCTCGCGTTGATCGGCAAGACCGGCGTCGCGAAGACCGAGCTCGAGGACGTGGTCATCGGCTGCGTGAGCCAAGCCAAGGAGCAGGGCGCTTGCATCGCGCGAAACGCGGTCCTCGCGGCGGGCCTGCCGGACGAGCTGACGGGTACGACGGTGAATCGCTTCTGTGGCTCGGGGCTTCAGGCTGTGAACTTCGCCGCGATGGGCGTCGCGAGTGGTCACCAGGGACTCGTCGTCGCGGGCGGCGTCGAGAGCATGTCCCGCGTCCCGATGGGCGCCGACGACGCCGGCATCGACGGCAACAACCTGATCCTCCGCAACAAGGTGTTTCAGGTTCCGCAGGGCATCAGCGCCGATCTCATCGCGACCCGAGAGGGCTTCACGCGACAAGCGCTCGACGAGTTCGCGCTCGCGTCGCAGAAGAAGGCAGAGGCCGCGCAGAAGGCGGGCTACTTCACGAAGGCGCTCTTCGCCGTGAAGGATCCCGAGTCGGGCGCGACGCTGCTCGAGGTCGACGAGTATCCGCGCCACGGCGCGACGATCGAGGGCATCGCGAAGCTCGAGCCGGCGTTCGCGGGCTACGGCGCGGCGGCCGTCGGTCCGAATGGCGAGACGTTCGACGAGCTCGCTCGCAAACGCTACCCGGACACCGCGGAGATCAAGCACGTGCACACGGCCGGCAACTCGAGCGGCATCGTCGACGGCGCGGCGGCGCTCTTGCTCGCGAGCGACGACGCCGTGAAGGCCCACGGCTTGAAACCGCGCGCGAAGATCCGCGCCATGGCGACGATCGGCGCCGAGCCGGTCATCATGCTGACGGCGCCCACGCCGGCGTCCGAGCGCGCGCTCGCCAAGGCCGGCATGAAGGCGAGCGACATCGATCTGTGGGAGATCAACGAGGCGTTTGCGACCGTCCCGCTCAAGACCATCCGCGATCTATCGATCGATCCCGAGAAAGTGAACGTGAACGGCGGCGCGATCGCCCTCGGCCACCCGCTCGGTGCGACCGGCGCGATGCTGCTCCACACGGCGATCGACGAGCTCGAGCGTCGAGGCCTCGCGACGGCGCTCATCACGCTCTGCATCGGCGGCGGAATGGGCATCGCCACGATCATCGAACGGGTCTGAACAGTCGACCATCGTCGGTCGACCGCGGCGATCCCACGGCCCCCGCATGCCCGGCAGGATCTCCGCGGCGCCGGCGAGGTAGAGCGCCCCGGGGTGTGGTACCGTCGGCCCTCGAATGCGCCTCGGCCTTCCGCTGGCTCTGACGTTCGCCGCGCTCAGCATCTCGTGCGGCGCGGCGTTCGATGGCCACACGTACCACGGGGACGGTTTCACGTTCCGCGTGCCTCCCGCGCCCAACGAATGGCGGCCCATCGACGTGTCGCACGCGTCCGTCGCCTATCGAGATCCCGGCTCCGACGGCATCGTGATGGTGAACGGACGTTGTGATCGAGACGGCGAAGACGTCCCGCTGAGCGCGCTGACCGCGCACCTCTTCATGCGCTTCAGCGATCGGGAGACCCAGAAGGAAGAGGTCATTCCCTTCGACGGCCGCGAGGCGATGCGCACGGAAGCTTTTGCAAAGCTCGACGGCGTGCCTCGGCGGTTCCTCGTCTGGGTGATGAAGAAAGATCGCTGCGTCTACGATCTGATCTACTTCGCTGCGCCCGAGCATTTCGACCAAGGCTCCGAGCGGTTCGACACCTGGGCCCGTGGGTTCGACGCCCTGCCAAGAGACGTCTCGCCGTGAGTGAGAGCATCGAGCCCGCACCCGAGAGTCAGCCGCCCCGCTCCTCTCGCCACTTCGCCCCCGAGCCGGATCCGGGGTTCGTCGAGCGCTTCGGTGGCCGCGCGCGTGCCATGTTCGAACACTTCGGACACGCCGGTCGAATGACGGCCGGCGCGATGGCGTCCCTTTTCAGGAGACCGTTCGAGGTTCGCGCGATCGTCTACCAGTTCGAGGCGCTCGGCGTGAAATCGCTCAGCATCGCGATCATCACGGCGATCTTCACAGGCATGGTCATGGCGGTGCAGTTCGCGTACGGGCTGCAGCGCTTCGGCGGCATGGAGTACACGGGCCGCATCGTCGGCATCAGCTTCTCACGCGAGCTCGCACCGACGCTGACGGCGGTCATCGTCGGCGGCCGCATCGCGGCCGGCATCGCCGCCGAGCTCGGCAGCATGAACGTCACCGAACAGATCGACGCGGTTCGCAGCTTGGGCGCGGACCCACTGAAGAAGCTCGTCATGCCGCGCATCATCGCGTGCACGCTCGTGATGCCGATCCTCTGCGCGTTCGCCTTGGTGCTGGGCTTCTCCGGGGCGATGTTCATCACGTCGGTCGAGTTCAACATACCCGCGAAGTTCTTTCTCACCACCGCGCTCGGCGCGGTGCAGTTCAGAGACTTGTACAGCGGGATGTACAAGACGCCGGTTTACGGAGCCATCATCGCGATCGTCGGTTGTCACTTCGGGATGACGACGCGCAACGGCACCGAGGGCGTCGGACACTCGACGACGGCCGCGGTCGTCGCGACCTCGATTTCGGTGCTGATCGCAGACTTCTTCCTCACGAAGATCTCGCTCGAGCTGTGGCCCGCGATGTTCTGAGCCGGCTCGGCGCGAGCATGGCGATCGTCGCCGCGCTCGCGGCCTGCGGAGATCGCGAGCGACCTCTCGCCATCGACTCTGGCGCCCTCGACACCGAGCCGCCGCCAGGCGCGCTCGGCTCCGTTCGCCGACCGGCGACGACGTATCGAATGGTGCACGCCGGGGAGCGTTGCAACGTGGTGTTCGAACAAGGCGGCGTCGAGGTCCGTCGCCTGCCGAAGGCCTATGCCTGCCCGAGAGATCTCGAGCCCGAAGAGTCGCTTCGTATCACCGGAATGACGTGTCTCCGCGAAGGCGGGCCCCCCGCGCGCAACATCCCCGTCGTCTGTCCCGACTACCTCACGAACGCCGAGCGCGACCACCGCCACGAGCTGGAGACCCAGGGGCTGAGCCCAATCGATCTCCAGCCGCTCCCCACGACGAGCGGCGCCCCGAGCGCATCCGCGAACTGAGCCGCGCGCTACTTCTTCGTCGCCATGTCCTTCAGGACGAACATCGACTCTTGCACCCACGGGTCGCGGGCGAGATCGTCTTTCCACGCGTCGAGCTTCTTCTTGACGGCCTTGTCGCGCTCGGGGTCGGAGTGATCGGAAGGTGGCGGCGCAGGCTGCTCGCCGATGGGCGTGACGTCGAAGAGCGCCGGCTGCTTCGTGAGCTTCGGATCGGCGGCGTCCAGGGCGGCCTTGTCTGCGTCGTGCTCCTTCTTCCACTTGTCGCCCTCGACCGAATCCAGCGTCTTCTTGCGCTTCGCAGCGACGAGATCGTCATAGGCGAGCACCTTCGTGAAGAGCGCGCTCTTCTCCGTGCGCGCGCGGCTCTTGGCTTGCAGATCCGATAGCGCCCAATCGTGCTTCCACGTCTTGAAGGGCGCGGCAGGAATGGTGTTCCACGGGATCGGGTGGAACAGGGTCCGTTCCCCCGACTCGACGAACGACGCCGGATCCGGGAGCGCGATGTCCGGCACGACGCCCTTCAGCTGCGTCGAGCCACCGCTCACTCGGTAGTACTGCTGCGTCGTGATCTTGAAGATGCCGAGCGGGTCGCCGCCCTGCGTCGACTTGAGTCGATCGAGATCGATGACGGCCTGGACGGTGCCCTTGCCGTGCGTCGTCGTGCCGACGACGACGGCACGCTCGTAGTCCTGCAGCGCGCCCGAGAGGATCTCGGCGGCCGACGCGCTGAAGCGGTCGACCATCACGACCACGTTTCCGCTGAACGCGACCGACGGATCCTTGTCCGCGAGGACCTCGATCTCGCCTGCAGAGTCTCTCGTCTGGACGACGGGCCCGGTCTCGATGAAGAGACCGCTGATGTCACGCGCAGCAGCGAGAAGACCGCCCCCGTTGCCGCGGAGATCGATGATGACGTTCTTGACGTTCTTCTTCTGCATCGCGCTGAGCAGCGCGCGCACGTCGTCGGTCGCGTTGTGCTCGCCGGGCTGCGGCTTCTGACCGAGCTCGCCGTAGAAGCCGGGTAGATACACGTAGCCGACCGGATCGGCCTTCGAGCCCTTGTCCGCGTTCAGGATCGCGCCGCGCGCGAACGTCGCCTCGACCTTGATGATGTCGCGGGTGATCGGGATGACCTCGATGCGACCCTCGGGCTTCTTCACGGTCAGGGTGACGACCGTCCCCTTCTTGCCGCGGATCATCTCGACGACCTGGTCGATCGGCATGTCGTTCACGTCGGTCGGCTCTTGGCCTTCTTGTGCGACGGCCAGGATGAGATCGCCCGCTTCGAGCTTGCCCTGCTGCCAACTCGCGCCGCCGGGGACGAGCTCTTGCACTGCGATGTAGTGGTCTTGCTCGCCGAGAACGGCGCCGATGCCCTGCAGCGTGCCGCTGATGGCGATGTCGAAATTCGCCTTCTCGCTGGGCGCCATGTACTGCGTATGCGGATCGTAGGCGGCGTTGATCGCGTTGATGAAGACCTCGGCCGGCTCGAGCGGCTCTGACTTCTCGAGGCGAATGAACCGGGTCTCGAACCGCGTCGCGAGCTCTTTGCGCGCCTTTGCTTCGCGGGCGTCGATTGTCGCGGGGATGTCCGCGAGCGCCTTGTCCTTCACCTTTTGCGCGGCGGCGTCGAGCGGCTCGCCGTCCGTCTTGTCCTTCGCGGCGAGCAGATCGTCCATCTGCTGCAGGCGCTCGAGCACCTGCAGCTTCAAGACGGCGCGCCAACGATCGCGAAGCGCGTCGTCCGTCTTGCAGAACTCGCGCTTCTCCGGATCGGTCTCGATCGATTCGTCCGCTTTGAAGTCGAACGGCTTCGAGAGAAGGTCGGCCACCATCGCCGCGACGACCTTGCGACGCGCGGCGACGAGCGCGGCTCCCTTGCGAGCGAGGACGAGATCGCGCGCCTCGAGCTCGTCGTCCATCTGGTCTGCATAGAGCGACAGATCCGAGATGTGGCTCGAGAGCAGCAAGAGCTTTGCCGAGTCGAGCTGATCGATGAACTTGGGAAACGCCTCTCGAGACAGCGTGTCGTCGATCTTCTTCTTCAGGACGTGCTGCTCGCTGAGCAGGACCGACGCGGCCTCTGCGAGCGTCTTCTCACGCGGGTCGGGGGCCAGCTCCGGGAGCGAGTCGTCGTGGTGCACGACGGCGACCGGCGGCGGCGCAGACGCGCTCGTGCTCGTCGGCCCAGAGCCCGAGTGCGCGGACGAACATCCGGCGACGGGCGCGAGCGCTGCGAGAGCGGCGAGGGCGAAGATGGAGAGTGGAGAGCCGATACGTGACAGCCGACGATGCGCACTCATGTAACGCGCAGGCTGTCACGGCTCGCCGAGTGCTGCAAACCGCATCTCCGCGATCACGAGGCGCCAAGGCGACCAGCTCGAGCGAGTCGAAGGATCGCCCGAACGGCGGACGCACGACGCCAACCCACGTAGCGGCGACGCGGTCGCTTGTGACTCAATCGCTCGGGGCCCGATGCCCCCAGCGGGCTCGCGGCTACTGCGGTCCTGCGCAGCCGAGGATGACCTTCACGTCGGTGACGCTGCCGCTCTTCAGCGCGGCGCAGTCGGTTCCGTAGAAATTGATCTCGTTCGTCGTCTCGTCGTAGGTCCAGCCGTTCGTCATCGACGGATCCGGGGCGACGTCCACGTCGTCGAAGAACACGTGAATGTCGTCCGGGTTCGGCGGCGCCTGATCGAGAGTGAACGTGCAGCTGATCGCCTTCGTCGCGATCGTGTCGAGCACGGCCTCGAGGCTGGCCTGATCGCCGGCGTCGTAATAGGCGGGCCCCGTGTTCGGCACGCCGCCTGCGTTGGCGAAGATGTCCATCTGAGTCGGATCGACACCGTTACCGAAGCCCACGACGAACGTCGGGACGCCCGCGGCGAGCAGGTTCGCGATGATCGTCGTCGTCCCGTTGTCGCCGCCCGCGAGGTTGCACCCAGCTTGCTTGCCGTCGGTGATGAGCGCGACGTAGCTGTCGCGATCCGGATCGGCGAGCTCGGGCGCGGCGGCGGCCTGCTGCATCGCGGTGTCGATGTTCGTGACGCACGGTCCGTTCGGGTAGTTCGGATCGGCAGCCGCGAGCGCGTTCGTCAACGTCATCTGAATACCCGCTTCGTTGCCCGGTGCCGGCGGAAACGCGAGCGCGTCCTGCGCGCAGTTCGGCGTCACGGTGTCGGGAAACATGGATAGACCGAAGCGGATCTTTGTCGCGTACGTCGTGGTCAACGTGTTGATCGCGCCGACGGCGGCTTGCCACTTGGTGCCGCCCGGACCGGCAGACGACGTCATCGAGCACGAGCGATCGAGCGCGAGGAGAAGGTTCGGCGCGATGGGCGTGATCGTCGCCTGCAAGTCGACGCAGCCCCCGCCCGGGACGCAGGTCTTCGTTTCCGGGTCGCACACCGTCGCAGCTTCTTTGCAGTCGCCATTGCCGTTGCAGGTCCCCGCGTCGATGCAGGAGCCGCTCACGCTGCAAAACTGAGGGGCTTCGCACGCCGGATCGCAGCTCGGCGCCGCTCCGCCGGTGGCGGTCCCGCTGCTACCGGCGCCGCTGCCCGCGCCACCCGCACTCGACGCGCCAGAGCCTGTGCCCGTCGATGCGCTCGAGCCCGTCGTAGAGTCGTCGCACGCGACGGCGAGCGTCCCGGCGAGCATGGAGGTAGCGAAGAAGATGCCGAGCGCCTTCCGGCGCGAAAAGGAAGTCGAAGACGGCGTCATGTCTCGGAGCGTACGAGGGTGGTCGGAGGGGGACAAGGTGGCGAGGCACGCCATCAGCCGTCGAAAGCCCCCCGCGCGGGCTGCTACCTAGCACCTCGCCCCAGTGACTTCGATCGCCTCCGGGATCATGCTCATCGCGCGCTCTGCCATGGCCGTGATCGTCAGCGAAGGATTCACGCCCGGATTGGCCGATACCGCCGAGCCGTCGACGACGTAGAGGCCGGGATAGCCGAACACTTCGTGGTTCGTGTCGATGACGCCCTCGTTCGCGTCTTTTCCGATACACGCGCCTCCGAGGATGTGCGCGGTCGAAGGGATCCCCTGCAGCGTCTCGGTCACCATGTTGACCGGGACGCCATCGATGGCCTTCGCGAAGCGCTCGGCGAGCTCGGTCGCCTCTGGGATGAAGGCCTTCGGTGCCTCGGCGCCGGGTTTGAGCTCGGTCGCGAGCCCGCGTTGGAAGCCCGTACGCACGCCGCGGGAGCGACGGAGTGAGAGCGTGCCCTCGAGGCTCCGCATGTAGAGGAGGATCTGACTCTGCTTGGCGAAGTCCGACACCGCGAGGGTGCGCAGCATGCGAAGTGGGTGCTTGATCAGCATGCCCGCGGCGCGTCCCAGGCGCTCGCCGAGCGTGTCGCCTGGCGCGTGAGGCGCGAGGAGCAGTCGGAAGAAGCCGCTGCCCGCTCCGTAGCGAACGGGCTCGATGTGCGAGTGTTCGTCGGTGTGCAAGATGGATCCGATCGCGACGCCCTTCGACAGATCGAGCTTAGGATCCTTCGTCACGACGGCGATCAGGCTCTCGGAGTTCGTCCGCACGAGCTCGCCGGTGCGCGGCGAAAGGTTCGGGAGGCCTGCCGGGTCTTCCTTCATCTTCAAGAGCAGATCGACCGTACCGAGGACGCCGCCGGAGAAGATCACGCGGTCGGCCGTGAAGCGCATATCGGTCTTCGCGCGACCGAGCCCCTGCACGGCCTCTACGGCGTAGCCGCCACCGTCGAGCGGTCGCACGGCGGTGGCTTCCGTCTCCGGAAGGAGCTTCAGACCCGCGCGCTCAGCCAAATATAGATAATTGCGGTCGAGCGTATTCTTCGCGCCGACGCGGCATCCCGTCATGCACGCGCCGCAATACGTACATCCCGTACGCGCGGGCCCCTTGCCGTCGAAATAGGGATCTTGCTTCTCTTTGCCCGGCTCACCGAAGTAGACGGCGACGTCGGTCGGACCGAAGTGCGCTTCGCGACCGAGGTCGCGCGCGATCTGCTCGAGGACGCGGTCGCCCTTCGAGAGGCGCGGATTCGCGGCGGCGCCGAGCATGCGCTTGGCGGTCTGGTAGTGCGGCGTCAGCTCGCCGACCCAGTCGCGAAGCCCGGCCCACGATCCGCTCTGGAAGAACTCGTCCTTCGGCACCGGGAGCGTGTTCGCGTAGACGAGCGAGCCGCCGCCCACGCCGACGCCGGAGAAGATCGTGACGTGCTCGAAGAACGTCATCTTGAAGATCCCCTGCATCCCGAGGTCCGGCATCCAGAGCCACCTCCGGAGATCCCAGTTCGTCTTGGGGAAGTCCTCTTTCTGGAAGCGCTTGCCCTTCTCGAGCAAGAGCACGCGGTAGCCCTTCTCGACCAGGCGCAGCGCGGAGACGCTGCCGCCGAAGCCCGAGCCGATGATGACGACGTCGTAGCGCTCGCTGGTGCCGGACATTCGGGAGAGACTACCCGTTCGCTCGGCCGTGTGCGGTAGGCTCCGCGCACGATGACGTTGCAGGTCGGCATCATGGGTGCCGGAGCGATCGGCTGTTACCTCGGCGGCAAGATCGCCTCGGCGGGCGCGGCCGTGGTCTTCGTCGCCCGCGGCCGGTTCAAGGAAGAGCTCTCCACGCACGGCATCCGCGTGAGCAGCCTGGATGGGTCGAGCGCGCGCGTCGAACCGTCGAAGATCGTCGTCACCAGCGACCCGGGCGCGGTCTCGGGGTGCAACGTTGTCCTCGTCGCGGTGAAGAGCGCCGACACCGCGTCGACCGGCAAGCTCCTCGCGCCGATCCTGGCGCCCGACACGCTCGTCGCGAGTATGCAGAACGGACTTCGCAACGCCGACGAGCTTCGGGCGGCGCTACCAGGACAGCCCGTCCTCGGCGGCATCGTCGGCTTCAACGTCGTCCCGAAGGGCGAGGGCGAAATGCGTCAGACGACGAGCGGACCGCTCGTGCTCGAAGCGACGGATCACCCGAGGCTCTACGAGCTGGCGGGGGCCATGCGCAAGAGCGGCCTCTCGCTCGAGGTCGTTCGCGACATCAAAGGCGCGCAGTGGTCGAAGCTGCTCATGAACTTGAACAACGCGGTCAGCGCCCTGACGGGCGCGCCGACGCCGACGCTGCTCTTCGAACCAGGGTATCGACGCATCGTGCGTGGGCTCATCGTCGAGGCGCTCGGCGTGATGAAGGCCGCAGGCGTCGAGCCGACGCGTCTGTCGGGCATTCCGCCGAAGCTCTTCCCCGCCCTGCTCAGGCTGCCGAGCCCGATTCTTCGTGTGGTGTCCCGAATTCAATTGAAGGTCGACCCAGAGGCGCGCTCGTCGATGCACGAAGACTTCGTGCGCGGTCGGCTCACCGAGGTCGACTATCTCAATGGCGAGATCGTCGCGCTGGCGAAGAAGACCGGCGTGAGCGCGCCGCTCAACGCGCGCGTCGTCGAGCTGATCCACGAAGCTGAGAAGAAGAGCGCCGGGCCCCCGAACCTGAGCGCCGACGCGCTCTGGCGGGCGCTCACGGCGTGAGCATCCGCCCCTCACGCCTGCTCGCCGACCAGGTATTCCCGCGCGAGCTCCCTCGCTCGATGAAGGCGACCCTTGATCGCAGCGGTCGTCACGCCTTGGGCCTGGCTGATTCATCACGTCTTCGAGATTTCGATCGATCTGGCCCCGGGGGTTTGGACTCGACTTTCGGCGTTTTCGCAGCTCGAATTTCCCCTCTGCTTTTGTAGAGGACCGATGCGCGAAAAAGGCGTTCTTCGATTCGTGTGCACCGCTGCTGCGGTGATCGCCGCCGTCGTCGTGGTCGCGTGCGCCGCGCAGCCGGCCCCGCAGCCGGCCCCGATCGCGAGCGCGTCGCCGACTGCATCGCCCCGACCCGCCGAGAGCGCGACACCCGCCACGCCGCCGAGCTCGGCGCCGTCTGCCAGCACGGCGCCCGCGCTCCCCAGACTCCCGCGGCGGAAGTCCACGCCCGGGAAGATCTCCTGCGAGACGACCGACTGCGACCTCGCGACGGAGATCTGCTGCGCGGCCATCCGGGAGGACGGAAGCGCGAGGGGTACCTGCGTGCCGAAGCCCGCCGAGCGCTATCCGAGCCCGTGCTGCAAGCCCGGCGAGTGGTGCAGCAACGACGGCAACATGGTCGAGCGCTCCTGCGACGAGTCCGCCGACTGTTCTGCGGGCCAGCAGTGCGGCGACATTGACCCGCTCGAGGGCGGCCTCGGGTACCAGGAATGCCAAACACGCTGGCCGGTCGAGGTCTGCCTCGCCGGCTCGACCTGCAAGAACGGCAACGCCTGCCAGGCCGACGACGCGGCCACGGTGGGGATCTGCAACCTGCAGATCGCGCCACCGAGGTGCGGACAGCAGACCTGCAAGGTCGGCGAGACGTGCTGCTGGAGCTCCGAGGAGCACCGAGGAAGCTGCGCCGCGGAGTGCGGGCCCGACGACCTGGCACTCCGCTGCACGTCGCCCGAGCAGTGCGATCACAGCGACTGCGACAGTCTGCCGGGGCCGTCGGGATACGACTGCGGCGGCCACGGCTTCCAGTTCGGGATCCTATGTCGCACGGTCCGCGACTGCCCGAATCAAGCGACCGGAATCGCCTTCGGCCCGGGCGCGCCCACCCTCAAAGGCTGCAAGCACCTCGACTGGGCGCCTCCCAGCGTGAAGTCGTGCGTCTACGAGTGACGTCCGCCTCCCCGTCGAGCCGGGTCGGCGGCGCTAGACCACGGGCGCCCGCGGCGCGAGCAGCCGCCCGGCGAGCACCATCTGCGCGATCGGATGGTAGCTCGACCGCGCGCGCTCGAAGATGCGCAGCGCCAGGTCTGCCGTCTCTTTGCGAGCTTGAAGCTCGGTGTAGAGCGGCACAAGGTACTTCATACGGCCGACCGTGGTCAGGACGCGCTCGACCTCGGGCAGGACGGCGTCATATCCCGCGTGGAGCGCGAGACGTAGCCACGCCATCTTGACCTCCATGTTGCCGTTCTTCGTGAGCGCATAGCGCGTGTCCAACGCCTCGCAGAACGCGAGATCGGTCGTTTTGGGGAGCCATTCGAGCCAGAGGTTCCACTCTGTCGAGGACTGCAGCTGCCCCGCCTCTGGCAGGCACACCCCGAGCGCGCGGACGGCAAGGAGACGCGCCGACTTCGTGACGGGCGCATTCTCCGGGATGCCCTCTCCCGAGATCCAAGCCGGAGCGTCAATCGACGCGAGCACCCCAGGGAGCTCGGCCTCGGTAAACTGGACGAACTCCTCGGTCGTGAGCGCGCCGAAGCGAAACGCATCGAGATAGCGCTTCACGAAGGCATCGAAGCGTTCGCGACCGACCGCCGCCTCGATGGTCATCAGAAACAGATTGCCCTTGTCGTAGGGGACCGTGCTGAAGGCCTCGTCGGGGTCGACGCCGTCGAGCTCGTTCCGAAGTCGCGTCAGCCCTCCGCGTCCCTGCGAGACGAAGCGCGCGACGGCCTCGTCGAGCTCCTTGCGACAGATGGCGAGCAAGAGCGTCGCGACATCCGGACCTTCGACAGCCTCGGTGATGCGGAGCTCGGCATATCGAGTCCAGCCCTCGTTCAGCCAGAAGTGCTCGGCGTTTGCGTTCGTCACCAGGTTGCCAGTCCATGCGTGCGCCAGCTCGTGGGCGATGACGCGGACCTGCGACCTGTCGCCGGCGAGCAACGTCGGCGTGACGAACGTGAGCCTGGGGTTCTCCATCCCGCCGAACGGGAACGACGGCGGCATGACGAGGACGTCGAAACGCTCCCACGCGTACGGTCCGAAGAGCTTCTCGCCCGCATCGAGGAAGCGATCGATTCCCTCGAACTCCCACGCGGCCGCTTCTACGACAGATGGCTCGGACCATACGCGCGAGCGCGGCCCCAGCTCGCGCGACTCGAGCTCGCCGACGGCGAGCGCGAACAAATACGGCGCGATCGGCTGCGGAAGCTCCCATCGCTCGACGGCGACGTCTCCCTGCACCTCGCGGCTCACGAAGCCGGCTGCCATGAGACCGCGCAGCGCGGCGGGCACGCGGAGCGTCGCTTCGAACGTGATGCGTCGACTCGGCGTGTCCTGAAGCGGCACGACCGAGCGCGTGTGGATCGCCTGGCACTGCGAGAAGAGATAGGGATGCTGTCCTCCGGCGGTCTGCGCAGGCTGAAGCCACTGCAGCGCGCTCGCATCCGGCGAGGTGCGGTATTCGATCCGCACCGAGCGCGTCCCTTCTCTCAGCGTGAGCGAGAGACGATTGCCGAGCGTCGCGTGATCTTCGCCGACCGCAAACGCGACCGCGTGCCCTTGGTCGTCCGTGATGGATCGAACGTCGAGGGCCCGGCTGTCGAGATCGAGTGGCCCCGCCTTCGACGGCTCGGCGAGCTCGAGCGTCGCGACCGCTTCGATGGTTCGCGACGCGAAGTCGACGTTCGCGTCCCAGACGAGCTTGACGACTCTCGCGTGCGAGTCGTCCGCGTACGAGTGCGGGTCCAGTCGATTCATGGCGCGCACTCTACCGCAGGATCTGCGCGGTCGGCTCGAGACGATGAGCGTCGACGGCGCACGCTCGAGCGCGCGCCATCGACGCTCTTTCCGTCACTTCGCGTGCTGCAACACGGCGCGATAGCGCACCTTGCCGCTCGCCAGCCGATCTCGCGCTTCGTTCGCGCGCTCGAGCGGATAAAGCTCGATCTGAGGCTTCACCTTTCCGCTGGCGACGTGGCCGAGCGCCTCGATCAAATCGGCACGTTCGTCCTGGCTGCTCCCGCGAACCTCTCGTTGTCCGAACATCAACACCATCGGGTCGATCACGATCGGACCATCGACGACGCCCATGTTGATGAGACGCCCCGCGGGACGAAGCCCAGCGAGTGACGTCGAGACGTGCTTGGCAGAGTTCGTCGTCGCGAGGAGGATGTCCGCGCCCCCGGCGGCGAGCAGTGCCTTGCCCGGATCGTCGCCCGAGACGATCACCTCGTCCGCGCCGAGCGCCTTCAGCTCTGCCGTCTTGCTCGCCTGCCCGGTCAACGCCACCACCTCGAGGCCGACCGCCTTGGCGAGCTGCACGGCGAGGTGGCCGAGCCCCCCGACGCCGAGCACGGCGACGCGCTCGCCGGGCGACGGCGAAGCATTGCGGAGCCCACTCATCACGGTGTAACCGGCGCAGAAGATCGGCGCCGCGTCCTCGAACGAGACGTTGTCCGGGATGAGCGCGCACCCCGATGCCCACGCGAGCATGATCTCGGAGTTGCCACCCCCGGTCTGCATCCAGGTCGCGCCCTCTGGGCAGCGCTCCATGTGACCGCCCTGGCAGCTTTTGCAACGCCCGCAGCCCTTCTGAAACCAGGCGACGCCAACGCGATCGCCGACCACGAATTGGGTCACGCCCGGGCCGACCTCGACGATCTCTCCCGTCGGCTCGTGCCCTGCGACGAACGGGGGCTTCAACGGAAAGAGCCCCTCGTGCACGTGGACGTCGGTTCCACAGAGACCAGAGGCGCGCACGCGGATCGCGACCTGTCCCGCGGCGGGGCGCGGGTCGGGCATTTCCCGGATCTCCCACGGCTTCTTGAACTCGGTAATGACGGCTGCTCGCATGAGGGCTCCCTTTCGGTGAATCGAAGTAGAGGAGTCGTATGACCCCGACTCCCGCTTTGCGATGCCCAGTCCTGCGCTTGTCTTGCTCGATCCTGCGATCGGACGTTTTGCCGCTGGATGACGCGGAGCCCGGGCCGGCTACACTCCCGGTCGATGGCCTTCGACCTGAGCACGGCGATGACGGCACGTGCGCACCGCCCGCCGGCCGACCGATCGCTACGCGATCTCGTGCTCGCGCGGGCGCCGACCGACGGGACGTTCGTCGAGCACGGGACCGGCGTGCACTGCTACCGCGTCTCTCAGCCCGGTGAGATGTGCAAGACGACCGTGCACGAGCCGCACCTCATCGTCATCGCGCAGGGCAGGAAGATCGCGCGCTTCAGGGGCGGAGACCTCGCATACGACGAAGACCACTACCTGGTCCTCACCGGCCGCGCCGGCTTCTCGGGTCGCATCGTCGAGGCCAGCCCGAGCCGACCGTACCTGGCCGTCTGCATCGCGCTCGCGCCGGATCTCGTCGCGAAGACGTTGATCGCGCTCGCGGACGCCGAACCGATCTCCGCGACGAAGACGACGGGTTCGGGTGCGCGCCTGCCCGCGTTCGTGGGTGAGCTCGACTCGGCGATCGAGGGGACCGTGAAGCGAATCCTCACGTCCCTCGCAGACCCGGTCGAGCGCGACTTGCTCGCGCCTCTGGCGATGGAGGAGCTCGTCTTCCGCTTGCTGCGCTCCGACGCGGCCGCCTCGGTGCGCGCAGCGGTCCGCGAGGGCGACGATCACATCGAGCGCGCGATGCGCTTCATGCGAGCGAGCTTCAGGACGGACCTCACGGTCGAGCGCATCGCGCGACACGTCGGCATGAGCGCGTCGCACTTCGCGCATCGGTTCACGGCCGTCGCCCGTGTGAGCCCGATGCGGTTTCTCAAGCAGCTCCGTCTCGACGCGGCGCGCGAGCTCATGGTCGCCCACGGCATCCGCGCGAGCGAAGCCGCGACGCGCGTCGGGTACGAGAGCGCGTCGCACTTCACGCGCGACTTCAAGGGCTCGTTCGGCGCCGCGCCAGGCGAGTACGTCAAGCGCCTGCGCGGCAGCTGAAACGCCTACTGACCTACGATTCCGGTGCAGCTGCTGGTGAAGTCGATGCCCGGCATCGACGGCTCGATCTTCAGGGTCGCGAGGACCTTGTTGTCCTCCCCCATCAGTCGGATCTCGTCGCCGTCCTTGGCCCGCTCCTCGGTAGAAGTTCCGTTCGTGATCGAGGTCTGCAGCTCGGCGTCCGAGACACGCACGATGCGATAGCGGACGGGCGTATTGCAGCTGTTGTGGATGCGAATCCGCTCACGAGGCGGCGGCCCCGCGGGAGGCGAGGGCGTGCTCGGTGAGCTCGTCGTGTTCGCGGCGTGGCTCGCGGACGTCTCGGACGCAGCATCGGACGCTGCCTGCATGGGCTCGGCTTCGGTCGAGTGCGCAGCCTGGGTGCCCTCTGGCGAAGCCACGTCGGGGGACTTCGCGGCGTCCTCCGGATGGCCTGCGCACGCGGACAAAACGAACCCGACGACGACCCATCCACGCATCACACCCGCATTGCTCATGATCGGACCTCCGCGAGCCCTACGCTCGAGGCGCCCATTCTAAGCCATGTGTCTTAGAAATATCCGGCGGCCTCAGCGGGGCCTGGGGCGCTTGGCCCGTCCGGGCTCCGTACGTCGCGTTTTCGCGCCAAACATGGCGCAAATAGAGTCGACGAGGTCCTCTTGAAAGTCCCTGCGAGCCACGTGCAATCCGGCCTCTCGAAGGCGCAAGTAAGCAGCGATCGAACAAAAGAGCACAGCCGCAGTCCGCAGCATCCGGAGCGGGAGCATCGCCGGGGAGATGGCGTGCATGTGAACGAGGAGCCGCGCGCGGAGCTCGATCGAACCGGGGCCGTTGGCCGCATCCAGGCCCGTGATGGGAAACGATCGACTGCTCACGAGCTCGGCGCAGACCTGTAGATACTCGGGACCGCCGTCGGCATCGTCGAGCTTCGCGACGAGCGGCGTCACCATCAAGCGAACGAGCGACTCGAGCGACTCGTTCCCGCTCGCTTCCAAACTCCGGACATCGCGCAGCAAGGCGTCGTCGATCGGCCCCGAGTGTCGATGGAGCAGCGACTCGACCAGCTGACGCTTGTCGCCGAAGTGGTAGAGCGCCGCGGAGTGGTTGCGCTGACCCGCTGCCTCGGCGATCTCGCGCAACGAAACGGCGTCCACGCCGCGTGCGGCGAAGAGTTGCTCCGCGGTGCGCAGCATGGCCAGTCGAGTCGTCTCGGATCGCCCCACCGTTCGATTGCTTTTACCGGATCGTCGCGAACCGTGGTGAGCCCGAGATTGCGCGTGACGTCGAAGTTCACGTGGCGCGATCGATCACCTCACGCGATCCTCGCGTGCGCACGCACCGAAGGTCCCCACGGTGCGTCAGATCTCCACGATCCGGTGCGGACACGCGACTTCGACGCTGCCCAGCGTCCACATTCCGGTTGGCACCATCGATGCAGCACCTCGAAGCAGGCCATTGAGGAGGTGAGCCATGATGCATTCGATTTTATGGAAACTCGCAAGTGTGACGGCGTCGGCGGTCTTGGGTGTGACCGGTACCGTAGGCGTGTCCGTCGCGAACAACCTGTCGCAATCGCCGGTCGCCCTCGAGCCCGACGCTCCGTGGCAAATGAAAGACGGCCCGATCGATGTTCAGAGCTATTCGCTCGTCGCGGCCACCGTGTCGCCACGCAGTGAACGCGTCGCAACCACGGTCGCGCCCTCGACGCGGGACGCTCGCGATCGCCTGCTCGCGCTGGTGGGCGTGATGCCGAGTGAAATCAAGAGGACGACGCCGCCCAAGCAAAAGAAGCCCGTCCATCTCGACGCGGCGGCGCTTCTCGAGCGCGATCTCGCGGCGCTGCCGTCGCCTACCGCGGCCCAAGCGCTGGCCAGCGCGCCTCAGCCCAAGCACACGACTGTCTCGTATCGATATGACCGCCACACCACTCCGGGAGTGGTCGCGCGTCGGCTCGCTGTCGCCCATCAACGCGCGGCTGTTTGCATGACGAACGCCTATTCCGAGATGGGCAAACAGGATCGCGAGGCGGACGTCTTCTTCGTCATCGACCGCAAGGGCGGGATCTCGGAGATGCGCACACACGGATACGGGACTGGCGGCTCGGCGGTCATGCCCTGCGTCGAGAAGAGCTACGTCGGGATGAAGTTCGCGCCGCCCGAGAGCCGCTTCATCGAGGTCACGGACATCATGAAGCTCCGCGTGTGACGCGGCGGCGGAGGGCTCGCGCGCCGGACCGCCCCCTCGCCGCAGGCGTACGAGCCGTGAGAAGGCGCTCGACGCGCTCACGGCTCGTCAGCGCGTCGTCGCCCTCCCCGCTCACTTCGCGGCGTCGACTTTGTCGGCTGGCGAAGGACAGCACGCGCGCGCCTTGCTCGCGGGCGCAGTCCCGCCGACGCCCATCGCCGGCGCGGCGCGGCCAGCTGCTCTGCGTGTCGTTCGAGCTTCGCGGTCACGTCATACTTCTAACTTTCTCGAAGTAACCGGTCAAGGCCGCGCCGCTCGAAAAGCGACAGACGTTGCGGGCCTCACGCGGACGGCGGTAGGAGTCATGCGTGGCATCTTCCGACGCACCCTTCGACTCGACGTTTCCTCACCTCGAGGCGGTCATCCGCGCGACGCGAGCGAATGGTCGGTCGCTCGACCTCGTACGATCGCTGACCGACGAGGTCGGACCGCGTTACCCGTGTACACCGGGCGACGTCGCCGCGATCGCGTGGGCGAAGGCGGCCATGGCAGCGGCCGGGCTCTCGAATGTTCGCAGCGAGGTCGCGCCGGCCGAGCTCTGGGAGCGTGGCGCCGAGGCGTGCGAGCTCTTGCTGCCGCGGCGCCAGCCGGTCGTGTTGACCGCGCTCGGCGGCAGCGTCGGGACAGGTGACGCCGCGCTCGAGGGCGAGATCGTCGAGTTCGAGTCGCTCGACGATCTGAACGCCGCCGCGGCCGAGAAGGTCCGCGGCAAAATTGTGTTCCTCCATCACGTGATGCCGCGGCGACGCGACGGCACGGGCTACAACGCCGGCTCGCTCATCCGCATGCGCGGGCCCTCTGCTGCGGCAAGGAAGGGCGCGCTCGCCTGTCTCATCCGTTCGGTGGGGACGGACTCGATGCGCGCGGCGCACACGGGCGCGCTCTTCTACGAGCCCGGCGTCGCGCAGATCCCGTCGGCTGCGCTGTCGATTCCGGACGCCGATCTCCTCCACCGACACCTCGCCTCGGGCAAGGTCGCGCACACGCGTCTCGCGCTCGGATGCCGACCGCTCCCCGTCGGCGAGTCGGCGAACGTGCTCGCAGAGCTGCCCGGGACGGACCTCGCCGACGAGATCGTCCTCATCGGCGCGCACCTCGACTCGTGGGATCTCGGCACCGGCGCGCTCGACGACGGCGCGGGGTGCGGGATCGCGATCGCGGCGGCGGCAGCCATCGCAGCGCTCCCGACGCGACCGCGCCGGACGATCCGCGTCGCGCTGTTTGCCAATGAAGAGCTCGGGACGGGCGGCGGAATCGCTTACGCGAGATCGCACGCGGACGAAGCAGGCCGCCACGTCGTCGCGATGGAGGCCGACCAGGGCGACGGCGCGCCGTGGGCGCTGCGCGTTCCAGCGAGCGATCACGACGCCGCCCTCACGAAGAAGCTTCACGCGTGTCTCGCCCCGCTCGGCATCGAGCTCGACGCAGGAGCTTCGCGGGGAGGTGTCGACATCGGACCTCTCCGCCAGCTCGGCGTACCTTTCCTCGATTTGCGCCAGGACGCGACGCGATACTTCGACTTCCACCACACGGTGAATGACGTCTTCGAGAACGTCTCGAGGGAAGACATCGCGGCCGCCACGACGGCGTTCGCAGCGACGCTCCTCATCACGGCGAACGCCGACGAACGCTTCGGCGGCGGCGCGAAGAGCGGCTGAGGTCGCGTTCTCCGCGTCGAGCCGACCGCGACCGCTCGGCCGGATGCAGTGGCGGGTTGCCTCTTGCGCCAAAACTGAATGACGTGTCATTCTTTTGCGCATGAGCACGAACGAAGCGGTCTCCACGAGGGTTTTGATCGTCGGCGGCGGGTTCTCGGGCCTCGGCGCAGCCATCCAACTGATGAAGCGCGGCATCGACGACTTCGTCGTGCTCGAGAAGTCGAAGCGCCTCGGCGGCACCTGGCGCGAGAACACCTACCCGGGCTGCGCGTGCGACGTGCCCTCGCATCTCTACCAATTCTCGTTCGCGCCGAAGCCCGACTGGACGCGCGTGTTCGCAGAGCAACCCGAGATTCAGGCGTACACGCTCGACGTGGCGCAGCGCTTCGGCGTGATGCCACACGTGCGCCTCGACACAGAGCTCGTGAAGGCGACGTGGGACGAGGGCGCTCGCCGCTGGCGGATCGAGACGAACCGCGGCCGCTTCGACGCGCAGTTTCTCATCGCGGCACAGGGCCCTCTCCACGAGCCGCGGATGCCGGCGATTCCGGGCCTCGAGACGTTCGGCGGCGTCGCCTTCCACTCGGCCCGCTGGCGCCACGATCTCGATCTCGCCGGCCGACGCGTCGCGGTCCTGGGCACCGGCTCGTCGGCGATTCAGTTCATCCCGAAGATCCAACCGCAGGTGAAGGAGCTCGTCGTCTTTCAGCGGACGGCGCCGTGGGTCCTACCGAAGCCGGACTTCGAGATCGGCGTGGCGGAGAAGCAGGCGTTTGCGCGGTTCCCGCTTCTTCAGCGAGCGCTGCGGGAAACGATCTACGGCGCGACGGAGCTGCTCCAGATCGCGGAGCGAAACCCTTCTGCGATGCGCCGCCTTCAGCGCCTGGGCGAGTGGCACCTCGCGCGCCAGGTCCCGGATCCTGCGCTCCGCGCCGCGCTCACGCCGAGCTTCACGCTCGGGTGCAAGCGACTCCTGCTCTCGAACACGTACTACCCGGCGCTCCAGGCAGAGAACGCGCGCCTCGTCGCGCAGGGCGTCACGCGTATCACGCCGAACGGCGTCGTCAGCGCAGACGGGACGGAGCACGAGATCGACACGATCGTCTTCGGCACGGGTTTCCACGTCGCCGACACCTCGATGCCTTCTCGGATGATTGGCAAAGACGGGCGGTCCCTCGACGAGGTGTGGCGCGGTAGCCCCGAGGCCTATCTCGGGACCACCGTGCACGGCTTGCCGAACGCGTTCTTCATGCTCGGCCCGAACGCGGGCAACGGCCACGGCTCCGCCTTCGTCATCATCGAAGCGCAGGCCAAGTACATCACTGACGCGATCGAGCTCGCCGCGCGGCGTGACCTCGCGTCGGTCGAGGTTCGCCCCGGGGTCCTTCGCGCTTGGAACGACGAAGTCCAGGCCGCGCTCGCCGGTACCGTGTGGAACGCCGGCGGCTGCAAGAGCTGGTACCTCGACGGACAGGGTAAAAACAGCGCGATCTATCCTTGGACGACCATCGACATGCGCAGGCGCATGCGAAAATTCGACGATCAGAGCTACGAGCTCACTCCGGCCAAACCCGTTCGACGCGCCACGCCGGCCATCTTGCTCGAGGGCGCGGTGGTCGCGATCACCGGCGGCGCGAACGGAATCGGTCTCGAGACGGCGCGCCGTTTCGCCGACGCGGGCGCGATCGTGTGCATTGGAGATCTCGATCTCGCGCTGGCGAAGAAGGCCGCCGTCGGTCTCGGTCCGCGCGCACGCGCCTATGCGCTCGACGTGTCGAAGCGAGACTCGTTCTCGGCCTTCGTCGACGCCGTCGAGCGAGAGGCCGGCCCCATCGAGGTGCTCGTCAACAACGCCGGCATCATGCCGACCGGACGTTTTCTCGACGAGACGGACGATGTCCACGCTGCGACGTTCGGCGTGAACACGTTCGGCGTCTCTCTCGGAATGCGCCTCGTCCTGCCTCGCATGGTGAAGCGCGGGCGTGGACACGTGGTCAACATCGCGTCGCTCGCGGGCAAGCTCCCCGTCCCGTGGATGGCGACGTACGTCGCGAGCAAGCACGCCGTGGTCGGCTTGACCGACGCCGTGCGCGCAGAGCTGGAAGGCACCGGCGTGACCTTGACGACGGTGATGCCCGGCGCCGTGAACACGCGGCTCGCGAGTGGCATTTCGCTGAGAGGCATTCTCGTGCAAGAGCCGTCCGACGTCGCGAAGGCGGTCGTACGAAGCGTGAAGACGCGCCGCACGGACGTGACGGTTCCGGCGCTCTTCAGCCCAGTCGGCGCGACGTTCGCGGCCGTCCCCCATCGAGCACGACAGCTGATTTACCGGGTATTCGGACACGAACGCCTGTTGGCGGACGACGCCGTCGAGGCACGACGCGAATACGAGGCCGAGGCGCGCGCGCAGGCCGCGCCCTCGACGACGACTACGCGCGCCACGGCGACACCGGCGTTCGAGGTGCGAGCGTGAGCGCCGGTCGAAAGGTCGGCCTGGTCTTCGCGTGCGGGGGCATCGTCGGATATGCGTGGTCGCTCCTCGCGCTGCGTCGCTACGCCGAGGCGACGGGCTGGGACCCGCGCGACGCGGATGTGCTGATGGGTACGTCGGCCGGATCGATCCTCGCGACCGAGCTCGCAGCGAAGGTGTCGGTCGACGACCTGGTCGCGAGATTGAAGGCGGTCGTCGCCGACGGGTCATCCGTGCGGCCGAGCCTGCCTCGCGCCCCTGCGGCGTCGTGGCCTTGCTTGCCGCTTCTTCGTCGGGGCCTGCGCGGTGAGGTGTCGGCGCGCGTCGCCCTCTCTGGCCTTCTTCCGGCCGGGAGCGAAGACAGCGCCGTGCTCGCGGACGCGGTCGATCGGATCGTGCCGCGCGGCACATGGGTGGACCATCCGGCGTGTCTCGTCGTTGCGCTCGACGTCGAGACCGGACAGCGTGTCGCCTTCGGACGCGCACCTGCTCCGCTGGCAAGCTCGCGTGACGCGGTCCGTGCGTCTTGTGCGATCCCCGCATGGTGCGCGCCGGTCGAAATCGGAGGACGCACCTACCTCGATGGGGGCGTCGCGTCGCCGACGTCGGCCGACCTCTTGCTCGACGACGGCCTCGACGAGATCCTCGTCTTCTCGCCGATGACCTCGTCTCGGCCCGCGCCCGCGAGGTCGTTCGCCGAGCGCCTGGAGCGTGGTATGCGATGGTCGATGACACGCATCCTCGACGCGGAGACCCGGGCGCTGACGGCGCGCGGCGTTCGCGTTTCGCGCTTCGAACCGACGGCGCACGAGCTGGGCATGATGGGCGCGAACTTCATGGACGCGCGCAAGCGCCCCCTGCTCTTGGACGCATGGGCGGCCTGAAGCGCGACGCCGTCGTGACTGCCAAGTCCACGTCCGCTGCGCCGAAGAGCGCCCCACGGCGTGCGGCGAAGAGCGCTCTGCGCGCGACGAAAGGCCGCGCCGTCGCTGGGGCCCGGGGCGCCGCCGCGAGCCCGTTGAAGGACCGCGCCGAGCAGCGACGTGAAGAAATCCTCGCCGTGGCAGAGAGGATCTTCGCCGAGAAGGGCTATCACGCGACCGGGATCGCCGACATCGCCACGGTCCTCGGCCTAGGACACGGCACGTTCTATCGATACTTCAAGAACAAGCACGACATCGCCCTGGCCGTCTTCGATCGACTGCTGGGTCGCATCGGTGAGATTGGCCTGAGCGAAGACCCGACCAGCTCACGCACGCTCGAAGAGTACCGCGAGCAGTCGCGTCGCATCCTTGATCGATGGCTCGCCCTCGTCGACCAGCACCCCCACCTCGTTCGCTTTCTTCACGAGCAGACCGTCGCCGTCGATCTGACGCGCCTCACGACGCTGTTCGAGGCGTATGTCGAGTTCACGGCGCGCTTCCTCGAAAACGGCGTGAAGAAGAAATTCCTGCGCACCAACCTCGACGTCCGCGCCACGGCCGAGATGGTCGTGGCGCTCATCCTCGATGGGACGCGGCGAGCGTTGAGCGACGAGGATCCGAACGCGGCGCGTCGGCGCGCCGAGGCGGGGGTGCTGCTCATGTTCGACGGCATCCGGAAATGAGCGCGGCCACACGCTAGACGGTCGAGCGCGAGACGCCGCGTCGCCCGCGGCGAGGTACTACCCCCTTCGCCACCGCGCCCGCGCACGCGCGAGCGCGCTCGGATCCGAAAACCCCACGAGGAACGCGGTCTCTTTGTCTGGGACGCCGCGGAGCTCGAGCGCTCTCACGCGCTCTCGCCGCGCGCGATCCAGGAGATCGGACCACGAGGCGCCCTCGAGCTTCAGTCGGCGCTGCAAGGTCCGCGTCGGAAGCCGTAGGCGCGCAGCGACGTCCTCGAGCGAGATGCCGGTCGCCTCCGGCAGATCGCGGAGAAGCGCGTTCACGCGAGCGCCGAACGAAGCGCTCTCCGGCACGCTACGCAGCGCGCGCCGAGCGAGGAGCTCGTGCATCATCGCGATCGATCCTTCCGGGGCGCGGATGGCGGCGGATACGAGCGCCTCGTCCATCGCGAGCTCGTCGTGGCGGGCGCAGTAGGTCGGTGCGACGCCCAGCGCGGCGGTGAGCTCGGTGTCGTCTCCGAGACGTTCGTGCGCAAAGCGGACGGCGCGCGCGGACGCACCGACGTCGACCAACATGCGCGCCGCGTTCATGGTCTCGACGAACGCGAGCTCTGCGAGGACAGCCCTCGCGATCGGGCTCGACCCTGGGTGACGAAACCGAACGACACCGCCCACCGCGTCGCGACGAAAGGTGAACCGCTCGCCGTCCGCCCAGAGGCGCTGGTACGCGAAGGCACGCGACAGCCCCTCTCCGAACGTGGGGCTCGAGATCAGCACGAGCGCAGCCGCGTCGTAGGTGTCTTCATCGAAGACCTGCGAGAGCGCGACCGCGAAGCCCTGCGCGCCGAGCGCTTGGACCACCCGATCGACGAGCGCGTCGACCAGCCGATACGGGATGCGTGCATCGGGACTGGTGACCTCTTCGAGCGATACGCCTGCGTCGCGGCACGCGAGCGCGGCGTCACATCCACGCGCTTCGAGGAGGCGAACGAGGCGCATGGTCATCCGCCCGGAGACGCCGCCGATCGGATCGCTCGGACGAGGGTTGGCGCGCGAGGCCTTCGCTGTTGGCGTGCGAGGCTTCGTCGCCGAAGGCGTGATACCCCTAGATTTCGTCTCGATGCTCCGACTCATTCGGCTCTTCGTCCTCACGTTCTTCGCCACGCTTCGCAAGCGATGGGCGCGTGGTCCGGCTCGGCCCAGTTGGTCATTTTCGTTCGAGGCGACCGTAGGCTATCTCCGTCGAGACTGGGAGGAGACGGCCACCTGGGACCTCGTCAGGCTCCGCGAGGAAATGGGCTCGCGCCCTTATCCTCAACCGCTCTCGAAGCGGGTGACGACCAAAGACGACCCGCTCGGCGGCGTCCCCGCGCGCTGGTTCATCCCCGAGGGAGCGGCGGACGACGTGGCGGTGCTCTTCTTCCACGGCGGCTCTTACATCTACGGCTCCGCGCGGACGACGCACGCCGATCTCATCACGCGCATCGCGCTCGCCGCGGGTCTCACGACCATCGGCATCGACTACCGCCTCGCGCCTGAGCACCCCTATCCGGCTCAGCTCGACGATGCGCTCGCCGCCTACGAGGCGTTGCTCGCCCGCGGGGTGAAGCGTGTTCTCTTCGCCGGCGACTCGGCCGGGGGCAACTTGGCCATCGAAGCCCAGCTCGCCCTGCGCGATCGCGGCGCCGCGCAGGCCGCGGCCGCGGCGCTCATCTCGCCCTGGTCGGATCTCACGATGCCGGGGCGATCGTTCGTCGACAACGACGCGTTCGACTTCGGCAGACGAGAGGAGCTCGCCCTACACGCGAAGGCCTACGCCGGAGAGGTCGCTCTCGACGATCCACGTCTATCGCCGACGTACGCGAAGCTCGAGGGGCTGCGCCCGATCTACATCCACGCCGGAGAGGCGGAGATCCCGCGCGACGACATCCTCTTGCTCGCCGATCGCCTCGAGGCCGCGGGCGTCGAGGTCACGCGGCACGTCGCGCCCGACATGCCTCACAACGCGCCGATGTTCGCGGCCTATCACCCTGCGGCCCAGGCGAGCCTCGAGGCGGTCGGGGCGTTTCTACGCCGGCAGGGCGAACGTGAAGCCAGATGACAGATGGAGCGGCACACGCAACGGCGCCGGCACGCGGAGTCCGCGCACCGGCGTCTCGCTCATGATTGCCTATTTGCAGGTAGGGGCTACCTGGCTGTCCGAGCCAGTCAGGACGTACGCATCGGCGATGTACCCGTTGCCGATGTAGTCCCAGAGCGTCGAGGTGCCGTAGGTGCCCGTGACCTTCGAGCCAGTGATCTGGCACTTGATCGAGACGACGTCGCCGTCTTGGAGTGATCCGACGTCACTACCGCTCGTGCTCGGCTTCGACCGAATCGTCAGCGCCAGCCCGTTCGTATTCACCGTACCGGGGGCGCCGCCGCCACCACCACCACTGCACGAGTTCTTGCTGGTGTAGTTCTTCGTTCCGAAGAAGAGCGAGAGCTGCCCATTGAACGTCGGCTTCTGCGGGACGCCATTGAGACGCTGTTCGTAGTGGAGATGCGGGCCGGTCGAACCGCCGGTGCTGCCGACCGTCCCAATCTTCTTGCCCTGCGCGACGACCTGACCGACCGATACGAGCTGCGAGCTGAGATGGGCGTAGCGCGTGCGGTAGCCGTTGCCGTGATCGATCTCGATCCAGCGGCCGTAGCTGACGTTGCCCTCGTTCGCGACGCGCGTGACCTTGCCGGCGGCGGCAGCGACGACGGTGTCGCCGAGATCGTTCGCGCGGTTGAAGTCGATCGAGAGCTGCGGGCTGTGGTTCGTCCGCGACTGGCCCGACCAGACCTGGTTGCATGGGAACGGAAGCTGGAAGTTCACCGAGAGCGCGGCGTCGTCGCTGTCGACCTCTTCTGCGGCGTCGTCGCTCTCGTCCGGATCGCTGCCGGGAGCGCAGCCGCTCATCCAGAGCGCTGCCGCGCTCGCCACCATCAACATTCGCCAGGGTGAGGGCAGTGCCCAAGTTCGCTGCATGAGGGGAGCCCGGAGCAACCCGCGTGCCGCGCCCGGGAGTCCCTGCAATCGCTTCAATTTGCGGGAAAATGGCCGGACCTTGCGGTGATCCGATGGATCGCTGGATTGTGCGCGGCGCCCACCGAAGGACGTGGATCCAGGACTCGCGCTCCTCCACGCGTAGGCGTGACTTGTGCCGTCGTGTGGGGAACGTGGCGGCGATCGAGGCGGGCAGCGAGTTGCCCAGTCAGCGCTCCGCGAGCTGGAACGCGCCCGATTCCGAGCGCGACGAGTGAACCTGTTTAGGCGCCCAACCGCTGACGCGCGTCGACGTAATGATCGCTGACGGCGAAGATCACGAGATCGCGCGCCTCGGCGTTGCGGCCGATCCAGGTGACGCGATCTTTCCCGCCGGCGGGCGGGCCGCTGACGTTGCCACCTGCCCACGCGATCCCGGTGAGGACGACGTTGGGATCTCCGACGGCGAGCAACCCGGCGCGGCTTCCCCAACCGTTGATTGCGCTGTTCAAAGTCGAGGCGCGATTGCCAATCGTACCGACGACGTCCGAGGCGAGCATGCCCATGTCGGCGCCGAGGCCCTGCGGCATGGCGCGGCTGATCCGGCCGAACGCGTCGGCGAAGCGACCACTGTCGACGCCTTGGGGTTGGAATTGAGGGCTGAACGCTTTGAGGAGCGCCGCGAGGACGGGCCAGAGATCGATCGGAGCGGTCCGCGCGAGGACGCACGCGTTCGCCTGGATGACCTTCATCGCGCGGTGGAAGAGGAACGACCGCTCTGCCGACGCGGGTTGCTGCGCGAGCGCGCTGCCGATGAGTAGCGTCGGCGGGTGCGACCGAACTGGCACGCACACCGAGCCGAGGACGTTCGAGACCATCACCATGATCTGCGGGAGGCCATAGGCTCCGGCCATCGCGCGGACCTCTTCGCCGAGAGACGCGAGCGGCGGCGGAAGCGGCGTCGCGCGGACCGCGTCGGTGTCGAACGGGAAAGCGTTGTCGAGGAGCGCGCCGGTTCGGATCAAGAGATCGCGGAACGCGGGCGTCATCACGTCGGGCGCGAGGAGATCGTCGAGCTTCGCGTCGCCGGCACGAAGGCCGACGCCGGCGAGGTCACACGATTCGCCGTCGAGGGCTTGCACCGTCGCGCGCGCCACGGCTGCGGCGTCGAGCCGTCCACGGAGCTCTGCGGCGGTCGCGAGCGTCTCGAAGAGGAAGTTCTCGAAGCGACCGGTGCCGAGCGCTCGTCGCGCGTCGGCGACGGCGCGGTCGAGCAGGACGGCCGCGGCGGGGCCCTGGCCGGTGCGTTGATAGAACTGCACGAGAGCGCGGAGCGCGAGATCGCTCTTCGGGAAGGACTTGCGAGCGACGACGAGCGTGCTCTCTGCCTTCTTGATCTCGCCCATCTCCTCCATGATTTCGGCGAGCTCGACGGTGCGTTGGCACTTGTCGTCGGGGGACTCGGCCGCGTTGACGAGGGCGTTCTGCTCGTCGACCGCGCGCGGCATCTGACCCGTCCGGCGATAGAGCGCGATGAGGCGCTCGCGCGCGGGGCCGTCGGTGGGGCGGCGCTTGAGGATTTCTTGGTAGGCGGCCTCTGCGCGCTCGTCGTTCGGCAGGTTCTCGTCGTAGAGCGCTCCGAGACGGAAGTAGATGTCGACCTGCTTGTCGGGTTCGCTGGTGAGCCGCGCGAGGCGGATGAGCGCCTCTTCTGCGCCGCCGTAGTCGCCGTCGGCGGCGCAGAGCTCTGCGAACGCAGCGAGCGCCTCGACGTGGTCGGGGTTTGCGTCGAGCGCCGCGGCGAGAGCGCGCTTCGCGGCGTCGGCGTCGCCCACTTCTGCGAGGGCGCGGCCTCGCATGACCTCCATCTCGACGCGCTCGCCGGGATCTTGAATCCCCTCGAGGCGTCGCTTGAGGAGGTCCGCGAGCTCTGAGCGAGCGCCGGCCGCGATGTAGATCGTGCGGAGGCGATCGAACGTGTCGGAGAAATGCGGGTCGAGGTCGAGCACGCGCTCGAGCGCCGCGCGCGCTCTCGCGACGTCACCGACCTGATCTTGGTAGAGCACTGCCGCGCGGTGATCGGCCTCTGCGCGCGCCGCCGGCACCAAGAGCGTCCCGGCCAGCATTTCGAGGTGGGCCGCGGCTGCCTCTGCGTCGCCGGTCGTGGTGAGAAGAGCCGCCAGGGATTCGCGCGCGACGATGTGTCCGTCGAAGTGCGTGAGCGCCTCTTCGAGGCAGTGCCGGGCGCTCGCGAGCTCGTTCGCGGCGCGATGCGCTTCCGCGGCGCGCGTGAGGAGCGTCGCCTTCTCGATGGGTCGCTCGGTGAGCCCGGCCAGCTCGCGATCGCAGATCGCGGCGACGGCGTGGTCGCCCCGCGCGCGAGCGTGGGCCGCCATCTGGCGGATTGCCCAGAGCGGGCGCGGCTCTTGAGCGAACGCGATGGCGACGGGCTCTGCCGTGTCTTCCCACCGCGTGCGCAGGCGAAGGCGCGCTGCCACGGCGGCATAGGCGACGGCTTCGCCGCCCTCGAGGTTTCGCGCGAGCTCCATCGCGACAGGCTCGAACTCGTCCTCGCGATTGCCGAGCATGAGCGCGCTCGCGACGCGGCGGAGCGTCCGGATGTGCGCGGGGTTCTCTTCGAGGATCGTGCGGCGAAACAAGAGGCCGCTGGCCGTGTCGCCGCGACCGCGCTCGTCGAGCTCGGCGAGGCGCTCGTAGATCTCGAGGCGCGCCGTGGCGTCTTCGATCTCGCGAGCCTGCGGCAACAGCGCGTCGACGACCTCGGCGGTGCCGAAGCCCGCGAGCGCGAGACGGTAGCTCGCGACCGCAGCGAGGTCCTTGTCTCCGTTCGCTTCAGCGAGCTTGGTGCAGCGCGCCGCGGCCTCGAGATCGGCGGCGCGCTCGTACTCGTGCGCGGCCTCGATCGCGAGGCGAGCAGCGTCCGGCCCCGAAGTCTCCATCGCGCGCGCTTCGCGCCACGACGCGCGATCGGCGGGAGGCTCCGGAGACAGGCGCTCGAGCAGGTCTCGCAACGCGAAGTCGGCCGGCCGCGCGCGGAGCGCTTCTTCGAGCAACGAAGCGGCGACGTCGCTCTCGCCGTCGGAGACGAGCAGGGCTTCGCGCGTGAGATCGTGGGCGCGCTCGAGGGCGTCCGTCGTAGCTTCGCGCCGGAAGCGGAGCCACTCGAGGAGGGCCGGCTGATCGGCGCGCGCACGCGAAGAGAGCTCGCCGACGTGCACCGCGAGCGGGAGGAACGTGGGCGGCACGCCCTGCGATACGAGCTCCGCGGCGGCCTTCGCGGCAGCGTCGGCGGACTCGGCGAAGGCCGTCGCGTCGTCGTCCTCTGCTTGAGACGCGAGGATCGACCAACGAACGGCGCACTCGGTGAGAAGCATGGCCTTCGGCAGGCCCACGGGGAGCGTGTCCGCGTGCTCGCGAAGCACGGTCGCCAGCTCTGCCGGATCGATCGTCGAGGCACGCGCGGTGATCTCGTGGACGGGCTCTTCCTTGTGAATGGCCGCGTAGGTCTGTCGCGCCTCTTCGTGTTGCCCGGACACTTCAGCGAGGAGCGCGGTCGCGAGCATGGCCGAGGTGTCCGCGCCGGACTCGCCGTCGCTGCCCCAGGTCGCGATGCTCTGCGCGATGCGCTCGTGAGCGCCCGCGTCGATGTCCAGCTCGAGCGCGAGAGCGCGGCCGAGCGCGGCGCGATCGGTCGCGCCCGGATCCGCCGTCGACAAGAGCTCGGTGAGCGCCTCGTCGAGGGTCGCGCGGTACTGCGCGGCTCCGGCGCCATCGGTCTTCGCGGCGCTGCCGAGCACGCGGGCCATCTGGGCGGCTGCCCGCGAGGACGCGCTGCCGGCGCTAGAGTAGCGCAGCCGCGCGAGGCGTTGTTCTCCCGGTGGGAGCGCAGCCGCGACGGCGGCGCCAGCGAGAAGCGCGACGTCTGCCGCTTCTTCGGAAGAGCCGCCTTCGACGGCGGCCTCGTCGAGGACCGACGTGAGCGCGCCGCGAGCCGCGACGCCCTGTGGACCAGGCTGACACGCGTCGAGCGTGGCGAGCGCGACCCGATCGGCCGGGCTGAAGGCGTCGGGATCACGCGGATCCACCGACTCGCCCAGCTCGATCGACACGGCCGCGAGCGCGCGTCGAGCAAGGCTCGCAGCCGTGCCCTCTGCCGCCGCACGATACGCCGTGCTGGATTCGCGGCGCGTCTCGTCGCGCGCGGCGAGGACGCTGCCCGAGAGCCAAGCGACGGAAGACGCGAGCGACGACCGTCCGAGGTGTTGAAGCGCCGTGACGAGCTGCACGCGGTCGCCGCGACCGATCGCTGCGCGGCCCGCGAGGAGCGCCTCTGCGACGTGACGCGTCGGCGCCCGCTTCGCGAGCGTCGTCTCTCCGAACGATCGAAGCCCAGCGACCTGCATGAACGCGGCGTCGAGCGCTGCGAGCCCTTCCGGATCGGAGGACTTGAGCTTCACGAGCGCAGAGGGCTCTGTCCCCTGCATCATCGCGCGTGCGAAGCGCTGCACGCACGGTCTTGGGTCCGAAGGCGAAGCACGGAGCGCCTGGTCGCTGCGCTTTTGGGCGAGCGCCTCGTCGCCGCCACCTTGTTGTGCCGAGGCGAGACGCGCGGCCTCGGACGCGAGCCATGCCGCGTGTGCGCGGCCTTCTGGCGTCGGCATGTGACGGATCTCGGCCTCGATCACCTCGCTCGCGCGGGCGAAATCGCCGGTTCGCGTGATCATCGAGCGATGCTGGCGAATGGTCAGCGGCAAGCTCGGTGCGAGCTGGTGCGCTTGATGCGCTGCGGACGCGGCGGCGTCATCCTCGCCGACCAGGGCGCATAGCTCGCTCACGACGAGCATCAGGCGAGCCTTCTCGAGCTTGTCGGTGCGGAGGTTCGCTTCTTCCCGCATCCAGGCCGCGCGATCGATCATCGCCTGGCGAAGCTCGGGCTTTCTAGCGAGGATCGACGCTGCGTCGTGCTCTTCTGCGAAAGCGCTCGAGGGCAGAGGCGCTCGTGGCGAGACCGTGAGCGGTCGCCCATCCAGGCTGCCGAGCGGCGGCGCGTCCGCGTACGCCTCTGGGGGCGGCGCCGACGCGACGTCTTGGACGGCGTCGAACGTGACCTCCGACGCGAGGCGCTCGCGCCGAGGCGGCGGCGGCGCGCGTGGCGGGACCGAGTCGACCGCCTCGATGCCCAGATCCGCGGGATGGAGGCTGAGCTCGGCGAGATCGAGGCCGGCCTCGTCGAGGTCGACCTCGCCATCGAGATCGATGTCGGCCGCGGGGATGGGTGCGGGTCCCGAAACGACCGCAACTGCGGAGCCGATCATGGTCGCCCCGCCGTCATCGTCGTCGTCGTCCTCGATCGCCGGAGCGTCTTCGACGGGGAACGCGCTCTCGCGGCGCGACAGCGCCTCGAGCTCTTCGGCGCCGCCAGCGAAGACACGGGTCGGCTGGTCTTCTTGCTCGTTGTCGAAGTCGCGGCGCGGCGCGGCTGCCGCCGGCCGCGGCGAATTGGCCCGCGGTGGGCTCGGGCTCTGGGGCCCGCTCGTCGCCCAACCGGGCGGCGTGACGATCTGCGGCTCTTCTGCGATCGCGTGCTCGCCTGGAATGGGCGTGACCGGCGTCGGTCGTCGATGCGCGTCGTCCGCGCCAGGGATGGGCGTCACCTCGGCCGAAGCCGGAGGCGGTGCCTCTGGCTCCGACGGTCGAGTCGCGTCGTCGAAGAGCATGTCGAGCAGCGCGTCCCCCTCGTCGGCCGTGGGGATGGCGTCGCGAACGGCGCCAGGCTTGTTCGAGAACATTCCGCCGCCGAGCGACGGGCGTGCCTTCGGATCGTTTTTCTGGTCGGTCACCGCACACCCATGCCGAGCTTGCGTCGCAGCTCGAGGTAACCAGGAGAGAGGACGAAGCGAAGAAGCGCGACGGCGCGGTCGTTGTCTCGCACCGCGCTCCCGAGCTCTGCGCGCGGCACACCGAGCATGTCTGCGAGCACGATCGAGACGTCGCCGGCGGCGATCGCCGCCATTCTGTCGACGCTGCGCCTGGCGCAGGTGGCCCACGCCCTCGGGTCTTGCGCGCTCTGAGCGACCTCGCGGGCGACGTCGGGGATGGCCTTCTTCACCTTGCGCGAGATCTCCTTGTGGACCGCGCGCGAGACGTCGGCGAACACCGGGTAGCCGGGGTTCGGCATCGCGAAGCCGACCTCGTTGCAGACGGCGATGACGACGCTCGCGATCGCGGCGTCGTCGCGTTTTCGGAGGCTCGAGATGCCCCGCCGGAGCGCGAAGACCTCTCTCGCGATGGCGCTGCGCGCCGCAGCGTCGAGTGGCGTCGAGACCTCTGGGCCGACGACGAGCGCGGGCGTCTCTCCGATGACCACGCCCTGCACGCCGCGCGGCTCGGGCCCGCCGACGTAGAGCTCGAACTCGACGTCGAAGCCGAGCGCGCCCATCCACTCTGCGACCGCGAGCCGAAGGGGCGGGCCGCCCTTGGCGTCGACGCGGTTCTTTCGGCCGACGCCGAGCGACTCGAGCGATGGACCGAGCGACAGGCTCACCGTCTCGGCGATGCTGACGAACATGCGCGGCACAGGCCCCGTATCCGCGGGGTCCGCGATCTCGAGCAACGCGCGGGCGTCGAGCGTCTGCTGGGGCCGTGCAGGCACCTTTCGATCGATGGCGCCGAGCTCTTCGCTGATGCCGCGATCGGGACGGCCGAGCGAGAGGAGCACGCCGAGCGTCGCTTGCCGCAGCCCCGAATCGCCCTGCGCGGCCGCGATCCTGGCCAGGAGCGAGACGCGATCGACGTCGGTGGGATCTTTCTGAAGTGAATCGACGAGGCGTTGCTTGCCGCGACCGAGCAGCGCGGTGCGGAACGTCTCGTCGTAGCTGGTCTGCAGGACGAGCTCGAGCGCCTCTGGATCGTCGGGCGCCTCGTCGAGGAGCTGCTTCACGGCGTTGCGCGCGGCGAGCGAGTCCTTGACCTTGTCGCGCCATATGACGAGCGCGAGACGCGCGGCCTCGATGCGGCCCGCCGACGTGTCGCGCTCGGTCATGAGTTGCTCGAGCATGCCCGTCGCTTCGGCCCAAGCGCCGGTGCGCGCGGCGGCCTTCGCGAGGCGTTCGCGCACCGCGGGCGTCGCGAGGCCCTCTTGGTGCAACCCGACGAGGACGTCGAGCGCCTTCTCGGGCTGGTTCAGCTTGTTCTCGTAGAGATCGCAGGCCGTGATGCCCGAGACGAGTCGCTCTTGCTTCGGTGCCTCGGCGCTTCGCGACAGCCGCGCCATGAACCCTGCGGCGCCGGCGAAGTCGCCCTTTTGAATGCAGATCGTGCCAGACAGCGCGAGCGCGCCGACGTGATCCGGTTCGAGCATCGTGACGTTCTCGAGCGCCCCGAGCGCGCCGTCCGCGTCGCCGCGCTTTTGGAGGACACGCGCGCGCTCCCAGAAGAGCTTGCCGATTTCACGCTCGTCGTCGGCGACATCGAGGCGTCGAGAGATGAGATCGAGCAGGCGATCGTTGTCTTTGCGTTCGCGGACTCTGCGAAAGAGCTTGTCGAACGCCTTCGTCGCGCGCGGGTCGCGAGTGAAGGCCCGATCGAGCGCGATCTCGGCGTCCTCGTGCGCCTCGGTGCGCTCGAGGAGAATGAGCCCGGCCGACTCCCAAAATTCGCCACCGCGGACGTCGTCCTTCGCCAGGGCGCCGAGCTGCGCACAGGCCATCGCCATCTCGACGGGGTTGTCGATCATCTCGGCCGAAGCGCGGACGCCCTCCCACGCGGCCATGTCGGCAGGACGCTGATCGACGACCGCCTTGAACGCGTCGAGCGCGGACTCGCCGTCGCCAGAGACGAGATCGCTGTAGCCGGCGAGCAAGAGCGCGTCGACGTACGCGTCTCCGCCGAGCGCGTCGATGACGCCGTGGAGCGCGGACGCGCGCCGACGCGGATCACAGCCCGGAGGCGCGAGCTCGAGGTTTACCAGGCGCCCTGGCGCATGCTCCGCCGAGATGAGGCGCGGCATCTCGCCCGGGCGCTCGAAGACGCCGACGATCGCGGCGGACGCTCGCATCGCTTCTCCGGCGGCGTCCGGCAGCATGGCGCCGAGCGCGTTGCGTGCATCGATCTCGGAAGCTCGATCTTCACCGAGCATCGCCGCGGCGAGCCACTCGAGCGCCACGTGGGGCTGTGGCTCGAGCAGAACCCACGCGCGCGCCGCCGTAGCCGCGGCGCGCGGATCTTGGTCGACGTCGCGAGCGATGCGGAAGCGTTCGGCGGCCGCGAGGATCGCCGCGTCTCCTCCGCGCGCCTCGAGGCGATCGGTGGCCGTCAGCGCGGCGTCGCGATTCTCTGCGGCGCCGGGAAGCAGCAATCGCCCCAGCGCGGCGGCCGTCGCGAGATCGTCGTGGATGCCGTCCGGAGGAGCTTGCTCGGCCGTCTCGAGCGCCGCGAGCGCCTCTTCAGCGTCTCCGCCTGCGTCGAGGAACCCGAGCTCGAGACCGAAACGCTCCAGAGCGCCCACGTACGAATCAGGGCCCGCGACCGACGCTGCGGCGCGACGACCTTCGAGCGACGACGGATCGAGACCGCGCCGCGCCCAACCGAGGAGCGCACCTGCGGCGCCAGGAACGAGGTCTCGAATCGCCTCGATCTCGGCGACGGCCTGCGCGCGATCGCCCGCTCGCCAAGAATAGAGCGCCGCTTCGAGACGCATCGCCGCGCCGAGCTCGGTGTCCTCGGTCGTGCCTGCGCATCGCGAGAGGACCGCGGCCGCCGCGCGTGGCTCGGAGCTCGAGAGCTCGGCCAAGAAGATCGAGATGATCTCGTCGCCCGGTGCGGCGTCGGCGAGCGCCGTGAGGCGTGCGCGCGCTCCGTCGAAGTCGTCCGCTTGAGCCGCGCGAAGCGCCGCGACCACGCCGAGCCCGCGTGCGAGCGCGGGATCCGCTTCGCTCGCGGCGAGCGCGTCCATCGAAGCCGGCGAGCGCGCCGCCCGCTCCTGGTTCTCTTCGCCGGTGGCACCGAGCCCTGCGACCGTCGCACCGAGGATGCGTCCGAGCCACGGAGCCTTGCCGAAGGCGCCGAGCCCCTCGGTCGTCGCGAGCTTCGCGAATGCCTCTTCTGCGCCCGCCGTGTCGCCACGAAGCAGGCGCGAGCGACCGAGCTCGAACCAGAGGTCCGAGAGCTCGTGCGGCTCGGCTCCGGAGCCGAGCAGCTGCTCCGTCGCGGCCTCGAAGCCCCCGCCGTCACCGACGATCGCAGCGAAGAGCCGCGTGAGCCGGAGGATTCCGACCTCTTCGACGCCCGCGGACGCAGCGCGCGAGAGCGCCGCCTGCGCAGCCTCGCCGTCCTTCGCGAAGCAGCCCCACACATAGGCGGCGAGGATGAACGCGCGAGCCTTCGCGGCGTCGGTCGTGAACGTGGACGCGGCGCCTTCGACGGCGCCCGCGAGCGCCGCCGGATCCGTCGCGTCGACGAGCAAGTCGATCTCGATCGCGCGGGCCGGGATGGAGCCGGGGTCGGCGTCGAGCGCGTGGCGAAGCGCATCGAGCGCCGCCGTGCGATCGTTCGCCGCTGCAGCCGACTCTGCGACGCGAAGCCACAGCGCCGCCGCGTTTGCGCCGGACGCGCCGCGTGCGATCTCGGTCTGGGCGACGCTCGCCGCACTCTCGAGATCGCCCTCGATCTCGAGAGTGGAAAGGCGCGCGCGCGCGACCACGGACGACTCCGGAAGGCGACGGGCTGCGTGCGCGAGGAGACCGTTCGCGCCCTCGAGGTCTTGACTGCGGCGCTTGATCTCGGCTGCGCGAAGGAGCGCGTCCGCGACGAAGGCCGGCGTCTGCATGAAGCTCGGAACGCCGATTTCTGCGCCGCGCTCGGGATCGTCGAGCACCTCGGAGACGAGCTCTGCTTGGCCTTCGAGAGCGCGCGCGAGCGCCTCGAGATCTGCGGCTGCTTGCGCGATCCGCTCGAGGACGAGACGCGTCTGGAATCGCGCACGACCTTCGAGCGCCGCGGCAGCATCGAGGAACTCGTACGCACGCGAGTGTTGCCCCGCCTTGGCGGCGTACTCGGCGAGCTGAATGTAGAGGAGCGCCTTGTACGTGCCGTCTGTGACGAGCGGTAGACGCGCTTCGATCGCGCGCATCACGTTCGGGATGTCGTCGGCGTCCGCGGCGAGCATCTCGAGCTCGAGCCACGCGGCGGTCTCGTCTGGGTTCTCGGCGACGGCTTCTTCGAGGCGCGCCCGCGCTTCGTCCTTGTTCTTGTCGTGCTCGAGGGCGACGACGGCAAGCTCGCGCAGCGCCCGCGAGCGCTCTTCGGCGGTCGGAGCGCCCTTCGCCATCGCGTCGAGCAGCTTGCCCAGGTTCTTGAATGAACGGCGGCGCGAGAGGATGCGGACGAGCGCCTCGAGGGGCTCGCGAAAATCGGCGTCGCCGTTGTATGCGGCCAGGTAGTCGCGAGCGGCCAGCGGCTCTTCGCCACCGACCTCGTGCAAGACGCCGACCTCGTGTTGCAGGTACGCCCTTGCGGCGTCCTGGCCGTCCCCGACGATCGCGTCGATCTCCCCCCGAAGCCGCTCGACCAGCGCGCTGTTGGTTCCGCTCGATGCGGCGTTGCTTTCGGAGGTCATGCGCTGGGCTCTCTCCTCATGCTCTTTGGGGTCCCGAGATTAGCGACCCGTCCCGCCGCTCGTAAAGCCGAGCGTGGGCCATTGGGTGCGGTACGTGTAGGCGGGGCCAAGTCGGTGGCGTGTCGGCGTAGTCAAACGAGGCAGTGCGTAGCGAAGCCCCGGATCGGGCCGGCTCAGCCTGCGACCGCCTGCTCGAGCTTCTCGTTGACCTTCGACTCGACGGTGCCCTTCAAGGCGCGCAGCATGAACGGGAGATCGATCGCGACGCGGATCGACTTCTCCTCGACGCTCACGGTGCCGTTCGCGCCCTTCGCCATGCCGCTGGGCGCGTCGAAGCGAATGACGTCTCCGTCCCAGCGCCAGACGATGCCGAGCTTGTCTTTCATGCCGTCAGCGAGCTTCTCTGCGCGCTGCTTTGCCGTCTCGAGCCCGAGCTCGTGGTTTCGTTTGATGTCGATGGTGGCCATGTGAGCCTCCCTTATTACTCGATCCGCTTGAACACGTAATAGCCCCTCGGCGAATCGACCGGTGGACTGACCTCGCCGGCGGCGAGAGCGAAGAGCGCTGCCTCCGGTCCAGGCTCGAGAACTCCGCGCGGCATCTCGCCCGCATCGTCGAAGCCGATGTCGCCGAGCTTCATCGCCGCCGCGAAATCCGTTTTTGCCTTTTCTGCGACGTCCTCCGCGACCGTGCGGGCCACTTCCTTCGATCGCGCGTCCGCGCGCGCGCCCTGGGCCCCGCGGTAGGTCACGAGCACCACGCCGAAAGACACGAGCTTCGGTGCGCCCGCCGGCAATGAGGGCGCCGAAGCGTCATTCGAGGAAGACGGCGGCACCTCGGAGGACGTGGGCTCCACCTCTTCCCCCGCTCCGCCTGCACCGTCCGCGGGTACGGGGACTGGAGCGAAACGCGGCGCCGAGACGGACGGTAGGGCGGAGGCCGAACCAAGCGCGAGTGCCTCGCCGTTTTGCCGCGTCACGAGCACGATGGCGGCTGACGCGCCGAGCACCGTCGCCAGGAAGGCGAGCGCCGTCCACCGCTGCATGCGTCGGCGGTACCACACTTTCGGGCGCGGGTCCGAGGAGACGTGGTAGATCTCGAAACCCCCAGAAACTCTCGGTGGACGATGGTCAAGGTCGAGTGCCACGGTTGCGCCGCCCCGTATCAGATTGACGAGCGGCGCATCCCTCCGGCGGGTCTCAAAATGCGCTGCCCCAAGTGCGGCGCCAGCCTGCTGGTTTCACGCCCCGGCGCCGATGGCGCCGTGACGGCGGGGCCCGCTCCTGCCGCGCCCCCGGCAGCCCCGCGACCGGCGCCGCCGCCGCGACCGAACGCGCCCGACCATGGCGGCATCGATCTGCCGTCTCCCGCGGCCACGCGCCCCCAAGGGCCGCAAGGCGCGATGGGCGGAATGGGCGGCTTCGGCGAGATCGATCTCGAGCTCGGTGGCGGTGGTGCGGCGCAAGGTGGCGGCGGTGGAGAGGTCGACCTCCCGATGGCGCAAGCGCACGCGCCTCCCCCGTTCGGCGCTCCCGATTTCGGCGACCAGGGCTTCGGTGGCGTCGATCTTCCGGCGGCGGCTCCGCAACGCTCCGGTCCCATGCAGGGCTTCGGCGCGATCGACTTTGGTGGCGACGATCCCGGCGCTGTCGATCTTCCCGCAGCGCGCGCTGGGGGCGGTGGGGGCTTCGGTCAGGATCCGGGCTTCGGCCACGATCCAGGGTTCGGCGCAGAGCCGAGCTTCGACGGCGTCGATCTTCCCGCCGCGCGTGCGGCTGCTCCTGCACCGTTTCCCTCGGGCAGCGGCGGGCTCGGGCTGCCGATGCCTTCCGGTGGGGGGCTCGGCTTGCCTGCGAGCGGCGGCGGGGGTCTCGGCTTGCCGATGCCTTCCGCAGGCGGAATGGGACTCCCAGCCACAGCGCAGGGCGGCCTCGGTTTGCCGGCCTCGGGTGGGGGAATGGGCCTTCCTGCGACCGCCCAAGGCGGCCTGCCGATGCCTGCCCAGGGTGGCCTGCCCATGGCGTCGCAGGGTGGCCTGCCCATGACGTCGCAGGGCGGATTGCCCATGACGTCGCAGGGCGGATTGCCCATGCATTCGCAAGGCGGCCTGCCGATGGCGGGCGGTCCGGGCCTGCCGTCCATGGGTGGCCCCGGGCTGCCGAGCGCTGGTGGCCCCGGACTGCCGAGCGCCGGCGGTCCCGGACTCCCCGCGGCAGGTGGTCCAGGGTTCCCGTCGCTGGGCGGTCCAGGCCTGCCAAGCCAGTCGCACGGTGGACTCCCCATCGTCGGTGCCGCAGGGCTACCGATGGGTGCTGGCGGCGCGGGCCTCCCGATGGCGGGCGGCGCCGGGCTTCCCTCGGTCGGTGGCGCTGGCTACCCGGCTTCGATCGGCGGCGACTCTGGAACCGAGGCGTCCTTCGGCGACTCTGGGGGCAGCCTCGATCTCAGCGGCGGAGGAATCGGCGGCGAGCTCGATCTCGATGCTCCAGGCGAGATCGGCAGAGGCTCACTGCCTCAACGCGAGCGCCGAACGACCGAGAGCGAAGCCCCCGATGCACCGCGCGGCAGGGGTCTGAAGATCGCCGCCGGCGTCTTGGTCGTGCTGCTCGTCGGCGGGGTCACGATGGCCGCCGCGCCGTCGCTCGGGCCGTTCGGCTCGCACTACATCCTCGATAAGGTCAACGCCGAGAAATACCGGGCGAAGCTCAAAGAGGTGCGCGAGACGGCGCAAGCCGACTTCGACGACGACACGCTGCCCCAAGCGACCGCCGCGATCGAGATCGCGAAGGCCGCGCATGACGACCACGAGCGTCAAAAAGAGACCGCCGCGTACGCCGCCTACGTCATCTACATGCGGAGCATCCGCTTCGGGAAGAACGGCGGCGACGAAGCTGCCGCGAAGACGATGCTCGACGGCACCGAGCGCGACGAGAGCACCGTCAGCGGCAAGCTCGGCCTCGCCGGAGAAGACGTCCTCGGCAACCAACTCGCGAGAGCGCGGCAGCGCGTCGAGGCGGTGCTGGCCGACAACGCGGACGACGTCGACGCGCTCGTTCTCGCGGGCGAAATCGAGCTCGCCGCGAAAGAACCGACCGCCGCGATCGAGGCCTTCACGAAGGCCGTCGGCGCACACAAGTCCGCGCGCACGCTCTATGGCCTGGCGCGCGCACAGATGGCCGCGGGCAAACAGGCAGAGGCAGAGGCGACGGCGAAGAGCGTCCTCGAGCTCTCGAAGAACCACGTCGCTGCGCGTACGCTCCTCGCCTCGATCGCCGCGGGCACCAGCTCTCGCGAGGGCGAAGCGCTCGATCTGCTCCAACAGATCACGAAGGACGACGCGGTGAAGGCGTCCGCGAGCCCTGAAGAGCTCGTCGCCGCGTACATCCAACTCGGGCGCGTCCAGCTCCTCGCTTCGCACATCTCGCAAGCGCAGGAAGCGTTCGGCGAAGCGCTCAAGCTCGATCCGCAAGCGGTCGACGCGCTCGTCGGCTCCGGGGATCTGTTCCACCGCGCGGGCCGCTACTCAGAGGCGGAAGCCCGCTTCGAGTCGGCGCTGCGCACCGACGCCGACAACGTCGAAGCCAAGCTCGGGATGGCAAAAGTACTCCTCTCGCTCGAGCGTCAGCGCGAAGCGAAAGAGCTGCTCGGGAAGCTCGCGGCGGCGCGTCCCGACGAGCCGCGGGTCTACTACTGGCAAGCGCGCGTCGAAGAGGCGCTCGGCAAGCGCAAGGACGCCGAGAATCTCTACGCCGAGTCGATCAAGCGCGCGAAGACCCCCGAGACGGGCATCCCCGCGTACGTCGCGTTGGCGCACCTGCTCGCCGGCTCGAGCCGCACCGAAGATGCGACGAAGAAGCTCGCCGAGGCCGCAGAGAAATGGCCCGACAACCCCGAGCTCGCGCGAGCGCGCGGAGAGGTCGCGCTCCAAACGGGCCACCTCGAAGAAGCGCAGAACCAGTTCGAGATCGCGCTGAAGAAGTCCCCCGACGATCTGCAGACGCGCTTCGCGCTCGGTCAGACGCTCCGCAAGATGAGCAAATTCGACGAAGCGAACGCCGTCTTCGACCAGGTCGCGAAGGTCGACAAGGACTACCCCGGGCTCGGTGTCGAGCGCGGGCTCTACTACGAAGAGACCGGTCAGCGCGACCAAGCGTTGGCGATGTACTCCGAGGCCCTGCAGAAGGCCCCGAACGACGTCGACCTCAAGCTCCGCATCGGCTCGACGCAGGTCGTCGCCGGCCACGCGAAAGAGGCCGAGGCCATCCTGAAGGACGTCGTCCGCGAGCGTCCGAACTCCGCCGAGGCGAACCACTTTTACGGGCGCGCGTTGCTCCTCAGCGGCGCAAACCTGAACGAAGCGATGCGCCACTTGAAGCGCGCGATCGACATCGATCCGAACCAAGCCGAGTACTTCCTCTACGTCGGGTACGCCGCGAACGAGTCGGGCGATCCGGCGCTCGCAGAGTCCTCGCTGAAGAAGGCGCTCGACCTCGACTCATCGCTCGGCGACGCCTACTGGCAGCGCGGCGTGATGAACCAGAAGCGTGGGCGCTGCACCGACGCGATGGCGGACCTTCAGACCGCGCTCGAGAAGCGCCCGTCGCTCTATCAAGCGCACGCGACGCTGGCCGCTTGCTACGAAGAGCAGAACGCTCGCAACAAGGCCGAGGACGAATACCGCGAAGCCCTGAAGGGAAACGACCGAAACGCCGACTGGCACTTTCAACTCGGCAAGATCCTCTACAAGCAGAACAAGAAGGCCGACGCCGCCGTCGAGATCGAGAAGGCCCTCGAGCTCGACGCAGACCGCGATCCGCGGCCGGGCTGGCTCATCGAAGCCCATTTCATGCTCGGCGACGCCTACGAGACGAAGGACAAAGAGAAGGCGGCCTACCACTACGGCGAGTTCTTGCGTCTCGCGCCGCCCGACTCTGCGTATCGCGAAGACGCGACCGCCGCGCTCGCTAGGTTGAAGCCGCGCTGACGCGGGTCAGCACCTCGACACAAAAGCCGACGGGCGAGGATCTCCTCGACCGTTCGTGATCGAGCGCTCCGGCATGCCGAAGCGCCTTCGCTTGCTTGCTGCCAGGATCAGCCGCCGCCAGGGCCCATGCCGCCGCCGGGGCCGCCCATGCCGCAGACGTTGAGCCCGCCGAAGCCCTGGACGCAGGGCTTGCCGTTCAAGCATTCGGCGTCCGAGGAGCAGAGCTGAATGCCGCCGCCGCCCATGCCGCCGCCGCCGCAGTTGTCGCGGCACTCGGCGATGGGTTGCCCGCCCTGAAACCCGTGCGCGCAACACACCTGGTCGCCGTCGCACGTGCTCGCGTCGGAGCACGTCAGCGAGATGCCATTGCACGGTGCGTCGAGCGCTTGGCAGGATGCGCCGCCCTGGCTTGCGCAACATTGCTCGCTGCCGGCGTCGCAGACCGATCCGAAGCATTCGATCGTGCCGACAGTCGACGAGCCGCCCGCTCCGCTGGTGCCTCCGTCGGGCGCGACATCGCCGCTCGAGCCGACCGAAGCGATGTCCGTCGAGCCCGATTGCCCCACCGCGACGTTCGCGCCGCCCGAACCGGGACCGCCCGAGCCAGGTCCGCCGGCGCCGCTGCCGTCATCGCCGTCTGCGACGAACGTGACATTTCCACCGCAGCCGACCAACAACGTGAAAAGGCAAGCGACGTGAGCGCGCATGGGAAGCTCCTAAAATGCCGAGCGAAGAACTGTCGCCGTCCGACCTTCGGTCGGATTTGGCAAGCATGATTCGCGTCCCGTTCTGGCGCGGCGTCAACGGGTGATTTACCCCGCTCGCCCGGCCTTTTTCCCCGAGTCGGCCTTTGCGTCGGCCTTTGCCTTCGCGTCCTCGCGCGCCTTCTGTTCACGTGCGTTCTGGGCGCGCGCCATGTCGGTCTTCACCCAGCCGACGAGCTTCGCCCCGAAGCTCGGATCGCTCGCCGAGGTGTCCGGGGACTTGAAAAGTGATTGCTTCGGATCCATTCGTCGCCTCCGTGGGTCGTTGCTAGTGTCGCGACCGAAGTCTCTCACGCCTCTTTGGAGCCTGCCATGACCGCCGAAAACGAGACCCCGAGCGCCGAGCCCGCCGCCGCAGAGACCCACGCCTTTCAAGCCGAGGTCGAGCGCGTCCTCACGCTCGTCATCGACTCGCTCTACGCGAACAAAGAGGTCTTCCTCCGCGAGCTCATCTCGAACGCGAGCGACGCTCTCGACAAGGCGCGCTTCTTCGCGCTCACGAACGAGGACGCGACGAAGCAAGAGGGCGAGCCTCGCATCGAGATCAAGGTCGACGAGGACGCGCACACGCTCACGATCGAGGACAACGGGATGGGCATGACGCGCGACGAGGTCAAATCGCACCTCGGGACGATCGCGAAGAGCGGCACGGTCGAGCTCCTCGAGAAGCTGAAGAGCACGGGCAAAGACAAGGACGCGGCCCTCCAGCTGATTGGCCAGTTCGGCGTCGGCTTCTACTCGGCGTTCATGGTCGCGAGCCGCGTCGACGTCGAGACGCTCAGCATGACGGCGGGCGCAGCTCCCGTGCTCTGGCGCTCGACCGGCGCCGGAACGTACACGGTCGCCCCCGGCGAGCGCACGACGCCCGGGACGCGCATCACGCTCCACCTGAAGGACGATCAGCGCGATTACCTGCGGGAGTGGCGCCTGAAAGACGTCATCCAGAAGTACTCCGACTATGTCGGTTTCCCGATCATGCTCGATGGCGAGCGCGCGAACCGTCCTGTCGCGCTTTGGACCGAACCGCGAAGCAAGGTGACGGCCGAGCAGCACGCCGAGTTCTTCAAGCACCTGACCGGCGGACACATGGGCGACGAGCCGCTCGTCACCGTTCACCTATCCATCGACGCGCCGGTGCAGTTCTCGGCGTTGCTCTACGTGCCGAGCAAGCCGCCGTTCGATCTCTTTCAGAAGGAGCAGACGCGCGGCCTCAAGCTCTACACCCGCAAGGTCCTCATCCTCGAAGAGTGCGAGCGCCTCGTCCCGATTTGGCTGCGCTTTCTGCGCGGCGTCGTCGACAGCGAAGATCTCTCGCTCAACGTCTCGCGCGAGATGCTCCAAGAAAGCCGGGCGCTCGCGACGATCGAACAGCAAATCGTCAAGCAGGTGCTCCGCGCGATGAAAGAGCTGTCGGAGTCCGAGCCCGCGAAATACGCCGAGCTCTGGCGCATCTTCGGCAAGGTGTTGAAAGAGGGCATCAGCACCGACTGGAAGAACAAGGACGCCATCGCCGAGCTCGCGCGCTTCGAGTCGATGAAGAGCCCCGAGGGCTCGCCGACGAGCCTGCATGCCTATGTCGAGGCGATGCCGGAAGAGCAGAAGGACATCTACTTCATCACCGGGCTCGGCCGGCGCAGCGTCGCGGACAGTCCGCACCTCGAGGCGTTCAAGAAGAAGGGCTGGGATGTCCTCTTCTTCATCGATCCCATCGACGAGTGGATCGCGCAGGCGCTCCCCGAGTTCGAGAAGAAGAAGCTGGTCAGCGTCGTCCATGGCGACATCGATCTCGGCGAAGCCGAAGAGGGACCGGCAAACGCCGTCGCGGCGGTGACGAGCGCTTTGCAAGATCGGGTGAAGTCCGTCCGCTTCTCGAAGCGCCTCACCTCGAGCCCGAGCTGCTTGGTCTCGGACGAGGGCGACCCCGGCGCGAACATGGAGCGCATCATGGCCATGATGGATGACCGCGCGCTCTCGAAGAAGCGCATCCTCGAGCTGAACCCGACGCACCCGATCGTGAAGAACGTCGCGGCGCTCTTCGACAAGGATCCTGCCTCGCCGAAGCTCGATGTCTACGCCGAGTGGCTCTACGATCACGCGCTCCTCGCAGAGGGCGTCGTCGAAGATCCGGCCAGGCTCGTGAAGCGCCTGGGCGAGCTCTTGACAGAGGCGTCGAGTCGCGCGCTCGGCACGTGAGTCGCCCCCGATGAACAAGGCTTTCGTCAAAGAGCCCGAAGGCGACGAGGAGGACGACGAGCTCGAGCTTCCCCTACCGAAGGGCTCGCAGCACATCACGCCAGAGGGCTTCCGCGCCCTGTCCGACGAGCTCAATCGTCTCTGGAAGGTCGAGCGTCCGCGCGTCACCGAAGAGGTCTCGGTCGCCGCGGCGCAGGGCGATCGCAGCGAGAACGCCGAGTACATCTACGGCAAGAAGAAGCTCCGCGAGATCGATCGTCGCGTGCGCTATCTGCGCAAGCGCCTCGAGGTGTTGACGGTCGTCGCTCCGGCGAAAGAGCAGCTCGGCCGCGTCTTCTTCGGCGCGTGGTTCACCATCGAGGACGAGGACGGCAAAGCGTCCACCTATCGAATCGTCGGCTCGGACGAGATCGATCTCGCGAACAAGAAGATCAGCGTCAAAGCGCCGGTCGCGCAGGCGCTGCTCGGCAAAAGAGAGGGCGACGTCGCGGTCGTGCATCGCCCAAAGGGCCCGACCGAGGTCACCGTCGTGAAGATTTGGTATCCGGGGATCGAGGGCGGGGCGGAAGAGGGCTGAGGTTGAGAGCTCGCGGACGCGCTGCGCGTGCGTCAGCGCTCGGCGAGCGTGAAGCCGTGAACGTGGGGCGCGCTCGTCGCGGAGTTGGAGAGGTCGAGCGAATCCCACTGCAAGATCTCGACGCCATTGTCGACGTACACGTAGCCGCCGCGCGACGCGGCGATGCCACGCGTCACGGACTCGATGACCGCGGTGCCGGTGGGGCCGCCTGCAGGAGACGCTGCATCGTCACCGACCCACGAGAGCGCTTGGCCTTCGAGTACGGCCACCAAGCCATTCGGCAGGGCATGCATCTCGTCGCTGAAGACGCAGCAGTTTGGCGGATCCACGGCGAAGAGACTGAACCGCGCGAAGCCGTGGGCACGCATCCCGACATTCTATATCCATGTCACCTGGTCGCGTAGGCGACCTGCACAGTCGCGCGAGAAGCCCAGCGCGCCGCAGCTCCGTGCTACACGCCGGCGTATGGCCGTCCGCCTCCACATCAACATCGACCACGTCGCCACGGTGCGGAACGCCCGCGGCACGCGCTACCCCGATCCGATCTTTGCGGCGCACGTGTGCGAGACCGCAGGCGCCGACGGGATCACCGCGCACCTCCGCGAGGATCGGCGGCACATCCGGGACGAAGACGTGGAGCGCCTGCGCGCCTCGATCACCTCGCACTTCAACCTCGAGTGCGCCGCGACGGACGAGATGCGTGACATGGTGGCGCGCGTCGTCCCCGACACGGTGACCCTCGTCCCCGAGCGGCGCGAGGAGCGGACGACAGAGGGGGGTCTCGACGTCGTCGGGCAGCGGGTCGCGGTCGCCCGGTTCCTGGACGTCGCGAAGCAGGCTCGCGTGCGGACGAGCCTCTTCATCGCGCCCGACGAGCTCGCCGTGAGGACGTCGCACGAGCTCGGGGTCGAACAGATCGAGCTGCACACTGGCGAGTACGCCCACGCGTGCGAGCCTGGGCAGGGCGAGAAGCGGGCGCTCGAGCTCGACCGACTGCGTCGTGCGTCGGAGCTCGCCGCTTCGCTCGGTCTAGAGGTCGCCGCGGGCCACGGCCTCACGCGTCACAACGTCGGCGCCGTCGTCGCGATCCCGGCGATCGTCGAGGTCAACAACGGACACGCCGTCATTTCCGACGCCGTCTTCATGGGCCTCGGCGAGGCCGTGAAAGAGCTTCGCCGCGCGATCGAGCGCCACGCGAGCTGAGGCAACGGCGGCGCAGGGCCCCCGAAGCGGCACGTCCGAGGTAACATCGAATGATGCTTCCTCGCCTTCTCAGGGGCCGCGGCCGCGCGCGCCTCAGCTTGTCGATCGCAGCGCTCGCGATGCTGCCCGCGCTCGCCAATTGCGAATGTGACAGCTCGGAGACCACGACGTCGGGGAACGGGGGCGCCGGCGGGTCGACGACGACCTCGACGGCGACGTCCCAAAGCGGCGGTGGCGGCAGCACCGGGAACTTCACCGGCGCCGGCGGCGCCGCGTGCATGGTCGGCGCGCCCTGCGACGGTGGCATCTGCGACGAGAACCACACGTGCTGCGCGTTCGAGCATGCTTGCGGCCAGAAGTGCTGCGGCACGGCCGAGGTGTGCTCCTTCCTCGAGTGCCTCGTGCCGGGCATCACGTGCACCGACGACAAGCAGTGCGCTGCCGACGAGTTCTGCGACTTCTCGCTCGGTGGCGACTCGGGCACCGGAGGAGGAGGAGGAGCAGGGGGCAGTGGTGGCGGCCCGACATGCATCGGCGGCGTCGATCTCCCTGAAGGAAAGTGCATGCCGAAGCCGCCGGTCTGTCCGACCGGGACCGACCCCGGCGACCCGCCGAGCTGCGTCACGAGCTGCGAATATCACCCGCCGACTGGCGTCTTCGCGCCCGAGCTGAAGTACTCGTGGGGCGTCGCGACGAACACGACCGACAACGTCATGATGACGCCGATCGTCGTTCAGCTCGACGACGACAACTGCGACAACGTCCTCGACGAGAAGGACATCCCCGAGATCGTCTTTCTCACGTTCGACGGCAACGACTACAACAACAACTCCGGAACGTCGTCGACCCTGCACGCGATCTCGATCGTCGACGGCGTCGTCGTCGACAAGCTCGCGGTGAAGACGACGGGCGTCTCTGCGGATCTTCCAGGACGGCAGATCGCCGCAGGGGACATCGACGGAGACGGCCAGAACGAGATCGTCACGTGCACCAAAGACGGCCGCATCCGCGCGTACGAAGCGGACGGAAGCGTCAAGTGGTTGAGCGCCGCGGCGAAGTGCTTCATGCCGAGCATCGCCGACCTCGACCAGGACGGCATGCCGGAGATCATCGATCTCGGCGTGGCGCTCGACGGCGCGACGGGCGCGACGAAGGCCACCTTCGCGGACGATCACTACGTCGTCGTCTCCGACGTCGACGGCGACGGCCTGCTCGACATCGTCGGCCCGACCCGCGTCTATGGCGCCGACGGCAGCGTGAAGGTCGACACCAACCTCGCTGGCACCCACGCCGCCGTGGGTGATCTCGACAACGACGGCATCCCCGAGATCGTCACCGTCGACACGCCGACACACACCGTGAACGTCTGGCACATGACCAGCCCGACGACGTTCGAGATCGTGAGACAAGGTCTCGACCTCAATTACGGCATCGCGACGAATCCGTGCCCGGTCGGCTCTGCCGGCAACACGAAGGGTGGCGGCACGCCGACCATCGCCGACTTCAACGGCGACGGCAGCCCCGACGTCGGCTTGGCGGGCGGAATCGGCTACGTCGTGTTCGATGGCGTGGCGCTGATGGACACGTCGGTCGCACCGGATCAAACACGCCTCTGGCTGACCCAGACGCAGGATTGCTCGTCGGCGCAGACCGGCTCGAGCGTGTTCGACTTCGACGGCGACGGCAAAGCAGAGGCCGTCTACGCCGACGAGACGACACTCCACATCTACGACGGCACGACGGGGACGCAGCTCTTCGGCACGTGCAACACGAACGGCACCCTGTATGAGTATCCGGTCGTCGCCGACGTCGACAACGACGGACACGCGGACCTCGTCGTCGCATCGAATTCGTATTCGGGGTTCAACTGCGGCGGCGTGAAGACCACCGGTATCCGCGTGTACGGCGACGTCGAGGGCAAATGGGTCCGCACGCGACGCGTGTGGAACGAGCACGGCTACCACGTCACGAACGTCGAGGAGTCCGGCGCGATCCCGAAGGTAGAGGCGCAGAACTGGGCCGTGCCCGGTCTGAACGACTTTCGCCAGAACGTGCAGCCGTCTGGGCAGTTCTCCGCACCGGACCTCGTCGTGAGCCTCACGCCGATTTGCGATGGCCCCTACGGGCTGCGCGCGCGCGTGACGAACATCGGCGAGGCCCCTGTCGAGGCAGGCGTCGTCGTCGGCTTCTACGAAGGTGCGGCGCCCGGGACGCTGCTCGGACAGGCCACGACGACGATCACGCTCTACCCGCTCACGCACGAAGACGTCGTCCTCGACCTCGCGGGCGAGCCGGCGAGCAACGTTTACGCGGTGGTCGACGACGGCATGCCGGTCCATCCTTGGCACGAGTGCAAGACCGACAACGACACGTCCACCAGCGTCAGCCCGAGCTGCATGCCTCCGCAATGAAGACCTTCGCTCACGATCCGGGCACGACGCGCGTCGTCGCTCACGCGCGTCCCCACCTCATCGTCATCGCCGCGCTCTTCGTGGCGTGTGGGGATAGCGGCGCGGACGCGACCACGACGACCACGACGTCGAATGGCGGCGGCGGCGGGACGTCGTCCACCACGACCGCTGGCGGCGGCGGCGCGACCTCTTCGAACGGTGGCGGCGGCGCGACCTCTTCGAACGGTGGCGGCGGCGCGACCTCTTCGAACGGTGGCGGCGGCGCCGCGACCACCACCTCGAGCACGGGGGGCGGCGGCGCGACGGGCGCCGGCGGCATGAGTCCCGCACCCGTACGGCTCGTCGCGGGCAACGTCTCGAGCGGCAGCGGCCAGAGCTACAACCTCGGCCACGGCATCCGCATCTTGAAGGGCACGCGCGGCGACGTCTTCATGGTCCAGGAGTTCAACTACGGCGCGAACGACGCCGCCGCGCTCCAGTCCTTCGCGGACCAGATCTGCGGAACCGAATGCACCGCCGTCCGCGGGCCGACGGAGCAGATCCCGAACGGCGTCATCTCGAGATACCCAATCCTCGATAGCGGCAGCGTCACCGATCCCTATGTGACGAATCGCAACTTCGTCTGGGCCCACATCGACGTCCCCGGCCCGACCGACCTGTACGCCTTCAGCGTGCATCTACTGACGAGCAGCGCCACGCAGCGCCAAAACGAGGCGGTCGCGTTGAACGCCGCCATCGGCGACGTCGTCATGGACCCGGACGCCTTCATCGTCGTCGGTGGCGATCTGAACACCGAAAATCGCACCGAGAACGCGCTCCTGACGCTCGCGGACAACTTCGTCATCGGCTCTCCGTGGCCGATCGATCAAGATCTCAACGACTTCACGAACGCGCCTCGCAACAAGCCCTTCGATTGGGTCCTCGTCAACCCGGCGCTCGACGCGCTCGCCGTACCGACCGTCATCGGCGCGAACGGCTTCCCCGGCGGCCTCGTCGTCGACACGCGCGTCTACGATCCGATCTCGGATCTGAGCCCGGCGCTCGCGACCGACAGCGCCGCGAACAGCATGCAGCACATGGCCATCGTGAAGGACTTTCAGCTCGAATAGTCGCGCGCCGAGCCGGGTCGCCGCGACGCCTCGCCACGACGCCTCGCGCCGTCACCGCGGAACGGATTCGGCCCCGGGTTGCCGCACGTGTCGGACGCCCTCTCGTTCTTGGCCCTTCAGATCAGCCAACACCTCTGACGGCAGGGGAAACCAACGAAGCTCCTCGAAGTCTGGCGTCGTCACCGGGTCGACAACCGAGAGCTCCTTCGCGCCGGCGACGGCCTCTTCGATGATGCGCCGCGCTTCGTCGAGATAGGTGGGTAGCGACCACTCGGGCTCGGTCGCGTGACGCGAGCGATACTCGAGCTTGCCGGTGCGGTAGCTGACGTCGCCCAGGCGCATCGGCGCCACCAGCTTTCGCGCGCGGTGGTGGAAGAGCCCCGTCAAAGGCTCGAAGACGTACTGCGGAAGGAGCTTCCAGCCATCGGTCGCGACGAGGCGGATCGCGTCGAGGATGTATTGGAACTGCGCCTCGGACAGGAAGTAGTTGAAGTTGACGCGCACCCAGCCGGGCTTGATGCCCTCACAGCCTCGGATGATCTCGCGCTCGAATTCTTTGCTCTTGTCCAGATCGATGCCGAGGAGCCGATGGCCGTAGGGGCCCGCGCACGAGCAGCCGCCGCGCGCCTGAATGCCAAATAGGTCATTTAGCAACGCGACGACGAAGTTGTGATGCAGATACGCCTTCCGGTGCTTCACCACGAACGACACGATCGAGAGGCGCCACGCGCCCTGGTTGCCCAAGATGAAGAGGTTCTCGTGGCTGGACCACGAGGCGATGGCTCGTGAGATGAAGTCCTCTTCGCGTTCACGGATGGCTGCTTCGCCGACGGCGTCCTTCAGTTGAAACACGAGCCCGGCCCGGATCGACTCGATGATGGCCGGAGTGCCGCCCTCTTCGCGGTGCACCGGATCTTGAAGATACCGATGATCTTCCGGGTTCACGTAGGCGACTGTCCCGCCGCCCGGACAGGTCGGCACCTTGTTCTTGAACAAGTGTCGCTTCGCGACGAGCACGCCTGGGGTCCCGGGGCCGCCGATGAACTTGTGCGGAGACAGGAATATGGCGTCCTTGTAGACGCCGTCGCCGCCGGGCTCGTCGTCTTTCATGTTCATCTCGATGCGGACGTATGGCGCCGCCGCAGCGAAGTCCCAGAACGAGAGCGCCCCGTGTGCATGAAGGAGCGCCGCGACGGCGCGCGTGTCGGTCCCGATACCGGTCACGTTGGAGGCGGCAGAGAAGCTGCCGATCTTGAGCGGTCGATCGCCGTACTGAACCAGCTTTCGCTCGAGCTCGCCCAGGTCGATGTGACCATCGGTGTCCTCCGGGATGACGACGACGTCGGCGATCGACTCGCGCCACGGCAGCTCGTTCGAGTGGTGCTCGTACGGACCGATGAACACGACGGGACGCTCGCTTTGGGGGATGTGCTTCGAGAGCTCGTAGCGGTCGTCCAGGTCGCGCGGGATGCGCAGGTTGAGCACATCGACGAGCTTGTTGATCGCGCCGGTCGCGCCGGAGCCGGTGAAGATCACGACGTCGTCCGGCCCGGCGCCGACAGCGTCCGCGATGATCTTGCGCGCCTCTTCACGAAAGCGCGTCGTTTGCAGACCCGTGCCGCTCGTCTCGGTGTGCGTGTTCGCGTAGAGCGGCATCACCTCGTTCTTGATGAAGTCCTCGATGAACTCGACCGAGCGCCCGGACGCCGTGTAGTCCGCGTAAGTCACGCGGCGTTGGCCGTACGGGCCGTCTAGCGCGGAATCGTCCCCGATGATCGACGCGCGAATCGTCTCGATCAGCCGCGCAGATAGGGGCGTCATGGTGCCTCTTCGTACCACGGCGACGCGTCGCCCGCGATGCGAGTAGCCGACGACGGCTCGTCTATTTTCGAAGGGAGTCGACGTCGATGACGAAGCGATAGCGGACGTCGCTCTTCAGCATGCGCTCGTAGGCGAGGTTGATGTCCTCTATCGGGATGATCTCGACGTCCGCCGTGACGCCATGCTCGGCGCAGAAGTCGAGCATCTCTTGCGTTTCGGCGATGCCGCCGATGACGGAGCCCGCGACGCTGCGGCGTCGACCGATCAGGCTGCCAGCCGGAAGCTCGAACGGCTTGTCCGGGATGCCCAAGAGGACGAGCGTCGCGTCGGTCTTCAAGAGGCGCGTGAACGTGGAGAGATCGTGCGGCGCGCTCACCGTGTCGAGCACGAGATCGTACGCGCCGGCGAGCTTGCCCATCGACGGCTCGTGGCTCGAGACGACGAGCTCGCTCGCGCCGAGCCGGATCGCATCGGCGCGCTTCTTCTCGGACGTCGAGAACACCGTTACTTCCGCGCCCATGGCGCGCGCGAGCTTGACGGCCATGTGCCCGAGGCCGCCGAGCCCGATGACGCCGACGCGCTGCCCCGGCTTTACGTCCCAGTGGCGAAGCGGCGAGAACATCGTGACGCCCGCGCAGAGGAGTGGCGCGGCGGAAGCCGGATCGAGCCGCGGATCGATCCGAAGCGCGAACGCCTCGTCGACGACGACGTCGGTCGAATAGCCGCCGTACGTCGGCGTGGTCTTGTCTCGCTCGAACGAGTTGTACGTCCACGACGCTCCGTCCTCGCAGTATTGCTCGGTCCCGCGCTCGCACTGCGGACACACGCGACACGAGTCGACCATGCAGCCGATGCCGGCCAGCTCACCCACCTTCACCTTCTTCACGCCCGCGCCGACCTTCGTGACGCGTCCGATGATCTCGTGGCCAGGGACCATCGGGAACTTCGAGCCACCCCACTCGTCACGCGCCTGATGGATGTCGGAGTGGCAGACGCCTGACCACAGGATCTCGATCGCGACGTCGCGCGGCCCGACGGCTCGCCGCTCGATCGTGTGTGCGCGAAGAGGGGACTTGGGATCGAACGCGGCAAAGGCTCGGGTGCTCACGGCCAACGCAGTAGCACGCGTCGGCCCCCATGCACTCGCGAACACCGGGCCCGAGCCGTCGCCGTCGCGGGGACACGAGGCGCCGTCGGCCGATCGGCATGCGAAAGCACCGGGCGGGGGCACCCTTGCTACGCTTCCCGGCATGCCCTTCCTCCTCGGCGCCGCGATCTTCGCCGCGCTCCTCGTGCTCCTCGGCGTCAAACAGGTCAACCAGTGGGAGACCGCGCTGAAGTTCACGCTCGGCAAGTTCGCGGGCCGAGTGAAGCCGGGCCTCACGCTCGTCGTGCCTGGCTTTCAGCAGATGAAGCGCATCGACATGCGCACGCGCAACCGCGATCTCTTGCGACAGATGGTCATCACGCGCGACAACGTGACGACCATGGTCGACGCGGTCGTCTACTACCGAGTGGTCGATCCGGAGAAGGCGACCCTCGCGGTCGAGAACTACGAGGCCGCCGTGAAAGACCGCGCGAAGGTCGCGCTCCGCGACATCGTGGGCGAGACGCCGCTCGATCGCCTGCTCGCCCACCGGGACGAAATCGCCGCGAAGGTCCGCGAGCAGGTCGAGACTGTCGTCGCGCAGTGGGGTCTCCACGTCGAGCTCATCGGCTTGCAGGACGTGCAACTCCCGCCGCAGATGCAAGAGGTCCTCGCGAAGGCCGCGATCGCGGAGCGCGACCGGAGCTACGTCATCATCAAGAGCCAGGCCGACGTCGAGAGCGCGAAGAACTTCGCAGAGGCGGCCGAGATCCTGGCGACGTCGCCAGGCGCGATGGAGCTGAGGCGCTTCGAAGCGCTGAGCAACCTGGCGCAGAGCGGCGCCACGAAGGTCGTGTTCGATCTCGCGAAGCCCTTCGATGACGCGACCTACGGCGCTCGGAAGGTCGCCGCGGCGATCGCCGAAGCGGCTGCGTTCGATCCGACGATGCAGCCCTCTGTGAAGACGCAGCAGACGCGCCACGCGCAAGCCGAATACGAGGCTCGCGCCGAAGCCGAGGCCGCGGCGGTCGAAGCGCAAGCGCAGGCTCAATCTCGAGCCGACCGGCGGCGTGGATGATCGACGCGCGTCCCGAGGCGTCGCTCGGAGATGCCGTAGCGCGCGTGCTCGTCGCAAGAGGCGAAGACGCGCTCGCGGCGATCGTGACGAGCGGACGGCTCGAGCTCGCGCCGCACTCCGAGACGTGGATGCTCGACCATCGCTCGGTCGAGGCGCAGCGGTTCGCGCTCGTCGTTGCTCCAGAGGAGTTCGTATGGCTGAAATCGCATCCCGAGCGCATCGAAGCGCTGCGCGACGCGGTCGCGGGGGTCGTGGACACGCCGACGACGCGCCTGGCGAACCTCTCCGTCGTCGTCGGACTGGTCTCGCCTTCGGGCGCCGAGAACACGTGGGCCGGTGTCTATCGAACCGCGTCGCCCGTCGCGGCGCCTCCGCCCGAGCCCGCCGAGGTCGCCGCAACGGCCGAGGCGCTCGCCGAGGCCTACGGCGATCCGATCGCGGCGGGCATGCTCGCTCGCGCGGACCTCGAGCGCGCCGTCCTCTCTGAGGCCAGCGGAATCGCTTCGGTTCGATGGATCGTTCGCCTCACCCCGGCCGATCTCGTCGCGGCGGAACGGTCGGTTCTCCTGACCGATCGCCTCGTCCTCTCGGTGACGCATGCCGCCACGCGCGCGTCGGAGCGCGTCGGAGAGGTCGAGCTCCGAGCGCGCGCCACAGGCGATCTCGACGTCGAATGACGACCGCGGGAAACGCGGCTCACGTTCGCAAAAGACTCGCCGATTGAGGCGAGTGCCCCGTGGGGCCTCCTGTACGCTCAAAAGTCCTATGCCTTCGATGACTCGCTTCGCGAGCCTCTCCGCGTCTCGCGCTTCCTTCTGGTCACTCTGCGCGCTCGGCCTCGCCCTTTCGGCCTGCGGTGACTCCGGCACCGACACGACGACCACGACGTCGGGAAATGGTGGCGCGGGTGGCGACGGGACGAGCGCGAGCGGCGGCGGCGCAACGGGCGGAGAAGGCACGGGCGGCGCAACGACGAGCGCGGGCGGCGGCGCGACGGGCGGAGAAGGAACCGGGGGCGAAGGCGGCGGCGTCTCGGACTGCGGAACCCCGACCGAGTGCGCCGCGCAGTGGGAAGAGAACGCGTCGAGCTACTACGACGATCTCTTTCTCGGCGATCGCGACGGGCTCGCGATGTTTCTGGCGAACGTCCCCAAGGGCGGCGATCTCCACAATCACATGACGGGCGCCGTCTACGCAGAGACGTATCTCGGCTGGGCGAAGATGGACGGCGACTGCATCAACTCATCGACGTTCGCGGCGGTCTCGTCGGGGCAGTGCTCGGCGACGAACCTCGCGACGCCGGCATCCGGGCCGTTCTTCGACTCGATCGTTCGCGCGTGGTCCATGAAGGACTTCATGCCCGGCGCAGAGACCAGCCACGATCACTTCTTCGCGACGTTCGGGAAGGTCGGCTTGGTCGCCGGCGCGCATCGCAATCAAGAGCTCGCAGATCTCGCGACGCGCGCAGCGTCGGAGAACCAGCTCTACGTCGAGACGATGTTCAACATGGGAAAGAACATCGGCCAGCTCTCGACGGACATCTGGTCCGGCACGCTGAGCGCGTCAGATTTGCCCGGCCTCTATGCCTCGATCAAAGCCGCTCCGACGTTTGCGAGCGAGCTCGCCAAGGACGTCGCGACCGTCGACCAGGCGTACTCGCAATACCGCGGCGTGCTCGGCTGCTCTGGCGCGAACCCGCCGCCGGCCTGCGCAGTCGACGTGCGCTTCGTCTCCCAGGTCGCGCGCACCGGGGCCAAGGATCTGGTGTTCGGTCAGCTGATCAGCGCGTTCGAGGTCGCAGCGAAGTCCCCTCACCTCGTGGCCGCGAACCTGTCGTCTCCGGAAGACGACTCGACGTCGATCAACAACTACATGCTCCACATGGCGATGCTGGATTTCCTGCATCAGAAGTACGCGACGACGAATCTGAGCCCTCTCCACATCACGCTGCACGCGGGCGAGCTGACGCCGGACGTGCTGCCGCCGGGATCTACCGCGAACACGTTTCACATTCGCGAAGCCGTCGAGCTCGGCCACGCCGAGCGCATCGGCCACGGCATCGACATCTTGTCGGAGAGCGATCCGATCGGGCTCATGGACGAGATGCGGCAGCAAGGCGTTCTCGTCGAGGTCTGCATGAGCTCGAACGCGCAGATCCTGAATGTGAGCGGTAACTCGCATCCGCTCGCGACGTACATGGACAACCAAGTTCCTGTCGCGCTCGCTACCGACGACCAGGGCGTGTCGCGCTCGAGCTTGGCGGGCGAGTATCTGCGCGCCGCGACCGACCAGGGCCTCTCGTACAAGCAGCTGAAGACGATGGCACGCGACAGCCTCGAGCACGCGTTCTTGCCGGGCACGACGCTCTGGATCTCGGTGTCGGCCGCGACACCTGTCACGCCCTGCGAACCGACCGACACCATGGGCGTCGGAACGACGCCGAACGCGACGTGCCAAGCCTTCCTCGACGGCAGCGAAAAGGCCCGCGCGCAATGGGACCTCGAGCGACGCTTTCGCATCTTCGAGAGCCAACTCTAGGGCTGTCTTTAGTTTCGGCGCGGCCTCAGTTCCGGCCCTCGCTGAGGCTCGTAGAGAGCAGGTCGGCCGGACCGAGACGTACCGTAGCGAGACGATCAACGTTGCGCGATTAGGAATCGCGCGATGGCGGCCGCGGTGCCGAGTCGTGCGCCGCCTCTGCCGGTGCCGATGGCCGAGTGAGCCAGCTCCAGACGCTCGGCCAGCTCGACGATGGTGCCGGTCTTGTCGCGCAACCACTCGAAGGACGCTTTTCGAAGGTCGACGAAGTCATCAGGGACGTAGCCGCCTTGCCTCTTGAAGAGGCCGGCGCCGTACGGTCCCCACGACGCGAGGACGTCGTCGCATCGCAAGAACGCCCGCCAATCGCTGGCGAAGTCCGCGAACGAAACGCCGCCGCGCATCTCTGCCTCGCCCAAACGTGTGTGACTCGCCGTCGTCGGAGAGAGCGCGACACGCGGCGCGATGATGCGCTCGAAGCGCTCGGTCTCCTTGCCTTCCGTGTCGAGCCGCACCGCGAGCCAGTGGACCAGCTCGTCGGGGTTCCGTGCCTTTTCTTCGTAGGGCCACGCGTTCGCCTCGCCGACCACGACGACGACGCTGCGTCCCGATCGCAAAAGAAGCGGCACGGGTCGCGGTCGCGGCTTGCGCGGCGAGCGTCGATGCCTCGAACCGCCCGAGCCCTGCATGTGCGCGATCTGCGCGTCGATCATCGCGCGGAACGGCGTCATCATCGGCTCGAAGAGCTCGCGGTCGCCCTCCAAGATCGAGAGCGCCTCGATGACGGCCTCGATCGTCGAGACGCAGTCGACGGCGGGCTCGGCGCGGATGCGGTACTCGCTCGGTTTCGACGGAACGAGCGAGTACTGGGGCAGCGCGGCCACGCGTGGGTTCAAGCGCACGAGCTTCTTCGCGAGTGACCACGTCCCGTCGACGACGATGAGCGTCGTCGGACCGGTCGGAGGCTCGACCGCCAGATCGCGCGACGTCGGACCGGGCCACAGCAGGATCGGCGTGCGCGTCGGATCGGCGAGCGCGGCGCGCACGATCGGATGATCGTCCAGCTCGGTCCCCACGACGAGCTCCGAGCCGGCGAGGCAGAGCGACGCCATGCGCGCGGTCCCGATGGGCATGAAGCGCTCGCGCGGATGCTGCAGGATCACGACCGGCGTCTTCGCGACGACGCGCGGCACGGCGTCGCAGTAGCAGACGCTCGCGGGCCGGAAGCAGCGGAAGCACATCGCGCGGGGCGCGGTCTCGGGCGATGCGGTCGTCACGTGGGGGCCCGTCTTCCCGCGTCCAGAGAGCGCGCGCAAGCAGGTGGTGTAGCCTCTCGCCGTGGTGCGCCGGTCCTCGCTTCGCCGCCTCTTCGCGCTCACGCTCCTCCTCGGTTCGGCCTCTGCCTGCAGCGGCACCGCCACGCCGACTGGAGAGGTCGTCCGGCCAATAGGCTCGACGCCGGCGGCCAGCGAGACGCCGGAGACCACGGCGCCCGCGTCGCACCCGTCGTCGCGCGCCTTCCTGGCGACCATGCGCGCCGATCAGCTCGACCTCGTCTTGCAACGGTCGCAGCTCGCACGCGACCTTCTGGCAGAGACCGTTCGCGATCCGATGCGGCTCGACGCGACCTCGCATCTGGCGGACGTGCTCGGCGTCGCACCCGAGACACCGGTCGTCGTCGAAGGGCTCGAGCTCGACGCTCGCGCGGCCGCGGCGGCGGCTCGCTGGCGACTCTACGATCCGACGCTCCCGCAGGACATCGTCGGCGCGAGCCTCGCCGAAGAGCCGGCCGCGAAGAAAGAGGGCTTCGTGATGTCGCGCTTCACGGTCGCGTCGACGGAATCGAAGCTGCCCGCGCTCGTCGAGGCCGCGATGCGCGCCGATGGCTCCGCGACGCCCGTCGAAGGCGGAGAGCTCTTCGTGACGCAGACAGGCGAGGCCGTCGTCGTCCGAACGATCGCCGGAGCGACCGAAGTCGCCCGCGTCGTGTCGAGCAGCTCGCTCGGCGCGACCGACGCACGGCGTGTCCTCGCGGCGCTCGACGCCTGGCAGCACCCGATCCCCGAGAGCGCCGCGCCACGCATCGAGCTCACGCCTCCTGCGCTCTCGCTCGCCTCGTTCTGGCTCGTGACGGCCAAGGGCGTCTCACCGAGCAGCGTCGATCCGGTCGCCGCGGCGCGCGCACTCCAAGAGGGGAAGATCGCGCTGATGGTCGACGCGCCCCAGTACGAGGCTCGCTACTCGAAGGTCGTCATCGAGCTGGAGCCATCGTTCCGCGCGACCGTCGAGCTGGCGTCGCGGACCGCACCCATCGATCCCGCGCTCTTCTCCACGTCTGGCGCGGACGTCGACATCGTCGGCAGCGAAGCGCGTGTCGCGATCAATGGCGCGTTGCTGTACGCGTGGCCGCTCCTACCGAAGACCATCGACGGCAACCCATATCGCGCGCAAGACGTCGACCGTTTCGTCTCGCGCAACACGACCCGCTCACTCCTCTTGGGCGGAGACCTACCGGTCTACTGGATGCGCAAGGCGATGGAGCACATCGAGGAGCTCGGTCAGCCGACGCTCGCCTTCATGCGGCGGTTCGAGCGGCTCGGGTGCGCCAAGATGCCAGGCCCGAACGGCGTCATCACGTGCTTCGGCCTCCTCGTCGCGTCTGCGAGCGAAGAGGAAGCCAGCTGCGCGCTCGAGCGTGAGGATCACGGCTGCGCCACGACGGCTCGACTCGTCCGAGACAAGCCAATCGCGCGCTACGGCTACCAGATCGTGCGCAAGAAGCTCGAGGGTCGAACGGTGATCCTCGCGTCACGCGACGTGTCCGGTGTGACCCAGGTGAAGATCGCAATCCCCACGGGCACGCGGCCCGCCTTTACTCTGGATTCCATCTCGGAGGGCAGCGCAGACACGCCCTGGGATGAGCCGTTTCGAATGGTCGGCTCCCTACGAACCGGAAAGGTGGTGTTCGAGGCGACTTCTTTACCTCTCCCCAAACCTTCGACACCGAAGCCGACCGTCATCCGTGGCGTCACGCCCGGCCACGGCAAACCCAAATTCAAGCCTCCGCCAAGGCCGGATCCGCTCGACGCGCGGCACTAGCTTCTGCGCGTCGCAGACGCGCGGCGCTCACTCTTCGGGCTTGGGCTTATCGGCCTCCGACGACTTCTTCGTCGCGTCGAGATCCGCCGCGGGGATCGTCGCGTCGTCGCCGCCAGCGGGCTTGTCGAGCTTCGTGGCGTCGTCGTCTTTCGCCTTCTCGGACTTCGTCTCCGTCTTCGGCGCACTCTTCGGAGATGCCTTCTTCGCAGGCTTCTTCTCGTTCTTCTCGGGCTTCATCGACGGACGGGTCTTCTCCACCCGCACGGTGTCGTCGTGGCCGATGTCATCGGCAGCCTTCTTCGGCGACTTCGCAGGTGCGCCCACGACGGCCAGCGCCGCCTTCGCTTGCTTCGCGAGCGCATGTGCGCCGAACAGTGCGCCGGCCCAGACCGGGACGAAGAACACCAGAAAGAAACCGTTCTTCTGGTCGAACCACGGCGTGATCTTGAGGACCAAGTTCAAGAGCGTCGCGGCGAGCGCCAACGCGATGAGCTTCTCTGCGACGAGCACGGACTTCGCGCGTCCGAACGCCACTCGAAGGCCCGTCCCGACGAGCCATAGGCCCCACGGCACGCAGAGCATCAGGTTCTCGTTGGGGTAGCCGACGACGTGGTCGGTCCACGTCCACACCAAGATGAAGAAGAGCCCGAAGAACCCGGTGACGAGTCCGAACATCGAGACGAGGACACCGTAGCCGACGCGCGCGAGCTTGCTCTTCACACCGGCTCGTCCGGAGAGCGCGAAGATGGCGCCGAGGATCAGCCCGACCACGAGCGAATAGGGCCACCACGAGGGCGGATTGTCCGGCGGCGGAGTCTGATTCGACGGGAGCAGCACCCACTCGCGCTTCACGAGCGGCCGCGTCGTTCCGTCGGCGGCGACGAGCGTCGCCTTGCGCGCCGCCTTCTGGAACTCCATCGGGATGAACCCTTCGTCCCATTCCGTCATCGGCTGATCGATGAAGTCGCCCATGACGAGATCGAGCACGACGTACTCGGCCGGCAAACTCTCTGTCAGACGCAGCGTGTGATCGCGGTACGACAGGCGCGCCGGGCCGCCGGTCACCTTCTTGATGCTGCCGTCCGTCGCCTTGTCGATGATGTCGCGGACGCGCGTCGAGCAGTTGTCGCGGTAGTAGTCGTATTTGTAATACTTGTTCTCGGGCAGCGCGTTTTCGTCGACGAGACGCTGGATCTCACGCTTCTCGGCGTAACTGAGATCGAGCTCTTGCGCGGTGATGCTCCGGTTCTCGTGCTTGTAGACGAATTGCGTCGCGCCGATCCCCTGGATCGAGAGCCAGTACATGAAACGGCCCTGCACGAACTTCGGGATGAGCGCCGGATCGCCGAACGAGAAGGTGCCCCAGTTGTAGACCTTGTCGCGTTGGTAGAGCGGCTTCGTCTCGTCGTGGATCCAGATCGCGTTGTGGCCGAACTTGTAAAAGGGATGATCGCCGGGGCTGAAATAGAGGACATAGACGCGCAGTCGGTTGTCCTCTTGGGGCGGCTCCACCACGGGCTCGGCTCGGGGCGTCGGCTCTGCGATCGCGGGCGCAGGCTCGGTCGCGGAGGACGACGGCTCGGCGCTCGGCGGAGCGGACGCCGACGCAGAAGGAGTCGGCGGCGGCGCCGCCCCAGAGACGCCAGGGGCGGCGTCGCCTGCGAACGCGACAGCCCAAACCGAAAGCGACACGACGAGGGCCGCGAGGAGCGCGACGACCCGGCTTTTGCCCGACATGGGCGCGTCGTACCACGGTCCTCGGGTCTGATCACATCGGACGCGCCCCGCCCGCCGAGATGAGCCCTCCTGCCGTGGGGCTTTGGTACGCTCCCCCGTCCCATGATCCCCGTCCTGTCGAGAAGCCAGATGCGCGCGTTCGACAAATGCGCCATCGAGGATTGCCACGTCCCCGGCGTCGTCCTCATGGAGAACGCGGGTCGCGGCGCAGCCGACGTCCTCAGCGCGATGATCGCCGCAGACCACCGTCCGCGCGTCCGCTCACGCAGGGCGGTCTTTCCGACGCGCCACGTCCGCGCGCCAGGACAACCCGCGGAGTACCCGCTCGAGGCGCGCGTCGTCGTCGTGTGTGGGACCGGCTTGAACGGCGGCGACGGCTTCGTCGTCGCGCGACACCTCCTCGCCCGCGGAGCCGACGTCTCCGTCGTGGTGACAGGGAGCGTCGAGCGCATCACCGGCGAGGCGCGGATCAACCACGACTGCTTCATCGACCTCGGTGGAAACTGCCTCGAGCTTCCGAACGAGGCGCCGATCGATCTGCTCGTGCAAGAGCTCGGCACGGCCGACTTCGTCGTCGACGCGATCTTCGGCACGGGCCTCGACCGGCCCGTCCAGGGCCGGCTGATGGCCGTCATCGACGCGATCAACGGCTGCAAGGCTCGCACCGTCGCGCTCGACATCCCGAGCGGTCTCGACGCCGACTCGGGCTCCCCGCTCGGCACGGCCGTGCGTGCGGACGACACGGTGACGTTCGGGCATCTGAAGGTCGGCCTGCTCACGCCGGACGGCGCGCGCTTGGCGGGCCGCGTGCACGTCGTCGATCTCGGCGTTCCCGATGCGCGCATCCTCGATCTGGTCGGCCACGCCGCAGAGGTGCTCGATCCGATCGACGTCGGCGAGTACTTCATCCCGCGCGAGCCGAACGTCCACAAGCACGCGGCCGGAAACGTCCTCGTCATCGCGGGCTCGCCGGGCAAGCTCGGCGCATCGAAGCTGACGGCGCGCGCGGCCATGCGCGCAGGCGCGGGCCTCGTGACGCTCTGCACGTGGCCCGAGTCGGCGAGCGCGATCGAGGCGCAGACGATGGAGATCATGTCGGCGCGCATCGATCCGACCGATCTCGAAGGAAGCCTCGACCGCGCCGTCGAGGGGCGCCACGTCGTCGCGATCGGCCCCGGCCTCGGGCTCGACGACAAAGCGCGTCGCGCGGTCGATCACGTCGTCCTCGGGTGGGATGGGCTGAAGGTCGTCGACGCCGACGCGATCACCTGCTTCGTCGGTCGCGCCAAAGAGCTCGCCAACGCAAAGGGCAACGTCGTCCTGACTCCACACCCCGGCGAGCTCGGACGCCTGCTCGGCAAAACGGGCCAGGAGATCGAGCAAGATCGCTTCGGCGCCGTCGCGCAGGCCGTGAACATGACGCGCGCGACCGTCGTGTTGAAGGGCGCCCGCACGATCATCGGAACCCCAGAGGGGCGAACCTTCGTCGCCGTCGCAGGCAACCCGTCTCTCGCGACCGCGGGCTCGGGCGACGTCCTCACCGGGATCATCGCGGCGCTCGGTTGTACCATGCGAGCCGATCGCGCGACGTGCGCGGGCGTCCTCGTCCACGCGATGGCGGCGGATCGCTGGAGCCTGCGCACAGGAAGCGACCGCGGTCTGCTCGCCGGAGAGATCGCCGAGATGGTCCCCGAGATCATCGCCGAGCTCATGCGCGCCGGCGACGACTAGAGAGGGTGTCCCTAGTTTCGTGGCCGCCCCCACCGTCCCTGACTGCGCGACTCGACTCGGCCGGGTGTGGCTCTGCGCCCACGCCTGCGCGGGCGTCCGCCCCCGCCCGGACACAACGCATTCTTCGTATTATCGAGCACTTGCGTCATTCAAGACGCTGGCACCTCGGTTGCTCGACAACTCGGCGTGGAAAACGCCATCCAAGCCTCGAACGATTCCGCCCGACCGCTCGCTTCGCGTCCGCGGGGCCTGAGCCCGTCCTCGTCGCGCAGGCCGCGCCCAGCCTCCGAGCTGCGGACGGCGCTCGTCACGATGCTCCCCGAGCTTCGCGCCCGCGCGCTTCGCCTCTCGCGCTGTCCCACCGTCGCGGACGATCTGGTGCAGGACACGGTCGAGAGAGCGATGCGCTTCGAGGAAAACTACATCCCGGGGACGAACGCGCGCGCGTGGCTCTTTCAGATCCTGTTCAGCGTGTTCATCACGCGCTGCCGTCGTTCGCGACGCGAGAGCCGCGCGCTCGGCTCGCTCGCGTCCGACCCGGTGGCCTGGACGACGCCCGACGTCGCCGCGCCGATGGCCTCGCTGACGCCGTCGCTTCGACGGCACCTGTCCGATCTCCCGGAGAGCTTCCGCAAAGCTGTCGAGCTCGTCGATCTTGGGGAGATGAGCTATCGCGACGCCGCCGATCAGATGGGCGTGCCGGTCGGAACGGTGATGAGCCGCCTCCACCGCGGCCGAAAGCTCCTGGCCGCGGCGCTGACGCCCGCCCAAGAATCGCAGCTCGCCGCCTGACGGACTAGGGGCGATGTCCCTAGTTCGACTCGGTGCTCGGCCCGGCCCTCGCTGACGCTCGCAAGTGAAGGCCAGGCCAACCCCCGAGCCGAACCGACGCGTCTGATCCATCCCCTCTGTTTTCACGGCCGCCCTTCCGGGCGGACTAAGAACCCGAGGCGTTTTCCGAGCTTTGCCGGTTGATCGCGCGGCCAACCCTGGGTTACGGGATGGGGGATGGTCGAAGAGCCCTGCAAGCAGCGCCCTCCGGGGCGCGCGTGGCTCGCCGCGATCGCCCTTGCGATGGGTCTCTCCGTAGCCGGCGGGTGCCACCACCTCGTCACGACCGAAGAGCAGGGCATCCTCTCGAAGAACGGCGTACGCCCCGCCGACTCTGCCGGCGATGCGCCCGGCGGAACGAGCGGCGAGACCGTCGGAGACAAGCGCCTCTCGGTGACCGGCGCGGGGTCTTCGCTCGAGCGCATCACGAACGATCCCGTCGACGAGCTGTCGCCCGACGTGAACAAGGACGGCACCGCCGTGCTGTTTCAGGTCGAGACCTACGAGGGCGAGGGCGAGGCTCGCAAGCTCAAGCAACAGACCATCGTCGGCATCAACCCGACGACGCGTGGCGAGCGCACGCTCTACACCTCGGAAGAGCGCCTCGCGCACAGCCCGACGTGGATGCCCGATGGTCAGTCGTACGTGTACGTGACGAACGCGATGGGTCCGCTCGCGGTGGTGCGCGCGCTGACGTCGACGCCGAACGCCGCGATGGCCGTGCTCGTGTCGAGCGACCTCGCCCCCGATCCGCAGACTCCGACCATCTCGCCCGACGGATCGCGGGTCGCCTTCAGCATGCGCTCGCCTGACGGCGGTCGGATCATCGCCGCCGTCGGCGCCGACGGCTCGCGCTTCACCGTCTTCGGAGAGGGGCGCACTCCCGCGTGGAGCCCGGACGGCAAGCAGCTCGCGTTCGTCCGCACCGTCAACGGCTACAACCACATCTTTCTCGTCGACCCGACCACTGGCGGCGCGCTCATCCAGCTGACGAGCGGCAAGTGGGATTGCGACCATCCGTCCTGGTCGCCCGACTCGTCATGGCTCGTGTTCGCTTCGAACCGCGGCTACGAAGATCTCAAGCTACAGCGCGATCGCGTGCTCCATCTCTTCGCGGTGAAGCGTAACGGGACGGGCCTGATTCAGCTGACCCAGGGCCTCGCGATGGCCGGCGCTCCGACCTGGGGCAAGGACGGCTGGGTCTATTTCGCGTCGAACCGAGAGGGAAACTTCGACATCTGGCGCATGCATCCTGGCGTCGACGTCGGCGCGCAAACCCCGACGGCGACTGTGTCCGCGAGCGCATCCGCATCTGCGGCACCGAGCGCGTCCGCGACTGCCGAGCCGACCGCGACGGCCACAGCGACCGCGGCACCGAGCGCCACGACCACGAGCGAGATCGTCGGCTGCCAGACCGACTTCGACTGCAAGGGCGACCGCGTCTGCGAATGGGGTAACTGCGTCGTCCCGAAGTCCGGACAGACGAAGCAGGTCACGCCGCGCACGCCCTCGAAGAAGTGACCCGGGCGCCGAAGCCGCAGGCCACGTCGGCGCGGAAGACGTCGGCGCCGAGCGCGCCCACGGAGCTCAAGATCAGCTTGCTCGCGAGAGAGAGCGGCGTCCCTGTCGCGACGATCAAGCACTACGCCCGCGAGGGGCTCGTGAGCCCCGCTCGCACCGGTCGCAACATCGCCTACTACGCGCCTTCGGCGGTCGAGCGGGTCCGGCGGATCAAGGAGCTGCAGCGGACGCGCTTCCTTCCGCTCAAGGTCATCAAGAGCCTGCTCGACGGCGATGCCCCGCCTGGCTCGCTCACGAGCGTCGAGGCCTCGATCACGAAGGCGGTCGACCTTCCGGGCGAGGCGCGGACGCGCGAAGAGCTCCTGCTCGCCGGGGTTCATGCCGAAGACCTCGACTGGTTGATCGGCGCGGGTGCGCTCCGGCCTCGACCGAGCGCGCGAGGCGACGTATTCGGCCACGACGATCTCGAGCTCCTGAGGACGCTCGCCGCCGGTCGACGGGCCGGCCTCGCGCCCGAGATGCTCCCGCTCGAGATCGTGGGAGCGTACGTCGAGGCGCTCCGCAACCTCGTCACGGTCGAGCTCACCATGTTTCGAGAGGGCGTCCTCCCGCGCGCGGAAGGCGACGTGACGAAGCTCGCCATCGCGGCGACCGAGCTCTCCGAGAAGCTCGTGGTCCTCTTGCGCAGGAAGCTCATCGTCCCGACCCTCCGCAAGCTCGCCAAAGAGGCGGCGGAGGCACGCGGCGCGCACAAACCGCCACGGCCCAAGCGCCCCGTTCGGGCTGCATTGACCCCCAACCACAAAAGTAGGAAGTAGCGCTTCCCACTTCGAGAGGTCGTATGAGCACCCGCCGCGCCGAGCTACGAAAGACCGCCTCCTTCACGCTCCTCGCTGCGCTCGCCCTCACAGGCTGCAGCGACGACGGATCCACTAGCGGCGCCGGGGGCGGCAGCGGCGCGAGCACCTCGAGCCAGGGTGGCGCGAGCACGTCCTCGAGCGAGAGCGCCGGCGGCGGCGGAAGCTCCACCGTGACCGGCACGACGACCGCGACCACGAGCGCGGGCGGCGGCACTGCCGGCGATCCGAACGAGGACGGCCCGTACGCCTACGACACCGTCAACGCGATGGTGACCGTCGCGTCGACGACGCACACATTCTCTGTCCGCGCGTTCGTCCCGAGCACGGGCCCGACCGCAGGCCCCTATCCGTTCGTGGTCGTCGCGCACGGCTTCCAGCTGCCCGCCACGCAGTACGAGGGCTACGCCAAGCGCCTCGCCACGTTCGGGTTCGTCGCCGTCACCCCCGAATACCCAGCGTCTGCGTTCAGCCCCAGCCACAAGGACAACGCCCTCGATCTGATCGGCGTGATCGACTGGGCCGAGAGCGCGACGGAGCTCGGCGGCAAGGCGGACACGTCGAACACGGGCCTCACCGGCCACTCCCTCGGCGGCAAGGTGTCGTTCCTGGCCGCGACGATGGATTCTCGCGTGAAAGCCGCGCTCGGCATCGATCCGGTCGACAGCGCGCAGGGGTGTAACGCGACCGAGTGCCCGGACGTGAGCGCGCTCATGCCGTCGCTCGCGATCCCGACGGGCTTCGTGGGCGAGACCACCGACGCCTCCGGTGGCTTCATGCCGTGCGCACCCGCAGCCGACAACTTCGAGACCTTCTACGCGGGCGCCCAATCCCCGAGCTTCGCCGTGACGGTGAACGGCGCAAACCACATGAGCTTCCTCGACGACGTCGCGAGCTGCGGGTTCACGTGCAGCTTCTGCCAGATGGCATCGGCGTCGAACGCGTCGGTCAACGACCTAGGGAAAGCGTACGTCGCGGCGTTCTTCGAGAAGACCCTGCGCGGAGACGCGTCTTTCGACACCTACCTCACCGGCGCCGAAGCAACCACGCGCTACGTCACGCCAGGGCTCGCCACGATCGAGTCCAAGTAGCCCGCGGATAGGC
>Ga0164241_10000422_pt1 | contig 81376 bp, 74 predicted proteins | sample OricomyardsoilBY_FD_108780 | JGI IMG/M metagenome (GOLD analysis project Ga0164241, IMG submission 108780) | Backyard soil microbial communities from Emeryville, California, USA - Original compost - Back yard soil (BY) | ecosystem: Environmental > Terrestrial > Soil > Unclassified | place: USA... | reverse complement strand
GGCAGGCATGTTAACCACTACACCACGGGACCATTTGGTTGCGGGGACAGGATTTGAACCTGCGACCTTCGGGTTATGAGCCCGACGAGCTACCGTGCTGCTCCACCCCGCGACAATACTATTCATATAAAATTATATGGTGGAGGATGACGGGATCGAACCGCCGACCCCCTGCTTGTAAGGCAGGTGCTCTCCCAGCTGAGCTAATCCTCCAAAAGTGGTGACCCGTACGGGATTCGAACCCGTGTTACCGCCGTGAAAGGGCGGTGTCTTAACCACTTGACCAACGGGCCAATATGTATGGCAGAGAAGAAGGGATTCGAACCCTCGCACCGCGTTAGCGATCTACTCCCTTAGCAGGGGAGCCCCTTGAGCCACTTGGGTACTTCTCTGTATGGCTCCGCAGGTAGGACTCGAACCTACGACCGATCGGTTAACAGCCGATAGCTCTACCACTGAGCTACTGCGGAATAATGAAGACAATTTGTATCTTATAAAAATTCTCTCTGTAAGTCAAGAAGTTTTTAACAACATCTTGTTCAAACGTGACATGTTTATAATATACTGGATTGCGTTTTTACTGTCAAGATGTTTTCGATATCGGTTTGAGTTTCCCTTTACACTTTCCACAGACATATCTTTTTGTATTTATTTGACGCCTTCTTACATATTGAAGTGAACACTCCATACATTCATACTTATAAATCTTTTTTTCCTTCTCTTCATTAATCATTTGTTTACAAAAACGTGGTGCATCAACTTTCTTTAACAACTCACGAAAATCCCTGTCCCTGTGCTTATACCCTCTTCCTGCAATATGTAAGTGATAATGACAAAGCTCATGTTTAATAATCCCGACTAACTCTTCTTCACCATACACTTCGTAATATCGATAATTCAGTTCGATATTATGACTCTTCAATAAATAACGCCCACCAGTTGTACGTAATCTATTATTAAACACTGCTTTATGTAAGAACGGCATCTCAAAGTATTGTAGTGACACTTCTTCCACTAGTCGCTGAATTTCTTGCTCATCCACTCTCATTCCTCCTAAACAAAAAAATATTTTTACACTTTTCTCCCTTCTTATACATATATTAAATAGTACATATACCCATCCTCATGTAAGAAGCGTGGTTTCTAAAAACAAAACATGAATAGAAATCCACTCACCAACCTCTCATCAATAGCATTTTAGATTTTTGAGAGCAGGATTAAACAAGGAGGGATTCCTATGCCTACGTGGCTAAAAAAACAAATGCAACGTGCATATTTCGAAAAAAACCGGTATCAAATTAAATTATTAAATGAATGCTGGTTTTATTATAGCAAAATACATCAAAGCTCATAATCCATTACACTTTTTATTCCATAAAAAAAGAGCAGTTTCATCTGCTCTCTTCTCTTACTATTCAATCGGCAACATAGATAGTGCAACGCGTCCTTTTTTTGTATCAATATCATCTACCCATACTTTTACAATTTGCCCTACTGATACAACATCTAACGGATGCTTTACAAACTGTTTGCTAAGTTTAGAAATATGTACTAAACCATCTTGCTTTACGCCAACATCAACAAAAGCACCAAAATCAACAACGTTACGAACTGTTCCTTCTAGTTCCATACCACGTTTTAAATCTTCTAATTTCAAAATCCCTTTTTTCAGAAGTGGTTTAGGCAACTCATCCCTCATATCTCTTTCTGGACTAATAAGCGCATCTATAATATCAACTAACGTCGGCTCCCCAACTCCTGTTTCTTGAGATAACTTAGAAATCTCTACTTCTTCCAATCTCTTTTGTAATTGCGGTTGTCCTACGTCATCTATCGATAACCCTAGACTCTTCAATAACAATTCAACATTTTTATATTGCTCTGGATGAATACCTGTTCGATCTAATGGATTCGCTCCTTCTAGTATACGTAAGAAACCTATACATTGTTCATACGTCTTTGCACCTAAACGCGGGATTTTCTTTAATTCCGTGCGCTTCGTGAATTTCCCATCTTCTTCTCTCTTTGCCACAATATTTTTCGCAACAGTTTTCGATAAACCTGAAACATATTGTAACAATGCAACCGAAGCCGTATTTACATTAACCCCAACTTGGTTAACAGCTGTTTCTACTACAAATGTTAATGACTCATTCAGTCTCTTTTGAGATACATCATGTTGGTATTGTCCAACCCCAACTGATTTAGGATCAATTTTCACAAGTTCAGCAAGTGGATCTTGCAGACGTCTTCCAATAGAAACGGCACTTCTCTCTTCAACTTGTAAATTTGGGAATTCCTCACGGGCTAAATCAGAAGCTGAATATACACTAGCACCCGCTTCATTTACAATAATATAAAAGACATCTCGGTTCACACTTTGTAATACATCTACTATAAACTCTTCTGTTTCTCTAGATGCTGTCCCATTACCAATTGCAATCATTTCAACTTGATATTTATCTATAATAGAAAGAACTTTCGTTTTTGCATCATCATATTTACGAACAGGTGGATGCGGATAAATAACATCGATATGTAGTACTTTCCCCGTATCATCTACTACAGACAATTTACAACCAGTTCTATATGCCGGATCTACCGCTAGCACGACTTTCCCTTTCATCGGAGGTTGTAATAATAAGTTACGTAAGTTCTCAGAGAAAATATGTATCGCTTGTTCTTCAGCTGTTTCTGTTAATTCTTTACGAATTTCTCTTTCGATTGAAGATTGAATTAATCGTTTATAACCATCTTCAATCGCTAATTGTACATAATGTGCACTTTTCGAATCGTTATTACGAATTACTTTCTTATTTAAGAAAGTTACTATTTCATCTACTGGCGGAACAACAGCAACTCTCAATATATCTTCTTTCTCGCCACGATTCATTGCTAATACACGATGTGGTACTACTTTTTGCAATGGTTCTTCATAACTGTAATACATTTCATATATATTCTTTTCATCTTTTTCTTCATCTTTCACGGACGAAGACATAACACCTTTTCTAAAAGTAACATTTCGAATCCAACTACGATACGCAGCTTCATCTGAAACCATTTCTGCAATAATGTCTTGTGCACCTTGTAAAGCTTCTTCTGCAGATTGCACTTCTTTCTCTACATTAATAAATTCCACTGCCTTTTTAGCCGGATCTTCTTTCTTATATAACAATAACCATTCAGCTAATGGTTCTAATCCTTTTTCTTTAGCGATTGTCGCTTTCGTTCTTCTTTTCTCTTTATATGGACGATATAGATCTTCTACTTCTTGCAACTTTGTAGCTTTAACAATTTGCTGTCGTAGCTCTTCTGTCAGTTTCCCCTTCTCATCAATAAGACGAAGAACTTCTTCCTTCCTATCTTCAAGTTGCATCATATATTGCCATCTCTCTAAAATCGTACGAATTTGCACCTCATCTAAAGAGCCTGTCCATTCTTTTCGGTAACGAGCAATAAATGGAACTGTGTTACCTTCTTCTGTTAATTGAATAACATGACGAACTTGCTTTTCGGTAAAGCCTAATTCTTTCACTAACATTTTCATTAACGCTTGTCGATTATCTACCATTTCCATATACAACCGTAACCTCCTCTATAATAAAAAAAGTTGCCCTTCAAAGAGAGCAACTTAAACTGCCGATTTAAAAATCTATTAGTCCTAAACTAATTTGTAACGCTTCATCTACACGACTCATCATCACTTCATCCAAATGAGTGATTTTGTCCGTTAAGCGTTGCTTATCGATTGTTCGAATCTGCTCAAGTAAAATAACAGAATCTCTCTCAAAACCATACTTTTTCGCATCAATTTCCACATGAGTGGGTAATTTTGCTTTTTGAATCTGTGCAGTAATAGCCGCTACAATCACCGTTGGACTAAAACGATTTCCGATGTCATTTTGAATGACAAGAACCGGACGAACGCCTCCTTGCTCAGAACCAACAACTGGGGAAAGGTCTGCAAAATACACGTCGCCGCGTTTTACAATCAAAATATTACCCCCCGCTAACTAAGCGTTCTACTGTATGAGCTGCTTCATACTCTGCTAAGAAAGCTTCAGATGCAATACCAAGATTAATTTTTCCCATTTCAATGTACCCACGTCGCATTGATTCATGTTGGTAGCGTTTCTTCGTCTTATGTTGACGCAATAACAATTGTGTTGCCTGGCAAATTAGTTCATGGCGATTCTTATTCTCTTGTTTTCCAATTCCGTCCAATTCCGTTACCATTTGCTTTGGCAACCGAACCACGATTTCAGTAGTTACACTTGATTCGGACACAAAAATACACCTCCACCGTCAACTACACACCCAAATATATATATGACACCTATTGTAATAATACCATTGTATGGAGCCTGTTGCAAAGACTTCCTTATTCCTTGCTTATGTTTTCCAATTCACAAACAAAACATTCATCTTCTTAAATTTTTTATCTCATAACTAACTAAAAACAATAGAACTCCTCTTCAAAACTTACGTGCAACTTATATAAAAAATGATTATAAGTAAAAAGCTTCTCATCAAAAAGAGCTTATTATCCAGCAATGAACAGTCACTCCAATGACAAGAAGCAATCATACTACCTTCTATATATTGTTCAAGTAATTAATTATCTCTACAATCTTACCATTCCGTATAAATATTCTTGGCACACGGAAACTGATCGTTGCAATAATTTCATAATTAATAGTCCCTGAGTATTCCGCAACCTCTGTAGCGCTAATATACTCATCTCCTTGCCTTCCAATAAGCGTAACTTTCGTACCAAGTGGCACTTCACAAGGAAGATGAATCATGAACTGATCCATTGTTACTCGCCCTACAATCGGTACCCTTTTACCATTTATAAGCACTTCAAATCCTTGCAACCTTCTAAGCCACCCATCTGCATAGCCAATCGCTACAGTCGCAATCCATTCTTCCGTTTTCGTTCGGTAGGTGACGTTATAACTAATTCCATCACCTTTAATTACCTGTTTAATATGAGCGACTTTCGTATGAAGTGATAGCGCTGGTTCTAATTCAAATGGTAAAAAAGGACGTATTTCTACAGAAGGAGATAATCCATACATTGCAATCCCAATTCGCACTGCATTAAATGTAATCCCTTGAAAACGTAACGTCGCAGCACTATTAGCTGTATGAACAAACTTAGGATCCACTCCGAATTCTTTCAACCAACTTAACTGCTCTAAGAACGTGTTATATTGCTTATCAAAATACGAAGTCTCAACCTCATCTGCCGTTGCAAAATGCGTGTATACTCCTTCTAACTCTAAAAACGGTGCACCCTCTAAACTCTTTAAAAATTCTTTTAGCTCTTTTCTTTCACGTATTCCAATTCTCCCCATACCACTATCAAAGTTAATATGGAATTTCATTACAGATGAACCATCCCAAAGTTTAATTGCTTCGTCCACCCATTCTTTTTGAAAAACAGTTAGCGCTACATCATTTTCAGCAGCTACATTTACATCACGCGGCGGCGAGGGACCTAACACTAAAATCGGCTCAGTAATACCAGCCCTCCGAAGCACTAAAGCTTCATCTAAAAAAGCAACAGCTAACCTCGTTGCACCTGCTTCTAATGCCGTTTTAGCCACTGGTACATAATCGTGCCCATATGCGTTTGCTTTAACTACAGCAAAAATCTCTACATTACTTGGGATGAACTCTTTAATATGTGTAACGTTGTTATAAATGGCATCTAAATCCACTTCCACCCAAGTGTCACGGTAAAATGGTGCTTCTTCCATAAATACACTTCCTTATACACGATATGCGAAGCTTATTCTTTTATATGCTTCTTTTATGAAATCCACCTTCAAACTAAGAAAAGACGTGGTGCACATATATCACCACGTCTAAGAAGTTTACTTCACCTGCTTCGCTGTAACCGAACGAGCAACCATTAACAGCTCCTTCTGCTCTAAACCTTTAGACACGAGCATATATTCTACTCCGTTATGCGACCACGTTACAGAGTCTTTCGTTAATGCACCAATCGTAAACCCAAGATCAACTGGTTCTCCACTTACACTTACCGCTGATGATGCCTCTGCAACTTTTGCCTTTTCTTGTATTAAAGTAAAGGATTTCTTATTTCCAGTGTATGTGAGTATCGCACGCTTGCCACTGTCTGTCTTCAACTCTTTTTCATCTTGCAGAGTCATACCTTGTGGTGTATCAAGTGGATACAAAATAGCAAACGGTTTGTCTTCTTTCGCTGTTGTTTGAACATCTACCTGTGCTCTAGACATATTTTGTTTCGTATCAAATGCACCTTTATCAAATTTCGCATCGAATTTCACTTTAGAGAAATCTACTTTCACAAGAACATTTTGATCATTATCCATTAACTTCACTGAAACTGGAGTCAAGTCGCTCTTATTCAATGTAATCTCTTGTCTCGGCAACATATTTTGATGTTGATAGTTTGTTTTTGTTTTAAAAATATAATACTTATCTGTTTTCTCAAAAGTAAGGTTTTTCTTGTCCTGCAAAATATCTCTTACAAGTGATTCATATAAATAAGCCTGGCTACTATTTTGCGGCCAATCACTTTGAAAACGGAAGCTCTTATTAAGTGCTGGCGTTAATACAAATACACCTTCTTCATTTCTCAAAATAATTTGGCTCTGATCTTTTTTTGCATTTTTTAAATTCACACGATAAAAAGACGGTTCCTTATGCCAAATCTCTACGTTATACTCTTGAGGCTCATTGCCTGTTTTAATAGATAATTTTGCCTCAGCTTGATAACTTTTCATCCCTTTTACTTTTGATTCTAAATCTCTCACGACATCATCTTGCTTCTTTTCCATACAACCCGCCAACACAAAAACGGTCAACAAACCGACAAGAACTAAAAACAGACGCCTTTTCATCAATTCAGCCCCTTTGCCCCTATAAATGAATGGAAGATGTACCTTCCTTATCGCTACCTCAAATATATGAGACAAAGATATAAAATATGCAGACTAGCGTGACGAGCTTTCTAAAACAACTTGAGCAACAGCAAATTCCTTACTATGACTAATTGATAAATGAACAATATACTCTGTACTTGTAATCAGAATTGGCTTACCTCTTTCATCATTTTTCACTTCAATATCTAAAAAACTCACTTCTTTTCCGATACCAGTACCTACAGCTTTTGAATACGCCTCTTTCGCTGCAAACCTTCCAGCTACAAACTCTGTAAGGCGACTTCCTTTCAGCTCCATAGCAACATTACGTTCATTTTCCGTTAAAATACGTTCCATAAATTTAAGCTTTCCATCTAGCATTTTTTCAATACGATTTAATTCAATAATATCGATACCAATCCCTATAATCATTTCGAAATCCCCTTCTTCTATTTAACTTTCTTCTTTCATATTTATAAGAATAACAGAGAATCTTTCTGATGCAAAAGGGGTGAAAGTAACCGTATGCTAATAAGATCCACTCATATTTCTTTACAACCGACTATTCTTACCTTACTTCTTATTCATTTAGTCATGATGATATTAGGCGACTTTTTTCTCTTACCACTGGCAGCCTCTAATGAATATATCGCTAAAGGAGAATGGTGGCGTGTCATAACTTCTCTTCTCGTACACGTAGACTTACAACATTTTCTTTCTAATAGTATTTTTTTGTTTGCTCTTGGTTCCTCTATCGAAAAGCAACTCGGACACTTTTCTTTTTTTATTCTATTTTTTCTCTCTGGAATTTCCGGAAATATTTCTTCTTATATTATTATGCCGCTTGAATATATTCACGCAGGTGCATCAGGTGGTATTTTCGGACTATTAGGTGCACAGTTATTTTTATTGTACAATCGATACCGCTCTTCAAAACCAAAAGAAATTGCCATTTTCTCAATTATGATTCTTCTATTACTGCTATTTACTTTCTTTAACCCTTCTGCCAATCCGATCAGTCATTTAACAGGTTTAATAACCGGTGGCATTTTAACCCCTTTTTTAACCAAAAAAAACGATGGTGCAAAGCTTATTTAATATAAAAGCTTGCACCATCGATAATTTCTACATCTACTTGTTCACTTAAATCTCTCATTAATTGAAATAAAGACTCATCCTTCATCTTCGCCTCAATCATACAATCAATTTGCGGAACACTTCCCTTTATCCTTCTTAAAAAAGATAAAAATGCGTCTACATTAATATAATCTGCATGGGCTCTTGGATCTTTCCCCTCTCTAGGGCTAGAGATATGCATTTTAACCGGCAACAAAGACGTTTCCCACGTATGAACGACACGTGCCCAATCTTCATACCAATCTTCTTGCTCATTATTCATCATATGGTGATGCAAGTCAAATACGACGGGAATATCTAATTTTTCTCCTAAATATAATGTTTCCTCTAACGTAAAGGTTGTATCATCATTTTCTAATATAATCATTTCTTGAATACTCCTTGGGACATTCGACCAATTCTCTATAAAGCGCTCTAATGCAAGTTCTTTATCTTTATATCCTCCTCCAACATGCAGTATACATCGTTGCTTATGTTCAATCCCCATGCCTTTTAATAATTTTTTGTGCATCTGCAATGTTTTTACAGATTGTTTAAAAACACTCTCCTCAGGTGAATTTAGTACAACAAAATGATCTGGATGGAAATCAATTCTCATATTCATATGAACTGCATATTCACCTAGTTTTTTTAAATTTTCTTTTAAAGGACGAATATAGTTCCACTCTAGCAATTCCTCATGATTCGCTAAAGGAATGAGCTTTGAACTGAGCCGAAAGAAAGATATGTCATGCCCTTTATTATGCTTTAATAAACGTAAACAATTTTCTAAATTGGAATTAGCAATTCTTTCAAGTTTACGAATTGCAGCAGCACGATCATCTAATTTCTGAAACTGTGCATACGTCATCGTTTGAGATGGAGATGCATTCTTCAAATGTACACTCATCGCAACGTAACCAAGCCTTACAAGCATATAACAGCCCCTTTTCTATCATAACTATTATGTAGTATGCACAATTATAGAAATAAAAAAAGAGAATGCCCGCAAAGGGCATTCTCTTTTTTTTATTAAGCTTGTGGACGGCTATGATGTTTTCTTTCGCCGCGTCCATTTGAAGAACCAGGGCGACCTTGGCCTTCACCTCTACGACCACGACTACCACCATCACGATTACGATCGCGGTTTCCATCACGATTGCGATCACGGTTTCCATCACGGTTACGGTCACGATTACGTCCATCGCCACCGCCGCGTCCATCACGACTACGATTACGGTTACCATCACGGTATCCGCCTCCGTTACCGCCGCGTTTTTTAGAACCGCCACCTCTTGCAACAACTGGTGGTTCTGATGTTAAAGCGATTGGAGTTGTATCCGGCTCTTTTGTCATCATTTTTAAAGCAGCAGCTACTACTGTTACAGAGTCGTTCTCTTCTAACATTTCTTCTGCAATACGCTTGTAGTATGATAAATTTTCATTTTGAATTGTGCTTTGAAGTTTTTCAGCGATTAAACGTTGTTGACCTTCTAATGCTTCGTCAAGTGTCGGTGCTTCCATACGATCAACTTTACGTTTTGTTGTGCGCTCGATATTTTTTAATTGCCCTGATTCACGTGGTGTTACAAATAACATTGCAATACCTTTTTTACCTGCACGGCCAGTACGACCGATACGGTGAACGTATGATTCTGGATCTTGTGGGATATCGAAGTTATATACGTGTGTTACACCTGAAATATCAAGACCACGTGCAGCAACATCTGTTGCAACAAGAACTTCAATAGCACCTTCTTTAAATTTACGTAATACAGACATACGTTTCGCTTGTGTTAAGTCACCGTGAATACCTTCTGCTGCATAACCACGTAAGTTTAACGCTTCTGATAATTCATCAACACGACGTTTTGTACGACCGAATACGATTGCAAGCTCTGGAGATTGAATATCTAGCAAGCGTGTTAACACGTCAAACTTTTTCTTTTCTTGCACTTCTAAATAGAACTGCTGAATGTTTGGCATTGTTACTTCTTTTGCTTTTACTTTAATGTGTTGAGGCTCAGTCATGAAACGCTCAGCAATACGACGGATTGGATCTGGCATTGTCGCTGAGAATAGTAATGTTTGATGTGTTTCTGGCACATCTGTTAAAATTGCTTCAATATCTTCAATGAAGCCCATGTTTAACATTTCATCCGCTTCGTCAAGAACAACAGTCTCTACATTTTGTAAGCGAAGTGTTTTACGGTTAATATGATCTAAAATACGACCCGGCGTACCAACAATAATGTGTGGGTGTTTTTTTAGAGCACGAATTTGGCGGTTAATATCTTGACCACCATAGATTGGTAAAATACGAACGCGTTTATGTTTACCAATTTTGTATAGCTCTTCTCCAACTTGAATTGCTAATTCACGCGTTGGTGCGATAACAATACCTTGAACTGCTTCTTTATTTGTATCCACTTTATCTAATAGTGGTAATCCGAATGCTGCTGTTTTCCCTGTACCTGTTTGCGCTTGCCCAATAATATCTTTACCTTGCAATGCATGTGGAATTGTTTCAGCTTGAATCGGCGTAGCCTCTTCAAAGCCCATACTTTCAACAGATTGCAGTAAAGATTCACTTAATCCTAATTCTCGAAATGTTGTCAATGTTACTTCTCCTTTTCTATCCTATACTTATCATTTAAAAAAAGGCGTTTTCCGAATTTGCGGAAAAGCCCTTTTCCTGAATGCTCACGTATATAAACGGGCGTATATTCTTCGCGAAAATACTTCTAAACGTTATTACACTTTATCAATTATAAGTTTTGTATGTGTAAAAAGCAAACCCAACTGTTACCTTATTTTCATATTCAGAGTTTTTTTCTTCACTTTTATTTTTTTATATTTACTGTAAGCGCTTATTATAAGTTTCTTCTATTTTCGTAACTATCATCCCTATTTATATACACCAATTATTTCAACATCGTAATTACTTCTTCTAACTTCATACCGCGAGATGCTTTTATTAATACAACATCTTTCACATCGACTACTGCTTGTAAATCTTTTACTAACTCTTCTTTATTATCATACGCCTTTACACGTTCATTAGGGAAATTAATTTTCGCTCCTTCAGCAATTTGAGCCCCTAATCTACCGTATGTGAATACATGCGAGATTTTTGCTGGATCGATTAATTTTCCTACCTCATAATGGAACTGCACTTCTTGATCTCCAAGTTCTAACATATCACCAAGCACAACGATTTTTTTAGCAAAACCATCTAAACCATTCATTAAATGGAACGCTGCTTCCATAGCCGTCGGACTTGCATTATAAGCATCGTTGATAATTGTTAAACCACTATTTGTTTTCACAATTTCCATACGCATGCCCGTCATTTGAAGTGTTACTAAACCTTCTTTCATCTCTTCCCACGTTACACCAAAATGTTTCGCAATTGCCATTGAAGCAAGTGTATTATACACATTATGTTTTCCTAACACCGGTAAGTAGAATGAAATATTTTCATCTCTATTCATTTTGAAATGTGTCCCAGTTGCTTGTAATGTTACAGTCGTTGGATAATAATCGTTTGCTCTTGCATCACCAAACGTAACCGTTTCTGCTGCTAAATTCATTTCAGGAACACGATTCGTTAATAAAGGCTCATCTCCGTTATATACGAACACGCCACCTTCTTGTAACCCTGTAACAATTTCTAATTTCGCTTCAGCAATTGCCTCACGAGATCCTAAATCCATTAAATGTGCCTCACCAATATTCGTAATGATAGCTGCATTAGGACGAGCTAACTTAGATAAGAATTCAATTTCGCCTCGGCTTGACATACCCATCTCTAATACTGCTACTTCTGTATTTTCTTCTAAGTTTAAAATGGTAAGAGGTAATCCGATATGGTTATTGAAGTTCCCTTCTGTTTTTTGCACTTTGAATTTAGTCGCAAGAAGACTTGTTACAATATCTTTCGTAGATGTCTTACCGTTACTACCCGTTACACCTACAACTTTAACATCCAATTGATCGCGATAGTTTTTCGCTAACATTTGCAATGCCGATAGCGTGTCTTCCACAAAAATAACCGGAAGATTCTCAGGTGGATTCGCTACATCTTTCATCCATAATGTAGCCACAGCTCCATTTTCAACAGCTTTATCTACAAAAGCATGTCCATCAAAGCGCTCCCCTTGAATCGGAACATATAAGTTTCCTTTTTCAATTTTTCTTGTATCAATAGACACGCCTTGAATAGTAATTCCCTCATATTGCTCTGCTAATCCAGTACCATTTACCATCTGTTCCACTTGCTTTAACATTCGCTTTATCATATAGAAACGCTCCTTACATAGAGGAAGCACTATTCCTATGAATAGTGCTTCCTCCTTTTTTGTTAGATTGTATATTTAATTTTTTGTTTTTCTTCGTGACGTTCAATTGCTAAACGAATTAGCTCTTCGATTAATTCTGGATACGGTAACCCAGTATGTTGCCATAATAGAGGGAACATACTGAACGGTGTAAATCCTGGCATTGTGTTTACTTCGTTAATATACACTTCTCCATCTTTCGTTAAGAAGAAATCAGCTCGCGTTAAACCTGCACCGTCTAATGATTGGAATGCAATAATCGCATCACGCTTAATTACATTAGATTCTTCTTCTGTCATTTCAGCTGGAATAATTAGCGCCGTATCACCATCGATATATTTCGACTTATAATCATAGAAGTCCTTTTTCGGAACGATTTCACCTACAACTGAACATTTCGGCTCATCATTACCTAGTACCCCAACTTCTACTTCACGACCTACAATATTTTCTTCTACAATAATTTTGCGATCAAATTGGAATGCCTCTACAAATGCATCCTCAAGTTCTTCACGATTTTTACACTTATTAATACCAACACTTGAACCAAGGTTCGCTGGTTTTACGAAGCAAGGATATCCTAACTTATCTTCTACTTTAGAATAAGCTTCCTCACGATTTTTTTCCCATGCACTACGAATGAAGGATGCATATTTTGCTTGTTTTAAACCAGCCTCTGCAAAGATGTTTTTCATAACAACTTTATCCATACCAGCAGATGATGCTAGAACACCATTTCCTACATAAGGGATATTCATTAATTCTAATAGTCCTTGAACCGTTCCATCTTCACCATTTGGTCCATGTAGTAATGGGAAAATAACGTCAATAGCGTTCTCCTCAGAAGCTGCAGATGGGATAATTTCTGTACTTAATGATAACGGAGAAATCGCATTTTCTGCACCGCTCATTTTTAAAGCTTCAACATCTGTTACTTCGCCTTCAATACGCTCACCGCGTACCCATTGACCTTGTTCTGTAATATAAATTGGATGAATCTCGAATTTATCTTGATTTAACGCTTTAATAGCAGCAAGAGCCGTCTGTAGCGAAACTTGATGCTCAGCTGATTTTCCACCATATAATAAACCTAATTTAATTTTCGTCAATGAAATCACCCTAACCAATTGTTTTCATTTTTCTATTTTAGCACTTTTTATAAAAATAGGTAGTTCCTATTTGAAATAAAATGTAACTTCCATAAATAATTAAATAACATCACTTATTGGTTTTTCATTTCATTTTCTATATAGGTACACAAAATAAAATGGCAATCTAATCTAGTTATGTACCTAAAATATGTAGAAATCCCCTTTTTTGTGTATGTCACCTATTCACTAAGAAGATTGTTTGGTTAGTGTGTCTTTTTGCCTTTGCTCCACAAGGCGATCTAAAGAAACATATACAATACCTGCAACTACACATCCTACAGCTAAAATTGTAAATAGAAAGTGACCAAGTAATCGATCTAATAAAAAACCTCCCAAAAGTGGACCAAATGCGCTTCCTGTAATCCACTGCAAACTTGCAGCTCCCATGTAAGTCCCTCTCAAATGCTCAGGGGCCAAATTTGCTACAAATGTCATCTGTACAGGCGACATAATCATCTCACCTAACGTATATATAGCATAAACGAACAGTAGTGTTATTAAAATAATTGTAGCATTTGTATTAAATTCTCCAAACCATTTCGGTAACCACCCTATAAAAAATAATCCAATCCCGAATAAACATGCACCGTATAACATCGTCTTCCCGACTGGTTTATCCGTAGCCCATTTTGAAATTTGAAACTGGAATAAAACAACTAATAGTCCGTTTAACGCCATTAAATATGGATATGGATTATTCGTTCCAAAAATACGCTTCATTTCATTATCAAAATGTAGTGGCAACATGCCTTCGGTTTGAGAAAACCCCATCGAAATGATAATACCTGCTAATAAGTAAATCATTAATGCCTTATCTTGCATTACAATTTTCCAAACTGCCCCAGATTCCTTTTCTTTATGTTCTTCCTTATCTGTCCTCTTTGGCATCGTCTCTTGAATAAGAAGTAATACAAGTAACGCATAAAATAGCATTGTAGAAGAGGCAATAATAAACACAAGGTTCTTTGACAACACAACTACTGATGCTCCCATTATCGGACCAATGGCAGCACCTATATTGTGTCCCATTCGTAATAAACCATATGCCTCTGTTCTTTTTTCTGGTGCCGTTACATCTGCGACCATAGCTGATGCAGCTGGATGAAATAAAGAATTACTCAACCCTAAAAAAATAGATAAAATCGCATATGGAATAAATCCTTCTATAAATAGAAAACCGAGCATTAATAATGCATTACTTGCCATAGAAAATATCATAATAGGCTTTCTTCCATATATGTCAGCAATTCTCCCTCCTATAAGTGATCCAAAGCTTGCAGCAATTGGAGAAAGCGCCATAATAACCCCAACTTCCAACAACGAATCTACCTTATCTTTTAAATATAATGCAAAAAAAGGCATTAACATCATCATTGCAATTCCATTTAACGTCTCTCCAATAAATCGAATCCATACGTTACGGTCCATCTCCCTTAACTCACGCCACGTATTTTTCATCATTTCACCCCTTTAGTTAGCCAACAATTATCTTATAATAAGTTCAGAAAAATGTAAATTTTCAAATAAAAAAATCCATTCTAATTCTGTTAGAATGGATTTTTCCGCTTATAAATTTGCAACATCTTCTTCTTTTTTACTATTATTTAAAGCACTATGTTTCCGGCTATATAAGAAGTAAACCGCTATACCAATAACCATCCATATCCCAAAACTAATCCACGCTGTCCCCGATAATTGAAGCATTAAGTATAAACAGAAAATCACTGTTAATGCTGGTAAAAATGGTACAAGCGGAGCCTTAAATGCCCTTGGTAAGTCTGGATGAGTTCTTCTCATTACGATTACCGCAACAGCTACGAGTGCAAATGCTGACAATGTCCCCATATTTACAAGATGTGCTAAAACATTTAAATCTATTAATCCTGAAATCAGTGCCGCAATAATCCCCGTTGTCCATGTATTTAAAAATGGCGTTTTAAATTTCGGATGAACTTTAGCAAGACGCTTCGGCAGTAAACCATCTCGGCTCATCGCATAAGAAACCCGAACTTGCCCATACATCATAACTAGCATTACTGTTGTAATTCCTGTAATTGCTCCTACTGAAATTACCCCCGCTAAACCATCTTGTCCAATAAATTGAAGTGCAAAAGCAACTGGATCTGATATATTTAGCTGGCCGTATGGAACAATCCCTGTCAAAATAAGCGAAACAACAATATAAAGAACTGTACAAATTAATAACGATGCAATAATACCAATTGGTAAATCACGTTGCGGACGTTTCACTTCTTCTGCCGCTGTTGAAACTGCATCAAATCCTATGAATGCGAAGAATACTGTAGCCGCTCCAGCCATTACACCATCTAAACCAAATGGCATAAAAGGCGTCCAGTTTTCAGGTTTCACATAATTAAAACCAGCAAAAATAAAAATAAGAACAACTGCTATTTTAATAAATACCATAATGTTATTTACTCGTGCACTTTCACGAACACCCCTAGATAAAAGAACTGTCATCACTAAAATAATTAGAACTGCAGGTAAATCAATTATTCCACCCTTTCCTGTACCAGGAGCCGAGGAGAGAATAGTCGGAATGTGAATTCCAAACCCCTTTAATAAAGATTGAAAATATGCAGACCAACCGTTCGCTACAGCAGATGTAGCAAGTAAATATTCCAGCATTAAGTCCCAGCCAATTAAAAATGCGAATACTTCCCCCATCGTCGCGTATGTATACGTATACACACTGCCCGAGACAGGAACTGAAGAAGCAAATTCAGCATAACAAAATGCAGCAAAGGCACAAGCTAGAGCGGCAATCGCAAATGATAATATAATAGCTGGCCCAGAATGTTTCGCTGCCACAACACCCGTTAGAACAAAAATACCAGTTCCAACAATTGCTCCGATTCCAAGCATAGTTAAATCTAGCGCGCCCAATGTTCTTGCTAACGTTTTTTGCTTACTTTCTTGCATTAACTTTGCAATTGGCTTCTTTTGAAAAATTTGCTTCATCTTTCACTCCTCCAAGTTTTAAATTTTCTGAAAATTTTTAATTCGCTTTTTCATTTTACTCATTACGCTTTTCCTAGTCAATACTTTTGTCGAAACAAGTAGAAATTCTTCTAAATATGCACGATCCTTATTATTCTTTCTATATATCTTTCCATTATTTTTTTGGTATTATTATACATGTCGATTCCGTGAAAAAGGCATGCTCCCTTATTGAGAGCATGCCTTTTTTTACTTATTTCACAGTATATGAACCTTGTTCAATCCAGCTATACATATACTTTTCATCTTCTGTTTCATGTGCTTGTTTTACAATACGAAGCGGACGGAATGTGTCTATCATAACAGCTAATTCAAGCGTCTCTTTCTTCCCTATACTTGCCTCTGTTTTCCCCGGATGCGGCCCATGAGGAATCCCGCTCGGATGAAGTGTAATAGAACCTTCTTCCACACCTTTGCGACTCATAAAGTTTCCTTCTACATAGTAAAGAACTTCATCACTATTAACATTACTATGATAATATGGTGCCGGAATTGACTCTGGATGATAATCGTATAAACGTGGTACGAAAGAGCAAATAACAAAATTATGTCCTTCAAATGTTTGATGTACTGGCGGTGGCTGATGAATGCGCCCTGTAATTGGTTCAAAATCCTCTACATTAAATACCCACGGATATAAATAGCCATCCCATCCAACAACATCTAACGGGTGGTGTCCTAAAACATGTTTATGCATATAGCCTCTTGATTTTGTCATTACGACAAACTCGCCTTTTTCATCATATGTCTCTAATTTTTCTGGACCACGAAGATCTCTTTCACAAAACGGACTATGCTCTAACAATTGTCCGTATTCATTTCGATAACGACGCGGCGTTGTAATTTGGCTATTTGCCTCTACAACAAGAAACTTAGTCTCTCCTTCATCCGGAATAACACGATAAATCGTTCCAATTGGAATCGTTACATAGTCGCCTTTTCTATAGTGAATCGTTCCAAACATCGTTTCAATTTTCCCTGTTCCATAATGAACAAATAACATTTCATCGCCATCACCATTACGATAGAAATAATCCATTTTTTCTGTTGGACTCACTACTCCAATTAACAAATCTTCATTTCCAAGTATGAAATTCCGTCCACTTATTGCATCACCACTTTTTTTACTTTCTTTCGTTCGAAAGTGGCGATGAGAAAGAGCAACATCCTCTTCATACTGCAACTGACAAGAATGCGATAATGCAGAATGACCTACTTCTGTTGGCATATAATGATGATACAAAATAGACTGCGTACCAGAAAAACCTTTTGTTCCCATTACCTGTTCACGATAAAGCGACCCATCTTTTTTACGAAATTGTACATGTCGTTTATGAGGTAGTTCTCCCATGTGACGATAAAACATGCCCATCACCCGCTTCCTTTTCTTTTTTGATCGTATTACGTAGTGTACCTAAACCAGTAATCGACAGTTCTACAACATCTCCATCTTGTAGCCACTCTTCTGTACCCAGTTCTAAAATACATCCTGTTCCTACTGTCCCAGAACCAATCACATCTCCTGGATATAACGTAACGTCCTCTGAAGCACGTTCAATCATTTCAGCAAATGTATAGTAAATATCTTGGAAGTTTCCTTTTGATAATAGTTTTCCATTTACATGAGCAGTCATTTCTAAATTATATCGATCACCATTACGATAAACGTCTAATTCCTCTTTCGTAACGAGATGTGTTCCTAATGAAGTTGCAAAGTCTTTTCCTTTCGCTGGACCGAGACCTACTTTCATTTCTGTTGCTTGTAAGTCTCTCGCACTCCAGTCGTTCATAATACAATAACCAAAAATATATTCCTCTGCTTGCTCTCGAGAGATATTTCGCCCTTCTCTTCCTATTACGCAAGCAATCTCCAACTCATAATCAAGCTTTTTAGACTTTTTCGGACCAATTACAAAATCACCGGAACCAATTACAGCACGATGATTAGTAAAATAAAAAACCGGAATATCATACCATTCAGGCACAACATCTAATCCTCTTCGTCCGCGAGCTGTTTTTACATGTTGTTCAAATGCGTAAAAATCTCGAATACTACTCGGATTAGGAAGAGCAGCTGTCAATTGTACTTCTTCTAAAGCATATATACCCTTATTTGGATTCTTAATATTCCGCACTACTTCTACATACTCATCCGCTTTCTCTAAAAATCCCATCATAGAAGAAGGGATTTTCCCTTCACTAGCAAGATTCATATCTATTACTTTGTCACCTTCAAGCCATCCAGCCCGTAGTTCTTTTGAAGGAAGACGAAATGTAACAAATTTCATCCTGATTCCTCCTTATAAAAATGAAATTTCCACCAGCAAAGGGACTTTTGCTGGTGGATACAAATCTTATAAGTTTCCGCGACGCTCTTGTTCTCTTTCAATTGATTCGAATAACGCTTTAAAGTTTCCTTCACCAAATCCACGAGAACCTTTACGTTGAATGATTTCAATAAATAAAGTCGGACGATCTACAATTGGTTTCGTAAAGATTTGTAGTAAGTAACCTTCATCATCACGATCTACTAAGATCTTTAATTCTTTTAACTTATCAATTTCTTCATCGATTTTTCCAACTCGTGCAGTTAGCTCATCGTAATAAGTATCAGGTGTATCTAAAAACTCCACCCCATTTGCACGAAGCGCTTCAACTGTTTTAACAATATCACTTGTTAATAAAGCAAGATGTTGTACACCAGCTCCATTATAGAATTCTAGATACTCTTGAATTTGTGATTTTCTCTTTCCGTCTGCTGGTTCGTTAATAGGAAACTTAATACGACTTCCATTCGTCATAACTTTCGACATTAACGCCGAATACTCTGTACTAATATCGTCATCATCAAAATGAATCATTTGTTTAAAGCCCATAACATTCTCGTAATAACTAACCCACTCTTCCATTTTTTCAACATTACCAACTACATGATCAACAGCAATTAAACCAGACTCTTCAAATGGAATATTAAATTCTACCTTTTGGAATCCTGGCATAAATGCCCCTTTATAATTTTTACGCTCTACAAGCGTATGAATTGTATCACCATACGTACCAATAACTGCTTTTTTCAATGTACCGTCCTCATCTGTTAATTCCTGTGGTGGAGCAATTGCGACGGCACCACGTTTCACTGCTTCTGAGTATGCTTTATCAACATCATCAACAAGTAGTGCCACATCCTTCACGCCATCACCATGAGTCTTTACAAACTCTGCAATACGATTTTCACTACTTAAAGCTCCAGACACAACGAAACGCATATTTTTTTGCACAAGAACATAAGATACCTTTTCACGGTTTCCAGTTTCTAATCCAGAGTAAGCCACAATTTTGAATCCGAACGCTCTCGCAAGATAATAACTCGATTGCTTTGCATTCCCTACGTAAAATTCCAAATGATCTACATCACGTACTGGAAAAAAGTCCTCCATTTGTGCAGCTAGCGTATCCATAGATTTTTGTTTCATAATATCTTCATCCCCCTGTAAATAGATTAAATGGTCCATACTTAAAACCAACCGAAAACGCTTCCAACATTAATTAATAGAAATTAGTTAGCAAGCTAACAAATTCTGACCTTTAAAATTTTCTATCTTTTCTGTCAAATTCCTCTTTTTTTCTTACATATAAAATTCGACTTTTTTCTCTTTGAAATAAAGCGGGATTTTATTCAGTGGATTTTTGATTATTCGTTGAATCAAGTTTCAACCGCAGCGTTTAATTAGCCATAAATGCTGGATAATGAGGTAACTTTAATACTTGAAGGTATATAAGAAGAATATAAAAAAGACTCCAACATATTAACTACTTACTAATACGTTAGAGTCTTTATTTTTTTTGAATGATTGTATTTATATATCTCATACTAATACATTTGCAAGGAATAGAATAAATGATGTTAATATTACCGCTCCACCTAAGGATCCTAATAAATCTGTTTTTGTTACTTGAAACACTTGTTCACTGTTCATATCCCTCATTCTCCTTCCTTTTTTGTTTGATTTAAAACTTCTATTATACTAATACACTTGATAAAAATACGATTAATGCTGTTAATACTACCGCTCCACTTGCTGATCCTACGAAGTCACCTTTTGTTACTTGTAACACTTGCTCTTTCATATCATTTATCCTCCTTTTTTTCTTTTGTTACAAAGCTTCTATTATACTAATACGCTTGATAGAAATACGATTAACGCTGTTAATACTACCGCTCCACTTGCTGATCCTACGAAGTCACCTTTTGTTACTTGTAATACTTGCTCTTTCATATCATTTATCCTCCCTTTTTATAAGTTATCTATATGTAATTTCTAAGAAATGTTTATTTCATAGTTTTTATGTTAACGTTACATTAAATTTGATAACGTAACGTTTGTAACATTAATGTAACATAACTATTATTACGTTGCAATATAATTACGTAAAATTTATTACACTTTTTTTACGTTTTTTTATAATAACCCTCAAAAACCTTTATTTAATGCGTTTTTCACTAAGTTCACGTTTGTAACATCCGTGTAACATTACAGTCATAAAGTGAAATGTAGTCATATTCCTCTCTATTTTTGTTACAAATTGTTTATTTAGTGCCACTAAACCTATCTAATCTTTACTTACTTTTAATATGAGATAAAATACCGTCTTTCCAAGATAAGTTTATATGTTTCCTCTATATAACTATGTATAATAAAAACAAAGAGGTGGTCATTTTGAAATTAATCGCATTAGATATGGATGGTACACTACTATCATCTAATCTTGAAATCTCCAAAGAAAACCTACAAGCAATCCAAACTGCACAAGAAGCCGGTCATATTGTAATGATCTGTTCTGGTCGTGCGAAAGAGGATGCTTTAAAGCTATTGGAAGAATATAAATTATCTCTTCCAGTCGGAGCAAGCAATGGGGCTATTGTTTATGTGGATGGAAAAGTAATTAACTCGCGTTGTATACAAAACGACAAAGTGTACAAACTTGCAAAATTACTAGAATCTGAAGGTTTCCCATATAAGCTATATACGAATAAAGGAGTTTATTCTCCATATACATGGCAAGATCAAGTGATGCAAGCATTCGAAGAAAATAAGCATGCGCTTGATGTTACATTAGAGGAACTTGAACGAATTACAGAAAAGCAAAAGAAATCGAACCTAATTACTGATTTCAAAAAAATAGAAGATGTTGTGAATAACCAAGAACTAGAAATATCTAAATTCTTCATTTTAACGTTTAATGCAGCGCATCGCGCACAGCTATTAAGTATATTACAAGAAGATGCTGATATTATGGTTACAGCATCGGCTCCTACTAACTTAGAAATTATGGATAGGAATGGACATAAAGGAAACGGGATACAGCAGATGGCAGCTCATTTTAATATCCCTATTGAAGATACAGTTGCTATTGGTGATAATTTTAATGATGTACCAATGTTAGAAGTAGCAGGCTTATCTGTTGCAATGGGCAACGCTGAAGAAGATGTAAAAAAGCTATGTGATGTTGTAACACTAACAAACAATGAACATGGTGTTGCTCACGCAATCGAGCAATTTGTATTGAAACAAGCTTCATCTAGTATATAAAAAAAGGACTCTTTCAATCTCTGAAAGAGTCCCTTTTTTATACGTGATGACAAGCAACAAAATGCTCTGCACCAACATTACGGAATTCTGGTACTGTTTTTTTACAAACATCCGTTGCAAATGGGCAACGTGTATGAAAACGACAGCCCGAAGGTGGATTTGCTGGACTTGGAATATCCCCTTCTAGTATAATTCGCTCTCGCTTCACTGTTGGATCTGGTATTGGAACAGCTGATAACAATGCTTTCGTATAAGGATGTAGCGGATTGGTAAATAACTCATCACGCGGTGCTGTCTCCACAATCGTACCTAAATACATAATTCCGATTTTCGTACATAAATGTTCTACTACACTTAAATCATGCGAAATGAATAAATAAGATAATCCCTTTTTCTCCTGTAACTCACTAAATAAATTAATAATTTGTGCTTGGATAGATACATCTAGTGCCGCCACAGGTTCATCAGCTACAATGAATTCTGGATTTAATACCATAGCTCTTGCGATTACGATACGCTGACGTTGTCCACCAGAAAACTCATGGGGATACCGGTCAATATGATAAGGAGCTAATCCACATAACTCCAATACTTCAATTACCTTTTCACGAACATTTTCTTTCGTCGCTAATCCGTGGGCCAACATTGGCTCTCCAAGCGCTTCTCCAATTCTCATTCTCGGATTTAATGAACTAAATGGATCTTGGAAAACGAGCTGCATATTAGGGCGATGTTTTCTTAATTCATCCTTGGATAAAGAATGAACATCTTTCCCTTTAAACTTCACTTCTCCCTCCGTTTTTTGAACGAGGCGTAAAATTGTTTTTCCTATTGTTGTTTTTCCGCTCCCTGATTCGCCAACGAGACCAAACACTTCACCTTTATTAATAGTAAAACTTACTCCATCAACTGCTTTTACATGCCCAATTGTTCTACTAAATACGCCACCCTTAATTGGAAAATATGCCTTTAGGTTTTTTACCTCTAATAATGGTTCACTCATTGTTCCGCACGCTCCTCATATAACCAGCAAGCTACTTTATGATTTTCATCATTTACATTTAGATTTGGAGCTTCTTTTTCACATATTTCCATACAATGCTCACAACGCCCACTAAAGTAGCAAAACTCACCTAAACCAACTAAATTCGGAACTTGCCCTGGAATAGAATATAGTTTATCTATTCGTTTTCCCATTACTGGTTTTGATTTCAATAATCCTTTCGTATAAGGATGTTTTGGATTTTGGAATATCTCTAGTACTGGAGCTTCTTCAATAACTTTCCCGCCATACATAACGACAACATAATCAGCCATTTCCGCTACGACACCTAAGTCATGTGTAATTAATAAAATCGACGTTTTAAATTCTTCTTTCACTTGTCTTAGTAGATCCAATATTTGAGCCTGAATGGTAACATCAAGAGCTGTTGTTGGTTCATCCGCAATTAATAGCTTAGGATTACAACTAAGTGCAACAGCAATCATAATACGTTGTAACATCCCACCGCTCAGTTCATGCGGATAAGAATGGACGATTTCATCAGCGCGGGCTATGCCAACTTTACGAATTAACTCAATTGCCTTCTTATATGCTTCATTTTTACTAAGTAATTCATGCTCCCTTAACGTTTCTACAATTTGCTCTCCTACAGTGAAGACGGGGTTTAGCGATGTCATTGGTTCTTGGAAAATCATTGCAATATCATTACCTCGTAAACTACGAAGTTCTTTCTCTTTCATTCCTAAAAGACTTTTTCCTTCATATAAAATGTCTCCACCCACTACACTGCCTGATTCAGCAATAAGCCCCATAATAGATAAAGCTGTTACACTCTTCCCGCAACCTGATTCTCCTACTACACAAACTGTTTCCCCTTCTCGAACCGCAAAGCTAACATGGTTCACAGCCTTTACTGTCCCCTCGTCAGTTTGAAAATGTGTTTGTAAGTCTTTCAGCTCTACTACCGCTTTACTCATATCTTCTCACCTACCGTCTCATCTTTGGATCTAACGCATCACGAAGTGCATCACCAAGTAAATTAATTGATACAACTGTTATAAAGATTGCAAAACCGGGCGGAATCCATAACCATGGACGCTTTTGGAAATCGATTAATGAGTTAGCTGCGCTAATCATGTTCCCCCATGATGGTGTAGGTGGAACGACTCCGAGGCCTAAGTAACTTAGTGCGGATTCTCCCAAAATAGAACCTGCAACACCTAATGTGGATACAACAATTAAAATGGGTAAAACATTAGGTATTAAGTGATATATAATTTTCCGGTAATCTTTTATTCCTAACACATCCGCAGCTTGCATAAATGCTTGCTCCCTAAGTGATAAAATTTGCCCTCTTACAAGGCGTGCAAGCCCTGGCCAACCTACTAGACTTAAAATAATCATAATGACATACAAACGATAATCAGACGGTACTTTCCACTCTGATAAAATCGCACCCATTATAATAAGTAACGGTAATCCTGGCATTGACATTAAAATATCTGCAAGCCGCATAATAATATTGTCCACAATCCCACGATAAAAACCTGCAATCGCTCCTAATAAAGCTCCAAGTATAACCGATAAAACCATTGAAGCTAAACCAATGGTTAATGAAATACGTCCCGCTTGCATAAGCCTTGTTAAAATATCTCTTCCTAATTGATCTGTACCAAGCCAATGAGAAACACTAGGTGGTTTGTTAATGAGCGCAACTTGTATTTTCCCTGATGCATATGGAGAAAAGAACGGACCAATAAAACAAAATAAAAACATAAAAAATAATGCATAAAACCCTACAAGTGCCATCTTATTTTTCTTTATCTTTTTAAAAGCTTGTCGCCATGGTGATGATTCGCTTCTGCTCTTTTTTTCTTTTTTTTCTGTAATTACTGTAACAGTCTCCATTTCTTCCTCCCCCTTACTTCAACCGAATTCTTGGATCAACAACTGCATATACGATATCTGCTAAAAAGTTTGAAACGATTGTTAAACAAGAAAGAAACATCGTAAATGCCATCAATACTGTATAGTCACGGAAATTTAATGCTTCTAATTGAATATTACCAATCCCTGGCCAGTTAAAAATTTGTTCAATAATAATTGCCCCAGAAAACAATCCCGGTAATTCAAATGCTAATAACGTAATTGCTGGTAATATTGCATTTTTTAATGCATGCTTATAAATAACCGTCTTCTCCTTCAAACCTTTCGCTCTTGCTGTTCGTATGTAATCTTGTCTTACAACCTCTAACATACTTGTTCTAAAATACCGAGTTAGCGAGCCGACCCCAAGAAGTGTCAAAATAAATACTGGTAAAATCATATGTTTTGCAACTTCTATCACGTAAGCAAATCCTGTTGAATTACTGCCAACATCAATCATTCCACCTATCGGTAATAACTTAAAGTCAACCGCAAACACCTTAATTAAAAACAAGCCGATAAAGAATGAAGGGAATGACATTGCTGCAAAAACACCGATTGTTACAAGTTTATCGAATAAAGAATGTTGTTTCGTCGCCGAGAATACACCGATAATAAGTGCAATTAGCCAAATAAAAAACAATGCAATAATTGCTACACTAAAAGAATTCCAAATAAATTTATTTAATAATGACGTTACAGGCTCTTGATATTGAAGCGAGAAGCCAAAGTCCCCTTGCAATGCATTACCTAACCAATGAAAATAACGCTCAACAATCGGTTTGTTCAACCCATATAATTCCCTCAGTTCAGCTGCTCTTTCCGGTGTAATTTTCGGGTTTGAATCAATATAATCCCCAGGGAGAAGTGCGAACAGGACAAAGATAATAATTGATGTACCAAGCAGTGTAGGAATCATTTGTAACAACCTACGAACAATATATGTTTTCACCCTTTTTCTCTCCAATCTTATGCTTAAAATAGAAGAACATTTTTTCAAAGCGGCACATTACTAACCGAATGAAAAAATGTCTTCTACTTATACATTCTTATCGTTATTTTTCAAATGATAATACCGGTAAGTTTGCACTAATACTGTTGTACTTTTCAGGATCAATTCCTTTTATATTCCCGTTATAACCAGTAATTGTTCTACGGTAGTTTAATAGAATTACTGGTGGATCATCACTTAATTCTTTATACAATTCTTTATAAATAGGTTTACGCTTTTCGATATCTACAGTTTCAATACCTTTTTGAATTAGCTCATCTACTTTTGCATTCTTATAACCAAGACTAGTTTCATTTGCAGTAGACAAATATTCACCAGCTGTTTCACTCGGGTCACTTGTAATCGGTGTCGAAACAGAAGCTAAATCATAATCTCCTTTGTTTACCTTAGAAAGCATCGTATTAAAGTCCATAAATTCAGGATTAAACTCTACACCTATTTCTTTATAATTCTCTTTCGCAATCGGAATTAATAAATCACTATCTTTAGCCGAACTTGGACCGAAATAAGAAAGTTTTAATTTTTGACCATCTTTTTCACGAATTCCATCCGAACCAACTTTCCACCCTGCTTCATCTAATAATTTTTTCGCTTTTTCTTTATCGTATTCGTATTTATTAACTCCTTCTTCCGTATAAGCCCAAGAAGTTGGATGAATTGGTACATTGGCTACTGTACCGTATCCTTTTAACGCTGTATCAACATATTTTTTGCGGTCTAATCCGTAAATAAGTGCTTGGCGAACCTTTTTATCCTTTAAGTAAGGCTTATTATTATTCATATAAATATAACTAAATGACGGCGCTGTTTCGATTTGGATATTTGCGAATTCTAAAGCCTTAGCCTGTTCAAGAACCTCATCACCGGTACCTAAGCCAGTATGGTCAACTTCTCCTGTTTGGAATAACTGAAGCTTCGTATCACCAGAAGTAATTTTATAAATAAAGTTTTGAATTTTTGGTTTACCCGCATAATAATTTTCGTTTGCTACAAAACGAACTTCTTGACCTGGAATATACTTTTCAAATTTATATGGACCCGCAGCTAATGGCTTTCCATATAAATCTTTTAAGTAATCTAAGCTTGTATTTTGCTTATAATCTTTTCCATAATAAGCTTTTGATAGTACTGTACCTCCTAAAACAAATATAGCTTGTGAATTCACTTTTTCAGTTGTAATTTTAATTGTTTGTTGATCAACAACTTGAATACCTTCAATTGAAGTTGCTTTTCCTTCTTTATATTCTTTACCACCTTTAACGGCATATTGAGAGATATCTACTTCACCTTCATATGCCTTATCATGTAAAAGCGTCAATGTGAAAGCTACATCATCCGCCGTTAATGGCGATCCATCACTAAATTTCAAATCTTTACGTAAATGGAATGTATATGTTAACTGATCAGAAGAAACGTCCCACTTCTCAGCTAATTCTGGAATTGGTTTCCCTTGTTTATCGGTTGATACGAGAGATGCAAAAATAACTGAAGTTACGTTTCCATCCCAACCATTTTGTTGAAAGTATGGTAAAAATACGCCGCCTGGCTTACTAATACCAACTACTAACGTATCTTTTCTATTCTTCGCTTTGTCTGGCACTTTCGTTTTATCTGTCGCAGCAATCTTTTCAATTTTCACACTTTTTAAATCCTGCTGTTTAACCGGCTCTGTAGAAGCCGCATCCTCCTGTCCCCCACAAGCAGATAACACAAGCGAACTACTCAGTAATACCGAAAATACACCAGCCCATTTTTTTGTCTTTTTCTTCATTGTCCCCACCCTAACTTTTCTTTTTTTAATAATTAAACCTTATGAACTGCTTGCCTTATGTATGCCTCCCACAGCAACATTTTATAGCTAATCGGAAAAGTCGGTTTTAATCGTAAAAAAATAGATGTTTTTGAGGGGTAACAATCTTATTCCGACCTTTCCGGTAGACTTTATGGTTATTAGCTTATATCTTCAGTTATATTTTGTCAATTCTTTCTAAATAAATATTTCAAGAATTTTTTTAAAATTATTATTCTATCTTTAATTTAGGTAAACTTAATAAAACTCCGTTATAGTCACCTTCTTATAATCCTTGAATTCGTGCATGATGTGTAGACACCATTTTGCTATTATTCAAGAAGATTACAAGCGGGGCTTCGCTTAACTCTTGATATAATTTTTTATAAATTTCCTTTCGCTTTTCAATATCCAACGTTTCTAATGCTTGCTTAGCTAATTCATCTACTTTCTGATTATAATATCCATCATAATTTCGTTTACTTGTTGAAATAAACTCTTCAATCGCTCTCTTTTATTTCTTATAAAAAAATTAAAAATTCACTTCTATTCGTTCAGCATGAAACATAGAATACTAATAACCAATTACCAAAAAGGGGGCGAAAATATGGACAACCTATTCCAATACGTCCTGCACTACGTATTATTAACAATTATGATAGTCGGAGCGCTATTACTATTCCCGTTCTTCCCAAAGTTCGTCCTCTTTTTAGCTTTTTTTATCATGCTCGGGATCGCTATTATAATTTCAACGAGAGAAGATGCCACGCAAAAAGAGAGCAGAGTTCAGCGCGTAAAGCTGTAACTTTGCTCTCTTTTTGTTTTCATTCACTAGTCTCTGTTACACATATTTATCCCGCTATTTGCCGTGCAGTAAGACCCCCACCTCAAAATTCAGCGAAAGCAAAAGAAGTTAGGTCAGGGTCGGGGTGCCCGTAAAAGCCCTCACTTTATCTCTCGGGAAATAATTAGCCTTTGTTTTTGTAATTACTCCTATCGAAAAACCACTAATGACATTTATTTTTCACCTTATCATTTTCATATGTTTCACAAACTATGCAAATTGAGGAAAATGGATTTATCTAAGTTACTGTTTCACGTGAAACACATCGCTTCATTTAACCTTTAAAGCAAAATATCATTATGAAGAAAGCCACTTCCTCCAGCAAAACTGAAAGGAAGTGGCTTTCTACTCATTACTCCACAATATTCTCTAATTCATTATATAAATCTGCTCGTAACAACTCTTTCTTCGTTTTTTCCTCATATAATTTTTCAAGTTTTTCAACATCAGCTACATGTTCCATTCCACATTCTATTGCATATATATCTTCTTCTACATGCATTAACTCATTTTCAATCTCTTCAAGATTCCTAGCTTCTTTCTCTTTTAAAGGAACCGTTTCAACACTTTTTCTCCCTTGGCGTTTCTGCTTTATTACTTGCTTCTCAAGCTTTTCCTCCCACTTTTGACGAGCCCATGCATAATTTCCTGCAAACTCAAATAATTTGCATCTATCAATCCAGTACGTCTTTTCAAATAACTTATTTAAAAAATATCGATCGTGTGAAACAGCTAAAATCGTCCCGTTATATTGCTCAAGGGCTTCCTCTAAAACTTCCCTTGATTCAATATCAAGATGGTTTGTCGGCTCATCTAAAATTAGAAAATTGATGTCTTGATACATAAGTTGCGCAAGTCTTAATCTCATTTTTTCTCCACCGCTCAGTTGTGTTACTTTCTTAAACACCGCTGGACCATAAAATAAAAACTTAGCTAATATATGTCTTGCTTCTCCTTCTGTTACAGCCACATACTCTCTAAACGCTTCCAATACATTACTCTTCACATTTCCATACGTATGCTGTGATAAATAACCAATTTTGACACTACTACCAATGCGAATTTCACCAACGTCTGGATTTATTTCTTCTAATAGTAGTTTTAATAATGTAGTCTTTCCTGTACCATTACGACCAACGATAGCAGCACGCTCTTGAAAACGAACATGTAAATTCGCTTGTTCAAATAAAGGTCGGCCAGCAAAACCTTTACTCACTTCTTTCATTACAACAACATCTTTTCCGCTTCTCTCTTGCCCTTCAAACTGAAGACCCATCTGTTTTCTTTCTAAAATCGGCCTCTTTAATTTCTCTATACGCTCTAACGCACGTTCCATATTCCTCGCTCTTTTATGCAATCCTTCATTCGGAGGATTCGCTTGATTTGCCCATTCACGTAGGCGCTTAATTGCTTCTTTCATTTTCTTTATTTTCTTTTGCTGCTCTTGATAAGCTTGAAACTCTTGAAGTAACCTTTCTTCCTTCTCCTCAACGAACTGAGAATAATTCGTATGGTACACGTGAATCTCTCCATCTTCCAAATCCAAAATTTTCGTTACAACTTCATCAAGGAAATAGCGATCGTGTGAAATAACCATAACTGTTCCAGTATATTCTTTTAAAAACTTCTCTAACCATTCAACTGCAAACAAATCTAAATGATTTGTTGGTTCATCTAATAGAAGTAAATCTGGTTTCTGCAATAGCATATATGCAAGGCTTATTTTCGTCTGTTCTCCTCCACTTAATTCCGTAAATACTCTTGGAAATAAGTTTGTGACTTGTAAGCCATTTGCTACCTTCATTATATTTGCCTCTATTTCATAACCACCGAGAAATGCAAATTTTTCTTGAATTACTCCGTACCTCTCCATTAGCTTTTGCAAAGCAGATTGTTCCTGCTCCTCCGCCATATTTTTTTCTAGAGCATGCATTTCTTTTTCTAATTCCTTTTCTACTTTAAAAGCGGAACTCAATACATCATATACAGTCATGGCCTCATCAAACTTCGGAATTTGTGCGACATGACCAATACGTGTACCTTTCTTCATATGAATGGCTCCTGCATCCAAACTCTCCATTCCCGTTAGAAGCCCAAAGATTGTTGTCTTCCCACTACCGTTACGACCAACTAACCCAACACGTTCACCATTCTTTATTTCAAGCGATATATTTTCAAATATGATGTTTCCACCAAAAGATTTCGTTACATTATTTACACTACAAATAGTCATTTTCCGTACTCCTTTCAATATAAAAAACCATGAGAAAGAAACATTCCCCATGGTTTTCGGCATAGAAAAAGGAAGCCAAATAGCTCCCTTTTCACACGTTTATTAAAAATGGGTGAAGAGATTTCTATCGTTCAATAGTCACTATGCAATTGTTAAAAAAGGGCATACGTATCCCGTTAACAACTACATCATGAAAAATCGCACGACAAAAATAGATAAAATCTAAAAATTTGGCACGCGCAGCTAAAGAACGTTTCATCTCATGCACCCCTTTCGTACGGAATTTAATACTTACTTCTTTATTATACTTTCCAATTTCATGTTTGAATAGTCATTTTTCTGAAAATAATGAAGATAGACTAAACATTTCAATAAGTGACATCAAATCTTACAAAACTGTTATGTTCACGTAATGGAAAGCGATAGTACGAAAAGATGCCTCCCTATACAATAAAGATGTAAAACAAGAGAGACAAACACAAGGAGGAAACAAACATGATGAAAGAAATCGTAAAAGCAATCTTTGAGGTATTAGTGAACGGACAAGCAGTTGTAAAAGAATTAAATGAACTATAAAAAGGAGTGAAGAAATATGATGAACATGGTGAAAATGATTTTACACGCTTTAGTCGATGCAAAAGCAGTTAGCCAAGAATTAAACCAACAATAAAAAGGGGTATATGAATATGAAGAAAGCCATTATTATAATTGCAAGCACAGCAATTACTTTATACACAATAAAAAATAGAAAAAAGAAAAATAATGAAAATGTTCTATATTATCCATACACACTATTAGAGAAAAAATAAAAGACAAGGTACCCTATCGTAATGAGGATATCTTGTCTTTTATTTTTTCCATATTGTCTTTAGAGGATTTCCTTCTCCTTTTCCCGAATGTATTAAGCGGGATTTTTACACATATTTTAAAGGGGCATATATACAAATGGATACACAACAACTATATTTTTTAAACGATATCGGTAAACAAAAACCAGAAAGTATTCGGAATAGAAGCGCTGCATGTCCATTTTGCGATAAAGAACATTTAACGGATATTTTAGCAACTGATGGTTCTATTATTTGGTTAAAAAATAAATTTCCTACACTACAAGATACATTTCAAACGGTGCTGATTGAAACGGATAATTGCGAAGATCATATCGCAACATATACAGAAGAACATATGCGAAAATTAATGCAATTTTCTATTCAACATTGGTTACACTTACAGAAGAACGAAGAATTTGCATCTGTAATTTTATACAAAAATCACGGTCCATTTTCAGGTGGAAGTTTGCATCATGCACACATGCAAATTATCGGAATGAAATATGTAAATTATCTTGAAAATATTGAAGAAGAAAATTTCCAAGGGGTAATTGTTCAAAAAAATGAACGCATTGAGCTTAATATTTCAGAGCATCCCATTATTGGCTTCACTGAATTCAATATAATCATTGATAATATTTCATATATAGATGAAATGGCAAATTACATTCAGCAAACTGTACGTTACATACTGATAGATTTCCATAAAGGATGCAGTAGTTATAACTTATTCTTCTATTACTTAAATGGAAAAATCATTTGTAAAGTTGTACCTAGATTTGTCGTTTCACCATTGTATGTAGGATATAAAATACCGCAAGTTTCTACAAAACTAGAAGAGGTGAAAATACAACTCACGCAGTATTTCACGAAAGAAAAGGATGAAATTATTCATAAAAAAACAGAGTAGGTATAGAAAACCTACTCTTTAATTACACCTTTATTTCGATAGTACACATCTTCTAGTCCGATGTTATACTTCATGTTATTATCCGTCCACTCTGGCCCTAAATTCCCTGGCCATCCAGATGTATTCGCTATATATTTCAGTAATGCAAAATCAGTCAAACCTTTTTGCACCCCACGCTTATATCCTTTCATTAAATGCGGCATTGCAATTTGCGCATTTGTACGTGGATCTTTCAGCTCATCATCAGTTAAATGTTCTGGTGCAAGCCCGCCGCCGCGGTGTAGTTGAAACAATCCAAATGAAGTTCCATTATCTCCAACACTTCTTGGATTTAATCGACTTTCATGCTCGGCAATTGCAAGAGGTATCCATTCCGGAAGATTTACTTTCTTCGCTTCCTCTATAATGATTTGTTTCATCTGTTTTGCTTCTTCTGAATCAACATAGCTTGTTCCATTCACTAGCTTATCCATTCCTTCAGACTTTCCTTGGAAATATAAATATACTCCAAGAACAACTAAAAATCCTACAAAGAATTTCTTCACTACCTCTACCTCTTTCTCCGCTGAAATTTGTCCCCTTTCAGCCTTCTTCCCTTTACAATTACCCAAATTTCATCATTCTCTTACTCTTTTATCATAGCAAATAACTATACGTATTATCATCATGCTTTAGACCGATTTTGTGAAAAAACAGCTGGTAAATACGTGCAAAAATGTAACTTTCATAGACTATAACGCATTTTTTGTATATAATTGTAAATTGAATTCTAAATATAAACTAGGAGAATAATAATATGAAAAAATGGTTGCTACTCTTATTTAGTTTACTACTATTAATTCCTGTCCCTATTTCCGCACAAAAAAACGCAAATCCAAAAGCCCTTATTCTATACAGTTCGAACGATGATCAAATTACAAGTGATACCCAAATACTTAATACACAAGTAGGACATTTTACTAATAACATAACAATAAAAAACATAAAACAGTTAGCTGAAATAACTGATAAATCTTCATATACACATATTATTTACTTAGGTGAAAAACAAGAAGAACTTTCTACTGAAACAAAAGAATTTCTAGAAAGTTTCTCAGGGCCACTACTATTTTTAGGTCAAAATATAGAACAATTATCCAATCGTTTTTCGTTTATCACACTTAAAAATGAAGATATAAACTCTGATACAATTGAATATCCAACACGTAAAATAAAGAATACATTAGAGGAAGAACGATCAATTAAACATCTTGATACAACTGGAACAATTCTTGCCCACGCTTTAAAAGGGAAGAATCCTTATCCATTAATTGTGCAACAAAATAATTCTTATTACGTTGCAACGCCAAATCTCTTTGACTGGATGTCTCATTACATCGGTGAAGTGTTATTTTCTTACTTCGGACAAAAGCCAACGAACAATAAGGTAGAAGCTTATTTACGTCTTGAGGACGTCCATCCAGCCGCAGATATAAATCAATTAAAAGAAATTGCTACATTACTAAAAGAGAAAAAGATTCCTTACATGATCACTGTCATTCCTGTATATACAGATCCAGAGACAGGAAAAACACTACATTTAAAAGATAAACCCGAACTAGTCGATCTTTTACGCTCTATGCAAGATGAGGGTGCAGCAATTATTATGCACGGTTATACGCACCAATTTTATGATAGTGAAACTGGGGAAGGTTTTGAATTTTGGGACGTAAAGTCAGATCAACCAATTCGCCAACCGAAACATGAAAAACCAAAAACAAAAGATGCCTTTCCTAATATAGAAGCATATAATGCATACGTAAAAAAAGGGGAAGAATTTGAAGAAAAATATACAACTGAGCATATTGAAAAAGGCATTCAAGAACTTGTAGATGCTAAACTATATCCCGTCGCATTTGAAGCACCCCATTACACGATGTCTCAAAAAGGGTATGAAATATTATCAAGATACTTTTCAACTTATGTAGGACAACTACAGTTAAGTGATATAACTTGGAAATCCATGCACTCTCCGGCATATAGAAGTACACCATCATTTCTACATGGAATGAAATTAATGCCTGAAACAGTCGGTTTTATTGAAGAAGACAAGCCACAAGCTATCGCTAAAATGAAAGCAAATGCTTTATCTGTTGCTAAATTATCCGATGGGATTATTGGGGCATTTTATCATCCTTACTTAGGTGTGAAACCATTAAAAGAAGTATTAAAGGATCTAGAAAGTATTCCAAATATAGAATGGATTGATTTACAAAAGGAAAAAAATGAAGTAAAAATGAAAGATATTCATATTACGACGAATAAAGACGGCATTCACGTTGAAAAACCAACCAGTGCGAATGACATAATTGATTATATAAAGCAATATGGCTTCTTCCTTATACTGGGGTTCGTTATCATTGTCTTTCTTTTATTATTAAAACGTGCTAAAAAATTAGAATCCTAATAAAAAACCACCGAGCGGAACGCTTGGTGGTTTTTTTCATATATCAAACCGTGGCATTTTATTAAATAAATTCAACTTTTACTTTTTCCGTTACATTATGAAAATTATAATTCTCCTATCCTTTCAAATAAAATCGAATGGTATTTTCATATATTGTTTCTGCAACCTGATCAACAGATATGTTTTTTATAACACTAATTTCCTTTAATACATCTCGAATCATTCTCGGGTGCGTCATAACATCGTCTTGAAATTCCCACGGTCCATCTGTTTCTACCATCATATATTCAAGCGGATAATACGAAACAATTTTTCTAATCTTCTCCTTATGTAAAACATCCGGTGTAATCGAAATATAATAACCATTCTTCATCATCCGTTTCATTGTTTCATCACTTCCTTTAAACCAATGGAAATGTGCACGTGAAACTTTATATTTCTCTAGCAAATCACATACAGTGTCAGCATCTTCATAAACTGCGTGTAATATAATCGGCAAATTATACTTACTAGCTAGTTCTATAAATTTTTTTAATACAGCTATGTATGAATCTACAGCAATGCTTTCATCTTCTTTCCTCAAATAATAGGGCAAACCTACTTCACCAATCGCAACAATTTCCTCTGCGTTCTGTTCAATAAGTTTATAAATCTGTTCACACTCTTCTTTATGAATCTGTTGCTCTGGATGAAACCCTATCGCTGGATATATAAAGGGATACTTCTTCGCTAAAGATAACGTTTCCTTACAAGATTGATAATTCATAGATACAGCAATAAGCCCCTTTATTTCATTACTATTTTCCACCTCTTTCAGTAATCTGTTCTTCTCTTCATCCTTATATTGATCAACATGTATATGACTATCAATCCATTTCATCTTTATGCCCCCATAAAAAAAACAAGAAAGGACTTCCTTTCTTGTTTTATCATCTATATTATTTAACAATTAAGTTTGTTATGATATCAAATAATCCAATACACACTACGGCAACAGTAAAGTAGCTACAGAAATCTTTAATTGGTAACTTCACTACTTCTTCTTTACGCATCCCATTTTTCTCCCTTCTTACTAGATCCCTAATTATTTTTCTATCTGTATCTATTATGCAAAAAATATGACAAATTTACTATCGAATTAACTTACGTAAACCTTACAATGTTGTAAGGTTTAAAAAAGGATCCTCATCTTTATTCAGATGAGGATTATTAAAAATTAGTTGGTTTTTCATTCTTCATTACAAACAGAAAGTAATACATTAAGACTTTCTAGTTACACTATATGAAAATTACTATCTTTTAACTATCGAATTACATTACAGAAGGCTTACATGTTTGTAAGTTATGTGTAATGTAATTCGATAGTTCCCCTTACTTATATTTCGTACAATAAAGTTAGAAAGTAAGCCAAATAAGAAGAACACTCACATAACCAAATTGCATTGCTAGTAGCTACTCTTCTTATACCTTTCATCCATGCTACTACAATGTACCCCCTTCCCCTTTATATAATAAAAAAGCCTTAGTCTATATGGACTAAGGCTTTTTTGCTAACCCCTAAAATACCCTTACCTAGTATTTTTATTTTCGACAAAAAATAGCTGGGGGTATATTTTACTATCTCATCGTTAAAAGTTTACTCTTCGCATTTATAGGAATATTTGCAACCTCAATCTCTTCAATCGATTCACCGTAACGTCCTTTTGCATACACCTTTAATGCTTCATCTCTCTTTAACATATGCTTAACCGTTTTCTTTATTTTCTGCTCTCTACCACGTTCATCGAATGCAATAAATTCATATTCATACCACTCATCACCAATATGCTGACCAATTGTATTCACAACCGTATAGTATTCTTTCGTCTTATAAAATGGATTATATTTATCGATAACCGGTCCAAGTTTCGTAGGTAGTAACATTACTACTATCACTATCATCGCTATTATAGTAGTGATCATTTTTTTCTTCATAATAAACATTCCTCCTCTGCAGGATATATATACATCCATTTTAAAAAGGGGGAATAAAATCTACTATTGAATCTCATTACATTACACTTACATTTTTGTAAGAATTAAAAAAGGTGAACGAATTTACTCGTTCACCTTTTAGCTTGCTTTAAAGCCACCGCCAAGTACATCACGTACATCATGTATAACAACGAAAGCATCTTCATCTACCCGGCTAATAACTTGTTTTAACTTAACAAGCTCTTGTTTATTAATAACAACATATAAAACTTCTTTATTTTTACCAGTATATCCGCCGCGCCCTTCTAATACAGTAACACCGCGTGTCATATTTTTCGTAATAGCTTCACGAATTAAATCTGGTTGATTCGAAATAATCGTAACAGCCGTTTTTGTATCCATTCCTTCTACAATGAAATCAATCACCTTCGCTCCGATGAACACAGCTACAAGTGTATACATTGCCTTTTCTTGCCCTATTATAAATACAGAACCAGCAATTACAACAATATCAATAATTAGTACGCCTTTACCTACGCTCCAACCTAAATATTGATTTGCTAACCGAGCTAAGATTGCTGACCCTCCCGATGTACCTCCGGCTTTGAACATACAGCCTAATCCAATACCCACAAATAAACCAGCAAATAAAGCTGCTAATAATGTATCACTATTTACATGATACTCAATATGTTCTGTAACGTATAAAAACAAAGATGTTTCTACAATCCCTAAAATTGTATAAATCATTGTTTTCTTATCAAAAAATTTATAACCAATAGCTAGTAAAATTGCATTTATAGCAAAATTCACAATCCCTGGTGACCAATCAAATAAGTAGTACGTAACAACCGTTAAACCAATAATTCCACCTTCCGATAAACGGTTTGGAATTGCAAAGTAATTAATACCAATTGCGAATAATAATGAACCAATTGTAATTAGTGTTATTTCCTTTATACGTTGATTAACCATAGTTCATACCCTCCCCCCATTTGACATTGTATCACTATCTCCTAGAGGTTTAGAAGTGGTTTTTATTCCGCATTTTCCCTCTTAAAAATTGAAATATTATGTTTAAACAGAGGGTTGATTAATTATTCATATTTGCTCTAACTGCACGGACAAATTGCTCCACATTCCCTTTCTGAATATACTTAGCGCGAATGGTTTCATGATTACAAGTAAACTCAAAGTACGGATGAAAATCTATGCTATCTATATGCAAATATGAGTACTCTTTAAATGTTGAAGGATAGTACGGAAATTCCCCGTAAAAAAGGAGACGTCTAGTAGTGGCAACAAAAACCCCATGTTGATACGATAATATAAAATTATCCTTCTCAAATATCCCTACCACAAAAACCAAAATCTTTTCATCATCATCTACATACTTTTTCATACTCGATAAAAGTTCATTCATGCATATTCCTCCAAATTCTATTCACTGCTTTAACACTTGAAAAGAATCCATGGATATTACAGACCGGTTTAACTCCTTTATAAAGTATGAAACGCGTTTCCTGTCAAAGATATTTCAAAAAAATAATCCGTTATGCGATTATACACATAACGGATTAAAATTAAACCGTAGAGCGTTCCACAAGTTCGTATGGAATTTCCAGCTTTTCTTGTTCAGAACTCTCGTCATTCACTTTTCTATGCAACATTTCAAAAGCAGTTTTCCCTATCTCCTTTAAATTTTGATCAATAGTTGTCAATTGTAACACTTGCGAGATAGGTTGATTATCAAAGCCAATAATCGCTAAATCCTCAGGAACTTGAATCCCTAATTTTTCAACCTCTGTCATAACCCCAATCGCAACTTCATCACCTGCTACTATTAATGCTTCAGGAAGATCCTGCATCTCTTTTAACTTATGAGCCACTTTTACACCATCTTCTAGTGTAAAACATTCTGTAAAAATCCATTCTTCATTAACCTCTTCGTCTATAGATTGCAATTGCTGTTTATAAACATCAAAACGCTTTTGACTACTCGGCCCTAATTTTCTTCCCGTACAATAACCAATTTTTTTATAACCTTTCTCAATCAAATAATCCATTCCTAATTGAAAGGCCGCTGAATGATTCGTATATACACTTGAGATGTTTGAAATATCATTGTCTTCACAAGCAATTATTGTGCCGTAAGAAGCATACGGTTCTATCGTTTCCCAATCATTTGCACGGGAACAAATAATAAGACCATCCAATTGTTTTGTTTTTAACATATGTAAACTTTTCATTTCTTCTTTTTTATTATAATTCGTTTGGCAAAGTAACACTCTGTAATTATGAGTTAACGCAATCTCCATCATTCCGCTCACCATCGCATCAAAACACGGATGATTAATATACGGTAAAATCACACCAACAATATTCGTCTTTCCTTTTGATAAATGAACAGCATTTGCGTTTTGCGAGTAATTCAATTTCTCAACTATCTCTATAACCGCTTTTCTTTTTTCTTCACTTACATATGGGTGATCATTCAACACTCTCGAAACAGTCGTAACTGAAACTCCCGCCATCTTTGCGATATCTTTAATATTAGCCATACACTCACCTCTATCTTTAAGTTAATGAATCTCATGAACATATGTCAAATCTTCTTATCATTACACCTTCATTCATTTCTCTTACAAAAGTGTAATTTTTTTGTAAGCTAATTCGATAGTGACTTTCGGCAACATTTCATACAATTAAGTCAGAAACAAGGTAACAACCATTCGAAAAGGAGCGGATTAATATGATGAACAAAATGAAAACGAACAATTTCTTACATACAATGGGCATGGTATTTTCCGCTCTTATCGACGCAAAAGCTGTTGCTTCTACATTAAACAAGTAAGGAGAATATATTATGAATAACATCACTTTTAACAAATTAGATTTTTTAGGACTAGCTAGTGGCTCGCTTCTTCTTACTGCTTTTATTTACGCCGCTACGCTTGTATAACTTTGTGTCCCCTTTCCCCTTTATTATAAATAGTAATAGAAAAGACGACCGTCTATGCCCGGTCGTCTTTTCTTATTTTTGATTTGATTGCAAAGCTTCTTTTAACTCCTCAAATTTCTCATTTAATTGATCTGTCATCATTTTCATAGCAGTTTTTCGATCTATTTGTTCTCCAGCCTCAATTTGAATCGAATCTCCAAAAATCAATTGTGCCTTTTTCCCCTTTATTAATTCTTTTACACTTGATGGACCAACATAAGCTGCCGGCACTAAAGGTACATTAGAACGCATCGCAATTGTCACAGCACCCGCTTTTAATGAAACATCTTCCGCTGATCTCGTTCCACTCGGAAAAATCCCTACTACCTTTCCTTCTTTTAATAAACGTGATGGAATTTTAAGTGTACTCGGTCCCGGATTCGCGCGATCTACAGGGAATGCATTTACATTTTTAAAGAACCAATTTTTGAATTTCCCTTCAAATAATTCTTTTTTTGCCATGTAATGAATTTGAGTTGGGTACATCCCTGTAGCTAACATTAATACATCCATAAAACTTGTATGTGTACACGCAACAACATACGGACCACCTTCTGGTAGCTTTTCTCTTCCTTGCACTTCTACTTTCCCAGCTGTTTTAAATATATATTTCAACAAAAATGTAATTGGTTTATACATTTATTTCGTTCCTTTCTAAACATCCGAAGTATAATCATATTCTTACAACAATTATAACACTAAGTTTTAGGAGTTGGTAATAAAAATGAGTATGAATTGTTACATTTTAATTCTTACAAAAGTGTAATTTTCTTGTAAGCTAATTCGATAGTTACTTCTTACTATATTTCATACAATTAAGTCAGAAACAGGGCAACAATTATTCGAAAAGGAGTCGATTAATATGATGAACAAAATGAAAACGAACAATTTCTTACATACAATGGGCATGGTATTATCGGCTCTTTTCGATGCAAAAGCTGTTGCTTCTACACTAAACAAGTAAGGAGAATGTATTATGAATAACATCACTTTTAACAAATTAGACTTTTTAGGATTAGCTAGCGGCTCTCTTCTTCTTACTGCTTTTATTTACGCTGCTACGCTTGTATAACTTTGTGTCCCCTTTCCCCTTTATATAGAAAAAGACGACCGTCTATGCCCGGTCGTCTTTTTAATTTTTTCTTTCTTTCAATTCTTTTAAAAGCTGTATCAGCTCAGCTTGTTGTTTTATCTTTTTACGACCATTTCGATTAATTGCTGCAAGCTCACAGGCAACTCCGACGGCGAAGAAAAACAATAAACTTTCTAACATGTAAAATCCTCCATTTGCCTATTAAACAGCTTGACGTAATTGTTCTTCTTGTAAAACTCTCTTATTTATATTTTCTTCTTTTCTCTGACAAACGTTATTGCGAATAAGCGCTGCAATAACAAGTACAGTCCCTATAATATCAAACATTGTGATTTGATACCCTTGCATCATCATAATAGCTAAAGTCGTAATTGGTACAAAATTAATAAATAAAATCCCATTAATGGATGATAAAATTTTCACACCATAGTTCCAAGCAAGTAGCGCTACAATACCTGGCAATGTCATCATAAATAACAAATCATATTTCACAATAGAAATCGTTCCCATACTCGGAACTGAAATATATCCAAGCGACGTAATAATTACCGTTATAATCGCTGTAACAGTCGTACCGAATACACACGTCAACGTAGAATAACGTAATGTTGACCAATCACTACAAGTTTGACCACCCATCGTATAAATAACCCAGCCTACAACACCAATAAATATAAATGCTAATGGGAACATATTATCTTTCAATGTTACAAAGAAACTCATGTCACCTTTTGTAATAACAAACACAGCTCCTACAAAAGCAATAACCATACTCGTTATCATATACTTCTTCGGTTTTATATGCTTATATCCCCATAAAATACAAATAGAAATCATCGGCATAAGTGCTTCCATAATGGAAGCTACCATTACACCCGACTTACCCATCAACATTTGCCCTAAAAATATGAGGACATTATATACTGTAAATGCCATCGTTCCAAAAAAGACGAGTAACTTTCCTCTTCCCTCTAAACGAAATGCCTGTTTTCCTTCTTTCATTAACAACAATACAATCAGCATTATCGCCACTGCTCCATAGCGAATAAGCGAAAAATAAAATGGATCTATGTATTCTAGCGCATGATCAGCAACTGGAAACATCGCTCCCCATGACATACTCGCAATTAAACACGCTAAAGCCCCTATTATCATTTGACCTCTTCTCACCGCAATCCCCCGTTTCTTTCTATTTGCACAAAGAGAATTGTAAAAGAAAAAATATATCACGTAAAATGATTCAAAATGATGTTAACTATCATTTATAATGATAGTTAACATCAAGGGGGATTACAAAATGGAATTACGAGACTTACAAATCTTTAAAAGCGTTGCCGATCAGGGTAGTGTAAGTAGCGCAGCAAAGGAATTAAATTATGTACAATCAAATGTAACTGCACGTATTAAACAACTAGAAAACGAATTAAAAACCCCACTCTTTTACCGCCATAAACGAGGAATGACTTTAACAGCTGAAGGAAGAAAAATGCTCGTTTATGTTAGTAAAATTTTGCAAGATGTCGATGAACTAAAACAAGTATTTTTAGATAGCGAAACACCCTCCGGTATATTAAAAATCGGTACAGTCGAAACAGTAAGTACACTGCCTACCATTTTATCTTCTTACTATAAAAGCTATCCGAATGTCGATTTATCATTACAAGCGGGTCTAACAGAAGAATTAATTAGAGAAGTACTTGATCACCAATTAGATGGTGCCTTTATATCAGGTCCTATTAAACATCCACTAATCGAACAATACGATGTTAGTACAGAGAAATTAATGCTTATAACACAAAATAAAGCCTTTCATATAGAAGAATTTACAACAACTCCTCTACTCGTTTTTAACCAAGGATGTGGATACCGCTCCAAACTAGAACGTTGGCTTAAAGATGAAGGTTTGCTACCAAAAAGAATTATGGAATTCAATATATTAGAGACAATATTAAACAGTGTTGCACTCGGTCTCGGAATTACACTCGTACCACAGTCTGCTGTCCATCATCTTTCTAAAGCAGGTAAGGTACATTGTCATGCAATCCCTGAAAAATACGGCAGTATTTCAACGGTTTTCATACGCCGTAAAGATAGCTATATGACGAATTCAATGCGTAGTTTTTTAAAAACAATTGAAGAACATCATCATATCAATATGCTATGAAAGACATTCTTACACGAATGTCTTTTTTTCTTACAAAAGTGTAAGTCTTTCGTAAGCTAATTCGATAGTTGCAAGTAGACATATTTCCTATAATTAAGACATAAGCAGGGCAACAACAATTCGAAAAGGAGCGGATACGCATGATGAACAATATGAAATCAAATAAACTTTTAAATACAATGGGCATGGTGCTATCCGCACTTGTCGATGCAAAAGCTGTTGCAACTACATTAAACAAATAAGGAGAGATTATAATGAACAACATTACTTTCAACAAATCAGACTTTATCGGACTTGCAAGTGGAGCTACTCTTCTTACGGCTTTCATTTATACACTTGCTCAAGGTCTTGTTTAACACTTTGTTTCCCCAACCCCCTTTATATAGAAAAAGCTGCTCGTCTTATAGACAAGCAGCTTTTTAGTTTGTTTCATATACAATTTGACCTGTTTTCGTAATATCATATCCGCCAATCGCATTTAATTCATTATGAAATTCTTTCGATTGCAGAATATCTTTCACAACTTCAATCAACTCTTCATTTTCTTTATTCTTCAAAATTACTAAATCATACTGTTCTTTCATGATTGGAATAAAGTCCACATTTACAATTTGCGAAAACTTTTCTGAACCTACTCCTACATCAGCTTTTCCATTTGCAACTTGAGTGGCAACACCAAGATGATTCGATTCTTCCCATTCATATCCACTAATATCAGCTTTATTTAATTTTTGGATTCGTAATTGTTCATCCACTAACACTCTAATACCAGAACCCTTTTCTCGATTCACAAACTTTATAGTGGACCCGGATATGTCAGCCCATGTCTTTATTTTCTTCGGATTTCCTTTTTGAACATAAAACCCTACATTTCTGGACAATAAATTAATCATAAGACATGGCTGTCCTACTAAAATACGTTTTACGTAAGGAATATTATATGTACCCGTTTCACCATCAAACAAATGCAAACTAACGATACTTCCTTCTCCTTGATACATTTTCACTAAACTCGTTAAGCTACCTTGATACGCTCTTAAAACATTAGAACTTGGCAAACGATTTTCTATACGTTTAGCTAACATATCTAACGTTAGTTCTTGACCACTAATAATACACGTGTTCAAGATACTACTACCATCGTTTTTTACAGGATTAACTTGTACTTTTCCTGTTTTCATTTGCTTTATATATTGATCTAAATCTGCTGCATCAATGCGCATCTGTCTACCAACTCTATAAGAAGGAAGTTCTCCTTTTTTAATTAAGTCGTATACAGTTAATTTTGATACTTTTAATCGCTTTGCTACTTCTTCCGTTGTGTAGGAATGATGATCCATAGACGATTCCTCACTTTCTCCTTTCATTGTAACAAAGAAAAGAATATTTCTCCTATTTTTTAAAAATAGATATATGTTCAAATTATATTCAATTATAAATAGTTATATTTAGTTATATTTAGTTATAATTAGATGTATCAAAATGAAAGGGGATTTTTTTATGAATAAATTTACATTACGTTCCATCGGGGCACTTATACTTTCTTTCCTTCTTATATTTAGCACTGCTTGTACAAGTGGGGAAAAGCATACAAAGTCAACTGCTAAAGAGGATAAAACAGTTGAACTGACTATCTCAGCTGCTGCAAGCTTACAAGATGCATTAAAAGAAATCGAAAAACAATATAAAGAAAAAGAGCCAAATATCAAACTTTCTTTTAACTTCGGTGCTTCTGGAGCACTTCAACAACAAATTGAACAAGGTGCACCTGCTGATTTATTCTTCTCAGCAGCAGAAGATAAATTCCAAACCCTTGTAAAAAAAGGATTCATTAATGAAAAAGAAGGGAAAAATCTTCTTGGAAATGAACTAGTTCTAGTCATCCCTAAAGATAGTTATCTTACAAAATTTCAAGATTTAAAAAATGAGAAAATCAAAAAAATTGCACTTGGTACACCTGAATCTGTACCTGCTGGCAAATATGCAAAGGCTTCTCTAACACACGAAAACCTTTGGAATGATGTTCAAAATAAAGTCGTATTTACAAAAGATGTTCGCCAAGTGTTAACATATGTAGAAACAGGGAATGTCGATGCTGGTATCGTATACAAAACAGATGCTCTCATTTCGGATAAAGTAAAGATTGGTGAGACAGCAGCAGCTACTTCTCATGAGCCAATCCACTATCCTTTAGGTGTTATAAAGGAATCTAAACATAAGAAAGAGGCGACTTCATTTTATGAGTATTTGCAGTCAAAAGATGCACAATCTATCTTTAAGAAATATGGATTTACAGTCCTGTCGTAATTACTATGAGCATTGATGCTATTTTATCGCCTTTCTTTCTATCTTTAAGAGTAGCTGCGTGCGCCACTATTCTCGTTACAATTTTAGGGACAATTGTCGGGCGAGCACTAGCTCGCTCCTCATGGCGATATAAAGTACTATTAGAAACCATATTTTTATTACCAATGGTACTTCCACCAACTGTTATCGGCTTCTTTCTCATTATCATCTTTGGAAACAACAGCCCGATCGGAAAGTGGGTTGAATCATTATTTCAGCAGTCTATTATGTTCACATCTACTGCTGCGATCATCGCTTCTACAGTTGTTGCATTTCCGCTTATGTACCAATCAGCGAAAACGGGATTTTCTATCGCAAATGTACAAATTGAAGAAAGTGCTCGTGACCTTGGCGCAAGTGAATATCAAGTTTTTCTGCACGTTACACTTCCACTCGCATTTCCTGCCTTACTAAGCGGGATGATTTTGAGCTTTGTCCGCGCGCTCGGTGAGTTTGGTGCTACACTTATGTTTGCCGGGAACATTCCTGGTAAAACACAGACAATCCCAACTGCAATTTACATGGCTATTGATGCAAGTAATATGCAACTCGCCTGGACACTTGTAGTTATTACTATCGTTATGTCACTCTTATTTCTCCTATGTATTCAACTTATTAATAAAAGAATTACTAACTCTTAAAGCAGCTTTTTTCGAAGCTGCTTCTTTATTTCTTAGGAAATAAAATATACCACCGGGAAATAACTGAATTTTACCTCTTATTAAAATATACATTTTATTTGAATTCACTTTCTAAAATAGGCAATTTCCTGTTATTATATGGAGGTGTTTCAAAAAATGAAGAAATGAAAACGCATTTATATCGTGAATTCTTCATCCTGTTTTAGCGATCGGTAATCTTCTACTCTATTAGTGGGGCATTACCGATCGTTAGAACGATATGTAACTATATTGGTATAGCAAACCGAAGGGAGTCTTGTAATGGACATTTTATTAGCGCTTCTTCCTGCAATTGCATGGGGAAACATCTTATTAGTAAGCGTAAAAATGGGCGGTGGTGCATATAGCCAAACGGTAGGTATGACAATCGGTGCTCTATTCTTCGCAACAATTATGTATGTATTTACTCAACCAGCTTTAACAATGACAATCTTAATTGTTGGTTTTATTTCAGGTTTATTCTGGGCTTTAGGACAAGTAAACCAATTAAAAACAGTTGAAAAACTAGGTGTTTCAACTACTGTAACGATTTCTACTGGTATGCAACTTGTTGCAACTTCTATCTTTGGGGTTATCGCTTTCCGTGAGTGGACTACTACTACAACAATCATTCTGGGAACGATTGCAATCCTATTAATTGTAGTTGGTGTTGTATTCACATCATTAGATGATAAAGAAAATGCTCAGCCACCTGGACAATTGAAAAAAGGACTTCTTACTTTAATTGTTTCTACTTTCGGCTATCTTGTATATGTAATTATTATTCGTTGGTATAATATCGATGGTTGGTCTGCTATTTTACCACAAGCAGTTGGTATGTTTGTTGGTGCAGTTGTACTGACGTCTAAACATAAACCATTTAACAAATATGCAATCCGTAATGCTTTGTCTGGTTTACTATGGGGAACTGGAAACTTATTCTTACTTCTTTCATTACCACGTGTTGGAGTAGCAACAAGCTTCCCATTATCTCAAACCGGAATCGTTATCTCAACATTCGGTGCGATTGTATTCTTAGGTGAAAAGAAAACAAAACGCCAATTGATCTTTATTGCACTCGGTAGTGTTTTAATTATCGGCGGCGCTGTATTACTTGGTATGACAAAAGCATAATCTTATATTCTATTAGTAAACCCCTGAAGCATATATGCTTCAGGGGTTTTTCAATTCGAATTATTTTCTAGATATAATTATTTGTATGTTCTTGCCCCTTATAATTGCTCTTCCACTCTAGCAAACCAGCTACACATATAAAGAGATTAATAACAGCTAATATTAGCATGAATTTCCGCCTTCTCATTATCCATTCCATCTACGGTAAGTCTTTTCTTTTTACAAAATTCTCTTAAAGATGATATCGTTTTTATAACATATCTCTACTAGAAAGGAATAACGGATATGCTAACTAAACATCGAATTTTATTTATTGGTGCCGGTCGTATGGCAGAAGCTATATTTTCCGGATTACTTAAAACAAGCAAAGAGTACATCGAAGAAATTATCGTCTCTAACCGAAGCAACGTAGAAAAGCTAAAACAGTTACAACATCGATATAATGTGTCTACTGCAACAGATTGGAAACAGCATGTTACATCTGTTGATACGGTTGTTTTAGCAATGCCACCTTCTGCTCATGAAGAGTTATTAGCTGAGCTATCTCCGTTACTATCAAATCAACTAGTCGTAACAGTCGCAGCCGGCATTGGACCATCTTATTTAGAAGCTAGACTCCCAAAGGGCACGCCTGTTGCTTGGATTATGCCTAATACAGCTGCTGAAATTGGAAAATCTATCTCCTTATATACAATGGGACAATCAGTAAACGCGATGCATCAAGAAACCCTGCAACTGCTTTTAAAAGGTATTGGTACTTCGCAACTTTGTACTGAGGAAGAAGTTCATCAGCTTACTGCAGTTACTGGAAGTGCACCAGCCTTCCTTTATTACTTTGCTGAAAGCTTAATTGAAACAACAAAAAGTTATGGAGTCGATGAAGAAACCGCAAAACATCTTGTCATTCAAATGATTTCTGGCTCTGCTTCTATGCTCGAACAAACGCAAAATCCAGCTAACCTCCGCGAACAAGTAACAACGCCAGGTGGTTCCACAGCCGAGGGTCTCAAAACTTTATACGAATATAATTTTTCAGAGGCAATTCAAAAAGCAGTAGAAGCAACAAACAAAAAAGCTAGGGGGAAATAATATGATTTTAACAAGTTTAAAAGACTATACAACATTACATAACGGTGTAAAAATGCCTTGGTTTGGTTTAGGTGTTTTTAAAGTAGAAGATGGTTCAGAAGTAATTGATTCTGTAAAAGCAGCAATTAAAAATGGCTACCGCAGCATCGATACTGCAGCAATCTATCAAAATGAAGAAGGCGTTGGACAAGCGATTCGTGAATCCGGTGTTTCACGCGAAGAATTATTTATTACCTCAAAAGTATGGAATAGCGATCAAGGATATGAAACAACACTTCAAGCATTTGAAACTACATTAGAGAAATTAGGTCTAGAATATTTAGATTTATATTTAGTACATTGGCCTGTAAAAGGGAAATATACCGAATCATGGAAAGCATTAGAAAAACTTTATAAAGATGGCCGTGTTCGCGCTATCGGTGTGAGTAATTTCCACATTCACCACTTACAAGACGTATTTGAAATTGCTGAAATTAAGCCAATGGTCAACCAAGTGGAATACCACCCACGTTTAGCACAAGAAGAGTTACATGCATTCTGTAAAGAACATAATATCCAGCTTGAAGCTTGGTCACCATTAATGCAAGGACAACTACTAGATAATCCAACGTTACAAGAAATTGCGACAAAATATAATAAATCAACTGCGCAAATTATTTTACGCTGGGATTTACAAAACGAAGTTGTAACAATTCCCAAATCAATTAAAGAACATCGCATTATTGAAAATGCAAACATCTTCGACTTTGAATTAAGTGCTGATGATATGAAATCAATTCAAGCTTTAAATGAAGATCGTCGCGTTGGTCCAGATCCAGATAACTTTAACTTCTAGTAGAAAAACCACTGCCCTATGCAGTGGTTTTTTTATTTAAGAAAACTGAATATTTAAACTATATTTCATTTAGTTGACACTTCATTATTCAAGGTGTAAGATTTTGAATTATCAAAGAAACACAAAAATTAATAAAATTTATTCGTTTACTCATTGTATCAAGAGAGGTGGAGGGACTGGCCCTTTGAAACCTCGGCAACAGGTTCATTTTGAATACTGTGCCACTTCCTGCAAGCTTTATGCTTGAAAGATAGAATGAGGGACTTCGTTTATATACGGGTGCATAACTTGTACGTGAAAATCCCTCTTTCTCAATATGAAAAGAGGGATTTTTTATTTTTCATTTCCCTCATCATCATCCAAACTTAATTATTTAGGAGGAAAATTAAATGAAAAAGAAGTTTGTACCCGGTATTGCATCAGTTGTAGGAGTAAGTATTTTATTAACTGGTTGCGGTAGTTATAAAAACGAAGCAAGCGGAGCAAATGCAAAAGACGAGGCACCTAGTAAACAGGTTTTAAACTTATCTTCACCTACTGAAATACGAACAATGGATACGGCTCGTGCTACAGATACTGATTCTGGTCAAGTAATGAGAAACGTATTTGAAGGTTTGTATAATCTTGGTGAAGGTAACAAACCTGTTCCTGGTGTTGCAAAATCTCATGAAGTAAGTGGCGATAAAACGAAATACACATTCCATTTGCGAGATTCAAAATGGTCAAACGGCACTCCTGTTACAGCTAAAGATTTTGTGTTCGCTTGGCAAAGAGCCGTAGATCCAGCAACAGCCTCTGAATATGCATTTCTATTCTTTGATATTAAAAACGCAACAAAAATTAACAACAAAGAACTTCCAGCCGACCAACTTGGTGTAAAAGCAGTTGATGACCATACGTTTGAGGTAGAATTGGAGCGTCCTGTTCCGTATTTTATTAGCTTAACAGCGTTCCCAACATTTCTACCCATTAACGAGGAATTCTTTAAAGCACAAGGTGATAAGTACGCTTTAGAAGATAATACAATCTTGTACAACGGAGCTTTTACACTAAGCGATTGGAAGCACGAACAAAGCTTTAAATTCAAGAAAAACCCTACCTATTGGGATAAAGATACTGTCAAACTAGAAGAAATCAATTTTAACGTCGTAAAAGAAAAATCAACAGAAGTAAATTTATTCGAGTCAAAACAATTAGATCGTATAAAACTAACATCTGACTTCGTCGATAAATATAAAAAAGATGCTAACTTTAAAGAACGTCCAAACGTAGGCGTACAATTTTTACGTATGAATCAACAAAACAAAGTGCTTCAAAACGTTTCTGCACGCCAAGCAATTGATCAAACAATTGATAGAAAATCCTTTGTAAATACGTTATTAAATGATGGATCTACACCAACATTTGGTCTCGTTCCAAAAAACTTTGCAAAAGGACCTGAAGGAAAAGACTTCCGTACTGCAAATGGCGATTTAACAAAAGTTGATACAAAATCTGCACAAGAGTTATGGAAAAAAGCTAAACAAGAGCTTGGTTCTGAAAAGATAGCATTAGAATTATTAACGAGTGATGCTGACCTTGATAAGAAAACTGGTGAATTCTTAAAAGGACAACTAGAAAAGAATCTAGATGGATTAACAGTAAATATAAAACCGCAACCGCGTAAGCAACAAGTTTCGCTTTTATTAAAAGGTGACTATGAAATCGGAATTGATGGCTGGAGCCCTGACTTTGCGGATCCAATTACATTCCTTGAGCTATTTACAACGAATAACCCTTATAACTTAGATCATTACTCTAATAAGGAATTCGATGAAACAATAGCAAAAGTGAAAACAACTTTAGCTGGTGATGAAAAAGCTCGCTGGGAAGCATTACTAGCATCCGAGAAAATATTATTTAAAGACTCTGTTATCGCTCCTCTTTACCAAAAAGGCGAATCTTATTTAGAACGTTCTTATGTGAAAGGAATTGTGCAAGTAGACTTTGCAGGTCAATTAAACTTCAAGTGGGCAAGAATTGAAAAATAAAGTGAAACTTTAATAAGTGGGGGTTTCTTCATCCCCACTTATTATTAGCCCACACCAATTGTTTTTTTAGCAAAATATATTTAAAATAGGTTCTCTCACACATGAGAATCTGCTTTTTCAATATATTATTCTAAGAAATTAACAATCTATTTTTATTATTGACATATAGTTCTTTTCAGTGTTAATATTCTAAATAATCAAAGAAACGAAATATTTCACCATCAAAATATAATGTCTACTACGTTGAAACATATAACGATAGATTATAGATCAACATGTATATACATATAGAACACCTGATTACCTATAAACAAATATTTATAATAGGTTTTATCTCCTTCTATAGCTACTTCAGACATGGACATTATGACGTTACGAACAACACATTTAGGGAGGAACGAACAATGAAGAAAAAAGTTATACCTGTTGTTGCATCTGTTTTAGGGGCAAGTCTATTACTAACTGCTTGCGGGGGAAATAAAGATAATGCAAGCGGAGCGAAAGCAAACGATAAAGCACCTGATAAACAGGCAATTAACTTATCATTCGCTTCAGAAATTCCAACAATGGATGTTGCAAAAGCAACGGATGGGGAATCCATGAACGTAATGCGCAATGTTTTTGAAGGGTTATATGCAATGGGAGAAGATAATAAACCGGTTCCTGGTGTCGCTGAGTCGGTTGACATTAGTCCCGATAAAACAAAATATACATTCCATCTGCGTGATTCAAAATGGTCAAACGGTACTCCTGTTACAGCAAAGGACTTTGCCTTCGCTTGGCAACGTGCCGTAAATCCTGATACAGCAGCTGAATACGCATTCTTATTCTTCGATATAAAGAATGCGAAACAAATAAACCAAAAACAATTGCCAATTGATCAACTAGGGGTCAAAGCTGTCGATGACAAAACGTTAGAAGTACAACTAGACCGTCCTGTTCCCTACTTCTTAAGCTTAACGACATTCTCAACATTCTTACCAATTAATGAAGAGTACTTAAAATCTCAAGGTGATAAATATGGTTTGGAAACAAATCATTTAATTTACAACGGTGCTTTCACATTAGAGAACTGGAAACATGAACAAAGCTTCCAATTGAAGAAAAACCTTAACTATTGGGATGCTAAAACGGTAAAATTAGAAGAAATCAACTTCAATGTCGTTAAAGATAAGTCTACAGAAGTGAACTTATATGATTCAGGACAAATTGATCGCGTTGCTTTAACTGCAGAGTTTGTTGATAAATATAAGAGCGATCCAAACTTCAAGGAACGCGCTGAAGTCGGCATTCAATTCTTACGACTAAATCAGAAAAATGAAACATTAAAAAATCAACATGCACGCCTTGCTATTAACGGCGCAATGAATAAAAAAGCTTACGTAGAAACAATTTTAAATAACGGCGCTGTTCCAGCTGAAGGAATGGTTCCTGCGAAATTCGCAAAGAGCCCAGAAGGCAACGACTTCCGTAAAGAAAATGGAAATCTAGTCAAGGATGATGTGAAAACAGCGAAAGAAAACTGGAAAAAAGCAAAACAAGAACTTGGTACTGACAAAGTAACAATCGAACTATTAACAAGTGACAATGCTTTAGCTAAAAAGACTGGCGAATATTTAAAAGGTGAATTAGAAAAAAACTTAGACGGATTAACAGTGAATTTAAAACCACAACCACGTAAACAACAGCTAAAACTACTATTAAGTGGAGACTATGAAATTGGTATTGACGGCTGGGGCCCTGACTTCGCTGATCCAATTACATTCTTAGATCTATTTACAACAGATAGTGCTTATAACTTCGATAAATACTCTAACAAAGAGTACGATGAGCTAATTCATAAAGTGAAAACAGATTTAGCTGGCGATGAAAAAGCACGCTTTGAAGCAATGAAGCAAGCTGAAAAAATTCTATTACAAGACGGCGCTGTCGCTCCTTTATACCAACAAGGTCGTTCTTACTTACAACGCTCTTTCATTAAAGGACTTGTAACAACTGACTTCGGTGGTGAGTTTAACTACAAGTGGACAGAAGTTGCAAAGTAACAAAAGTAAAAGGTATCCCATGAAGGATACCTTTTTACTTTTATACAACTTTAACTACAGAGCTTCCTCTTCCCTTTGCCATTCCTTTTATAGCTAAAATCATACCTGCTACTAATTGTATAACCAATACAATAACTAATAATGAAATAATATTTCTTTCTAAACTAACTCCTCCAAATATTATTGTATAATAGCCATTTCCTGCATATATTGCAGGAAATAATTCACCGATTGTTTGATATGTTTTAGAAAGCATTTCATGTGGTACAATTACACCCAAACTTACAAGTTGTAACGATAGTGAGATGATATTGAAAATCATACCTGCATCTCCAAAAACAGTTACAAACATTTGTGTTAATGAAAGAAAGGCGAAGAAGACTATTGTCAATAATCCTCTTTTCCTTCTTTTTGCATTGAACCAAAACTCATCATAAATATAAACACAAACATCAAATATGTTCTCCACGTCAAAGAAGGTATATGCCCTGACCAAAGATAGCTAACTAAATAATTAATTCCCATAATACAAGACGATATTACTAAACTAATACTTATTAGTTTTACATATTTGAGCATATCTTTTCTCCTTGTTTTTTATTTTTCTACTTCTTCAAATTGTAGATTCACTGGCTCTTCTAAAAGTGTTTCATAAAAGTTCTCTGCCAAATCTGTTGAAGGAATTTTTTCATCTACTTCATCAAATCGAATACTATCTAGCCACACACAACCTTCTCCTGATAATAAAACACCAAATGCAATACCAAGTGCTTCTTCTTTTATATCTAATACAACCGAGTACGATTGCCAGTTATTCGTATTTTTAATGGGGCGATTTTGCATATTATCCATAGCGAGCGGTTCTGTATCTTTTCCATCTACTCGCATCCACAATCCTGCCCAATCTCTTACATTTTCACTCTTAATAAATGCTGTAAAACGTAATCTCTTTCCTACATATTTATCCGCTCGGAACATTTGCATTAATGTTGAAAATCCTCCGTGCGTAACATTCTCTTTTGCTTTTATGTATGCAGATACTTTCCCCTGATGGACAACTTCATAATCTAAACCCATCTCATATTCAGCAGGATGACTTCCACTTAAGATCCATCCTTTCGGTATACCTTTTTGCATTGAAACACCCTCTCTTTCTATATAAAATGACTGAAAGTACTTTCGATATTTCTTTGGTGGCAATTGAAACATTCTTTTAAAAGCTCTCGTAAATGCCTCTTGTGAGGAAAAACCGTATTGCACTGCAATATCAATAACAGCTCTCTCCGTTGACACTAAAACTTGCGCAGCATGAGTTAACCTTCTCTTTCGAATATAATCTGTTACACTCATCCCAACATATCTTTGAAAGATGCGATGAAAATGGTACATCGATACTGCACTGTGAGATGCCACTCTTTCTGTTGTAAGCTCCTCATGTAAGTGATTCTCTATATATTCAATTGATTTTTTTATTATCTCTTTATATTCTTCATGCATTTTAGCCCCTCCTCACAACTTCAATTTACCATATACATACAAATCTTTTTTGATTTAAATTGCGGATTAGCCCTTGCAACTACAGAATAATAATTTATTTTCAACACATACATAATTACATGTTTTTTGGAAAAACTTGTATAGAACGAATTTACATAAGGAGGAATTTATAATGAGAATTCTACTATCAGTTTTATTAGCTCTTATGCTAGTACCTGCATTAACAGGATGTAAAGCTCCTGCAAAAGAAGACACAACTTCTAATAAAAAGACGACTGAAGAAGCAAAAAATGAGGCTCCTGCAGATTTAAAACTAAACTTCAATGAATTCGATTTAAAGGCAGACTACCAAGATACAAAGAAAGACTACGAAGCAGACTATAAAAATGTAGCAGCTGATAAGAAAATGGAAGCAAAAATTGAAGATCATAAAGCAGATGTAAAATTAACAGGAGACGAGGCTATCACAAAATTAAGCCCACTCTTACAAGAATTAAAATTTGATAAAAATACTGCTGACCAAGAAGTAATCGATCAAGTAGTGAACGTGTTCAAACTTGATAAAGACTATCAAAAATTTGATTTAGAAGTTGTCTTCTCTGATGGAACGAAAAAAGAATACAAAAGAGAAATAAAATAAAGAGGTAGGCGGTAGTAAGAAGAAAAAATAACCTTGCACAGGCAAGGTTATTTTTTCATTTCTGCTTGAAAACGTTTATAGTATGTTGATGCTGTTGCAAAATTAATTTCTATATCACGAATCAACGATGAATCTTCTTCTTTAGCTAACTTCTGTAATTTTTTCATTGCTTGCTCCGATTCATTCAAGAAACCAACATATACTTCATGTTCTTGCTCTTTCGACTTCGGCACACGAATTTCTTTACGTATATGATCAATATCTTCTAACATGCTCGTTGTTACCTTTTGCACATCTTCTTTATATGTAGCAGTCGTTATTTCCTTACCGCCCTTTTCTTTTGCTACTTCAAATAACTGCAGTGCTTTATTAATTTCTTTATTCATTTTCGTATCGTATTTTTCATGTACTGCACGGTATTCTTTCATCTCTTCTGTTTGTTCTGTAGATTGCTCTACCTTTTCTTTCGGTTCTTTCGTATCTTTATTTCCATTACATCCTGCTAGAAGGAGCATTCCTCCCATTACGGCAATACCCAAAACCTTCTTCATCTCTTCTTCTCCTTTTATCTACAACTATTACTCATTATAGTTTCTTTTATCTCCACTTGTTATTATACCGAGAACACCCTACTTTTTACACTTAAGACGACACCGTAATATATATACCAACATGTTTGTCACAGTATCGTCACTTTATACAAATAATTTTTGCAATGCTTTACTACATCACCTTACAAAACTGTATGAGGTATTTCAAAGAAATGAAAAAAGAACTGATTCAAACATTCCCTTTGAATCAGTTCTTTTTTGTTAAGCCTCTAGATTTTGTTTTTGTTGCAGTTCAAACTGTTTCTCACTTCTTCTGGCCATAAATAGATAACATAACACTGCTCCTACTTCACAAAGCGCAATAACAATACCCATCGGTAATGCTGTATTACTTCCACCGATACCTACTAGCGGAGCAACAAGAGCTCCTGAAATAAACTGTAATAAACCTAATAAAGCTGATGCTGTTCCTGCAGCTTGTTTCTGATTTCTCATCGCTAATGAGAACCCAGTTGTTGATACAACCCCGACACTTGATACAACAAGGAATAACGAACATAAAACACCAATTAAACCTATTCCTAGTACGATTGTCAGTAGTAAAGATAGACCACCAACAGCTGCGATAATAATACCCGCAACAAATAATGTCTTCTCATTCACTTTCCCCGCTAAACGACCCGTTACCTGACTAGCAATAATAATACCGATGCCGTTAATCGCAAAGAATAAACTAAATTGCTGTGGTGATGCTCCGTATATGTTCTGCAACACAAATGGTGAGCCCGAAATGTATGCAAACATTGCCGCTGTTACTAATCCTTGTGACAATGCATATCCCATAAACAGACGGTCCTTTAACAATTTTCCGTACGTCGCCAAAGTCCCTGACAAACCACCCGTTTCTCTTTCTTCAGGAGGTAATGTTTCACGTAATACAAAAGTAGCTGAGATTAACATGAATACGCTAATTGCTCCAAGAACGATGAAAACACCGCGCCACGTTGTAAACTGTAACAATTGCCCCCCAATAATCGGTGCCAAAATAGGTGCTGCTCCGTTTACTAACATAAGCAGTGAGAAAAACTTCGTCATTTCAGAACCTGAGTACATATCTCTTACCATCGCACGTGATATAACAATCCCGGCTGATCCTGAAGCTCCTTGTAGGAAGCGCAATAATACTAATGTCCAAATAGATGGCGCAACAGCACAAAGTAAAGAAGAAGCAACATAAATAATAAGAGCAATAATAAGTGGTTTGCGTCTTCCGTAAATATCACTAATTGAGCCAACAAATAATTGCCCTACTGAAAGCCCAAGTAAACAAGCTGTTAATGTAAGCTGCGCTAGGGATGCACCTGTTTGCAAGTCATCCGTTAACTTCGGTAATGAAGGCAAATACATATCAATAGATAATGGCCCAATTGCCGTAAGTGTCCCTAATACAAGAATCATCCACAACCTGTTTGCCTTTACAGGTTTATATATTTCGTGATTAACTTCATTCACTTTTTCAATTCACCCTTTCCTATACACACTGAATCGTAACAATTATAGTTACATCATAAACATACGTCAAGTACAGTGCATTTTCCTCTTTCATAATGTAAAAAAAGCGATAGAAATTCTACCGCTTTACTTTTTCACATTGCTATTCGTAAATTTAGATACCGAGGCCATCGTCTCTCCCGTATCTAAATATGTAATTTGAATTGGATCTCCTACTTCTGTAAACATAGCATATGGAAATTTCTTCACTGGTATCATAAATACCTTTTGTTCATTCTCTAAAAGTACGTACACGATTGTATTTTCACCAGATTTTTCTTTATATACACGTTGTACAATACCTTCTTTTTGCGCTTCTTTTCCTGTTGAGGTTGGTCTAAATGTATCACCATTACCGCTCATTACGTTTTTATAATTCTCAAGCGCTTCTTTCTGCGAAGAACCTGTCGCAAATATTTTTGCATTAGCAGCATATACAACTGTATGCGCACGTACTAGGCCTCCGTCATCAACAACCGGAATAATCCAAGCTGGTTTACCGTATACGTTATAAATGACAGGCATTGTCCCATGCCATTTCTCTCTCTTAAAGGAATTATCCACTACTTCTGTAGCTGCTGAACCATCCATAATCCCCTTTACTTCTTTTCCATTATAGTAATATAGCTTGCCTGTACGTGCATCTACTAATGAATAGCCTAGAGCTGAATCTACTCCTTCTTTTGGAGAAGTAAAGTCTGTAAAATAATACAGTGTTCCATCTTTACCAAAAATCGGGGTCACGCCTTCTTTCGTTCCCCACTCAGTCGGAATTTTCATATCTGTTTGTGAAAATTTCGTATTCCAAAATCCGTGAATATATTTACCAAAGTACGTATTTAACGTAGATGCAGTCTCATGATTTAATACACCATCAACAAATTTAGGTGCCTTTCCTTTATCATATCTTTTCACTTCACCTGTTTGTGCATCTACTACGACAACACCTTCTACCTCAAATCCAGATCTTCCTGAAATAAATTCACCATACGTCATTGTATAATATGGTTTTCCTTTATCATCAACCTCAAATTTAGGTTTTCCTTTAAAGATTAAATTTGGTTCTGCTTGCCTTACCACACGCTCTAAATTATTACCAAAAAACATGCTTGGCACATATTTCATTTTATAACCGAGGTGCAGTTTCGCTTCCGCATCAGGATTCGTACCTGACATCGTTACATACCCTGGAATTGTCTCAGCTTTACGTGCTTTAAAAAAACCTGAAACTTCAATCGGCGCTACATATAAAGCTTCGCCGTTTACCATTTGTGGCGTTAATTCTCCTAGCTCAAAATAAGCTACTTTTGGAATATCACCAAATACTTTTTTCATCTTATTCTCCGCTGTCTTTGGCGGCACTGTAAACGGCTGGTCATTTTCAGTAAATGGCTCTGAAATATCTTTCTCTACCTTAACAACAGAATCATATTTCTTTTGCGAGATTACTATATCGTGCAAATAACCAAAGTAGCCGTAACTTGCGAGTAAAATAAACATTAGAAGTCCTTTTAATGTACCTTCTAATTTCCCTATTTGATCTTGTGAAAATAAAACAAGCCCAATTAAAATTGCTACTGCAACAGAATAATGAGTAAGAATCGAATCTACTCGATCATCAATTAGCCAAAAGTATTCATAGATTGCAATACCTATCCAAAATAAAACAGGAATAACTAAAATAGATGATTTCTTACCCTTTACAACCTTCTTATCTCCCTTCTTATCCACTGCTCGAAGCTTACTACTACTTCTTGTCCATGGAATCAAAAACAAAGTAAGAATAGCTAAAACTACAAATTTCATCAAAGGCACTGTCCCCTTTTCTTTTGTATTCCCTTTTAGTATAACAAATAAAGGGTATTAAGGTGAAAATAGGAATAGTTATATTTTTTTACTACTTAATACAATCCCGCTCACTACATATAAAATAGATGCAATATAAAAAATTGTACCAATTGTAAAGAAATCTACTAAATATCCCGTGGCAATAACCGCTACTGCTCCGCCAATGGATGTCCACACATGGTATTTTCCAATCTCATAACCAGCCTTTTCCTGCGCAACCTTTCGTGCTAACGAAGTCTTCTCAGTATTACGCTGCACAGCACCTAAAACGCCCATTACAATTTGAAGAATATACACATGCCAAACTTCCGTGGCAATTGGAAAGCAAAGCATTAAGATTGCCATGGACCAAGCGTATATGATTAATAATTTTTTATCCCCTACTTGATCAGATACCTTTCCCACTAGTGGATATACAAGTGCTGATGTTAAAGCAAATAAGCCATACGCCCAGCCAAATTGCGAGAAGCTATTTCCAACGTTTCGAAGCAATAATATATAAAAAGGAAATACCATACTTCCTGCCATCATGATGATACTTTGCGAAGCCACAAATCTTCTATATGTCATTTCGTATACTCCCTATAAAATAAATTCACAAATCTCTCTTCTGAATCTACTTCCTTCTTTTTCTTGAGAAATTCTTCAATGCGAGGATATGCCCTCTTTAACTGCTCTTTCGTTGGATAAGAATAATACGGCAAATAGTAACTACCATTATGCTTTAAAGTAACATCAATCATCTTTCGAATGACATCCTCTGTTTTCTTTATCTCACTCTCTGAGCGTCCCTGGTTAATCAAAAGAACCAGCGCAAACATATCATCTTTCGCATAGGACAAAACTGCATTTTCATTCTTTTCCACGTAACGAATCGTAATGTTGAGTAAATTAAACTCTTCTTCATTTAATACGTTACGTAAATCATCTATATACTCTGTGAAAGCATCTATAGGCACAAAGTATTCTTGTAACACTTCGGTCCTATTTGGATTTTCATATTCCATAAAAGCACTATCTGATCTCATAACATTATTACGCGTCTCATAATTTCCATCTGTACGTTCAAAATAACCTCTTTGTATATCCCAAAATGTATTCTTTCCCCAATCACTATAACGTGATAAACCAAGTAAAAATTTCGGTGCAGCTATAATATTTTCTTCCTTTAATTCACTGTACTCTTCTCTCATATTTTGATTTTGTGCCAAAGTATAATCTGTCACATACATCTCTTTTAAAAATGAATTTGGAGCAACAGAAATACGCGCTAAGTGCATACGAACATTCTCATCTCTTTTCACTTTCTCTTTGAAATAAGATGCGTATTCTTTATAATCTATCATTCTCGTGTGCATTTCATATAATTCATCATCTGTTAACTTCAGCGTCACATCTAAAATAACTCCAAATAAACCGTAACCCCCAATGACATATGGAAATAACTCTGCATTTTCTTCTCTACTTACATTACGTACCGTGCCATCTGCCATTAACAATCTAAATGAATCTACTGTATCAATCAGTGCCTCATGACGAATATCACGCCCGTGTACATTTACACTTAATGAACCGCCAACAGTAAAAATATTTTGAGACTGCATGACCTGTACCGCAAGGCCATAAGGATTTATTTTCTTCTGAATATCATTCCAGGTGACACCACTTTGAACTGTAATCCGCTTCTTCTCTGGATCAAATTCTAATATTTTATTATATCCTTTCATATCGAGCATCGTGCCATTCGGATAATATGTCTGTCCTCCTTGGCTATGTTGCATGCCTGCAATGGAAATTTTCTCTCCTGAAACTTTTGCATCTCGCACTAATTTTATTAACGAGTGCTCTTCCGTAGCACCTTCAACACGTTTTATTTTTGTCGGAAGCAATTTACCTACATCACTCATAATAGGATGATCAATTTGTTTTTTATACGTATGTACAGACGTTGCAAGCAAAACCGTATATGCGACAATGACCACTGCTATCTTTCTTTTTTTCAAAGGACACTCTCCTTATTAGCAACAAAAAGAGATACCCGTTCTTTCAGGTACCTCTCTTGACAGTGATTACTTTGCTGCTGGCAATTGTATTGGATCAAATTTATCATACGATGTAAACTTTGCATCCGTAATAATGTGCGCTTTATCCTCACCATTGCTACTCATAACCATATCTATCTTTGCTGATTCATATTTAAAATCTTTTGTAATAATATATTCCCCATCTATTTCTTCTATCTTTGCATTTTGGCCTTGTAGCATTTGTTTCTGCTTTTCATCCATACTAGCTAACATACTCTCTGTCTCTTGCCCTTTTAATGCAAACTTCAGCTTATAATTATCTCCACTTTTCTCCATCTTCACTTTATTTAAAATTTCCGATGGAATCTCTAAATTATCTACCATTCCTTGAGTCGCGTTCATTCCGTTAGCATTCAATTGTTCCTCTGGTACAGACATAATTTCACCCGTATTAGGATTTTTTAACTGACCAGCAATTTTGCCACCCACATCATAAACAACAACCTCTGTACCAGAAACATTCATTTCAGAACGAGAATTTTTTTTCTTCGGCTCTAGTTGCATTTTAGCCTTTATTACATTCATCTCTGTTCCTTCAGCCTTTATTCCCACATCATATGTCATCGTTACATTTTCTTCGTTTTTAAAAGCTTCATTCGCTTTATTAAAAACATCCTTCGCTGTTAATTCCTTTTCTTTCTGCACAGCTTCTTTTTTCGGTTCATCAGTCTTTTTTGTTTTCTCATTACTACACCCTACTCCTAGACCGACTGCAAGTACTAAACTTGAAATTAAAATAAGTTTTTTCATAACGTCCCCTCCTTCCCAAAAATAATATCATCTCTTTTCCTATGAAATCTATATAATTCGTAATATTTATCTTTAAATTTATTTCCTATATAACAACATGTTTGAGAAAAAGTTTAAATATGATGTAAATAATAACAACTCATTTCAGGAGGTCATTATGAAAGCGATTATTTGTACAAAGTACGGACCACCTAATGTTCTCCAGCTTCAAAATGTAGAAAAGCCTAAACCTAAAAAAAATGAAGTATTAGTTAAAATTCACGCAACAAGTGTATCGACTGGAGATTGTAGAATACGTGGCTTTAATAGCCCACTCTTATTTTGGATTCCTATGCGGATCATATTAGGTTTCAGAAAACCGAGAAAACCTATACTTGGCGTAGAGTTATCCGGTGAAATCGAAGACATTGGAACAGATGTAACACAATTTAAAAAAGGAGATCAAGTTTTTGCATTAACAGAACTAAACCTTGGTGGTTATGCGGAATACACATGCGTGCATGAAAGTGGATTAATAGCATTAAAACCTACCAATGTGACATATGAAGAAGCTGCCGTTATTCCTTTCGGCGGAACTTCAGCATTGCACTTCCTTAGAAAAGGACAGATAAAAAAAGGGCAACGAGTACTTATATATGGCGCCTCTGGGTCAGTAGGGACAGCTGCCATACAACTTGCTAAATACTTCGGGGCGACTGTCACAGCCATTTGTAGTAGTTCGAATTTCGATTTAGTAACAACTTTAGGGGCAGACAACGTAATTGATTATATGGAAGAAGATTTTACTAAGCGGGGCGAGCACTACGATATTATATTTGATGCAGTTGGAAAATATAAAAAGTCTCTTTGTACAGATGCATTAATGCCTAATGGAAAATATGTATCTGTGAACGGAATGATGGCAAAGGTCAGTAAAGAAGATATGAACCTGCTAAAACAACTAGCTGAAACAGAAAAGCTAAAACCTGTTATTGATAGAACTTACCGATTAGAAGAAATTGCTGAAGCTCATATATATGTAGAAAAAGGACATAAAAAGGGGAACGTTTCGATTACCTTAAAATAAAATATATTCTGAAAATATTATTGACAATTCTTTTTGTAAGATTTACTATTAGTACCCTATTCAAAACTACATACACATACTCTTATCAAGAGTGGCGGAGGGACTGGCCCGATGATGCCCGGCAACCGAGCTTATGACGTATAAGCTAAGGTGCTAATTCCTGCAAAACGAGTTTTCGTTTTGGAAGATAAGAGAGGAATCTATTTCGTCTATTCGGCACCTCTCTTATTTTTGGGAGGTGCTTTTTATTTTGGAACGTATATGAAGGGGGATTTATAGATGAAAAAGGTATTATTAAGCATTGTAAGCGGAGCAGTATTATTATTAGGCGCATGTAGCGTGAGTTCAGATAAAGAGGTAAAAGCATTAGACGAGAAAAAGATTACTGTCGGTGTAACAGGTGGACCACATGAACAAATTTTTGAAAAGGTAAAAGAAGTTGCAGCAAAAGATGGTCTCGAAATTGATATAAAAGTATTTAATGATTATGTAGCGCCAAACGTATCTTTAGATGAAAAAAGCCTTGATGTAAATAGCTACCAAACGAAATCGTATTTAGATGTATTTAAAGCTGAACGCAATATGAAATTAGCTGAAGTATTTTCAACAGTAACATTCCCTATGGGCGTATATTCTAAAGATATAAAAGATGTAAAAGACTTAAAAGAGGGCGACGCAATTGCTGTACCAAATGACCCAACGAATGAACTTCGAGCTTTAAAATTATTTGAAAAAGCAGGGGTTTTAAAAGTTGATCCGAAGGCTACAGAAAAAGCGACTGCAAAAGATGTAATTGAAAATCCAAAAAAATTAAAGATTGTCGAATTAGAGGCATCTCAATTACCAACACAACTAAGTGAAGTGAAAGCAGCTGCTATTAACACAAACTTTGCATTAGGTGCAAAATTAAGTCCAGCGAAAGATTCTATCTTCCGCGAAGGAAAAGATTCACCATATGTGAACTGGGTCGTTGTTCGTACTGAAAATAAAGATGATGCCGTTGTAAATAAATTAAAGAAAGCTTATCAGTCTAAGGAAGTAAAAGAGTTTATCGAGAAAAAATTTGATGGTTCAGTTTTACCATCTTGGTAGGAGCTGACGATAATGATTGAATTACAAAACATATCCAAAGTATTTACAACAAAAAAAGGGAATGTTGAGGCTCTTAAGTCTACTTCCCTTAAAGTAGAAAAAGGCGAGGTATTTGGAATCATTGGGTATAGTGGCGCTGGTAAAAGTACATTGATTCGATGTGTAAATTTATTAGAAAAACCAACGACAGGAAATATCATTGTAAACCAACAAGACTTAACAACATTATCGACAAAAGAACTAGCAAAAGCGAGACAAAGAATCGGAATGATCTTCCAAGGATTCAATTTACTTAAAACTGTTACCGTTTATGAAAATATCGCATTACCGTTACGGCTTGCTGGCATTCCAAAAGCAGAAATTGAAAAAAGAGTAGAAAAGTATTTACGCATTGTCGATCTTTTTAATCGAAAAGATGCGTATCCAAGCGAACTTTCTGGTGGTCAAAAACAGCGTGTTGCAATTGCTCGTGCGCTATCACATGAACCTGAAGTGTTATTAAGTGATGAAGCAACGAGCGCATTAGATCCCGAAACAACCGATTCTATCCTTGATTTGTTATTAAAGATTAACGAAGAAATCGGAATTACGATTTTACTCATTACACATGAAATGAATGTCATCCAGCGTATATGTGACCGCGTTGCTGTTATGGAACATGGATCTGTAGTCGAAAGTGGGACTGTAAAAGATATTTTCACAAACCCACAACATGTAACAACGAAGAAATTTGTAAATAGCGCATTTGCAGCGAAAATTCCAGAAGAGGTACAGAAAGAACTACAAAGTACTGGAGAAATTGTAACACTTTCATTTATTGGCACTACTTCAGGGGAACCTGCCTTAGCCGTTGCCACAAAACGTTTCCAAGTGTATCCGAATATTTTATCCGGTAATATTACGCAGTTAAAACATGAAACATATGGGAAACTAGTCGTTCATATGCAAGGGGAACAAAATGAAATCCACCGTGTTTTATCATTTTTACAAGGGCAAGGAATCATCGTAGAAGGAGGTAGAACAGACTATGGGAAACAAGTCCTTTTTGGATGAATGGGGTAAAGTCATATGGGAAGCAACAATCCAAACATTTCAAATGACATCTATTTCATTACTCATCTCGATCCTTATTGCACTGCCACTTGGCGTCACACTTGTTTTAACGAGACCTGGTGGGCAACGTGAAAATAAAATCATCTATCCTATTCTTAATACAATTATTAATATCATTCGCTCTCTTCCATTTATCATTCTATTATTCTTCATCTTACCTTTTACAAAGTTTCTAATGGGAACGTCCATTGGCGTGCAAGGTGTTATCGTACCGCTTGTCGTCTTCACAGCCCCTTATATCGCACGTTTAATGGAGACAGCTTTACTAGAAGTCGATCGCGGTGTCATTGAAGCCTACCAAGCGATGGGCGTTTCTACTATAAAAATCATTTGGCACGTTATGGTGAAAGAAGCACGTCCCTCCCTTGTACTCGGATTAACAATCGCAACGATCGGCTTAATCGGCGCAACAGCAATGGCTGGCCTTGTAGGTGCTGGCGGGCTAGGGGATTTAGCATACCGCTTCGGACATTTACGCTACGAGCCTGAAGTAATGTATGCAACTGTCTTTATTTTAATTATCCTCGTTCAAGGATTACAGTCTTTAGGGAATGGTGTTGCACGAAGATTGAAGAAAGATTAAAAAAGAAGGCATCTCACCCTGGTGAGATGCCTTCTTTTTTATCTTTTAAATCCACCTTCTGAATGAATAACTTGCCCAGTAATCCACTCGGCTTCTTCACTTACTAGAAATTTAATGAGTCTAGCTGCATCCCTTGGCTCACCAATTCTGCCAAAAGGAAACATCGGCTTTAACCCTTGTTTTATCTCTTCAGTCATCCATCCTGTATCGGTTGGTCCTGGATTAATTGCATTCACTGTTATTCCTAAATGAGCTACCTCTGCTGACAACGTACTAGTAAGAGCATCAATAGCTCCCTTCGTTGTCGCATAAGCTAGTTCTCCTGCCATAGGACCTTGAAATTGCCCCGAAGTAATATTAACAATTCTACCACCAGATTTCTTATCAAATCCCCGAGAAAATTGACTACTTAACAGGGTACTCGCACGAACATTTACCATATAATGCTTATCTAATTCTTCAACAGTCAACGTAGAGAAATCATTATTCGTAGAATATGCTGCATTATTAATTAATATATGAGGGTACCCTAATTGTTCAGTAACTTTATTTATAAGCTCTTTTGGTGCATCATTCTGAGTTAAATCTAACTCCATACTTGATACTTTAACACCGTTTTTTAGTAACTCTTCTTTTAATTGTATTTGTTCATTTTTATCAACGCCCCAAGGCATCTCTTTATCGTAAGCTGTCCAATACGTAAAAAATATATCGTATCCTGATTCAGCTAATTCTTTACAAATCGCTGCCCCTATACCATCTAGACGACTTACCCCTGTAATAACTGCTACTTTATTTTTTAATTGGTTCATCATATACTCCTCCAAGTTTAAAGGACGCATATTTTATATAAGAGATATAAACTTTCCCACAAAAAAGACAGATACATAAAATAGACACCTATCCTTATAAAAGGGATGTACAAGCCAAATATGCATTCCTTGAATGATTTACAGATAACTAAATAAACCCTCGCTTATGAGAGCAAAATTTATCTATCTAGTAGTTTCTAATCATTACAAGTTCATCCACATATTGAGTCTTTGTCTCCTTTACATATATCTCTATTCTTAGTTTATCAAAGCAGATAAAATGTTACAAAAAATAAAACAATTATTCACAACTTATCCTTGTTCACATTCTCTCCATTGTGAATCTTTTCACATTGGATATATAATAAACGTGTAAATACAATATTGGAGGGATTTCAATGGTTATCAATTTTTTAAGAACTGATAAACGTGCTACTTTCATATTATTACTTTTACGGCTTTACATAGGATATACATGGTTCGCTGCTGGGATAGGCAAAGTCTTCGGACAATCTTTTGACGCAAGTGGCTTTCTAAAGGGTGCTATTGCTCAAGCATCAGGGGACCACCCTGCAGTACAAAGTTGGTGGGCAGATTTCCTTCAACATTTTGTCCTTCCAAACGCAGACCTATTTAGCTTTTTAGTTCAATGGGGAGAAATTTTAGTAGGTCTAGGTTTAATTTTAGGCGGATTAACAAAAACAGCTGCATTTTTCGGAATCATAATGAATCTTTCATTTTTATTAAGCGGAACTGTTAGTGTAAACCCAAACCTGCTTATTTTGACTATGTTCATTTTAGTTGCAGGGCAGAACGCTGGACGTATTGGATTAGATGGCTATGTTTTCCCTAAACTTTTCCGTAAAAACAACCACGGAATATATAAATTAAGTAAAACTGCGTAGTAACAATTTACTTTTAAAATATAAATAAGAAAAAGAGCCTGAATATAGGCTCTTTTTCTTATTTATCCTAATTTAAACTTTTAACGAACCACGAAAACCTCTGGCAGCATAGTAAGAGTCTGCTCCATTGTGGTACACGAAAACATGTCCAAAGCGATAATCGCAAAATAGAGCACCACCAAGCTCTCTAATATCTGAAGGTGTTTGTACCCAACTCGATGATTTCATATCAAAATCTCCAAGTTGTTGCAATTCCCGATATTGTTCTTCCGTTAATAGTTCAATGCCCATAGCATTGGCAACATCAATAGCGTTATTTTCTGGTTTATGCTTTTTTCTTGATTCTAACGCTTCAAGATCATAACAAAGACTTCTGCGGCCTTTAGGACTCTCCTTTGAACAATCATAGAAAGTATATTCGTCCTTTTCTTCATCATAACCAATAACATCCGGCTCACCACCAGTTACTTCCATTTCGTTAAGTGACCATAATTTTTCAGCATTAGCTTCTATCTTCGCTTCAACTTTAGCCCATTCAAGACCTTCATGGCGGTTCATGTTTTTCTCAAAACGAGCTTGCAATACTTTCAATAACTCTTCACGTTTTTCTACTAATAAGTCATTTTTATTTCCTGTCATATTAGTCCTCCCTGATATATGTACTGATAGTAGTTTAAGTATATATTTTATAATAAATCATCTCAATATGAAGACCGTTTCAATCATATATCTTGTACAAACATCTATTACAAAGTCCTAAAACCCTCCATACTCTCTTCAAGCATATAGTGTGAAAACCACATCAAGTTCTGCTTCATAATAGCCACATGAACTCCTGGTTGGTCAGAACTATATGCCATTCCTTTAAATATAATTAATTCTGTATCAACTTCCATATCCATTAATCCTTGATATAGATCATATGCATTTGTAATTGGAATTCTTGCATCCTTTTCCCCATGTTGAATTAAGGTAGGCGTACAAGCTGATTTAATATACGTCATAGGTGATGTCTTCGTATATATATCTGGATCATTCCATGGAGTATTTCCTAAATACATTCTAATAAAGTAAGGTATATCTGTATTTACATAATGGGTACTCCAGTTAGTTATTCCACCGCCAACTGAAATAGCTTTAAACCTTCTACTAAATGTAGAACAGAAAGCTGATACATATCCACCGTTGCTCCATCCCATAACTCCTACTCTATCTTTATCTACTATCCCTTGATCAACTAGTTTATCAACTCCTGATATAACATCGTCGTAGTCAGCAATCCCCTGTTTTCTATAGTTAGCTTTTAAAAATTCATTACCATAACCTGAACTTCCTCTGTAATTTGGCTCTAAAACGATAAAGCCTTTTTCAACAAACTGTTCAATCGGATATTTCCCATTGAAGCAGTCTGAAAATATCGGAAAAGATGCCCAAGCCGGACCACCGTGAATTACTACTAATAAAGGATATTTTTTATTAGTGTCAAACTCTACTGGCGTTGATAAAACACCTTCTATTTCAAGACCATCACTACTTTTCCATGAGATGATTTCCCTGTTACTTTTAAGTTTCCCTTTGAAAAAGCTATTTTCATCCGTTATTTTTTTATCGTCTAAATAGATTTCAAAGGTTTCATTTGTTATAGCCTTATTATAGGTTATATGATCTCCATCCTTTGTTATAGAGGCATCCATTATAAAGCCATCTGCCTTGTCGCTTAATGCTTCCACAGTGCCATCTTCAGCTAGTAATCCAATACGATAATTCGTTTTATCCTGCCATCTAATTAAAATTCCTTTAGCTGTCCACTGTAATGGCATAACTGTACTATCAAAGTTTGTTAGAGGCTGAATTACCTCTCCAGTATTCATATCATATATCTCTAACGTACTATCTTGTATATGGTTTCTATAGTAATCCTTCTCTCTTATGCTTGCTGTGTAACATATTTTACTGCCGTCAGGAGAAAAGCAAACACTCCCTCCCAACAACTTATCCACATTCAGCTTTTGTAGCTCTCCAGCTTTAATATGGAGTATGTATAGATCTCCATTTATATAATCTGCCATATTTGAGCTTGGTGTCGCCATAAATACAACCTTTTTACCATCATTTGAAATATCAAATTCATGGATATGAAAATCCTTACCATCCGTTAATTGATAAACAACTCTGTTCTCGTGTTCATCTGTATCACTTTGTATCACCTTTTCTATTTCAATGTAATATAAACAATTATTCTGGTGTTCCTTACCTTTATGTTGAAAATCTCCATATAGGTCCTTACGTTTCTTTATCTCTTCACATTCTTTTGACTGCGTAACATAATAAAGACCCTTGCCAGTAGGACCCCATTTGAATGTACTGACTCCTTCTTTCTCATCAGTAATTTGAACCTCTCTATAATCATCTAGTGACTTAACAAATATCTGATTTCCCCCATCACCAACTGGACTAAGATATGCGATACACCTAGCATCTGGAGACCATAATGGGTGTGTACTATCTATATCACCATTTGATAATGGGTAACTCTGCTTCTTATCTTTTTCATATATCCATACATGATTCCTATATATATTGTCTTTCCAATCAGCCGTCTTCTTAACAAATGATACGTTTTTACCATCATCACTTATGTTTGTACTTGATACGGTTGGTAATGAAATAATCTCTTCTATACTTAAATATGTTTTTGCTTTCACTTTCATATAATAAGCCCCCTTGTAATGTCCATGAATCTACCGTCTCTTCTTGTCGTAATAAAGGAAATTGTTCACGGATACTTAAAATAGTAACGGAAAATTCAGATAAATAAAAGTGAATCCGATAAAGTAAAACTTTAATCTATAGGGCTCTTTCCGCTTATCAATTTTAGATGTTCTTTTTCGACACAAAAATACCCCTTTTAGATACAAATTTGTAAATTTATTTTAAAGCTATAACTATATGTTGGTTTGGAATAAAATTTGATAAAAATGAAGTCATAAATCTTTATTTAACAACAAAAAAATCCATTTTGAAAAAGCGATTGATCAAAATAGAATTACTCTTTTTAACTAAGTATGAGATTTTTATAAAAAAATTTTAATCAAAACTCACTTAGAATCTTTACTTGAAGAATAAAGCTTCGCATCTTTTTTGTAAACATCGTTAAACTAAGATAAATTTTGACTGCATCTGTAATTAATTGTAAAATATTATACATAGAAAGGTATTATAAAATAAATATAGAAGGGGTATGTTTTTTAGTTTTAAAGGGGCTAAAGCACATCTATTTTATGTTTTTAGAGGGAGAATTGAAAAATCATATGAAGAATTTCAAAAAGAGTACAGGTAAAATTTTACTAGCATCCGGATTAGTAGTTTCTATGTCAGCTTGTAGTGTAACTAGTTTATTTGGAGAAAAAGAAAAAACAAATGCTGAATCTGGTAAACAAGAAAGTAAAGAAACTAAGACAGAAGGTAAATCATCTGAAACAAAGGAAAAATCAACTAACTCAAAAGAAGAAAGTAAAGATGTTAAGATGATTATGGTTTTACCTGAGGATTACCCACAACTTATGGTAGACATTGAAGAAGACTTATTAAGACGTCTAGATTACTATGATGCTTCTGTGAGGGATAATAAAAAGGGAAGTAAGTCAAATGAAGAGGTACGAGATAGTATTAAAGACTTAGATAAAGTATTTAATAAAATAGAGCGTATAGATGCACCAGGAAAATACAAGGAAGATCATAAGGAAATTGTAAAAGCTGTTCAAAAGTTAAAAGAATCTTTCAAAGAAGTATCGAAGTTATTTGATTACTCTAAAACACTTAAAGATACGGATGATGCAATCATAGATAAAGCAAACAATAAATTAGATGAAGCAAAACGCATTTGGAAACCTGTATTTGATAAGTTAAAAGCGGAAGCTAAGGGTGGTTCAACAACTACTTCTACAACAAGTGGTACTAGTTCTTCTAACTCACCGAGTTTATCTAGTGGTAATACAGTTAAAACATACAGTACCCAAGATACAACTGGTATATTCAAAGGAAAAATTGATACACCAGACGAGGATTCCGCTAAGTTTAAGAATGTACAGAACAACTATAAAGACGGTACAGAGCTTGTAGGTAATTGGGGTATTGATTACGGAGACGGAGTCAAAACTACGTTAGTCCTAAAAGCAGATAAGACATTTGAAACATATGCAAATGGTTCTTATCCAAATAAAGATAATTACTTAACAGGAACATACCAAGCAGACGTTTCTTCCCATCAGTTAACGCTAATGGTGGAAAAAGGAACTCAAAATGGTCAAGAAGTGAAATTGGAAAGACCTATTTATTCATCATATGAGGTTAAAAATTTAGATGGTAAAGCATTACAGATTTTCCACATAGACGAACAAGTAACAATTTGTTATGTAAAACAATAAATAACTAAAAGAACTCTGTAAAATGATTTTTACAGAGTTCTTTTCTTAGTTTTAATTTATTATAAACTATCAAAATTTATTTCAAACGCATAACTATATTTATTAACCTACCAATCTCCTACTCAACAGTAACAGACTTAGCTAAGTTACGTGGCTTATCAACGTCACACTCGCGGTGAAGTGCTGCGTAGTACGAGATAAGTTGTAATGGAATAACTGCTACTAGCGGTGCTAGTGCTTCGTGTACAGCTGGTAATACGAAGCTGTCACCTTCCATTTCTAAGCCTTTCATTGAGATGATACATGGGTTAGCTCCGCGTGCTACTACTTCTTTCACGTTACCACGAATTCCAAGGTTTACGTGCTCTTGTGTAGCAAGTGCGATAACTGGTGTACCATTTTCAATTAAAGCGATTGTACCGTGTTTTAACTCTCCTCCAGCGAATCCTTCTGCTTGGATGTAAGAGATTTCTTTTAGTTTTAACGCACCTTCTAATCCTACGTAGAAGTCTACGCTACGTCCGATGAAGAAACAGTTACGCGTTGTTGCTAAAAATTGTTTTGCTAATGCGTCCATTTCTTCTTTTTGATCACAAAGTTCTATCATTGCATTTGCTACAAGTCCTAGTTCGTGTGTTAAATCGAAATCAAGAACTTCACCTTTTGCTTTAGCAATATCAGCCGCTAAAATTGAAAGTACTGCAAGCTGTGCTGTGTAAGCTTTCGTTGATGCAACTGCAATTTCTGGTCCAGCGTATAACGGAAGTGTATAATCAGCTTCACGAGAAAGCGTAGAACCAGGCACGTTTGTAATTGTTAATGCTTTATGGCCCATTTCATTTGTTTGTACAAGTACTGCACGGCTATCAGCTGTTTCACCACTTTGTGAAATGTAAATGAAGAATGGTCTTTCTGTTAATAATGGCATGTTGTAAGAGAATTCACTTGCCACGTGTACTTCAACTGGCATTTTTGCAAACTTCTCGATAAATTGTTTTCCAACAAGACCTGCATGATAACTCGTTCCACATGCAATGATGTAAATACGATCGCTATCTAAAATCGCATTGCGGATGTCTTGATTTAATTCAATTTCGCCATTTTCATCTTGATACTTTTGAATTATATTACGGATTACAAGTGGTTGCTCATCGATTTCTTTAAGCATGAAATGAGGATATGTTCCCTTTTCAATATCACTTGCGTCTAATTCCGCTGTAAACGGTGCACGTTCAATCGTTTCACCTTGTAAGTTTTTAATTGTAATACTTTCTTTCGTTACGATTACGATTTCTTTATCCATTAACTCAATGAATTGATCTGTAACTTGTAACATCGCCATAGCGTCGCTTGCCACAACATTAAAGTTGTCACCAACACCTACTAATAGCGGGCTTTTGTTTTTAGCAACATAAATCATGTTTGGATTTTCAGCATCAAGTAATCCGATTGCATAAGAGCCATGTAAAAGAGATAGCGTATTACGGAACGCTTCTTCTACACTTAATCCTGTGCTCACTTGTTGTTCCATAAGCTGTACGATAACCTCTGTATCTGTTTCACTTACGAACGTTACATCTTGTAAATATTCCTTTTTCACTAATTCATAGTTTTCAATTACACCGTTATGAACTAATGTAAAGCGTTTTGATGTACTTTGATGCGGATGCGCGTTTACTTTACTTGGAACACCGTGTGTAGCCCAGCGTGTGTGTCCGATACCTACGCTTGCTGCTACGTTCTCATCTACGATTTCACGAAGTTTTGCGATACGGCCTTTTTCTTTGTATACAACAACACCGTTCTCTGCTTGTACTGCAATACCTGCTGAATCATATCCACGATATTCTAGCTTTTCTAAACCTTTTAATAAAATTTCCTTTGCATCTTGCTCTCCAATAAATCCTACGATTCCACACATGTTTAGTCGCCGTTACAAATGCTTACACTGCTCTGCGAACATGTAACGACATAGTCCGATACCATTTTTATTTATACTAAAAAACGGATTACATATTGCTAGCCCTGTAAGCTTGTAACGGCTTTCACCTTCCTCTCGATTGGGTTTAAGTCCGTATATACTTATACAGCTAGTTTTCATCCGTTCCTCTTCTCTCATCACACTTTCACCTTTGTCCACTAAGTCACCTTAATGATTTAAGTAAAAGCTTGCGGTTGTGATGAACAACCGGGAGTCATCCGCCGAAATCTCGATAAACCCCACCTCGTCAACTACACTATTTGTAGTTCTGGCGCTTTTATAATTTACAATATTTCCTTTGAGAAAAAGAACAAGACCATCTTATAACAAACATGGATAAACCGTCAATGAAATTTTTTTCATCGTCTATAAAACATATGAAAAAGGAGCACTTTTTGTGCTCCTTTTTCATATAAATTCAGCTAATTATTCAGCGCCAACTTCGGCTTTCACAACTTCTACAATGCGATGTACATATGCATCACAAACTTCTTGTGTTGGTGCTTCTGCCATTACACGAATAAGTGGCTCTGTTCCAGATGGGCGAACAAGAATACGGCCATCACCGTTCATTTCTTCCTCTACAACACGAATAATTTCTTTAATTTTTTCATTTTCTAATGCTAATTTTTTATCTGTTACACGAACGTTTACTAGCAATTGTGGGAATTTCGTCATTTCTCCTGCAAGCTCAGATAATGGCTTTTTCGTCATTTTCATGATGTTTACAAGTTGAAGTGCACTTAACATTCCATCACCAGTTGTAATGTAATCAAGTAAGATAATATGGCCTGATTGTTCTCCACCTAGGTTGTAACCTCCGCGCTTCATTTCTTCCATTACGTAGCGGTCACCAACTGCTGTTTTATCACTTGTAATATTATTTGCTTCAAGTGCTTTGTAGAAACCTAAGTTACTCATAACAGTTGAAACAACTGTATTATGTTTTAATTGACCAGTTTCTTTCATGTACTTCGCACAAATGAACATAATTTGATCACCGTCAACGATGTTTCCTTTTTCGTCTACAGCAATTAAACGGTCGCCATCGCCATCAAAAGCAAGTCCGATATCCGCACCTTTTTCTTTTACCAATTCAGCTAAGCCTTCTGGATGTGTAGATCCTACACCCTCATTAATATTCATACCATTTGGAGAAGTTCCCATCGTTGAAATATCAGCTTCTAGGTCTGCAAATAAGTATGGAGCTAGAGAAGAAGTTGCACCATGTGCACAATCTAAAGCGATATGTAGGCCAGAGAAATCTTCTTCAACAGTTTGTTTAATGTACTGTAAATATTTTTGTCCACCTTCAAAGTAATCACTCACTTGTCCAAGATTAGTACCTGTCGGACGTGGTAGTTCATCAACTTCTTTGTCTAATAAAGCTTCAATCTCAGCTTCTTGCTCATCTGTTAATTTAAAGCCGTCTGAACCAAAGAATTTAATACCGTTATCTTGTACTGGATTATGAGATGCAGAAATCATAACACCCGCTTGTGCGTCTAGTGCTTTTGTTAAATAAGCAACGCCCGGTGTAGAAATAACGCCAAGGCGCATTACTTCTGCTCCAGTTGATAATAGCCCTGCTACTAAAGCTCCTTCTAACATATGGCCAGATACACGTGTATCACGACCGATAATTACTTTTGGACGATCTGTATCTTTTGTTAATACATAACCACCAAAACGTCCAATTTTGAAAGCTAATTCAGGTGTTAACTCCTTATTTGCAACTCCGCGTACTCCATCTGTACCAAAATATTTACCCATTATGATTCGCTCCTTTTTCTTGCTCTTTTTGATTGTGATTATCTACTGTTGGTTCTTGACTCGTTTCTTTATCTTTATCTTTATCTTGATTTTGATTTTGGTTTTGATTCTTTTCCTGTTCTTTTTCTGAATCAGGTTCAGGATTTTTTGGTTTCTCATTTTGATTTTCTTGATCGGTGTTTGAATCCGGTTGTTGACCGTTACCCTGTACTTCTTTATCTGGTTTTTCTTTCTTCACAATAGTAACTTTAGCACTTTTTTGTTTTGGCTCTATTGAAATATTACCAGGACCACTCACTTGAATGGAAATATCTTTCGTTCCTGGAGATACATTTTGCAGATTAATTACCGCTGTTATTTGAGCAGCTGTTATTTTATCTACTATACTTGCTTCTCCTGAAATATCAACACTTATCTTTCCATCTTGCGGCGAAAGTAGCTGAGCAGTAACATCTTTAGAAAGTCCATTTTGCTGGATTGGGATACCATCAATCGTTTTTGTTTTCGTTTGTTTTGTTTTTTGCACTCCCACCGAAACCTTCACTTGATTCGGTTTTGCACTTGTTACACCCTTGGGTAATAAAACAGAGGCATCGAATGTTGTAGACTCTGTCAATTGACTAAGATCTACTTCGACCCCCTCTAGCGATTGTATATTATCCAAAATATCTTTTGGACCAACTATAGTTACTTCTCTCGGCTCAACACTGATATTTGTAACTGCCAACCCTTCTGCTAAACTCCCCTTCTTCGTATACGTTACAGGAACAGTTTTTTCAGTATTATTGGCTGTAGTTTGCGTTGCCACATTCAACGTTACACTAATCTTAGATGGACTTGTTCTTACATTTAAACGTTTTCCTTCTTTATTGTATAATGTAACTTCGGGCGTTTTTGTAACAGTTTTATTAACACCTTTTAAATCAACATACGCTTTGGCAGATGAAATACTTTCAATTTCTTCTTTCGTCCCAACTACCTCAACAGTATCCGGTTTAAGGCTTGATTTTTCTAGTGTAGTCCCCGCTGGCATCTGATCCTCATTTGATAATTTCAGATCTACATGAACATATTTTCTCGCCTTTTCATGAAGAGTAACTTTAATTGTTGATGGCTGAACTGTTCCTTTCACATCATCTGGAAGCCCGTTCGTTTTTAAAGAAATCTCATAAGTTCCTTTTGGACTATCTCGCAAATCAATCGGTATATCAAATTGTTTTTTTGCTTTTGCTGTAGCAACTGATGCTTTTGGGCCTTCTAATTTCACCTTAACGCCCTCTGCTGGAATACCACTTACAATATATTTCTCCTCATCATACTTAAGATTAATAGCATAATTAGTTAATGTTTCTTTTGTATCATTTGCAAAAGGTAATATACCTGATGTCGTATTTTTTTCAGTTAACGTCGCTGACATAAAAAGCATACACGCCAATAGTAATGAGATCCCTTTTAAAAACCAATGATTCTCCATTAACTTATCCATGACGCTTTCTCCTCCAATTCCATAAAGACGAAGAAGTCGTTTTTTCGTTTCCACTAAATTCAGCTAATAACATATCCTTCAGCTGTTCTGTCTTCAAATCACGATGCAACTTACCATTTTTCGTTAAAGAAATTTGACCAGTTTCTTCAGACACAACTACTGTAATACTATCAGTAACTTCACTAACTCCCATGGCAGCACGATGTCTAGTTCCTAATTCTTTAGAAATAAACGGACTTTCTGATAATGGAAGATAGCATGCTGCTGCTTTAATTGTACTTCCTTGCATAATTACCGCTCCGTCATGAAGAGGTGTATTTGGAATAAAAATATTAATAAGTAATTCCGATGATACGTTTGCATTAAGCGGAATACCCGTTTCCACATAATCACCCATACCGGTCTCTTTTGACAAAGTAATTAATGCACCAATTCTACGTTTCCCCATATATTCGGTTGCTTTTGCTATCGCTGTTGCAACCATTTCAGGTTCATCATCCTCATTTGTTCCAACACGCGAAAATAAACTTCCGCGCCCTAGCTGCTCAAGTGCTCTTCGCAATTCTGGCTGAAAGATAATAATAACGGCTAAAAATCCCCACGTTAATACTTGTTCAGTTAGCCAAGATAGCGTACGCAATTCAAGGAAAATACTTATCATCTTAACGACGATAATAACTGTAATCCCTTTTAAAAGTTGAACAGCTTTCGTCCCTCGGATTATAAGAATTAGCTTATATATAATAAACCATACAATGGCAATATCTAATGCCGTACTAAGATATTTCAAAATGGTCGTATCTTCAAAAGGCATGCTATCCCTTCCTCCTACTTACGAGCAATTCTATCCATATATTGAAATATTGTTTTATGCTCTATCTGTATGTATTTCCAACAACTAGTTAATTATACCATACATGAAACAAACGACAATTACAAACAACCCCCTTTAGCTCAAATTGGTAAGATGTCAAACATTTTTATTGTACAGTATAATATAAATCATTATTATACGCCTATTTTCAAATAAAAAAAGCAACTTCTCAGTTGCTTTTCTTACATTTATTTTAGTTTTTCACCGAATAAAGAACCCATTAAAGCAACTGCTGTTGTTGCCGTTCTATTTCTCTCATCTAAAATCGTATTTACCTCAACAAATTCAGCAGATGTGATAATATCAGCTTCTGCTAACATTTCCATCGCCAAATGACTTTCACGATAAGATAGACCGCCAATTACAGGCGTTCCAACACCTGGTGCATCATGAGGATCAAGACCGTCTAAATCTAATGATAAGTGTACACCATCAGTATGAGATAAATATGCGATTGTTTCTTCCATAACAGCCGTCATCCCCATACGATCAATTTCATGCATTGAGAACACTTTAATACCTTCATTGCGAATGAAATCTTTTTCTCCTTCATCCAATGCACGCGCACCGATAATTACGACATTCTCTTTTTTCACCTTTGGATATGCTCCGTACAAATCTACAAGTGAAGAATGTCCATAACCTAAACTTGCTGCAAGTGACATACCATGAATATTTCCAGATGGTGAAGTTTCCTCTGTATTTAAATCACCGTGTGCATCATACCAAATAACGCCTAAGTTTTTATAATGTTTTGCTACACCAGCTAATGTACCGATAGCAATACTATGGTCACCACCTAATACAAGTGGAAAACGACCTTCTTCTATAATATGATCCACCTTACTTGCTAATTCATTACATACAGTTGCAACTTGTGTAAGGTTTCTTAATTTTGTATTTTCATCTATCTCTTTTTCTCTCTCTATACATATATCTCCCATATCTTTAACGTCATATCCAATTTCTTCAATTCTTTCAATTACCCCTGCATAACGGATCGCGCTCGGTCCCATATCAACTCCACGACGCATCTGTCCTAAATCCATTGGAACTCCAATAACTGAGATTTCTTTTTTCATAGATAGTATCCCCCTTTTATGCCTTCACTAAATATTTTAAATCTTTTATATAGTCTGACTCAACTCGACATTTTTCTGTATGGATATACAATTTATTCACTTATATTCATACTGAAAACCAAATTTCAAGACTATTCTATGTATAAAGTTAACTTAATGAAACAATCGCAATCACTATTATTAAATAATAATAATAAAACACTCCTACATTTAGAAGTGTTTTTCTGATGCTATTTTCCATACTATTGCAATATTTTTTGTTGTCATTTCGATATTTTCTTCTGCTACTTTATATGCTTCTTCTAGTGTCATCGGTCTCGTTGTAATACTAAATACCGCATCTATTCCTTTCTCGTACACAGCTGAATAATCAGATGATACAGACCCTCCAATAGCAATTACAGGCACAGAAAAACGTTTTGCACGCCCCGCAACACCCACAGGAGCCTTTCCATATGCAGTTTGTTTATCTATTCTACCTTCACCAGTTATAATGAGATTTGCATCTTCTATATGTTTATCGAAATTTGTATAATCTAATACAATTTCAATGCCCCTCCGCAAGTCTCCCTTTAACACTGAAATAACAGCCGCTCCCATTCCTCCCGCTGCCCCTGCACCAGGTATTTCAGATACATCAAAAGATACATATCGTTTAAGCATATTCGCATAATGTTGTAAATTCTCATCTAGCTCTTTCATCATCTCTACATTTGCACCCTTTTGTCTCCCAAATATGAAAGATGCTCCCTGCATTCCGACTAATGGATTATCCACATCACATGCCGCTTCTATCTTTACCCCCTTTAAGCGTGGGTCCATTCGTGAAAAATCAATAGCAACAATCGAATGTAATGTGCCTCCAGATGGATCTATTATTTCACCCTTGTCATTTATAAATCTTACTCCTAAAGCTGCTAACATACCTGCCCCACCATCATTTGTAGCACTTCCTCCAAGTCCTAAAATTATGTACTCCACTCCTTGATCTAACGCATGTAATATAAGTTCTCCTGTTCCTTTTGTCGTTGTAATAAGTGGGTTGCGCTTTTCAACTGGAACGTGCTGTAATCCTGATGCTGCTGCCATTTCAATAAACGCTGTCTTTTTATCTTTAGAAATGCCATAAAAAGCTTGTATACCTTCTCTAAGCGGTCCTGTCACACTAATTGATATAATTCTCCCCCCTGTAGCATCAACAAGTGATTCAACCGTCCCTTCTCCTCCATCTCCAATTGGTATTTTCACATACTCTGCATTAGGAAAAATTGCTCTAAAACCTCTTTCAATAGCTCCACATACTTCTATAGCTTTTAGGCTTTCTTTATATGAATCAGATGCAATAACAACTTTCACAATTATCTCCCCATCCCTTATTTTTACGTTTTCTTCATTTTAAACGACAAGTATAAAAGTTGTCTTTTTAAACACAAAAAAAACTTACATCGTATGATGTAAGCTTTTTTATTTAGATGGAGCCTAGCGGGATCGAACCGCTGACCTCCTGCGTGCAAGGCAGGCGCTCTCCCAGCTGAGCTAAGGCCCCTTATTAATTAAGCGGAAGACGGGATTCGAACCCGCGACCCCAACCTTGGCAAGGTTGTATTCTACCACTGAACTACTTCCGCAAAAATGATGAGCCATGAAGGACTCGAACCTTCGACCCTCTGATTAAAAGTCAGATGCTCTACCAACTGAGCTAATGGCTCGTAAATGGCTGGGCTAGCTGGATTCGAACCAGCGCATGACGGAGTCAAAG